>Ga0268254_10000653_pt1 | contig 17021 bp, 17 predicted proteins | sample AgamicOrSfrz_FD_200251 | JGI IMG/M metagenome (GOLD analysis project Ga0268254, IMG submission 200251) | Agave microbial communities from Guanajuato, Mexico - Or.Sf.rz (v2) (version 3) | ecosystem: Host-associated > Plants > Phyllosphere > Phylloplane/Leaf | place: Guanajuato, Mexico...
TCGTATTGCCCATGTAGTAAACGGCGACGCGATCCGGTGATTGCGCAATGACGCACCCCCGCCCTATTTCCTTTCCATTCCAGATCGCCTGATAACACTTCGCCACGGAGTGACCACAGCCCCCTGTCAAAGTCCCTGAGATCCAGTTTCGCCACGTCCGTGCCAACGGCCTCACCGATAGCGGAGGGAATAGATATTGCGGGCTGAACAGACAGGAAAAACCACAAGGCAATGAGGAAGAAGAGCATGATGGCCATAACCGTCCCGGCGTACTTGCGCAGGAGCGGGCGTTTTCCAAGTAGTGCGCGTGCGCGCCTTCTACGTGGCCCCTGCCGTTTACGATAAACGGTGATATCACCGCAAATATTACGGGTAGCGCAGCGAAGTAGACCAGGCACACGGCGGTCATGCCCACCAGCCTGAGGAGGTGCCCACCAAGCCACTGCTGGAGCGCAATGGTCGCGTGCAATCCTCCCCAAACCGCGCGAGCAGGAAATGTGTTGGGTGATCCGCTGGCAATGCGCCGCTGTGGACAGCAAAACCGGCAAGATAGGCGTTGTAATAGGCATCGCCAAGTGAATAAGCGATCCCCGCCATGATAAGCCCAAGCGCCGGTGCGACTACTGCCCAGGGCCAGTCCGATATTTTTTGCGGGAAGATCCGGCACCTGCGCCGCCATCTGTCTCAATTCCAACGGGGCTGTCGTTTGCAGATTTCATCCTCTAAAAAACTGCATTGAAATGCGGATAGTCATCCCACGCCCGCTGCGCCCGCCGGCTATTAGTCTTTTAGCGCAAACCGGATTGCCGCCAGGATCGACGGCATCTTGGCACCCGGGTTCGGGCACCGGGCGGAAATCAGGGCCAGGGCTGGCTCCGGGCTTGACTATTCGCATCATGGCATATACAATTTGCATATACAAAGGAGGTGATCGTGCCAATCCCAACGCCATCCACCCGGCCCAGGGAGGCCAGGCTGTTCCGCAACAACCGTAGCCAGGCGGTACGCATCCCTGTCGAGTTCGAGTTGCCGGGCGATCGCGTTCTGATCCACCGGGAGGGCGACAAGCTCATCATCGAACCGGTGAGAACGCCCGCGAACATCATCGAACTGCTCGCCGCGTGGAGACAGGAGCTGCCGCCCGGACCTGATGACCAGTTTCCGGATATCGAAGATCCGCCAGTTCGGCCGGAGGACGTACTTTGAGCGGCTATCTGCTCGACACGAACATCATCAGCGACATGATCCGGAATCCGTCCGGACAGGTGGCCGCCCGTATCGAGCAGATTGGTCCCAGGGCAATCTGCACGAGCGTCGTCGTCGCGGCGGAACTGCGCTATGGCTGTGCAAAAAAGGGTTCCGCGAAGTTGCTGGCCAGAGTCGAAAGTCTCCTTGCAACCATTGCCGTGCTGCCGCTGGACGTCCCTGCCGACACGGAATACGGGGGCATTCGCGCGGAGCTTGAGGCCGCCGGCCAGCCGATCGGTGCAAACGACCTTTTGATTGGCGCTCATGCCTACGCATTGGGCCTGACACTCGTGACTGACAACACGAAAGAGTTCAGCCGCATTCGCGGTCTCACGATCGAGAACTGGCTTGACCGGTAGCCGCCGGGCCCGGTAAGACTCGTTGCGTGAGAAATGAATCAGGCGGTTCGCCTGACAGCGTCGCTCAACTTCGCAACGCGATCGATGTTCTGACCGGCACTGCGCCGGCGGCGGCGTCCGCTTTCGAACCGGGAACGGTGCTAGCGATTGCCAGGTTTGCAACCGCTTCGAGAGAGCTACATTTGGACAGGGGCGGCCGTACGTTGATGATAGCTGCGGCCAAATAATGCACTGCCCGTCGCCGCCGGTCGAACGACCGCCTCCGGCGGCGCTGCCGCCGTTCGAAGCCCGGCTCAGGCATCGAATGGTGACACCTCGTGACCGTTCTGTGCTTTCGTATCAACGTCTCCGGAATCAACTGGCGCTTGCGAAGCGCCAGATATCTGCAGGTTCTTCAGATATCCGGCCGTCAATCCCGACACTCCACGCTCCGCAGCAGGACGAGCCCCCTAGTTCCCGCTGTCCCCTGGCGGCGAGCCAGTCCCACGATCCTGGTTTCCGGTCTCCAGCGCCCGGGCGAGCGCTGCGCGCGCGGCCGCAAGTTCCAGTGCGAAGCGTTGCGCCGGCCGGCGCGGTATACGCAGGCGCCGGCAGATGACCTCCTGGTCGGCGTGCCAGAGATACACCATGCGGAGCATGTCGCGATGCCGGAGATGCAGGGTTTCCCATGCTTTCGTGATCCGCGCCGCATCGACCGGATCGTAGGCGCCCCGCGCGGCGTTGCCCCAGTTCGCCAGACGCCGGCCGAGCGGCGCTGAAGCAAGGTCCCGGCTCATGGCGCGCCTCCCGCACCGCCTTCGCGAAACCGTGCCGGCACGCGGTAGCGAGAGGGATTCACCAGAAATGCGTCGATATCCCTGGCACGCCATCCGACTAGCCGACCGCCCAACGGAATCGCCGGCGGAAACGTTCCTGCTTGCATGCGACGGTAGATAGTCGAGCGCGACAGTCCCGTGCGCGCCTCGACCTCTCGACGGCGCATGATCCTGTCCGTGCCCCTGTCCTCGATTGACATGGCTTACCCCCAAGGAATCGTTCCGGTCCGCAGTGGCCGGAATATGAGGGCATTCAAGCAGCGGCTGGCGCTGACGCCAAACCCGTCTTATCGACGGGAAGCGCCCGTCGGACGAAGCAAACGACGTACGGACGGCCAGCACATATCCGCTTTCGAGAACAGCGATAATCGCGACTAACCCCACGCACCCCGCGCGCAAAATCCTCAACACCAGACCTATGGTGCCCGTTTCCAAGCCACATCAGTCGCATAAACCAGGAGAGTTAGTCGTGCGGTCTTCCGGTGAATAGCGAGAGCGTACCGTTGAGCATGGCGTCGTGCGCTACCCGTCGTGCGACTCGCCGACCGTGACCACGGGGGCTTGTGCTTTCTGCGCATACAGGGGTCTCCCAGGAGTAGGTGTGCGAATACTGCGGGTGCGAATTCGAGGCCATGTTCGGCTTGATCGGGTACGTGCCGGGAAGCAGCAACGAGGACAGCGACGCCTGATGTATCGTTCCGCAAAGGCGCAGGTGAATCCTTGGGCCAGGACCCGTAATACAGCCACAAGTGTGCTGGCTTCGCAGACTCACGCACCACTGAAGCCGGCTCGGTCAACGCGACCCGGCCATGCAAAGCTGCCGGACCGGCCCGGCTAGAACTTCATCCTGATGCCTGCTCCCAGGCTGTTGCCGGACGACACACTGGTCATCGTGTCGTACCGCCACGCGGCGTAGACGTCCGTGCGTTTCGAGAGTGGATAGTCATATCCGAGCACCACTGTCGACCAGCGGACATCCACGCCCTGCGCAGGCCGTCGGAGCGTTCCCGCCCAGGACACCAGTATGCTGCCCGTGCCGACCTGCGCGCTTGCCCCCACCTGAACGGTATCGTCGGTAAGCTCATTGTTGTCGGTCACGCGTTCGTACTGGAAATATAGCTTCACTGCCTGCAGGCGATACGCCGCTCCGGCCAGCCACGCCGTCTGTTCCGTCGCGCCGTTCAGGAAAAGAGACGCGGTGTGAAGGCTCTGGACTGCGGCCGTCGCAGAAAACGGCCCTGCGAAGTAGAGCACATTCGCACTGTAGTTCGCCTGCCCGGCGTGGCCCGCGACGCCCGCATTGCTGTACAGCACACTTCCTGTCAGACCCCCGACCTCCGGCGTCTGGTAGACGATCGAATCGTCAATCGCCGTATCGCTTTGCACCGACGCAGCACCCATCGCGGAACCCAGAAACGTGTGGACTACCATGGGCGAGAACACGAACGAGTTGCCGAACGGGTTGAACAGCAGCGTGGAGACGAACAGCAGTGAATCATTACGCCCCAGCGTCAGTTGACCAAACTGCCCGCTCAGGCCGACAAACGCCCTGCGCCCAAAGAATGACTGCCCGTTGTATGCTCCTGACTGCCCACCGTTGAGCCGGTAGAAGCTTTCGAGCGTGAAAATCGCCTTCATGCCACCGCCAAGATCCTCGGCGCCCGACATGCCCCAATACGATGTCGAGAGTCCGCCTGAGCCCACCTGCCACGCGTTGCCCACGGCGCCGGGCGTACGCACCACCCCGGCAAATGCATCGGCCATCCCGTAGAGAGAAACCGACGACTGCGCGTGCGCCGCGCCCACTGTGACGCACAAGGACAGCGCTGCCAACGCCTTGCTCCATCTTCCCCACACATCCCTGCACATGTTTTTCTCCTTCATCGTTTGTGAGTGTTCGTTTGTTCGTTCGATGCGCGCCTGCCTGACGGCACGTTTCGTCGCCGCGCGTCACCCCGGCCTGACGCGTGCGAGCGGCCTTCCGCGCTCGGCCAGCGCAATGGCAACCAGCAGTTCGTCCGGTGCCGGTGAGTCGGATACGCGGAGCGACACCGTGTCGAAGTGGTCGAAGCTCCACATGTCTGTGACGCCGTGCAGGGGAATGTCGATGCAGGCACCCGCAGGCCCGCGCTTCGTGACAGATGGCATGATCGAGGACGCGCCAGGCACGCAGTCGCGCACCGCCTTGCCGAGTCGCGGATGCAGCAGCGCAGCTCCCCATTCGAGCGGTAGCCCTGTACCCAGGAGCGCCGCCTTCCCATAACCCTGGATGTCTTCCCCCGCACAACCGAGCGCAAGCAGCGCCCGTCCAGTGAGCATCTGGCCGAGTTCGGCGCCCGTCGCATATAGCGCCTCGAGCTCGCAGGCAACATCCAGGTCGCTCGGCTTCAACACCGCAGCGGCCACTACCTGACGGTGCGCTGGCGTCACCGGTGTACCGAGCTCCGCGCACCGTTCAACGAGATGGACCACGACCCGCGCAATCTGGACGTTCATGGCGCTATCTCCGTGTCGCCCGGAAGCGGCAATCCGGATCCCGGTGCCGGAAAATCCCCTCTCGCAATTTCGTACGCACGCGCTGCGCGAAGGACCAGGGCATCGCTGCCCCGACGCCCGATAATCTGCAGGCCGGTCGGCACATCCCCCGCGAATCCGCACGGCACGGATATCGCAGGCACGCCAGCCTGATTGCACCACGCGGTCAGGAGTGGTGCATTGCGCAGATGGCCTGGCAAGCCGGGAACCGGAGGCGGCCCGCAATGAAACGTGGGCGTGAGCAGCAGGTCATAACGCTCGAAGAAGGTCTCCATCGATGCGCCGAGTGCGTGACGGGCAAGCAGTGCATCGGCGAATGTCGCGGTGTGTATCCGCGCGCCTGCATCCGAAAGTGCCGCCAGCTCAGGATCAAGCAGCGCCCTGTCGGCTGCCTCCATATGTCGCACGCACTGCGCGAAGAACACCGACCACTGGGCCGAATGCATGCGACCATTGCCGTAGTAGTCCGCGATCGGCGCCACGCCGGTCTGGATGACCGTCGCGCCCAGTGCCCCAAATGTGTCGACTGCCCTCTGGACACATTCCGCGATGTCCGGGGCCACCGACACACTGTCCGGGGCGGGGCACCAGGCGATCCGCAGACCCGCGACGCCGTCGTCCAGCGCCGCGGAGTAGCCGGACGGACTCCCGGCTCCGAGAGGCCTGTCGTCATTCGGGCAGGTCATCGCATCAAGCATCGACGCTGCATCGCGCACGGTTCGCGCGATCGGGCCGAGCGTGGACAGTGCAGTCCACGACGCCGCATTGCCCGCCGGCACCAGCGCGAACGTAGGCTTGAACCCGACCACACCGCTCCAGCAGGCCGGAATCCGAATTGAGCCGCCCCCATCGGTCGCAAGCGAAAGCGGGCCCATGCCAAGCGCAACCGCGACCGCCGATCCGCCGCTGCTGCCTCCCGGCGAGAGCCGCGTATCCCACGGATTGCGCGTCGCACCTGTCAACGGACAGTCCGTCACGATCTTGTTGCCGAACTCCGAGGTCGTGGTCTTGCCAAACGGTATGGCGCCCGAACGCCGCAGGCGCGCCACGGCCGGCGCATCGGCACTTTCCCGGTCCGGCGAAGCAGTCCATGATCCATGCCGCGTCGGAAAACCCGCCACGGCAACGAGATCCTTGACCGACACCGGTACGCCATCAAGCGGACCGCACGGGTCGCCGCGCATCCACCGGCGCTCGGCCTCGCCGGCGGCCGACATCGCCGCTTCCTCGTCGAGGGCGCAGAAGGCGTTGACCACCGGATCGAGGTTCGTGACCCGGTCCAGTACCGCACACATGACCTCCACAGGCGAGAGGCTGCGCTGCCGGAAACCGGCAACCATCTGGCCCGCGTTCAGCGTGACAATTTCATTCATTTTGCAGTCCTTATCTCCTGATACAAACTGTTGCAGAGGGTGAGGAGATGTCTACCCTTCACAGACCGGCGTCACCGGGCCACTGGATTCGAGAATCGAAAAACTGTTATCGGCAAGCGCCTGGCCGATCCGTGTCTGGCAAAGCACGTGACCGCCATCGTGGCTCACGCCCGTCTTGCCACGTGGAAGTGCCACAGACACGCCCGGCAACGCGGCCTTGACACGAGTCGCGTCTACACTTCCCGCCGACCGGACGGCTTCGGCGAAGAGACGAATGCCCGCATAGGTGTTCTCGCCATGCGGGAGCACGACCGCACGGCTGCCGAGGCGAGGATCGCGTGCATCGGCGTAACGGGCCGTATAGCGCGTGAGGAACGCCTGGTTTTCCGGGTTGTCGATGCTCATGAAGTACGACGACACGCCGATCGTTCCAGTCGATGCACCTGTAGTCGCGATCGACAGCGATTCGTGTGCGATGTCTGTCACCAGCTGCGGTTTCATCGCGAACGACCGGTACTGCTTCACGAACGTCACCGGGTCGTCCCCGATGCTGTGCCACACGATCTGCGGCCTGGCACTGGCGACCTGTTGCAGGACGGCTCCGTAGTCGCGCGTGCCGAACGGCAGCCAGTAGACACCGAGAAACTTGCCACCGTGGCGCGCCACCGCCGCCTGCAGTTGCGGGACCAGCACCCTCCGGTTACTGCCGATGTCCGAGACAACTGCGCAGACGGACTGTGCACCGTCACGCACGAGCCACGCAATGAGCGGCTCGACCCGCTGGCTCGCGGCGAGGCCTGTCGTGAGCAGCTGCGGGTCGCACCGCCCTTCGTCGAAATTCGGATAGACGACGAGTTTTCGCGCTGCCCTTGCCGCCTGAAGGGCCGCCTCGCGCTCGGATGGCAGCACCATGCCCGTGATCATCGCCACGTCGTCACGCATGAAAAGCTGCCGCGCCTTCTGCAGCGTCACGGCGGTGGACATCTGCGTGTCCTCGACGCTCAATTGCAGTGGCCGCCCCAATAGCCCGCCCGCCGCATTGATCTCGTCCACTGCCAGCGCGGCACAGTTACGGTTGGTCTGTCCCACGCGCGTCAGGGGACCGCTCAGTGGCGCGAGCAGGCCGATCTTCAACGGCTCGGCACCACGCGCGAACGGAGAGACAGCCGATGTGGCGAGGGAGGCAGTTGCGCCAAGCAGCACGGTTCGGGAAAATTCACGTCGGTTCATGCTTTTTCTCACTGGAGACCACTTGGTTTCACTGGATGTTTTCGGGGTGGAAGTCCGGCGCGACCTCGGTGCCCGGAGAGAGATAGCGCGCGAGCGGGTGCTCGCCCGTTCCACTGTGTCGCGGCTCAACGGCGCCGGCATGCACGAGCCGCCCGCTATTCAGCACGATGCAACGGCGTGCGCTCTGAAGGACGAGGTCGAGGTTCTGTTCGACGAGGAGCACCGCAAGCTTCGAGCGGCGGCAGAGTTCGGGAATCACCTCGCCGATACGCTCAACCAGATTGGGCTGCACGCCATCGGACGGCTCGTCGAGCAGGAGCAGTTTCGGGCGGCCGCACAAGGCGCGTGCGATGGCGAGGACCTGCTGCTCGCCACCCGAGAGCGTGCCGCCCTGCTGCGACAGGCGCGACTTCAGCACCGGGAAGTAATCGAATACCTCGTCAAGAATGTCCGCTCCGCCGGCGGCCTGCGTGCCGATCAGCAGGTTCTCGCGCACCGTCAGTTTCGGAAAGATCCAGCGTCCCTGAGGCACAAGACCAATACCCCGGCGTGCGATCTCGTGTGTGCGCAGGCCCGTCACCGGCTGTCCCAGGAAAGCGATCTCTCCACTCACACGCGGCAGCAGCCCCATGACTGCCTTCACCAATGTGGTCTTGCCGGCACCGTTGCAGCCGAGCACACCGACCACTTCGTTCGGAAGTACGTCCAGCGTGACGTTGTGAACCACATCTACATCGCCGTATCCGGCGCACAGGTTTTCAATGCGTAGCATGTGTCGCCCCCCGCCCCAGATAGATGCGGCGGATCTCGTCGTCCTCTGCGATCTCCGCATACGAACCCCGTCGAACCACTTTTCCCCGGTGCATCACCCAGGTCTCACAACCGAGGGACTGCACGAAGCCCAGGTCGTGTTCGATGGCGAGTACCGCGCACCGCTCCCGTAGCCGGTGGATGAGGCGTACCAGCCGCTGCGCGTCCTTCGTGGACAGACCGGCTGCGGGTTCGTCGAGCAGCAGCAGCGCGGGCTGGCACATCATGGCCATGCCCATTTCGAGCCACTGCCGCTCACCATGCGGCAGGTGCGAGGCGGGCTCGCCCGCCTGCCCGGCCAGACCTACCTCCTCCAGCACCGCGTCGGGATCCGGCATCGGCGAAGCCCGGTAAGCCGCGACGCCAAGACCCGCCACCATCAGGTTGTCGCGCACGGTCATCGTGAGGAAGGTGTTAGTCCCCTGGAACTTGCGCACCACGCCGCGCCGGCAGAACGCGTGCATCGGGCGGCCGGTCATCCGTTCGCCATCGAGCGTCAGCTCCCCGGAACCGGGGGCAATCGCGCCCGACAGCAGGCCAACGAGCGTGCTCTTGCCCGCCCCGTTCGGACCAATCACGCACAGCAGGTCGCGTCGCGCGATGGTGATGTCGACGCCCGCTACGGCGTTGATTCCACCGAACGCGCGCGACAGGTTGGTGCCCTGCAGAAACTGGCCGTCCATTACCGTTCCCCCTGTGCGTGTCCCGCCTGCTGAACCGGCTGCCTGCTCCATACAGCTCGACCAGCCCGACGTGCAGCCCCCAACAATTCATGGAGTCGCAGTCCGTTGGGCATGAAGAGCACGCAGGCGAGAAACAGACCGCCGAGGATCAGGGGCCAGCCGTCCGTGCTGTAGCTGGAGACGGCCTGCCTGAGCAGCGTCAGAACGACCGCGGCGACGACGGGTCCACCAATTCTTCCCCTGCCGCCAATGGCCACCCAGAGGATGACTTCGGTCGCAAGAAGCGGAGAAAACACGTCCGGTGCCACCACCCCCGAGCAGGCCGCCATCAGCGCGCCCGCGATCGCGGCAAGCGCCGCCGAGGCGACGAAGAGGAGCAGCAGGTGAAACGACGTGTGATAGCCACACGCCTTTGCACGCCACTCGTTGGTCGCGATTGCATCAAGCACCTTGCCGTAGCGGCTGCGACACACGAGCCATATCAGGCCGGTCGTGGCAAGCAGTACAACGGCTACCGTGTACCAGGAGGCGCGAGGACCGCTCATGTCGAATGTGTGGCTGCCCACGCTGAATGACAGTCCCGGGATGCCCAGGATGCCGGTGTCGCCCCCGGTAATCGACTGCCAGCTGACGGCGAGTTGCTGGGCGACGATCAGCACGGCCAGGCTGATGATGGCGAAGAAGTGAAGCCTTACCCCCGCAAAGAGCAGAAAATAGCCAATCACGGCAGCGACCGCCGCAGCGCAGAACACACCGGACGCCAACCCCGTCAGGGATGCCTGTCCAAACTGCACGGTCGTAATGGCAAATCCGTAGGCGCCGAGGCCCAGGAACGTGGTGTGCCCGAGCGTGAGCACCCCGGCCCGTCCCCAGAGCAGGTCATAGCTCAATGCGAGGATTCCCATGACCAGTGCGTCGCGCACGGTCGACAGCAGCCAGGGACCGGCGAAGAAAGGCACGACCGCCATGGCGGCCACGGCCACGCTCCACACCAACAGCGGCGAAACATCCCTGGCGCCGAGCAGGGGCTGTGAGAACCAGAGCCGCAGACAGCCTGCATGTTTTCCAGACATACGCTTTATCCTTTACCAAGAAGCTGATGGGCCGCGCTGAATCCTGGAATCAGCCCTTGCGGCCTGAACCGGATCACCACAATGGAGAGGACCAGCACCACCGCCGATGCGAGAGAGGGATCGACGCGATAGCTCAGTAACGTCTCGGCAGTACCGATGACTGCGCTGCCCAGGATGCTGCCCGCGATCGATCCGATACCGCCCAGCACGATCACGAAGAACGCCTTGGCGAGATAGGAGACGCCCAGATGCGACTCGACCGAAACCATGGGCGCAACGAGCACGCCCGCGAGCGAGGCGAGCGCCGCACCGCCACAGAAGGCAATGCGATTCAGGCGCCGGGTGTCGATGCCAGTAGCCTCGGCCATCGCGGGGTGCTGGATCACGGCACGCAACTGGGTGCCAAAGCGCGTACGGGCGAACAGCAGCCAGCACCCTGCCGTCACGGTCAGCGCGACGCCGATCACGAAGATCCGGTAGGCCGGATAGCTTCCGCCTGGCACCGGAACCGCCCCGCTGAACGGGGCAAAAACGAGCATCGGCTGGGTGCCGAAGACGAGTTCCAGTGCCTTCTGCAGGATCAGGCTGACCGCATAAGTCGCGAGGAGTGTGTCCAGTGGCCGGTCATAGAGCAGCCGGATGATGAAACGCTCAAGGCACCATCCGAGGACGGCCCCGACAGCGGGTGCCACGAGCAATGCCAGCCAGAAGGCCTCCTTCCCGCCAACCGCCTGCGCGACGGCTAACGCGTACGCGCCGATCGTGACCCACTCGGCATGTGCAAGGTTCACGATGTCCATCATGCCGAAGACGACCGCGAGCCCAAGTGCCACCAGCATCAGAATGCTCACGTAACCCAGAATGTTGAGAATCGTCGTCATATAAAGAAGTCCCGGTCTTCATGTTTGCGGAGCTGTTGCCCCGTGCGTGTAATCGGCAAACGAGCCGCACTGCGGGCCCGGTCCCCCATAGCAAAGAGTTTCTTAGGTTGAAGACTAAGGAACTCTTAGTAAAAACGGCAAGCAATTCCCAGAGACTCGGAGGATGCCGGGAAAGCACACGACATCCTCCGTTTTTGCCAAACGCCTGAAAGAGGCTCGGGTACGCTCGGGCCTGACCCAGGAGCAGCTCGGCATTAACGCGGGAATCGACGAATTCTCCGCCAGTGCCCGCATCAACCAGTACGAAAGAGGCAAGCACCTGCCCCACTTCATGATGGGGCAACGTCTCGCTAGGGCGCTGCACGTCCCGACGTCTTTCCTCTACGAGGAGGACGATATGCTCGCAGCTCTTCTCGTAACTGCGGCCCGGCTCACTCGGGGAAAAAAGAAGATCCTCCTCGCGAATGCGGAGACGCTGAGACAATCAGCGTCCTCCAGGACTACAAAACCAAGTAATGTTTAGTCTTTTGACTAAGAGTTACTTAGTAAAATTCCTAAGCGAATCCGGGACACTCGCCGGATGTCGCGCGATACACCCACTTCTGATGCCGTCTTCCCTCGACGCCTGAAACAGGCGCGACTGCGCTCGGGCTTGACCCAGGAGCAGCTTGGCATCCAGGCGGGTATCGACGAATTCTCAGCCAGCACCCGCGTCAACCAGTACGAAAAAGGCAAACACACCCCTGCCATACAGACCAGCCAGCGTCTGGCACGAGCACTCCTTGTCCCCTCGGGCTTCCTCTACGAGGACGACGATCTGCTGGCGAACCTGCTGGCAATCGCCGGCAGGCTCAGCAAGGAAAAGAAGAGAGCCCTTCTCGCCAGCGCAGAGAAACTGGCTCAGGAATAAACTAAGAGTTCCTGAGTCTCTGGGCCAACCGTGGACGACGCCATAACTGACGCCCTCACCGGATCGCAGCATTAGCCTCGCTTCACCAATAGCCAGTGCAAACGGCCTCGCGCCGCCAAACGGCGGCCCCCTTCAAACTTGCGTCACGTATCCAGCCGACACTACCGGCTCACTGGCGGCAGGCGCGCCGGAATGTTTATGATCATAAACTACGTCCGCAAATTCCGAATGTCAATACCTGGGTGCATCACTCATTTCCCGATTTTTACCCTGTCATGCCCGCTTGACATGAGCAGACATCACAATTATGTTCTATTTATGATGATTAATTTGGGGGTGACATGGGCACTGACATCTGCGATCTGACAGCACAGGAGCTTCATGCGCTTTATAAAGCGGGCAGCATCTCCCCCGTTGAGGTCATGCAGGCCGTGCTCCTGCGCGTAGAAGAGCTCGATCCTGCCGTGAATGCTTTCTGCCAGATAGCAGCGGATGCACTCGACATGGCGCGTGCGTCCGAGAAACGGTGGCAACACAAGCGCCCGCTTGGGCCGCTGGATGGCGTGCCGGTCAGCGTCAAGGACAACGTCGCTGTCGCCGGACTTGCTACACGATACGGCTCACGCGTCACCGACGAAACGCCAGCGCTCCACGACAGCCCGTGTGTGGCCCGGCTTCGCGAGTCCGGCGCGATCTGCTTCGCCAAGACCACCCTGCCTGATTTCGCCCACAAAATCGTCACCGACAGTCCGCTTACGGGTGTCACGCGCAACCCTTGGGATACGGACCGTACGCCAGGCGGCAGCAGCGGCGGAGCTGCCGCCGCAGTCGCGCTTGGCATGGCGCCTGCGGCAATCGGTACCGACGGCGGTGGATCGATCCGGATTCCAGCCGCGTTCACCGGTACGTTCGGTTTCAAGCCGAGCTTCGGCCGTGTCCCGCATGCGCCCCGCGGGCCCTTCGGGTTGCTAAGCCACGTTGGACCCATGACCCGCTGTGTGGCAGATGCAGCCCGCATCCTGACCGTCATCAGTGGCCCTGACAGCCGCGACTGGTACGCCTTACCGTTCGACGCCAGCGACTATGAACTGGGTCTCAGGTGCAAGCCAACACCAGGCGGTGTCCGCATAGCATACAGTCCGTCCCTAGGTCTAGCTGTCACCCCCGAGACCGCCGTCCACGACGCGCTCATGCGTACAGTCGACACCTTCCGTGACCTTGGCGCCAGGGTCCAGCAGGAAAATCCCCCGGCTATCGCTCGCTGTAACTCGATCCACGCGATCATCTGGCCAGCCTGCTGTCGCCAGCTGACCGACGGCATGGCCGACGGCGGTGACGCGCTCGATCCGTCGTTACAGGCCTACTCTGAGGCAGGTGCGACAATATCGCGCCAGACGTTGCTGGGCGCACTCATCGAGAGAGGCGAACTTGGCGCCACAGTCAACGCATTCTTCGAACGGTACGACCTTGTTATCTGCCCGGTGTATCCTCGCGTGGCCATGCCGCTTGCGGAACTCGCAGCCAGCAAGGAACTGTTTCCCCACTTCACCGCATGGTGCAACCAGCTCGGGCTTCCTGCCGCAAGTGTGTACGCGGGCAGTACTTCAGACGGTCTACCGGTCGGGATACAGATCGTTGGCGGTCGTCACGCCGATGCGCTCGTGCTCTGGGCAAGCCACATCCTGGAACTCGCGCTCGGACGCGCTCCGCTAGCTGAGCTGGCGCGCACCCTTTCCTCATCCATTCGTGGCCGCAAAAACGCGCTGACACCGCACGCCGCACGGATATCCGGACCGGCCGTCCGCTGAGCCGAACGCCGTATCACGAAGCGCCCTTCCTGCCCGCGTGCAGACCAAGGTCCGAATCCAGTATCAGCTTTTGCCGCAAAGCTGCATGCACCTTGCGAAGCTGCGATTCCGCGTCTTCCATGTGAGCCGCCATAAGCCTTTCGACGTCGTCTGCGTCGCGGCGCCTTGCCGCCTCCAGAATCGCGCGATGAGCAGCGACGGTCTGCCGGCCAAACGCCTGGTAATCGTCTTGCGTCACGTTGCCCGCGACGATCACAAGGGTGTGCAGCATCTGGTTGATGATTTGACAGGTGCACCGAAGGAACGCGTTCGGATTGGCCCGGGCCAGCACATCATGAAAACGGATGTCCTCGTGGCGCTGATCGAGGGCACGTTCATGAGTCGCGGCAAATGGCTCGCACACCTCCACACTGCGCTCGAGCGCCTCCAGATCTGCGTCCGTCAGATGCTCCACCGCTCCCGCCGCAAGTAGCGGCTCCAGCACGCGCCGCACCGCATAAATATCCTCGAGGCTGATGCTCTCGAAGAACAGGTAGTTCTGCAGCGACTGGAATGCGCGGGCGAGCGGCACGCGTGTAATCGTCGCTCCGCCGTCCGGCCCGGTACTCAGACGCACCAGGCCCTGTACTTCCAGGGCCTTGAGAGCCTCCCGCATGGAACCTCGACTGACGTTGAACATTTCCTGAAGCTCAGCCTCCTTGTTCAGTCGCATGCCGGGGCGCAGCTTTCCATCGGTAATCCAGCTTTTGATGAACTCCGCCACCTGATCTCCCCGCTTGGTCGTACGCGGTCCCTTGTTGTCTGGCTGAAGCACCGGTTTTTTCTCTGTCGTCTGTTTTCGCGCTGCCATACATCACACCCGTAGTTGGCCATCCTCGTTCGGTCTGGACGCCATTATCGGTCATCCGCTGCCGCGTGACCGCCAGAACGTCCCACGAACGCCCCGATACAACACCCTCCTGACGTTCGGAGGTGACGCCGCCCGCCCTCATACCTACGCTCATTGCCATACGACACGCAAACCTCATCCGCGGGTTCGCGCGAATGTCGGTCCTGGGCGCAGATGCGCCCACCTGGGAGAAGGCGTTATGACGCGGCATGAACAGACGTCGCAGCAGGCTCACATGCTCGACGACATCAGCGCAGCGCTCGCCGATCGCGGGCTCGATCTCGACCTGCTCGCCAGGCGTATGCGCACCGTCAGCCTGGAATCGGACGCAACCGGCGAGATCGTCGGTCCTCCCTGGCGTGCGGATGACGTAAGCGCCCTGAACATGAACCTCGTCCCCACCCGGCACGGCGGCTGCCCGGTGCTGGACTCCCTTTGTGGCACAGGCAACGCTGATGGCCCACCTCGGGGAAGCCGACGCGAGCCTCGCGCTGGCGTTACCAGGCCCGGGGCTCGCCATGCCACCTGTGGTTGCCCTCGCCTCGGTGCAACAGCAGGCCCGGTTCTTCCACCGGTTCCAGTCGGGCACGCCACGCTGGGGCGCATTCGCCATCACCGAGCCGGACTGCGGCTCCGACGCGACTGCCATGCGTACCAGCGCACGAAAGACCGGCTGCGGCTGGGTCCTGAACGGCACGAAGTGCTTTATCACCAACGGCGCACGCGCCGACTGCGTGATCACGTTCGCAACAATCAACCGGCACATGGGTCGCTACGGGATCCGCGCATTCCTGGTGGACTGCAATACCCCGGGATTCACGGTGTCGCGCATCGAACGGATGGCAGGTCTGCGCGCCACCCAACTCGCCGTGCTGTCCTACGCCGACTGTGAGCTCACCGATGATGCGCTGCTTGTCCGCGGCGACGAAAAGCCACTTGATGACGCCTTCTCGGGTGCGCAGCGGTCCTGGGACTATTTCAGGCCACTGCTTTCCGCCGTCATGGTCGGTACGTGCCGGCGGGTACGCGCGGACCTTGCCGCCTGGCTTGATGCTGGAGGCACACCCACGGACAGTCATCGCAGCGTGGCGAGCGTGGACGCGTCCCTGCTCGACATCGACCGCCAGATTGCGGCCGCATGGCTGCTCTGCCACTGCACGGCCTGGAAAACGGATCGCGGCGTTGCAACGTTAATGGACTCATCCATGACCAAGGCGTTTGCCTCGCGCGTAGCCGCACGGGTGACGCGTGCCGCAATCGAGCTCGCCGGCATCGACGGCATCGCCGCCTTGCCGTCACTCGAGCAGGCTTACCGGGACGCCAAAGCTTTCGACATCATGGAAGGCACCGGTGACCTGCAGCGACTCATGATCGCGCGGGCAGCGCAACGATCAGCGTCACGTCCGTGGGACATCACGGCACCGCCCTTCGGCGGCCCCTCCCAGCCTGGGTCATCACCCGACATCGCCAACGTCCACAAATCCGGTCAGGAGACATCTCATGACGCATGACACGCACAGCCCCGGGCGCGACGAAATCGCAGCCACCATCAGGTCATGCCTGCTGTCGGCTATCGGCAGCACGATGGCTGCGGACCTGATTGCTGACGACACGAGCCTGTTCGACGTCGGCGTCGACTCCATGAACATGACAGACCTGCTTCTACAACTCGAGCAGCGTTTCCGCTTCACGCTCACGCCCGAAGACCTTTCAGCCGATCTGTTCCTGCGGTTCGGCAACCTTGTCTCCTTCGTGGAATCCCATGTACATCGCAAATGATCATGGCCACGGGCAAATCTGCATTGCGTCGACTGCGCGGTATGTACCGAAGGCACGTGTGCGCTCCGAAGCGCTGCCACAGGAGCCAGTAGCAACGGCCACGTCCATGCGCGACGCCATCATGCGATCGGTCTATGCCGATACGCTGTGCTGGCGCCAACAGGCAACACCGCCCGTCGCCGCAAATCATCCGTCCCGGTCCGTCCACCCGGCGATGCCGGCTCATGTCGCCAGCGAGCCACTCCTCAGCCTCTCGGAAATGGCCTCCGCCGTAGCCGGCGAAGCTATCCGGCGGTATCCCTCGAAAGAAGACCATGTGCCGGACCAGATCATCGTATGTGGAACCAGTCTTGAACACGATCTCGCGCTATCGTGCGCGGGTCGCCTGCACAGCGAGCTGGGATCGACGGGCGTGCCGTTCGCAATCGGACAGACCCACGGCGTGTCCTTCTTTCTTGCGCTGCAGGTAGCGGCCGACATGATGGCCAGTGACGACCGCATGCACACGACACTGATCGTCGCGGCTGAACGCTGGCTCCCGCCATTTTCCCGTCAGACCGGTTCGCTGACCGTATTGGCTGATGGTGCGGCCGCGGTTCTGCTCAGGCGTGAGGCTTGTCCCGGATGG
>Ga0268254_10000654_pt1 | contig 17003 bp, 13 predicted proteins | sample AgamicOrSfrz_FD_200251 | JGI IMG/M metagenome (GOLD analysis project Ga0268254, IMG submission 200251) | Agave microbial communities from Guanajuato, Mexico - Or.Sf.rz (v2) (version 3) | ecosystem: Host-associated > Plants > Phyllosphere > Phylloplane/Leaf | place: Guanajuato, Mexico...
ACAAGCTGCGGCGTGGCGAGAATCACCGGCAAATCGGCGTTCGGCACTTGCAGCGTCAGCGTCACTTCATTTGGCCCGCTTGCCGTCACGCTCGCGAACTGATCGGCGAGCGTCTTGACGCGCGAGGTCGTTTGCGGATTCTTGTGACGCATCAGCGAATAGACAACATCCGCCGGCACGAGCGGCTTACCGTCATGAAAGACCACGCCGCGGCGCAGCTTGATGATCCACGTTTTCGCATCAGTGCTCGACACGGATTCGGCGATGTTCATGCGCGGCGTCAGACTCTCGTCGAGCTGCGTGAGGCCGCTGTAAAACATGAAGAAGCGGATATAGTCGCTGCCCGTCGAACCCGCTGCGGGATCGAGCGTATCCGATACCGAACTCGCATCGCACGCGACGCGGATGCTGCCGCCCTTTCTGGGCACCTCGGCGGCGAGCGCGCCCGGCGCGGCCGTGAGCAGCGCTCCGCCGGCGGCCATCATGCCGGTCCCCGCCAGCATGCGCATCATGTCGCGGCGGCTGATGCCGCGGTTAATCGTATCGTCGTTCACGTCAATTGGCTCCGCAGATGTTTAATGATCTAAGCAACGTTCCGTACGCGGGGAAGATTTCCCAAGTCTCGTTAGCAGCATCGTATGCCGGCATGGGCTGCAAAATGCGCCGACAAAAAAAGGCCGACGGCATAAACAAACTGTTCTTATGCCGCTAACGCGTCAATTTGTATGGTCGCCGCCTGGGAGCAGTAGAGCGTGCTGGTCGCGGGCTACGTGAGGCAGCCGCCGAGGCGCCGCCTTCGTGTCATGACAGATGCGACTATGACTGAGATCAGAACCGCGTGCGCAAGCCCACCATCACGCTTCGGCCACCTTCGGGTGCAATGTCTCGCACCACCGAACTCGCATAGCGAATGTCCTGGTTGGTCAGGTTATCGCCGCGTAAATAGGCTAGCCAGTTCGTCGCGCCAACACGGAACGTGTAGGTGAGAAGCAAGCCGAGCTTCGTATAACTGGCCGTCGGCAGATCGTTTTCGGGTACGCGGTGCTGGCCCCATGCGTGCTGCAGTTCGGCGCGCGCACCGAATGGACCAAAGCCGTAGTCGACTGCCACGGTGGCGCGCAGCGGCGAAATACGCGGCAGCGGCTGGTCGTTGTCCATGTTGCGTGCATGCGTGTAGTCGCCAGTGAACTCCACGTCCACCTGGTGCGGGCCTTTCTGAAAAACGCGCCACTTGCCGTCCAGTTCAATGCCGTAGAACTCGGCGCGCACACCGCGATAGACGGCTTCGTTCAACGCGTCGTCAGTGCCGGGCGCGACGACCTGATCGGAGTCGTCCACGAGGCGGCCTGTGTTGAACTCGGTCAGATAATTTTTGAAGCGGCTGTAAAACACGCCGACACTGCCCTTGTTCGGGCCGCTCGCGAACCGCAGCGACAGATCGGTCGACACGGCCTTTTCTTTCTGCGCATCCTGGTCGCCGATCAGGTACTGACCTGTGGCGTCGTGCGGACCGTTGGCGTACAACTCGTACAGCGCGGGCGCGCGCTCGGTGTAGCCGACGTTGCCCGCCACAGACCACAGCGGCGTCAACTTGTAGAGCGCACCGAGTGATGCGCTCACCGCGTTGAAGTCGCGGTCGCGTGCGCTCGCGAACTTGTCGTTGCCGGCCGTCGTCGGCTGCTGTTTGACGTGCTCGTAACGAAGGCCTGCGCTTAGCTTGAACGCATCCGTCAGGTTCCACTCTTCGAGGCCGAAGAGTGCGACGTTCGTGGTTTGCGTGGTCGGCACCAGTGTCTCGTCGCCCAAAGCGGAGAACGTGTTCTGGCCGAGCTGAACGCCAAGCGCGCCTTCGAACGGACCGAGCTTGCGATGGCGCGCTTCGACGCGTGCCTCGTATCCATGATTGCGGAACGTCGTGCTGGTCTCGCCGTGGTCGATTTCCTTGTGCTCGTAGTTGGTATAGCCGAAGTCGAATTTGAGTTGCGAAAACGGTCCGCGCAGGTTGCGCACTTCCGATGCAAACGCTACGTGGTCCTGGCGCATACGCAGCCGCACGTCTTGCTCGGCGACCGAGCCGTAGTTCGCTTCGTAGCCGTTGTACGACAGGCCCGCGTAACCGTCGGCCCACGTGTAGGCGCCGCCGAGCGCACCGCCATGCCAGCGGCCGTCGCTGTTCGGCAGGCTGCCGTAGGACTCGTCTGCGTCTGGGCCGTCGAGCGCGCGCCGGCGGTCCGAATGTGCAAAGCCCGGAATGCGCTCCTTGCTCGTTTCGCGGTCGAATGCGTCGACGTGAAAGGCGAACTGACCGTTGCCGCCTTCCACCTGAGCCGCGCCGGCGCGCGCGTCATTCGCGCCGCCATAGCTTGCATCGACGCCGCCTGTCAGCCCTTTGATCGGCTCGCGCGGAATCCGGTTGTCGATGCTGTTCACCACGCCGCCGATTGCATTGCCGCCGTATAGCAGCGCCGCCGGTCCGCGCACGATTTCGACGCGCTCGACGGTAAGCGGCTCCTGCGGAACCGCGTGATCATAGGACAACGACGAAGCGTCCCACGCGGCCACGCCGTTTTGCAGAAGTCGGATCCGGTCGCCGTCCATGCCGCGAATGATGGGCCGCCCCACCATCGGACCATAAGTCGTGGTGGACACGCCGGGCAGACCGTTCAGCGTCTCGCCGAGCGAGTTGGCCTGACGGCGCGTGAGCGCGTCGCCGTACAACGCGGTCGCGGGCGCGATCAGGTCGCTATCGCCCAACGGATTCGCGGTGACGAACACCGGCGCAAGGGAGCCTGCTGGCGTCTGGGGCGCATTCTGGGCCGAACGCGAGGTGTCGGACTGCGCATGGGCCAATGCGGCGACCAGTGCGAGAGAAAGCGGCGACAGCCGAAGCGCGCGCATGCTAGGGCGTTGAGTGCGTCGAGAGTTTTTATTCACAGTCATTTTTTGGATTCGCTTCACACCGGAGCGCTTTTGAATACAATGTTATAACATTGCATTACACGAGCGGACTGACCCGGACCGACATTGAGGAGTAGACGCGCGGCGAGAGCGCCAGGAACTTGTCCTTCTTAATGGGAGCGAATGATATAACGTAACATTTGTTACGTAAACTGACAGCTAACAAACAGTGCAGACCGAGCCGCCTCAAAGCAGGCAAGCGTCGCCAGCCGCGGCGACGCCCCACGTCCTGCACGGCCCGTGATTTATTTCACAGCACAAACAGCACTCGACCTCGCGAGAGCCACGGCCTGCGCGCACGCAGCCTGGCGCGCCGCGCGGTCGACATCCGGTCCCAGCAGCGTCTTCTCGACGACGATCGATTCGACATCCGTCACGCCGACCGAGCGCAGCCACGTCTCCATGAACGGCCGTTGATGATCGAATGAATGCGCGGGCGTTATCGAGTCGATCGAATAATCGAGGCCGCGCGCGTAGATCACCACGGCGTTCTTGCCGCGCAGCAGCCCAGTGAGCCCTCGCTCGTCGAACGAGAAAAGCACGTTTCGTTGCGATACGACGTCGATAAAGTGCTTGAGCTTGTACGGAATCGAGAAATTCCACAGCGGCACCGAGAACAGCAGCGTGTCGGCGTCGTGCAACCGCTGCGCGAGTTGGCGAATCCGGGACCACGCTTGCTGCTGTCCTTCGGTGAGGGCCGTGCCGCTCAGGTCGGCGTACTTGGCCTCGAGCGTGTCGCCGTCGAATTCGGGCAATTCGGTCGACCACAGATCGAGCACGTCGATCCGAGGATCGGAATGCACTTCCCAATAGGTATCCAGATAAACGTGCGCCACTTCGAGCGACGCGGACCGCGTTTTACGCGGTGACGATTCGACATGCAGCAGGGTCGGCATGAGATTGCTCCACACGAGTTGGGGTGCAGCAATCACAACATATTTCAAAGAGAAATTTAAACGAAGTATAGTGAGCCGATTCAGTCGCAATCGCACTGAATCGGCCAACCCGAGGAGAGCCTGCTGTGTTCGATACCGTCCTGTTGCGTTCGTTTGTGGCGGTCGTGAAAGAAGGCGGCTTCACGCATGCCGCCGCACGTCTGAATCTGACGCAGTCCGCGGTAAGCGCGCATGTGCGGCGCCTCGAGAACCAGATCGGCCGCGAACTGCTGGCGCGCACCACGCGCTCGGTCGCGCTCACCGCGGACGGCGAGTTGCTGCTCGGTTACGCGCGCGCGATCCTCGCGCTCAATCAGGATGCGCAGGCGCAACTGTCGCGCGAGCCGAGCCAGGGCGAGGTTCGTGTCGGCCTCTCCGAGGACCTCTCCAACGTGCGGCTGATGAACGTCATGCAGGCGTTCGCCGTGCGCTATCCGCGCATCGCTTTCAGTGTGCGCGTCGGCATTCCCGCCGATCTGCTGATCGCGATGGACCAAGGGGAACTCGACGTGGTGATCGGCGGCCGCTGCGACGGCGGTCGTGCCGGGCAGGTGCTGTGGCGCGAGCCTCTGGTGTGGATGGGCGCGGAATGGTCTTCGCTCGCGCGGGGCGTGCCCGTCCCGCTCGCGCTGTTCCCTGAGCCGTGCCCCTATCGCGAGGCCGCGCTCGCCGCCCTCGCGCGCGGCGGCGTGGACTACCGGATTGCGCTTGTGGGCTCAAGCGTCGCGGGTTTGCGCGCGGCGGCGCAAGCCGGCTTCGCGGTCACGCCGATGGTGCAGACGCAGCTTGTGAACGGCTTGCGCGTCATGCCGCCCGATGCAGGTCTGCCCGCGCTTCCGGACGTCGAATTCACCATGTTCGCTGCGGGCGGCCCCTCGCCCCGAATCGCGGATGAACTGGGCAGCGCGATCGTGCAGGCGTTCGCACCCAAGGCGGACGCGGCAGATGCGCGACGGGCGCGGGCAAACGGGTAACACCCATACCAGCATAAGCGCCTGGCTGGTTGCGCGAGCAGAGAGTGCTTACGATTGGAGCCTGTCATGGTCAATTGCATCACCCGACCACCCGATCCTCAACCCTCAACCACCGCCCTAAGCCGACCATGAAGCGCTTTCACATTGCACTGGCTGTTGCGAATCTCGACGAATCCATTGCCGACTATAGCCGGCGCCTCGGACAACCGCCGTCCGCCGTCGTGCCGGGCAAGTACGCCATGTGGCGCACGGATCTGCTTAACTTTTCCATCAACGAAAAACCCGCGCAGGCGGGCCAGTTGCGTCATGTCGGATTCGAAGACGATAGCGCTGCGGCGTATTCGAGCAGCGTCGATGTCAACGGCCTCAAGTGGGAGCTTTTTTCCGCCGCGGAACAGGACGCGCGAATCGTCAGCACCTATGGCAATGCGGTGCGTTCGACGCAGCAGTAGGCACAAGCGTCACGCGTGCTGCCGGCGCGGCTTCGCGCGCTCAATCATGCGGCGGGCCCGGGACGCGCGAGCAGCACCGGCGTGCGGGCAAGGCGCGCCGTGCGCGCGGCGACGCTGCCGAGCAGCCAGCGTGCGACGCCGCGTCGTCCATGCGTGCCCAGAACCAGCAGGTCCGCATGCCACCGTTCGGCATCGCGCACGATGGCGTGCGACACGTCATCGCTGACAGGTTCAGTTTTGACGAGCGCGGTCTCCGCCTTGTTGCCGACCGTCTCGAAGACGCTTCTCGCTCTCGCCATTGCTGCCTCGCCTTCTTCGATGAAAGCCTCCTCGAGCACATGGATCGGCACGAAATCCGTCAACCGCACCGCACGGTCGATCACATAGATCGCGCGCAAACGCGAGTCCGGCCGGGCGAGCCGACAACCGGCGTGCAGCGCATCCAGCGACGCCACGCTGCCGTCAAGAGCAAAGAGAATCCGCTGAGGCGATGGCCCAATGTCGGTCTCGTAGCCGGCTGGCACGATGAGTATCGAACAGAGCGCGCGCGTGGTGACGAACTCGGACACGGTGCCCTCCACCCAGCGCATCATGCCGTGATGCTGACGCGCGCCGAGCACCAGCAGATCTGCGCCCCATTGCGCCGCCGCATCGATCAGCGCATTCGCGGTGTATCCGCCCTGCTTCGCAATCTCGATCACGCCCGACTCAACTTCGATGCCCGCGTCCACGAACATCTTTTTTGCACGCGCCACGGCTTGTTCGGCATCGCGTGCGAGTTCGCTTCGCGCGAGCTGCAACTCTGCGTCCGTCATCGATCCAAGCGGCAACAGCACGCGAGGATTTTCCGCCACGCTCACAATGCGAATCAGCGCGCCGGGCAGCGTCATGTGGCATACATAGTCTGCTGCGCGCGGCGATTCCGGCGAAGCGTCCACGGCAATGAGAACCCGCCTGATTGCGGCGACGCCGTCGGCGCCGTGCTCGCTGGAAGTCATGATGTTGTCTCCATGCGGTTGGGCTGGCGCGCTTGCGCCGCCCGTCGTTTGTCAAATGCCCGGCATCACCTGATATGGCTCCGTGTGGTCTTCGATCCGCTTGACGCCCGGTATGCTCTGCGCGGCGACGCGAACCGCATCCACGGCGTCGGCCGACTGAAACACGCCCCACAGATGCACCACACCGTCGGTCACGACGATATTGCGGCCGGCAAATGCCCACTTGCGGCCCGCCAGTTCGCCCATCAGCAGGGCGCGAATTTCGGCGTCCGAATGCGTGGACCTGGAAACCGGTTCATCCGGCGCGCTGGCTAGCGCCTGCACGAGATTCGCACGGCTGACTATGCCCACTAGCCGCCCCGCTTCCGTCACGGGCACACGCTTGATACGGCGCGTCTCGAGAATGCAGGCCACTTCGCCGAGCGGCGTGTCGGGCTCGACGGTGACCACGTCCGTGGTCATGACATCGCCCACTTTGGCGGCATGCGTTTTCACGTAGTCGCGCGCCTCGTGGCTTGCGGACCACCAATCCAGCCAAGACACGCGCCTGCGCTCGTCGGTGCCTATTTCGCTGCGCCGCAGGAGATCGCCCTCGCTGATCATGCCGACGACGCTGCCGTCCGGATCGAGCACCGGCGCGCCGCTGATACGTTGTTCGACAAACAGCCTCGCGACCTCGCGAATGGTCATGTCGGGTGTGACCGAGATGACGTTGCCGGTCATGACATCCGATGCGCGCATGGCAAGCCTCCAGAGTGATGAGGTGATGGTGTGATTCCAGAGTAGGACAGCGCCGCTTCCCTCCGCTTGACCTGGATCATGCGGAACAACCGTGCACGCAACCGTGGCCCCAGCGCTGCAGCCCCGCGCCGTTAGAGAGCGCCCAGCCTGACTCATGTCAATTGGTTCGAGTGCACGGAGCACATATTGATTGCGGTGCAACCATCGTCTGGAGAAGCTCATGGCTCACATGATGAAAGCCGCCGTGGTTCGCGAATTCGGTGCGTCGCTGCAAATCGGGGCCGGCGCCGCGTTTGATTGATGTCAATGATGCCTGCCATGCGAACTGCGATCAGCTGGCGCGGTATTTGCATCGTGTCGCACCAGCACGACTCCGGCACAGCGACCGGAGCTTGACCAGGAGGAGACAATGCGCGATGACACGTATCACGCCGTAACGCCACTCGCCACGCGCGAGGCTTGCTGGCTGACGCCGTCCATTCAGAAGTCCCATGAACGCTCGGAAGTATTCGGTTTGAGCGAGTCCATGCGCCCGGACTATGACGTGCTGCCCGCTAGCGAACTCGCATTGAAGCTCGAGCAGAACCGCATTCTCTGCGCGCACGCCACGCCGGTTATGGAAACCCTGCATGAGCAGATTGTGAACACCCAAAGCATGATCGTGCTGACGGATGCCGAAGGGCTGATCCTTCATTCCATCGGCGACGACGACTTCCTGCGGCGCGCCGAGAAGGTCGCCCTGCGACCCGGCGCGAACTGGGCGGAAAGCCGGCAAGGTACCAATGCGATCGGCACCGCGCTCGCCGAGCGCAGCGCGACCGTCGTGCATGGCGAGCAGCACTACCTTGCCGCGAACCGCTTCCTCACCTGCTCGAGCGTGCCGATTCTCGATCCATACGGCGATCTCATCGGCGTACTCGACGTGACCGGCGACCACCGCAGCTATCACCAGCACACCATGGCGCTCGCGAAAATGTCGGTGCAGATGATCGAGAATCATCTGTTCGCCAATACCTTTCGCGAGACCTTGCAGATTGCCTTTCACGGCCGCCCGGAGTTTCTCGGCACCTTGATGGAGGGCATTGCCGCGTTCACCTGCGACGGCCGCTTTCTGTCCGCGAATCGCAGCGCGCAATTCCAGCTCGGCCTGCCGCTTGCCGGACTGCGGGCACATACGCTGTCGTCGCTGTTCGGGCTCACGAGCGCACAGTTGCTCGACCGTCTGAGCATGCAGCGCGACCGTCACCTGTCGCTGAACCTGAGCAACGGCGCCGTGGTCTGCGCACACGTGCAGTTGCGCCGCGGCACGGTGACCGACGAGCCCGCCCGGCCGCGCGTGCAGACTCCAGCGCCGGCAATGCAGCGCAGCGAAAGAAGCGCAGCGGCCGCGAATCAGCTGTCGAAGCTAAGCTCGCTCGACACCGGCGACCCGCAGATCGCGGCGGTCATCACCAAGGTGCGCAAGGTGATCGGCAAGAACATCCCGATCCTCATCACCGGCGAGACGGGCACCGGCAAGGAACTGCTCGCGCAAGCCATTCACAACGATTCGCCGCGCCACGCCGGGCCGTTCGTCGCGGTGAACTGTGCGTCGATACCGGAAACGCTGATTGAATCGGAACTGTTCGGCTACGAGGAAGGGGCCTTCACCGGCGCGCGGCGCAAGGGCGCCGTCGGCAAACTACTGCAGGCTAACGGCGGCACGCTTTTTCTCGACGAAATCGGCGACATGCCGTACCCGTTGCAAGTGCGGCTGCTGCGCGTGCTGCAGGAGCGTCTGGTGAATCCGCTCGGCTCCGCGAAGTCGATTCCGGTGGACGTCGCGATCATTTGCGCGACCCATCGCGACCTGCGTGAAATGATTGCGCAAAGCCGCTTTCGCGAGGACCTGTACTACCGGCTCAATGGCCTTGTCGTCAAGCTGCCGCCGCTGCGCGAGCGCACCGATTTGTCCGCTGTAATCAGAAAGATGCTGGATAACGCATCGGCCGAGAATGCCGGCGGCCAGCCACTGAGCATTGCCGACGACGTCATGACACTGTTCGAGCAGTGCGCGTGGCCGGGCAATTTCCGCCAGTTGGGCAACCTGCTGCGCACGGCGGCGGTCATGGTGGATGAGGACGGCGAGATCCGCCGCGAGCATCTGCCGGACGACTTCTTCGACGATCTGCGCGCCGTCGGTCCCACGTCAGCGCAGAAAGCGGGTGTATTGTCGCTGCCCACGGGACGGCTGCACGACGTGGCCGCGAGCGTGATTGCCAACGCACTCGCGCAGCACGGCGGCAACGTGTCGGCTGCGGCACGCACACTCGGCATCTCGCGCAATACGATTTATCGCAAGCTGCCGGCGCACGGCGCGAATCATAGCGAAGACGCGGCGTGATTGCGGGTGCCGTGCGGCATTGCTCCATTGTGCAACACCGCTGTTCCACAATTGAACAGCGCGCGGCCATCAGCGCCGCGCGCTGCACGCTCCACGTTCGCGCACGGCGCGCGTCGACTCGCAAGCAAGCCTTCCTTCGCGATCCAGCACACGACTTGCGCCTTTAACCGGCTTAATGGCCATGTCGGCACCTTCGGCATGGACCTTGCATTTAAGCAGCGGACCGCGTGAACCATGCGGTTATTCAATCGAATGTCCTATCCAAGGAGACAGCCATGCAGTGGACCACCCCCGCCTACACCGATCTGCGTTTCGGTTTTGAAGTCACGATGTACATCGCCACACGCTGAAGCATCCATGAAGACCGCGCGTGTCGCTGAACGTGACGCGCGCGGCGGATTCTGAAATACCGCTGACGAAAGCGTGACTCTCCTCATCATGCAGGCGCGGCCTGCCACCACGAATACAACGCGTGCCTCGCATGAACGCCCCGGATACTGAACGCTGCGCCGGTCCGCGACCAAATTTGCGTCCGCTCTTTTGCGTGCGATGGGAAGTGGCCGAAGACGGCTACGTGCTGCTCTCGCCCGAAGGAACGATCCGCCTGAATCCCAGCGCAGGCGAAATACTGAGCCGTTGCGACGGCACGCGCGAACTCGACGAGATCATTGGCGAGCTCGAGGACATGTTCAATGCGTCGAATCTCGCGACTGACATCTACCGCTTTATCGAGCATGCGCGGCAGCGCGGCTGGGTGGAGTAAATCGAACCGCGCGTCAGGTGGCGCGTCCCGCTTCGGTTTTCCCGATTGCATGGGCCGCGCACATGTTCAAGCGCCCGGCGATTCTGCTGAACGACAGCGAATCACCGGGCGCTTTGCTGATCGGGCCGCGCTGCCCGCAATTTTTTCGGCGCTTACAGCTATTGCGCAGCACCTGCGTTGAGCGAAGTACCCGCAGTGAGCGGTCGTGACGACGCCCTCGCAGCCTCGTCCGTCAGCTTGCTCTTGCCGGCGCTGTAGCCGTTCGAATACAACAGGAACGCCATGATGTCCGCGTAATCCTGCGGCTTCATCTTGCCCGGACGATCCGCCGGCATGTTGTTCGCCATGTACCCGTACACGCCGCCGATGGTCAGCTTCGAATGGCCCTCCGGTGCAAACGACGGACCGCGCAACGCGGGCGCATTCAGTCCTTGCAGTTCAGGACCGTGGCACTTCGCACAGGCGCTGGAATACAAGGTCTTGCCATGTGCGACCTGCCCGCGGTCGAAACCCGGCACGTCCGCGGATACAACCGCGTCCACCTTGACGATATGCCCGCGGTCCATCTCGCGGCCCCCGGCTCGCATGACGGACGACTTGAAGCCTGCACCGCGAGGACCATCGCGATAGGCAAACGCCGCTGCGCCCGGCGCGCTCGCCTGCGCTGCGCGAGGCAGGGTCCAGTCGCGAGTCAACGCGGCAAGCCTGCCGTCGGATTCCATCTTGCGCAGCGCGGCGTCGATACGCGGCTGCAACGCCGCACCGTTTTTGCCGAACGCAAATACCAGCTGCCAGTCAGCATACGGCGACGCGGTCTGCGCAATCTTGAAGCGCCGCTCCGGGTGCGTGTTCGTATACGCGACCACAGCCGGATACCAGACGATCGCGCGTTGCGCATGTCCGTTGGCGACGGCATCGACCGTCAGTTCAGCGGTGTTCTCCAGATCGAGCTTCACGTTCGGCTGCTGCACGGCGATGAGTTGCGCCGGGCTGGCATAAGTGGCGGCAACCGTCTCGGCGCCGTCCTTGTGCACAGCCGTTTCGGGCATCGTCACGCTTACATAGCCCGAATGCAGATAAGCGCGCGAAAACCTGAGTTTGCTATCCGAGCCGTCGGCGACCGTCGAGCGTGGAAAGCCGGCAATCACATCACACTTGCGCGCGAGTGCCTTGTCGAGCTCCTTGAGGGACACGCCGTCGTCGTCGCTGCTCGCAAAGCCGCCGGGCGCGAGCGTGAGGGCAATGCCTGCGGTGTGAAAGGCTTCGCGTGCAACGGCCTCGTCGAGTACCGTCGACGGACTGCCGGGAAACGTGCAGGCGCGCACGCCCGCGCTGGCGTGGCCGGATATCAGCGCGCCGCTCGCGAGCAACGCGCCGGCGAGCGCATAAGAGTTGAGTCGAGTCGTCATGATCTTGCTTTCCGGAAAAGGCGGGTCGGCCGCGACCCGCCCGCTCGCGCATCGGCGTCGAGCAGGCCGGTACGGCCGTTGTGAACATCAGCCGTTGTTGAGTGCGAACACGTAGAGCGTGCCGCCGCGTGGAATCTTCTCGGCTGCTTTCGCCATCGGGCCGCCCCAGATGGGATTCGCACCGCCGTAGCCGGCGAGGATCGCCACATACTGCTTGCCGTCCACCTCGAACACCGAAGGTTGCGCGACGATGCCGCTCGCGAGCTTCGGGCTCTTCCAGAGCACCTTGCCGGTTGCAGAATCGAACGCATAGAGGTGGCCGTCGAGCGAGCCGCTGAACGCAAGACCGCCTGCGGTCGTCGCTACGCCGCCGTTCCAGGGCAGCTTGCTCCAGTAGCTCCAGAGCTTCTTGCCGGTGCTGACGTCGATAGCCTGCAGTTCGCCGTAGCCTTTGCTGCCTGGTTCAGGTTTGATCTCGAAGCCTTCGCCGAGGTACGGCAGTCCTTCCATGTAGGTCACCGACTTGCCCGACAGCGACATGCACGCATGCAGCGTCGGAACGATCGCAATGTGCTTGTCCGGATCGTACGAGACCGACCACCAGTTCTTGCCGCCGAGGAAGCTGGGGCATGTTTCGATTGTCGTGCCGGTCTTCGGGTATTTCGAGCGGTCCTGAATCGGCACGCCGTCCGCTGTATAACCCGTTACCGAGGTCGCCTTGACGAACGGCTTCGCATAGATCAGCTTGCCTGTACCACGGTCGATGGCATGGAAGTAGCCATTGCGGTCCGCGTGGATGATCGCGTCGTAGTCCTTGTCCTGATACTTGATGTTGGCGAGCACCGGCGTGTTAACCCCGTCGTAGTCCCAGGTATCGTTTTTGGTGTACTGGTAATGCCATTTGAGGTCGCCGGTTTTCGGATCGAGCGCGAGCAGCGAATCTGAATATAGGTTGTCGCCCGGCCGCAGATCCGCGAGCCAGGGTCCGGGATTGCCGACACCCCAGTACAGCGTTTTCGATGCCGCGTCATATGTGCCTGTCAGCCATGCAGGTGCACCGCCGTGCTCCTGCATGCCGTCGGGCCACGTGTTGCCGCCCTTCTCGCTGGCCGCCGGAACGGTGAAGCGCTTCCACAGCACGTTGCCGTTATCAGGATTCAAGGCTGCGATGAAGCCGCGTGCGCCATATTCGCCGCCCGCGCTGCCCACCACGAGCGCGCCGTCGAGCGCGAGCGGCGCGAGCGAGAAAGCGTAGCCGAGGCCGGGCTCGAACATCGACTTGCGCCACGCGAGCGCACCTGTTTGCGCATCGAGCGACACGACTTCGCCGTTGAGCATTGCGACATAGACATTCTTGCCGTAGAGCGCGACGCCGCGGTTGATCACGTCGCAGCATGCGGTCTTGAACGATTCGGCGCCGAGCTTCGGTTCGAACTTCCATAGTTGCTTGCCGGTTGCAGCATCGAACGCATACACGTTGTCTTTCGGCGTGGTCACGAAAAGATAACGGCCATTGACGATCGGCGTCGCTTCGAACCCTTGCTGTAGATCGGCGGGAAACTTGTAGCTCCAGACCTGTTTGAGCTGCTTCACATTCGACGCGTCGATCTGCTTGAGCGGCGAATGAGCCTGGCCGTTGTAGGTGCGGTAGTAGGTGAGCCAGCCTGGATCGCTTTGCGCGGCGGTGAGCCGCTCGTAGGTGACGGCCGGGTAGTCGTCGGCTACGGCGGCTGTTGCGCATGACAGACCGACGGCTACGGCGACGCTTACCGCAAGCGTTCTCGGCCGCATCGCTGCAATTGAACGTGCTTTCATCCTTTTGTCTCCTGTGTCGACCGGAGTTCGAGCGAAGCTCGTTACTCCGGTCCCATGCAACCTGTTGCGGTCGACCGGAGTTCGAGCGAAGCTCGCTACTCCGGTCCCATGCAACCTGTTGCGGTCGACTGAAGTTGGAGCGAAGCCCATTACTCCGGTCCCATGCAACCTGTTGCGGTCGACTGAAGTTCGAGCGAAGCCCATTACTCCGGTCCCATGCAACTTGTTGCGGTCGACCGGAGTTCGAGCGAGCGCGCTACTCCTGTCCCACACCACCTGGTTGCTGTTGAGTTATCGACGCGAAGCCGGGCGGCCACGCCATCGTCTGGGGAACGCAGTCTGGCTGCGAGTGGTTCAAGGCAAGTCGCATGCCATTGCAGCAGCGCTCGCGCGCAACACGCGCCAGGCTGAACACAGGAGAACAGTCGGGATCACTCAGCGCGCAGACCGGTGTGATGAGCGTTGTTGCACGTTGACGCAACCGGTCGAGGATGTGTTGCTAAAAAAGACAGCGCGGGTTGAAGCACCGCAGGCACAGTCGCCCAAGCCGACGCGGCGCGCCAAGGCCTCACATGATCGACGCGCCCAACGCAAACGCCTTTTGCAGAAAGTTGGCCGTCTTCGCAGGCGCCGCTTCCATGCGCGAGGCCAGCGACAAGCGGATCGAAATGGCGTTGCCGAGCACGTCGGTATACGCAACGCCTTCCACGCGGATCTGACACACGGAAGCCGGCACCAGCGACACACCGAACTCCGCCGCGACCAGGTTCACCACCGAGGAAAGCTGCGGCGCCTGTTGCCCGGCAATGGGCTCGAAGCCCGCCTCCCTGCACGCCCCGACGATCACATCGTGCAGCGTGGGGCTCGCTTCTCGCGGCAACATCACGAACGGGTCTTCGGCCAACGCGGAGAGAGGAATTCTGCGTTTCTTCGCGAGACGATGCGTGGCCGGCAAAACGACCCGCATAGGCTCGATTGCGATGTGATGGAATTGCACGCCCGCAGGCGACTGGCTGCCAAGGCGCACGAACGCGACGTCCACGCGGCCGTCGCCCAGATAGGCAAGCAGTTGCGCCGTATTGCCCTCGGCGAGCGTGAGCGTGACATTCGGGTAATCCTGCCGATAAGCGCGAATCAGCTTCGAAACCACCGGGTTGAACGCAGCGGACCCGGTAAAGCCGATATTGAACTGCCCGATCTCGCCGCGCCCCGCGCTCTGGGCTTTTTCGACAGCAAGGCGCGTGTCGTACAGAATGCGCTGCGCGTCGGCGGCGAATGCCTCGCCGGCCTCCGTCAACACGACGCCGTGGCCCGTGCGGCGAAACAGCCGCACGCCGATTTCGGATTCGAGCGCGTGAATTTGCTGGCTAAGCGGCGGCTGGCCGATGCCGAGTCTTTCGGCCGCACGCGTGACATTGCGCTCCTCGGCAACCGCAAGAAAGTAGCGGATATGACGCAGTTCCATGCGGTATCTGTAAAACCTATTTCAGTAAGACGAGATAGATATTGGACAGTATATCAGCGCTGCGACAAAATATCGCCATCGCGCAGTCCGCGTCCTATAAGTCTCCCCGCAATACAGAGCTTTCATTTTCATGACGACGCGGGCCGGACGAGCCGCGCCGATCAGGGCGCGCGGCAGTGCGCCGTTGTGTTTACTCAATGAAGTAAAGGGGTCTACCGTGGCTGATACATTAAAAAAACCGAGGCCGGAATTCCGGAACATCGGTATCGGGCAGATATTGACGGCGTATCGCCTGCCTCTGGCGGGTCGCGTGTCGATCCTGCATCGCGTGAGCGGCGGCCTGCTGTTCGTCGCGCTGCCGTTCCTGCTGTACCTCTTCGACCAGAGCCTGACCTCCGAGCTGAGCTTCGAGGGCTTCAAGGCCTTCTTCTCCAACCTCATCGTCAAGCTCATCGTGCTGGTGCTCGGCTGGGCCTACATGTTCCATTTCTGCGCGGGCGTGCGCCATCTGCTGATGGACACCAACCACGATGCGGTCACCAAGGAGAAAGGCAAGCAGACCTCGATCGTCGTGTTCGTCGTGTCGTCGCTGCTGACCCTCGCCTTCGCGCTCAAACTCTTCGGAGCATTCTAAAAACATGGCAGCCCCTAACCGAATCGGCTCGAAGCGCCTTGTCGTGGGCGCGCACTACGGCCTGCGCGACTGGCTCGCGCAGCGCCTGACCGCCTGCGTGATGGCCATCTACACGGTGATCCTGCTCGCGTGGTTCTTCCTCGCGCGCGACTTTTCCTACGAAGGCTGGGCCTCGATCTTCGCCACCCAGTGGATGAAGCTCGCCACCTTCGTCACGCTGCTCTCACTCTTCTATCACGCGTGGGTCGGCATCCGCGACATCTGGATGGACTATGTGAAGCCCGTTGGCACGCGCCTGCTGCTGCAGGCGCTCACGATCGTCTGGCTGCTCGCGTGTGCGGGCTACGCTGCGCAGATTCTCTGGAGAGTGTAAAAGCATGGCTGCAATCAAGAATGGCCTGCCGCGTCGCAGGTTCGACGTGGTGATCGTCGGCGCGGGCGGCTCAGGTATGCGCGCGTCGCTGCAACTGGCGCGCGCCGGTCTGTCGGTGTGCGTGCTCTCGAAAGTGTTCCCCACGCGCTCGCACACGGTCGCCGCGCAGGGCGGCATCGGCGCCTCGCTTGGCAACATGAGCGAGGACAACTGGCACTACCACTTCTACGACACGATCAAGGGCTCCGACTGGCTCGGCGACCAGGACGCGATCGAGTTCATGTGCCGCGAAGCGCCGAACGCCGTGTACGAACTGGAACACTTCGGCATGCCGTTCGACCGCAACGCGGACGGCACCATCTACCAGCGCCCGTTCGGCGGCCACACCGCGAACTACGGCGAGAAGCCCGTGCAGCGCGCGTGCGCGGCCGCGGACCGGACCGGCCACGCGCTGCTGCACACGCTGTACCAGCAGAACGTCGCGGCAAAAACGCAGTTCTTCGTCGAGTGGATGGCGCTTGACCTGATCCGCGACGCGGAAGGCGACGTGCTCGGCGTGACCGCGCTCGAAATGGAAACGGGCGACGTCTACATTCTCGAAGGCAAGACCACGCTCTTTGCGACAGGCGGCGCGGGCCGCATCTTCGCGGCGTCGACCAACGCGTTCATCAACACCGGCGACGGCCTGGGCATGGCCGCGCGCGCAGGCATCGCGCTGCAGGACATGGAGTTCTGGCAGTTCCACCCGACGGGCGTGGCCGGCGCGGGCGTGCTGATCACCGAAGGCGTGCGCGGCGAAGGCGGCATCCTGCGCAACTCCAACGGCGAGCGCTTCATGGAGCGCTACGCGCCCACGCTGAAGGATCTGGCGCCGCGCGACTTCGTCTCGCGCTCGATGGACCAGGAAATCAAGGAAGGCCGCGGCGTCGGTCCGAACAAGGACCACGTGCTGCTGGACCTGTCGCACATCGGCGCGGAGACGATCATGAAGCGTCTGCCGTCGATCCGCGAGATCGCGCTGAAGTTCGCGAATGTGGACTGCATCAAGGAGCCGATTCCGGTGGTGCCGACCATCCACTACCAGATGGGCGGCATTCCGACGA
>Ga0268254_10000657_pt1:0-2500 | contig 16795 bp, 20 predicted proteins | sample AgamicOrSfrz_FD_200251 | JGI IMG/M metagenome (GOLD analysis project Ga0268254, IMG submission 200251) | Agave microbial communities from Guanajuato, Mexico - Or.Sf.rz (v2) (version 3) | ecosystem: Host-associated > Plants > Phyllosphere > Phylloplane/Leaf | place: Guanajuato, Mexico...
TGCCATGCCTTGGCATGCCATGGCCTTGCCTTGCCATGCCATGCCTTGTCCTTGCCTTGTCCTTGGCATGCCAAGCCAAGCCATGCCTTGTCCTTGGCATGCCATGCCACGCCTTGTCCTTGCCTTGGCATGCCATGGCCTTGCCTAGCCATGCCATGCCTTGTCCTTGCCTTGCCCTTGGCATGCCTTGCCATGCCATGCCTTGTCCTTGCCTTGCCCATGGCATGCCTTGCCTTGCCATGCCATGCCTTGTCCTTGCCTTGGCATGCCATGGCCTTGCCTCGCCATGCCATGCCTTGTCCTTGCCTTGCCCTTGGCATGCCTTGCCGTGCCATGCCTTGGCATGCCATGGCCTTGCCTTGCCATGCCATGCCTTGTCCTTGCCTTGTCCTTGGCATGCCAAGCCAAGCCATGCCTTGTCCTTGCCTTGGCATGCCATGGCCTTGCCTAGCCATGCCATGCCTTGCCCTTGGCATGCCTTGGCGTGCCATGGCCTTGCCTTGCCATGCCATGCCTTGTCCTTGGCATGCCAAGCCAAGCCATGCCTTGTCCTTGGCATGCCATGCCACGCCTTGTCCTTGCCTTGGCATGCCATGGCCTTGCCTAGCCATGCCATGCCTTGTCCTTGCCTTGCCCTTGGCATGCCTTGCCATGCCATGCCTTGTCCTTGCCTTGCCCATGGCATGCCTTGCCATGCCATGCCATGCCTTGTCCTTGCCTTGGCATGCCATGGCCTTGCCTAGCCATGCCATGCCTTGTCCTTGCCTTGCCCTTGGCATGCCTTGCCGTGCCATGCCATGGCCTTGCCTTGCCATGCCATGCCTTGTCCTTGCCTTGTCCTTGGCATGCCAAGCCAAGCCATGCCTTGTCCTTGGCATGCCATGCCACGCCTTGTCCTTGCCTTGGCATGCCATGGCCTTGCCTAGCCATGCCATGCCTTGTCCTTGCCTTGCCCTTGGCATGCCTTGCCATGCCATGCCTTGTCCTTGCCTTGCCCATGGCATGCCTTGCCATGCCATGCCATGCCTTGTCCTTGCCTTGGCATGCCATGGCCTTGCCTAGCCATGCCATGCCTTGTCCTTCCCTTGGCATGCCATGCCATGCCTTGTCCTTGTGGTGCCCTTGGCATGCCTTGCCATGCCACGCCTTGTCCTTGCCTTGGCATGCCATGGCCTTGCCTAGCCATGCCATGCCTTGTCCTTACCATGCCATGCCATGCCTTGTCCTTGCCTTGCCCTTGGCATGCCTTGCCGTGCCATGCCTTGGCATGCCATGGCCTTGCCTTGCCCTGCCATGCCTTGTCCTTGCCTTGGCATGCCATGGCCTTGCCTAGCCATGCCATGCCTTGTCCTTGGCATGCCAAGCCAAGCCATGCCTTGTCCTTGCCTTGTCCTTGGCATGCCATGCCATGCCTTGTCCTTGTCGTGCCCTTGGCATGCCTCTCCATGCCATGCCTTGTCCTTTCCTTGGCATGCCATGGCCTTGCCTAGCCATGCCATGCCTTGTCCTTGCCTTGCCTTGCCATGCCATGCCTTGTCCTTGCCTTGGCGCGCCACGGCCTTGCCTAGCCATGCCATGACTTGTCCTTGCCTTGGCATGCCATGCCCTTGCCTAGCCATGCCATGCCTTGTCCTTGCCTTGCCATGCCATGCCTTGTCCTTGCCTTGGCATGCCATGTCCTTGCCTCGGCATGCCATGGCCATGCCTGGCCAGGCCATGCCTGGTCCTTGTCGTGCCCTTGGCATGCCTTGCCATGCCATGCCTTGTCCTCGCCTTGGCATGCCATGGCCTTGCCTAGCCATGCCATGCCTTGTCCTTGGCATGCCCTTGCCATGCCATGCCTTGGCGTGCCATGGCCTTGCCTAGCCATGCCATGCCTTGTCCTTGCCTTGGCCTGCCATGCCCTTGCCCAGCCATGCCATGCCTTGCCCTTGGCATGCCATGCCTTGTCCTTGCCTTGGCATGCCATGGCCTTGCCTAGCCAAGCCATGCCTTGTCCGTGGCATGCCAAGCCAAGCCATGCCTTGTCCTTGGCATGCCATGCCACGCCTTGTCCTTGCCTTGGCATGCCATGGCCTTGCCTAGCCATGCCATGCCTTGTCCTTGCCTTACCCTTGGCATGCCTTGCCATGCCATGCCTTGTCCTTGCCTTGCCCATGGCATGCCTTGCCATGCCATGCCATGCCTTGTCCTTGCCTTGGCATGCCTTGGCCTTGCTTGGCCATGCCATGCCATGGCCTTGCCTAGCCATGCCATGCCTTGTCCTTGGCATGCCATGCCATGCCTTGTCCTTCCCTTGGCATGCCATCGCCTTGCCTAGCCATGCCATGCCTTGTCCTTGGCATGCCATGCCATGCCATGCCTTGTCCTTGCCTTGCCCATGGCTTGCCTTGCCATGCCATGCCTTGTCCTAGCCTTGCCCATGGCATGCCTTGCCATGCCATGCCTTGTCCTTGCCTTGTCATGCCGTGACCTTACCTTGCCTTGCCATGCCATGGCC
>Ga0268254_10000657_pt1:15000-16795 | contig 16795 bp, 20 predicted proteins | sample AgamicOrSfrz_FD_200251 | JGI IMG/M metagenome (GOLD analysis project Ga0268254, IMG submission 200251) | Agave microbial communities from Guanajuato, Mexico - Or.Sf.rz (v2) (version 3) | ecosystem: Host-associated > Plants > Phyllosphere > Phylloplane/Leaf | place: Guanajuato...
TAGATTTTTCCAAATAAAACCAAAGGTACCATTGGATAGCTTAGGATGTGAAATTACTAAAAAATATTTTTTTCGAATTTTTCCGACACCCGAGCTATTTTTTATGATTTTTTAAAGTCGAAAAATGAAAAAATTCCCAAAAATCGGAAAAAAATCAGAAAAATTCGGGACAAAGCTTGTAAATTCCCTAAAAATAGTGGGGAAGGGGTGGGCAAAAATTTGGACCGAAAGCACGACAAAATCTCGGGGATGTTGGGCCGGGACATCGTTTTGCCCCGGGCGCGTCTTCGGGGCCGTGGGGGGCCCACCCGGGGCCGTTTCTGGATCCAAGGGTGGCCCCCAAGGACCTAACCCAACCCCAGGAGGGGTCCCATGCCCCATAGCATGGCTATCTCCGACGTCGCCCGGGATGCCCCGACCTTGTCCATGGCATGCCACGCCTTGTCTTTGCCTTGCCATGTCTTGGGCATGCCTTGTCCTTGCCTTGCCATGTCTTGGGCACGCCTTGGCTTGCCTTGCCCTTGGCATGCCATGCCAACCTCTGTTCCTTGCCATGCCATGCCACGCTTTGGCCTTGCCATGCCATGGCCCGACCTTGTCCTTGGCATGCCACGCCTTGTCTTTGCCTTGCCATGTCTTGGGCATGCCTTGTCCTTGCGTTGCCATGTCTTGGGCATGCCTTGGCTTGCCTCGCCCTTGGCATGCCATGCCATGCTTTGTCCTTGCCATGCCATGCCACGCTTTGGCCTTGCCATGCCATGGCCCGACCTTGTCCTTGGCATGCCTTGTCTTTGCCTTGCCATGTCTTGGGCATGCCTTGCCTTGCCCTTGCCCTTGGCATGCCATGCCATGCCATGCTTTGGCCTTGCCTTGCCATGGCCCGACCTTATCCTCGGCGTGCCACGCCTTGGCCTTGCCTTGCCCTTGCCATGCCATGCTTTGTCCTTGCCATGCCATGCCTTGTCCGGGCCGTGCCATGTGAGGCATGTCCTTGACTGTCGTCCGAACCTTCCTTCGCCCAGTCCGCCCAAGGTCCGCTCAAGTCCGTCAAGTCCGTCAAGTCCGCCCCCGCGCCCCTGTGCCCTGTGCCCTGTCAAAGATTATAATGCGCGCGAGGGGGGCACGGGCGTGGGGCGGGCAGTCACCCACCATCGTTCATCATGCTCGGGTCTCGGTCAGGGCACTGTCTCAATCACCATCCCTATAAAGAGTCTTAAGAGGTTTGGTGGGTGTGCCCCCAGTGCACATCAACCCTGCATAACTTTCATACTCCAGCCCGCTAACCTCTGTTCCCCATAAAGAGTCTTAAGAGGTTTGGTGGGTGTGCCCCCACTGCACCTCTTTTCGCATAACTTTCATACTGGGCCACGACGGCGTTCACACCGCTAACCTCTGTTCCCCGTAAAGAGTCTTAAGAGGTCTGGTGGGTGTGCCCCCAGCGCACCTCTTTTCGCATAACTTGCATACTGGCCCACGACGGCGTCCACACCGCTAACCTCTGTTCCCCATAAAGAGTCTTAAGAGGTTTGGTGGGTGTGCCCCCAGTGCACCTCCTTTTGCATAACTTTCATACTGGGCCACGAAGGCGTCAAGCCCGCTAACCTCTGTTCCCTATAAAGAGTCTTAAGAGGTTTGGTGGGTGTGCCCCCAGTGGACCTCTTTTTGCATAACTTTCATACTCCACGCCGCTAACCTCTCTCCTTGCCTTGCCCTTGGCATGCCATGCCATGCCATGCCTTGTCCTTGCCTTGGCATGCCATGGCCTTGCCTAGCCATGCCATGCCTTGTCCTTGCC
>Ga0268254_10000669_pt1 | contig 16606 bp, 11 predicted proteins | sample AgamicOrSfrz_FD_200251 | JGI IMG/M metagenome (GOLD analysis project Ga0268254, IMG submission 200251) | Agave microbial communities from Guanajuato, Mexico - Or.Sf.rz (v2) (version 3) | ecosystem: Host-associated > Plants > Phyllosphere > Phylloplane/Leaf | place: Guanajuato, Mexico...
AAGGAGGCCGGCCACCGCGGCATCTCCTGCTTCATCGTCCCCCGCGACGAGACGGTCACGGTGGACAAGAAGGAGGACAAGATGGGCCAGCGGGCCTCCAACACCGCGACCATCACCTTCAACGACACCGAGATCCCGGCCGAGAACCTGATCGGCGAGGAAGGCAAGGGCTTCAAGTACATCCTCGACGGTCTCAACGCCGAGCGCGCGCTAATTGCCGCAGAGTGCATCGGCGATGGCTACTGGTTCGTCGACCGCGCCTCTAAATACGCGAGCGAACGCATCGTCTTCGACCGGCCGATCGGCATGAATCAGGGCATCCAGTTTCCGATCGCTGAAGCGTACATCGACGTGCGCGCGGCGGATCTCATGCGCTACAAAGCGTGCGAGCTGTTCGACAACCATCAGCCGTGCGGCGCGGAAGCGAATATGGCGAAGCATCTCGCGGCCACGGCATCGTGGAAAGCCGCGAATGCGTGTCTGCAGACACATGGTGGCTTCGGCTTCGCGTGCGAATACGATGTCGAACGCAAGTTCCGCGAAACGCGGCTCTATCAGGTTGCGCCGATTTCGACGAACCTGATTCTGTCCTACGTCGCCGAGCACGTGCTCGACCTGCCGCGTTCATTCTGAACATCGAGAGGGAATCTCATGCGCTTCGAGACCATTCTGTACGACGTCAAGGACCGTATCGCGACGATCACGCTCAACCGCCCCGAACACATGAACACCTGGAACGATCAGGTGGCCACGGACGTGTACGAGGCGATGCAGGCGGCGGGCGCGGACCGCGGCGTGCGTGTCATCGTTTTCACCGGTGCGGGCAACGCGTTTTGCGCGGGCGGCGATATTCACAGCTTCGGCGGCGATCCCGCCGCGCTCATGACGAAGCTGCCGCGCCCATTCGATATGCGCAAGCGCGCGGACTGGCAGACGCGCTGCTCATACTACCCGGCCATTCCGAAGCCGGTCATCGCGATGCTGAATGGCGCGACCGTTGGCATTGGCCTGATTCACGCACTCTTTTGCGACATCCGGTTCGCGTCCGAGGACGCCACCATTACGACGGCGTTCGCGCGTCGCGGTCTGACCGCTGAATACGGCATGGCGTGGATTCTCGCGCGCCACGTAGGCCAAGCCCACGCACTTGATCTGTTGATGTCTGGCCGCAAGATCAAGGGGCGCGAAGCCGAGCGCATGGGACTGGTGAATCGCGCTATTCCGGCCGAAAAGCTCGCCGAGGAGACCTACGCATACGCACGGGAAATGGCGGAGTACTGTTCGCCGCGCTCGATGCGCATCATGAAGGAACAGGTATGGGAAGTGCCGTTCCAGACGCCGCACGAGGCGGTGGCGTACGCAGGTTTGGATATGCCGATCGCCAACCAGTGCGACGACTACAAGGAAGGCATGGCGAGCTTCCTTGAGAAGCGCAAACCAAACTTCACCGACTACTGAGCACATACGGGGCTACCTCATGCTGAACTACGAAGTCGTCAAGAACTGGCCGATTGAAGATGTCACGCAGACGTACAGCGAGCGTGACGTGATGCTGTATTCGCTGGGTCTCGGGCTGGGCGGAAACCCGCTGGATGCCGAGCAGCTTCGCTACGTCTATGAAAAAGACCTGCAGGCGATGCCGACTTGCGCGGCGGCGTTTGCATGGCCGAAATCGTGGATGCGCGATCCGCGTACGGGTATCGACTACCTGAAGGTCGTGCACGGTGAACAGGACGTCCGGTTCGTGCGACCGATGCCGGTTGCAGCGACGATCGTCAGCAAGACGCGTGTGAGCCGCATCACGGACAAGGGCACGGGTAAAGGCGCGATTGTCGAGCTTATGCGTGACATAGTCGACGCCTCCACTGGCGAACAACTCGCGGAAGTTCGACAAGTGTCATTTCTGCGTGGCGACGGCGGCTTCAGTGCCGAGTCGGGCGTCAGCGATACGCCGCCCGAAGCGCTTCCGCCTGTCCCGGAGCGCGCGCCGGATGCGGAATACGTCTTTTCGACCGGCGCCCATGCTGCTTTGATCTATCGCCTTTCGGGCGATGCGAATCCTCTGCACGCGGACCCGGAGGTGGCGTCGAAAGCCGGATTCAACCGGCCCATTCTTCACGGCCTCGCGACGTATGGCATGGCGGGATACGCCGCGATTCGCACCTTTGCGGCCAACGACGCGGCGCGTCTGAAGCGACTCGCCCTGCGCCTGACTTCGCCGGTGTACCCGGGCGAGGAAGTTCGGTTCCAGTTCTGGCGGGATAGCGATACGCGTCTGCATATGCGGGCCCGGGTCGACGCGCGCGATGTGACCGTGCTGAACAACGGAATTGTTGAAATTGCCTGAACCCGCGTCCGGCAGCGCCAAAGCGCGGTGCCGGGCAGCGACTGGAGCCTGACGATGGACCTGAAAGAGAGTCCCGCTGAAAAAGAATTTCGCGCCGCGGTGCGCGAATTCGTAGCGACGCATCTGCCCGACGACATCCGCGAGCGCGTGCTCAACTTCCGCCACGTGCCGCGCGAAGACTACGTGCGCTGGCAACGCATTCTGGCTGAAAAGGGTTGGGGCGCACCCGCATGGCCCGCGCAATTCGGTGGCGCCGCGTGGAATGCAGCACAGCGCAATATTTTCGACGAGGAATGCTTTACCGCCGGCGCGCCGCGCCAGATGCCGTTCGGCCTTTCGATGGTCGGACCGGTGATCCAGAAATTCGGCACCGACGCGCAGCGCGCACGGTTCCTGCCGCGCATCATCTCGATGGAAGACTGGTGGTGTCAGGGTTACTCTGAGCCGGGTGCGGGTTCCGATCTGGCGTCGCTCAAGACGCGTGCAGAACTCGTGCCCCGTGACGGCCAGGCCTTCTACATCGTCAACGGCCAGAAAATCTGGACCTCGTTCGCGCAATGGGCCAACTGGATTTTTTGCCTTGTCCGCACGGATAGCAGCGGCCGCCCGCAGGAAGGTATCTCGTTCCTGCTGATCGATATGTCGACACCCGGCATCACGGTCAGACCTATCCGCACGCTGGACGGCGGCCACGACGTCAATGAAGTGTTCTTCGACAACGTGGAAGTGCCGGTGAGCAATCTCGTCGGGGAGGAGCATCGCGGCTGGTCGATCGCAAAGTATCTGCTCGGACACGAGCGGACGAACATCGCAGGGCTTGGCAACTGCAAGCGCTTCATGATGCGTCTCAAGGAGATTGCGGGCACCGAACGCAAGCACGGCAAACCGCTCATCGAGGACATCCGTTTCCGCGATCGTATCGCCAAGGTGGAAATCGATCTGATCGCGCACGAGTGGTCGCTCTTGCGTGTCGTTTCGGCCGAAACCGCTGGACGTCCCATCGGACCCGAAGCGTCGGTGCTGAAGATCCGCGGCTCGGAGATTCAGCAGGAGCTTACGGAGCTGATCATGGAATGCGCCGGCCCCTACGCGGTGCCTTTCGTGAGCGAGGCGCTGGACGCGGACTGGCGCGGCGAAACCGCGAACGGCGAGTTGCTCAACGCGCTGGCCGCGCACTACCTGGACTGGCGCAAGATTTCGATCTACGGCGGCTCGACCGAAGTGCAGAAAAACATCATTGCCAAGCAGGCGCTCGGCATCTGAGGACACGTCATGGACTTCACGCTGGTTGAAGAAGAACAGATGCTGGCCGACGTGGTCGGCCGCTTCGTCGAAAAGGAATACGACTTCGAAGCGAGACGCCGTCTCGCCGCGACCCAGCAGGGCTGGTCGGCGACACATTGGTCCACGCTCGCCGAAATGGGCGTGCTGGCGCTAAACGTGCCCGAGGACCACGGGGGTCTAGGCGCCGGCCCGATCGAGACCATGCTCGTGATGGAGGCGTTCGGCCGCGGACTTGTGCTGGAGCCGTTCGTTTCGTCGGCCGTGATCGGCGCGAAACTGATCGGGCGCGCGGGACATAAGGCGCGTAAGGCGCAACTGCTGTCCGGAATCGCGGACGGCAGCCTGAAGACCGCGTTGGCGACGCTCGAACCTGGCGCACGTTTCGATTTGTGGAACGTTGCGACGAGGGCTGAACGAACGCGCGACGGGTTCCTGCTGAACGGACGCAAGGGTGTCGTGTTGCATGGCGACTGTGCGGACATCCTGCTGGTTTCGGCGCGTACTTCGGGCGAGCAAACGGACTTGGATGGCATCACGCTTTTCGCAGTCGATGCTCGGGCGCAAGGCGTAACGGTCAAGGGCTTTCCGGCGCTCGATGGCCAGCGGATCGCCGAGTTGGTACTGCAAGACGTGCGCGTCGATTCGCAGGCCGTAATCGGGGTTGTTGACCAAGGCTATCCGTTGCTCCAGTGGACCGTCGATCAAGGCATCTTCGCGTTGTGCGCGGAGGCAGTGGGCGCGATGTCGCGACTAAGCGATTTGACCTTCGAGTATCTGCGCACGCGAAAACAGTTCGGTTCACCAATCGGCAAATTCCAGGCGCTACAGCACCGCGCCGCCGATATCTTGACCGCGGTAGAGCAGGCGAAATCGATTGTCTATTTTGCCGCCGCCAAGCTCGGCGAAGACGATGAGGTGGCTGCCCATCGCGCGGTGACCGCGGCAAAGGCGCTGATTGGGCGCAGTGCGCGCTTTGTCGCGCAACAGGCTGTGCAGCTTCACGGTGGGATGGGTATGACGGACGAGCTGGCGGTGGGCTGGTATGTGAAGCGCCTCACTTGCATCGACATGACCTGGGGAAACACCGAGCACCATACCGAGCTATACGGCGCGTTCCTGTAATCGCAGTTCAACCAGCGGGAAAATTCACACGACCGCTTATACCGGTCAATTCGAAGAAAGGAGACAAGCTTATGTCAGCAGCTGGCCATGGCGCGGTTCCGGAGCTGGCGCCGGTACCGGCCCACGTTTCGCCTGAACGGGTATTCGACATCGACATTTACCACCCACCCGGTGCAGAAGACGACTACCATCTGTCGCTCAAAAAGCTACACGTCGAAGGTATCCCCGACATTCTCTGGACGCCCCGCAACGGCGGACATTGGATCGCGACGCGCGGCGACGACATCTATCACATCCTCAAGGATTACGAGAACTTCTCGTCCAAACAGCTTACGGTGCCGCTAGTCGAGCATCAGCCGTTGCCGCCGATTTTCTTCGATCCTCCGCAACACACAGCTTATCGCTCGCTGATCGCGCCTGCGTTCATGCCGCAAGCGATCAGCAAGCTTGAAGAAAAAGCGCGGGAAATGGCCATCGAATTGATCGAAGGCTTCTATCCCAAAGGCGAAGTGGAGTTCGTATCGGGATTTGCGCAGCATCTGCCGATCGGCATTTTCATGAACATGGTGGCGTTGCCGGCTGAGGATCGCGAGTACCTTCTCGGGCTCGCCGACAAAATGGTGCGACCCGTCGACGCAAACGAGAAGCTTGCCGCACTCGGTGCTATCTTCCAGTACCTGGGGGTGAAGATTGCGGAACGGCGTGCGAATCCGGGCGATGACCTGATCAGCAAGATCGTCAATTCGAAAATCGACGGGCGCCCGCTGACCGACGAGGAGGTTCGCGGTCTGTGCGGACTCGTGCTGATCGGCGGGCTCGATACGGTTGCATCCGCAATGGGATTCATTGCGAGCTTTCTCGCTGGCAGTCCCGCGCATCGCAAGCAACTGATCGACAATCCCGAGTTGGCGCAAAAGGCCGTTGACGAGCTTTTGCGGCGTTTCCCGGTAGTCAATCAGGGGCGCAGGATCACTCATGACTTCGAATACAAGGGCGTGCAGTTGAAAGAGGGCGACATGATCATCATGCCGACCACGCTGCATGGCCTCGACGAGAGAAAGTTCGAGGATCCGCTGAGCGTCGATTTCACTCGTCCCACGCCGATTCATTCGACCTTCGGCAATGGCGCGCACCGTTGCCCCGGATCGTTCCTCGCGCGCGTCGAGTTGAAGGTGTTCCTGCAGGAATGGCTTAAGCGTATTCCGGATTTCCAGATCAAGCCTGGTGAGAAGGCGGGTGTTCACGGTGGCGTGAACGGCACGCTGTATCACTTGCCTCTTGTCTGGGGGGTGGCCCGCTGAGGCTCGGTCGCAGCGGGCTAAGCGAGCCCGCCTTATCTGCGCGCGTCACGTGGCGCGCCGACGTTCCATCTGAGCGCGATCCTCGTGCAGGCGTCCAACTTTCCGATTTACGGAGACGCCTTGCTCAACGCTCGCCAGACAACCTTCATTGCGTGACGAAACGAGTCCCGATCGAGTGCGTTCCCTTCCGTCCGACGAAGAAAGACGACCAGGCCTTGTAGATGTGAAAGGAGTAGGGCGCCGCGCAGCGTGCATTCTTTTGACGCCAACGTTGGGTTTATCTGCGCGATCAGTTCCGCCAGGAGACCTTGAAAGTCCGCGGTGGATTTTGCCATCAGCGCATGCAGGAAAGGTTCATGCTCTGCCAGACTCCAGCATTCCAGCACAAAGGCGCTAACGCGATTGCCGCCGGCCGCGGTCAGTACAGAGAACGCCTCATCGACAATCACATCCAGCCGGCCTTCTGGCGGACGTTGCTTGTCTTGAGCGATCGCTCGATAGTGTTCAAAATAACGATCGATGTATGCCTCGATCGTGGCCCTCAATAGCTCTTCCCGGGTACTGAAATAGTGCTGCAAGGTTCTCAAGCGGATCCCTGCGTCGCTGGCGATTCGGCGTTGAGTGAATCCAGCGTTACCTTCCGATGCGAAGACCTCGATCGCCACTTCGATGATGGCTGGCACACGGGTACTTCTATTCCCTCGCCGCTTGGGCGCATCTGCCGCCGTCTTGTCGAGTTCTGCCGACGAGATCGTCAGGTCTTTCATCTGTGGTGCTCTCCTTGGCGTCTGTTGTCCGTAGCGCACGTTGACTCCCGGTCGGGACGTGTGAGCCTGGAAGCCTCTCCCAGCTAGTTACGCGCGTCGTTCAGTACTTACCGCGCGGCGGCGACATTGATCTGATCATATTAGTCAACTGACGAACATAACCACGTGCGCGTTGGCCCCTACTCGTAAGATAACCTCTGATCCCTACGCGGCCTTGTATATCGTACTCCATGGGTCGGTATGTCTGTCCATACCAGCATTTCCCCTAGTGTCGGCCGGTCTTGATAATGGGTCCGCTGACCACTAATATTTAGTCAAGAGACACATTTTTACGTTTCGCTGTTTCTGCGGGTGTACGCGGTCCACGCGGCCCAGGCAGCGCAGGCGCAAGTGTTTAAGGCTGGCTCGGCAAGGTCTTTACTTCCGGCGGTCGTGGTCGTAATTGCCCGAATCGCAGAGGGTGGTCGAAGGAGCAGGACATGAAGCTTGGAGAGAGTTCTTTGCGTTCGCTCGTCGAGAAGTGGCTCGCGCCCACTGCGACCGCCCCGGTGCGTCTAACACGATGCACGGTTTCGAAGTCGGGTCGAACGAGATGTGTACTCGCGCGGTCGTCGGCCTCTGAGAACTCCCTCGCGATCTTCTTTTTTCGGCATGATGATGGAGCCTGGCGCGTATTCCCACCTGCTCCCCGAAAACCAGAAATGCACGCGTACGCAGAAACGGGATGACCGACCCATCCACCGGGGTCCATGTATAAGCGTATATAAATGGATTGCCAAATAACATGGCATGTCGTGCGCGGGCGCCTTCTGTTGCTGCTGCGATTCGTACTCCATTCTCGTTTGATTTGAAGGACTAACCGCCTTGTCCGTTACGAACTGCGGACCTGATCAGCGTGAAAGTATCCTGGCTGCGTCCGGGCGGCATATCGATTCCGGGTCCAATCTGACCGATTTCCTGAGGGCCGTCGACCGTTTCTGTTGACGACTCTTGTAGGGAAGACGCGTGCCTTGTGGATTCATGTGTCGCCCAAAATTCAATAACGCAATCCGCCCTGTACGTCGCAGGTGGGTACCGCTTTGGCCCATCGTGTCCGTACCGCTTCGAATCCGTCGCTGATCCCGAACTCGGGCGCAAGAAAGTTCTGAACGATGTTCGAAAAAATGCATGAGTTAGGGGTCAACGAGCGTTGACAGTCGAGAGTCGAGTGTTTATCTTTGCGAACAGCATTCGTATTCTCGTGACACTTGAAAGGTATCTGAGAAGCGATGCTGAGAAGGTAGGGAGGAGGCCGGTTCGCTTGATTGCTGAAAGTTTGGGCGGTTCAACGGCCATAGCTTTTTCTGCGGCAGTTCGACAAAGACAAGAGGAGACGCATGAAACAGAAGAGTCTAAAGCCAAGTGCGATCAGCCTTGGCGTGCACGCCACCTGTATCGCTGCGGTGTGTGGGTTGTGGAGCGCAAATGCCAACGCCTTTCACTTCGATGTGCCGAACCCGGACATCGACATGGAATGGGACAACACCGTGCGTGCGGACTACGACATCCGGCTTCAGAACCCGGACCACTTCTACACAAACAGCCCGACCTATGATGAAGGCGATTTGTCGACTCCGAAGTACAGCACTATCCAGTCGAGATTGAATCTCTACAGCGAGTTCGATTTCAAGTACAAGGAAACTTCAGGCTTTCGCATCAGCATGGACGCCTGGTACGACCCGACGTTCAAGAATCACAATACAAGCAATCCCGCATTCCCGCCTAACTATCCCAACAACGAATACACGAGCTACATCAAGAAGTATTACCGGGGACCAAGCGCGGAACTGCGTGACCTGTTCGTCTTCAACACCTTTGACGTGGGTGGTCATTCGGTCAACGTCAAGGCCGGTCGCACGGCGCTCACATGGGGGCAGTCTGCGTTTGCTACGCTGGGGGGAGCGAACTCTGTCGCAATCGGTCAGCAACCGCTTGACCTGATGAAGCTGACACAGAGTCCCAGCGCATCGCTCAAGGAAATCGTGCTGCCGACGGCGCAGATAAACGCATCAGCGAACATCACCGACACGTTCACCCTCGCGGCGCAATACACCCTCGAATGGAATCACGACCGCTTGCCTGAAGGCGGTACCTATTTCGGTGGCGCGGACCCGATTCTCTATGGGCCGCCCATCGCCAGCTACGAAACGATTCCCGGTCTGGGGACATTCGCGCTCCCGCGCATCGCCCCGACGAAAGGCCAGATTGGTGACATCGGTCTCGATGGCAAATGGCGTGTCGATTCAATGGCCACGACCTATGAATTCACCTACCGCCATTTCGCAATGAAGATGCCGTGGGCGGCGGTGATTCTCCCCGGTGCGGGCCCGCAGCTGTTCCCAGGCACTAACCTTCCGGGTATCACGGCGAAGTACGGCAACAACGTGAACCTGATCGGCGCTGGCTTCAACAGCGCGGTCGGCAATGCAGCAGTAGCAGGCGAACTTTCGTATCGCTGGAACATGCCGCTTGCCGCCGTCAACACGACGACGGTCAACGACGCGCCAACCGGGCGCACGCTGCACGGTCTGCTGAATGTCACGCAGTCGTTCGGCAAGACGCCGTTGTGGGACAACATGTTCCTGCAAGCGGAATTCTCGTTCAACCAGTTGTTGAGTGTGCAATCGCACGCGGGGAACTTCGCCAATTCCAGCTATGACACCACCGGTCAATGTTCAGGGGCCGCGGGGAACTCCGCCTATAACAACTGTGCGACGCGCTTCTGGGCCGGACTCGGCATCGGCGCGAGCCCGCAGTGGTACCAGGTATTTCCGGGCGTCGATCTGACAATGCCTTTGTTCGTCAATCTGAATCTGAAGGGTTATTCGTCGGTCATCACGCCGGCGGCCGAAGCGCAAGGTCAGCACACCTTCGTGGTCGGGCTTGATTTCACGATCTACAACAAGCACGAGGTGGACATTACCTACACCTATTACATGAATAAGAAAGGGTACTCGACGACGGGAGCTGCGACGGCCCTCGGAGCACCGTACAGCGACAAGTCCTGGATCGGCATCACCTATCAGACAACGTTTTGATGAAGGAGGCACTTGTGAAAAGATTCCCAAAGCTTCTTAAGGCGCTGGCGGTACTGGCCGCTGTTTGGGCCTCGCCTTATACGCTGGCAATAGAAAACGGACTTACTCCCTTCGGCGCGGAAATCGCCGGCAACAAGGACGGCACGATTCCCGCCTACACGGGGGGCATCAAGGACTTTCCGACGGGATTCAAAGCCGACTCCGGAAAATGGGCCGATCCGTTCAGCGGCGAAAAGCCTGTTCTGCAAATCACTGCTCAGAACTATCAGCAATACGCCGACAAGCTGAGCGCTGCCTCGGTGGAGCTGTTCAAGCGCTATCCGACTTACCGGATGGACATCTATCCGACGCACCGTTCAGTTGCATACCCGGATTGGTATCTCGAGAACTCTGAAAAGAACTCCGAAAACGCTAAGCTGGAAAAGAACGGCCTCTATCTGTCGGGTGCTTTCGGCGGCAAGCCGTTTCCGGTGCCGAAGAACGGTCAGGAAGCGCTGTGGGATTGGGAATTGCGCTATGTCGGCACGGCGCAGAAGAACAACGTAAAGACCTGGCTCGTCGATTCGAGCGGCACGCCGATTCTCGCCGCCCAGTTCAAGAGCTCGCTGCTGTATCCCTACTTCGATTTGAAGACGGAAGCAGATTTCCGCAAGAAGGGCCCGCTCGCGATCTGGTATCAGGTCTATAACGACTACGTGGCGCCGGCCCGGCTGATCGGTGACACGACGCTCTTCTGGTACTTCGCCGATACGGCAGATCACGATCAGCAATCGTGGCAGTACAACCCGGGCCAGCGCCGCGTGCGCGTTGCTCCCGATCTAGCCTACGACACGCCGAACCCTGGCTATTCCGGCGCGATCACGATGGACGACATCCAGTTGTTCTACGGGAAGATCGACCGCTGGAATACGAAACTGGTAGGCAAGAAAGAGATGTATATCCCGTATAACGACTACAAGCAGCAATACGAAACGCCGGCAAGCAAGATCCTCACGCCGCATTTTGTGAACCCGGACCACGTTCGCTGGGAACTGCACCGCGTTTGGGTCGTGGACCTGACGCTCAAGCAGGGCTCGCGGCACGTGTACAGCAAGAAGACGCTGTATATCGACGAGGACGGCGGCGGCGGAATGATGGATGCTTACGACCAGTCCGGCAAGCTGTATCGCGCCGGCTTCGAAACCACCGTGCCTGCGTACGACTACAAGGTGCCGTATTCGCTCGGCAACTGGTTTTACGACTTCAACAGCGGAATCTATATTTTCGGCAGCCATCCGGCCGAATCGCCCGGGATCTTCTTTAACGTGAGTTTTCCGAACGACTACTACACGCCGGAGCGCATGCAATCTGCGGGTGTGCGCTAATTGCGCGCTGCGTTGACGATCGAGTATTGAATGAGCGTCCCGCCTTATTCGTGAGGCGGGACGTCTCACCAGCAGGGTCTGGTTTGAGTCGTACGCGTCAAAAGTGGTGTTTTTGCTTTTGGTATTGGGCTAATAAGGAAAGTGACGGAGACAGTTTTGAAGAGGCATTGGATGTTGATTAACGCGCTCGGATTCGCCGCAGCGCTTTGCGCTGCGCCGGTGGCTAACGCAATCGAAAGCGGAATGACGCCTTTCGGGGCGGAGGTCGCAGGGAGCAAGGACGGCGCAATTCCTGCGTATACGGGCGGAATCACACAAGCTCCGGCCGGATTCAAGGCTGATTCGGGAAAGTGGGCGGACCCGTTTCCCGGCGAGAAGCCGGTGCTGCAAATTACCGCGCAGAACTATCAGCAATACACAGACAAGCTGAGTGCGAGCGCGATCGAACTGTTCAAGCGTTATCCGACGTATCGGATGGACATCTATCCGACGCACCGGTCGGTGTCGTATCCGGACTGGTATCTGGAGAACTCTGAAAAGAACGCGCAGAACGCGAAGCTCGAAAAGAATGGCCTGTTTGTTTCGGGCGCATTCGGTGGCAAGCCATTCCCTGTACCGAAAAATGGTCGGGAAGCGCTGTGGGATTACGAAATGCGCTATGTAGGCACGGCGCAGCGTAATAACGTGAAGACGTGGCTGGTCGATTCGGCCGGCACGCCGATTCTCGCTGCGCAATTCAAGAGCTCGCTGTACTACCCGTATTTCGACCTCAAGCAGGAGGGCGAATTCCGGAAGAAGGCTGGCCTTGCTATCTGGCAGTACATCAACAACGATTTCGTAGCGCCGGCGCGAATGATCGGCGATACCACGCTCTATTGGTTCTTTACGGACACGGCGGATAACAACCAGCAATCCTGGCAATACAGCCCAGGCCAGCGCCGCGTGCGTGTGGCTCCGGATCTCGCCTACGACACGCCGAATCCCGGCTATTCCGGCGCGATCACGATGGATGACATCCAGTTGTTTTACGGTCGCATCGATCGGTGGAATGCGAAGCTGGTCGGCAAGAAAGAGATGTACATCCCGTACAACGACTACAAGCAGCAATACGAAACCACCGCTACCAAGATCCTCACGCCACATTTCGTGAACCCGGATCACGTGCGCTGGGAGTTGCATCGCGTGTGGGTCGTTGACCTGACGCTCAAGCAGGGCTCTCGTCACGTGTATGGCAAGAAGACACTCTATTTCGACGAGGATGGTGGCGGGGGAATGATGGATGCCTACGACCAGTCGGGCAAGTTGTATCGCGGCGGCTTCGAGACCACGGTGCCTGCATACGACTACAAGGTTCCGTATTCGCTCGGCAACTGGTTCTACGACTTCAATAGCGGCGTCTATATCTTCGGTAGTCATCCGGCGGACTCGCCGGGAATCACTTTCAACACCAGTTTCACGAGGGACTTCTTTACGCCTGAACATATGCAATCGACCGGCGTGCGATAGCCGGAACCGATTAAAGGAAGGGCGCAGGGTGTGCGCCATGCCGGGCAGGCGTTGTACGGCGCGGCGCACAGCAAGGTTTCATAAAAGCCCAGGACTGGTGTCGAATTCATCGCCGGTCACTGCGAAGGAGACGCAATGCGCAATACCCTGTTTCGCTGGATGGCACTAGTCGCCGCGGCCTGTGCCGGGAGCGGCGCGGTTCACGCTGAATTTTCTGACCCGATGCGCTCGCCTGCCGTCATCAACCCGCAGGCAGCGCATGAACCGTCGATGGCGCTTGCGCAGGCCGGACAGCGTCTGGTCGCGGTCGGTCCGCGCGGCGCGATTCTGGTTTCGGATGACGGTGCGATGCACTGGCGGCAAGTACCTGTGCCTGTGAGTTCCGATCTGGTCGCGGTCACGTTCAAGTCGGCCACGCTGGGCTGGGCAGTCGGACACGACGGCGAGGTGCTCCACACCGCCGACGGCGGCAATACCTGGACACGGCAAATGGATGGCCAGCAAGCCGTGAAGCTGATGCGCGAGTACTACGCGAAGCAGCAGGGTGACTCGCCCGAACTCAAGGCATCCCGTGAAGAGGCCGATCGCTTCGAGGCAGACCAGGGCGGAAGACCGTTCCTCGATGTCTGGTTCGACGACGAACGCTCCGGCTGGGTCATCGGCTCGTTCAACATCATCTTTCATACAGAAGACGGCGGCAAGAACTGGGTGCCCTGGTTCGATCGCGTCGACAATCCGGACGCGTTGAATCTGCATGCGATGCGCCGGATCAACGGCACGCTTTATATCGTGGGGGAACAGGGGCTGCTGCTCAAGTTGGACCCCGACAAGCAGCGCTTTATCGCGGTGCACACACCGTCCAAGGGCAGCTTCTTCGGTCTCGCTTCTTCGGGCGAAGCAATCATCGCCTACGGAATGCTCGGCAGCGCCTACCGTTCGACCGACGCAGGCGCGACATGGGACAAGCTCACGCTGCCGACCGGCGCGAGCATTCTCGCTTCTGGAGAACTGCCGAACGGCCACCTGATTCTCGCTACGCAGGCAGGCGAGCTGCTTGAGAGCGCAGACAAGGGCGCAACGTTTCATACGATTGGCGCGCGCCAGCCTGGGGGCGTCTTCGCCTTGTCACTGCGCGGCGATACCGCGGTGGTGGCCGGCGCAGCGGGCCTGTCACGAATCGAATTGTCGAAATCGCACTAAAGGGGAGCAGACATGGCTGGCGGCAACAATGCCCAATTCGACAAGATGCCCGTCGTCGCGGATCTTGCCCAGTTCGACTCGCGCTCGGGCAACGCGCTCGAGAGGTTGATTTTCAACCGACGTCCGTGGCTCATCATCATCTGCGCGATCATTACGGCGGTACTGGGATTTCAGGCTCTGCGGCTTGATGTGAATGCGAGCTTCGAGAAGATGATTCCGCTCTCGCATCCGTACATCAAAAACTATCTCGCGAACAAGGCGGACCTCAAAGGTCTCGGCAATTCGCTGCGGATCGTCGTTGAGAACCCTTCGGGCGACATCTACGATCCGAAGTATCTCGCCGCTCTGCGGCGGATCAACGACGCCGTATTCCTGATTCCGGGCGTCGATCGACCGGGCGTGAAGTCGCTCTGGATGCCGATCGTGCGCTGGAACGTGGTGACGGAGCGTGGTTTTGCCGGTGGTCCGGTGATGCCCGATGGTTTCGATGCTTCTGCGCAGGCCGTTGAACAGCTGCGCACGAACATCGCCCGCGCCAATATCGTGGGCAGCATCGTGTCGAATGATCTGCATTCGAGCATGATCCAGCTACCGCTGCTCGATCATTACGCGGATACCGGCAAGCCGTTGGACTACGCAAAGCTCTCGCACCGAATCGACGAGGTCATCAAAGCGGAAGGCCGCGGCGAGGTACGCGTTCACGTGGTGGGCTTCGCGAAGCTGATCGGCGATCTGATCGACGGTCTGAAGCTGGTGGCGATGTACTTCGGGGTCGCCGCAGCAATCGCAGCTGCGATCATCTTTCTGTACACGCGCTGCTATCGCAGCACGCTTCTGGTGGTGGCGTGCTCGCTGATCGCCGTGGTCTGGCAGCTCGGCATCATCCGCACGCTCGGCTATGTGCTTGACCCGTATTCGGTGCTGGTACCGTTCCTCGTCTTCGCGATAGGCGTCTCGCACGGCGCACAGAAGATGAACGGGATCACGCAGGACATCGGGCGGGGTACGCATCGCTACGTAGCGGCGCGCTACACCTTCCGGCGGCTCTTCCTGGCGGGTCTCACCGCGTTGCTCGCGGACGTGGTTGGCTTTGCGGTCCTGATGGTTATCGACATTCCGGTGATCCAGGATCTCGCCCTGACGGCAAGCGTAGGCGTAGGCGTGCTTGTCTTCACGAATCTTTTGCTTCTGCCGGTTCTGCTTTCGTACGTGGGCGTGAGCCCCTCGGCTGCCCGGCGCAGCGTGCGCGGCGAGCAGAACGACGCGCGCGGGACCTCCTCGGCTGGAGCGCTGTGGAATTTGCTGGACCGCTTCACCGAACGCCGTTGGGCGGTGGGTGCGATCGTGTGCGCGGCGGCACTCACGGCGTTTGGCTGGTCGATCAGCCAGCAGTTGCAGATCGGCGATCTCGATTCAGGGGCACCCGAGCTCAGGCCCGACTCGCGCTACAACCTGGATAACGCATTCACCAATGCACACTTTGGTTTGTCGAGTGACCTTTTCGTCGTGATCGGCAAGTCGTCGCACGGCACCTGCGACGCCAACAACTTCCCGCTCGTGCTCGAAGCGGATCGACTCGAAGCCGCACTGCGCGGCGTGCCGGGCGTGCAGACCACGACGTCAGTAGGGGGCCTCGCGCGCTGGATGACGTCGGGCTTCTACGAGGGCTATCCGAAGTGGTACACGATCGACCGCGTGCCTTCGATCGTCAACAAGACGGTGTGGCAGATTCTGCTCGACCATCCAGATCTCCTGAGCCAGACGTGTGGTACTGCGCCGGTCATTGCGTATCTGACCGATCACAAAGCCGCGACCCTCTCGCGTGTAATGGCGGAGGCAGAGGTATTCGCGAAGACGCATAGCGACGCCGATCACCAGTTCCTGATGGTAGCCGGCTCGGCGGGCATCGATGCGGTGACGAACGTGGTCGTCGCAAAGGCCAATCGCACGATGCTGTTCATGGTGTATGCGGCAGTGATCCTGCTGTGCTTCATCACTTTCCGCAGCTGGCGGGCCGTGGTCGTGGCCGTCGTGCCTCTTGCCATCACTTCGGTGCTGTGCGAAGCGCTCATGGTCAAGCTCGGTATCGGCGTGAAAGTGGCGACGCTGCCTGTCATCGCGCTGGGCGTGGGTATTGGCGTTGACTACGCGCTCTATCTGCTTAGCGTTCAGCTCGCATATCAACGCACCGGGCAGCCGTTGCGTGTGGCGTACCGTCATGCGGTGCAGTTCACCGGCAAGGTCGTGGCGCTGGTCGGCGTGACGTTGGCGGCAGGCGTCGTAACATGGGCGTTTTCGCCGATCAAGTTCCAGGCTGACATGGGTATCCTGCTCACGTTTATGTTCCTCTGGAACATGATTGGTGCTCTGATCCTGATCCCGGCGTTGTCGCACTTCCTCCTGCAGGGAATTTCGCGCAAGGCGGTAGCGAAAGCAGCGGTGAGTGGTTCCGCGAACGTTGAGGCGCGAAACGCAGAGGCAACCTTGCGACCGTGATCGTGTCAAGCGTGCCGCCTGTCGCGCGGTATCCGTGCAGCTCCCATGACAAATGAATGGGCCCGCAATCTGCAAAGAGAGCGGGCCCGTTATCTTGTGAGGTGCTTTGCTAGGCTATCGGCGTGAGAAGCGTGGTCGAAAC
>Ga0268254_10000670_pt1 | contig 16569 bp, 19 predicted proteins | sample AgamicOrSfrz_FD_200251 | JGI IMG/M metagenome (GOLD analysis project Ga0268254, IMG submission 200251) | Agave microbial communities from Guanajuato, Mexico - Or.Sf.rz (v2) (version 3) | ecosystem: Host-associated > Plants > Phyllosphere > Phylloplane/Leaf | place: Guanajuato, Mexico...
GCATCTGTAAACAAGGTGATTCTCGTCGGCAACCTCGGCGCGGATCCTGAAGTGCGTTGTCTGCCCAGCGGAGACGCTGTGGCGAATATCCGGCTCGCAACGACCGACCGCTACAAGGACAAGGCGTCGGGCGAAATGAAGGAAGCAACGGAGTGGCATCGTGTTTCCTTCTTTGGACGGCTTGCCGAGATCGTTTCGGAATATCTGAAAAAGGGCTCGTCGGTCTATCTTGAAGGCCGTATCCGCACGCGCAAATGGCAGGCGCAGGACGGCACTGACCGTTACTCGACAGAGATCGTGGCCGAGCAGATGCAGATGCTTGGCGGTCGTCGCAGCGATGACGATGGCGATGGCGGCTTCGAGCAGCGAGCCAGCGGTCGCTCTCAACGAGCCGCGCCGGCGTCCCGGTCGAACGGATCGTCCGCACCTGACAACGTCGGCTCCCGTGCTCATCCGCCCCAGCCTTCTCATGGTGGCGGAGGCGGTACGCGGGCACCTGCCGGAGGTGGGTTCGACGAGATGGACGACGACATCCCCTTTGGCCCCGCGTACGCACGTGCTGCGTGGTCTGTCATCTGATCCCGTAAAGGCTCACCAGTCTTTCGTTCACTCCCGTATCTCCTCACCTTCGCAACGGCACACCCTCGGGTGTGTCGTGCGACGGATCTTCCGCCTGGCTGTTTCCGCCAACTCCCTTTGTCCGATAGCACGTCTGCTGAAAAAAGCTGCCCGCTCCCGCGCGGACCGCTTTTTTGAGCACGCGTTTTCACGCCTGTCTCAGGCACCGACCCAACCCACTCACTTTAAGGAGAGTGACTCATGACTGTAAGAGGCAAAGAGCTGTCGCCAGAGCAGTACGCGTGGCTTCAGCAGAAGCTCACTGGCTTCGAGCGTTCCCCGGAGCAATGGATTTCGCTCCTGATGAGCTATGGGGTGCCTGCAGACCGTCTTACCGGCAATGCATGCGCGTGCCCGATGTGCGGAGGAACTGATCGCTTCACCTACGATAACAAGCGTGGGCGGGGAGATTGGGTCTGCCGTCAATGCAACAACGGCAAGCCCGCGGCTGGTGACGGCCTGCAGCTAATCACACGTCTCAACCGCATGGGACTGTATCGACTGATGCGCGAGCTGGATGGCGGCATCGTGCCACGGCCTACGCGTCGGGTTGATGCGGCTAACCCGCCGAAGCCCCGGCGTAAGCCTGACGCGAAATTCATTTCGAACAGACTTGCGTCGATGTGGGATTCAGCAAAACCAGTGTGCAACGACGACCTCGTGATGCGTTACCTGGGCGCTCGCGTTCCCGGGCTTAGCGTCACGCCGTCGCGCGCCTTGCGGCTCGGCATGCTGGAGTATTGGCACGACAGGAAAGTCATCGGCAACTGGCCGGGCATTCTCGCGCGTTTTGAGCTACCCGATGGTCGACTTGGAACACTGCATCGCACTTATCTAGAGCGAGCCACGCCCTTAAAGGCACGGATCGTTTCGGGTGATGGTGAGATCCTGGATTCAAAGCTCAACGACCTGACGCTGAACCCGTTGGGCGGTGGCGCTGTGCGGCTGATGGAACCGGTGAATGGTGAGATCGGCGTCGCAGAAGGTCTCGAGTCGGCGTACGCGGCGTACATGGAATCGGGAGTCCCGATGTGGTACTGCCTGAACGTCGGGCTGCTGCGACAGTTCATTGTCCCTGAAGGGTTAGGGATTCGGGCCGTGCATATCTTTGTTGACTTCGACGATATCAATCCGAAGACAGGGCAGTCGGTGGGCGTGGCAGGTGGCCTCGAGCTGGCCAAGCGCCTGCGGGCAGAGGGCTTCACGGTGTTCGTTCATCGTCCTCGCGTTCGGGGGACGGATTTTGCCGATCAGTGGTGCGCACGATCAGCGAATCGCGTGGTTCCTGCAGTTTCGCCACGTATGTATCGCGCTCGATCTGATCTGGTCGCTGCAGCTTAAGCGATTTCTTTTTCACCGCGGCAACGGCCGCACTCATTCAAATTGCCCGGTGGGGATATTCCCCATCGGGGAATGTCTCGTCGGGCCAAATTCTATGGAGTAGAAAATGGCTTCGTTCCAGGTTCTCGTGGGTGGGTTTGCAATCGTCGCAACGAACGGCGCAGAAGGTGGCCGTCAGCACGTGGGAAAGTCGGAGGCGGTCGCATTTGACGTGATCGACCGCAAGAATCGCGGCAACGTGCAATACGCATGTCGTGATCAGACTTTTTTCGATGCGTGGGACTTTTGCGCACGCCGTCTTCTTGTTACCGCGGCCCCCGGTTCGCACTGATCATGTGAAGCAAAGCGGCTCCACCAGGTATGGTGGAGCCGCTTTTTTTTTGTTCATCGCAAGCATTCATTTCATGATCGCGATGCACACAACTACAAGATAAAAGAAGGGTTTCCAGAGCCGCCAGAGCTCGGTTGACCACAAGGCGCCCACACCGCCCGCGATGAGAATCAGGGCGCAGAAGTCGGTGTTGACATGCAGGTTCACCAGCCCCGCGCCAACGATCCAGACGAAGACCGAGAGTGCGAAGATGATCGCGCGGCGCGCGAGAAAAGGCAGAGCGGTGAACTTCCTGTAGTACGGTACCAGCAGGTCGATAGCATCCATCACTTACCGTCCTTGTTCCGGTTTGCATACCACGCTGCGACGTCGCCGCTGTACCAGCCCGCGACACACGCTGCAGCGACCGTGGCGATCAGCAGCCATGAGCGCGGCTCACTCAGTGGCAGACCATTGTGCAGAATTTCCATCAGTTCAAGCATAACTCCTCCTTATCGCTGTGTTGCACCGGTGCGCGGCGCGGCGCGCCGCGTGTCCCGATGTCATGACCTATCTTCGCGTCCCGGCAGAGAAGTCAAGGCGCGCTCAGCCGAATGCACCGAACGCCTCGCCGATTCTGTGGACGTCGTAAGCCTGAGCTTCGTCACTTTCGTCGGGCACCAACGGGGGCACGGACTCTGAGCTCAAAGCTGTACCTGTCTCAACGCTGGGCCGCGTGTCCCGTTGACGTGGCGGCTCCGCTGGAAATCCGTCGCGGGACGACATGGCCGCTGATGACTCCGCCGGATAGGTCGTATTGCCCATCGGAGCGGCGCTTTCCCGCAAGGCGGCTTCCGCGAGAGACCTCAGGATCGCCGCGCGCTCCCGGTATGAGCTGGCCTGACTCAACCGGGCATGCAGGAGAGGCGTAGTCACCGCGTCGATGACCAGCTTCATATCGAACTTGCCGTTCATGCTTTCGCGGCTGCCCGCTCGCGGGCGAGGCCTGCTTCGCCAACAATGAGGAAGCCCTTCGCGTTGGCGGTGCAGGGCGCCTCGACCACCTCAATTGGCACGCGCGGGAAGCCCTTTCGTATTGCGGGTGCGTACAGCGAAGCGCCCCCGCCTGACAGCACGATCGAACGCGCACTGGACAACGAGCCGACCTTGCTCTTGATTTCTTCGACCACACCGTTGATGAGGGGCTGAGACTTTTGAAGATACGGCTCGAGATCAATAGGCTGGCCGTAAAGGTAATACGGCGTCTTCTCGCGCAGAGCCTTGTCGATAAGCTCGATCTCCTCCACCTTGTCGTCATGATCCCTGCCGATGAGATCTGCGATGCGTTGATTGACCTGCGATGCGCCGCCCGGCATTCCGTTGCTGCGCTTATCATCCATAGTGAAGCCGATCGCGTAGACCCAGTCCGTCGTGAAATACCCAACGTCGATGACCAGGTGCGCATGGTCGCGGCCGAACTCGCTCTGACGGTTCGCTGATGCCGCTACGAGAGAGCCGAGCGGCTGCGGGATCACCACGACGTTGTCGATCGTCACCCGGCCGGGGCCGTAATCGAAGGTCCCGGTGAACTGCTCGCGCAACGCGCCAGAATATTTACTCATAGTGTGGACAGGCAACCCTAGCAGTAGCCGTTCGACATGAGTTACGCCCGCGAATTTGATTGCGCCAAAGAGCAGGGCCTCATAGTTATTCGAAGCGACGAAATCGTTCGAAAGCGTGCGGCCGGTGTTGCCATAGGCGGCTGAGAGAGTTACGTCGGGGCCGACCTCGTATTCGATCTGATCGATCACGATCGTAGCAACGTTGCGCGCGGTCAGCATGCGATCGTCCTGTCGTGAAAGCGCGAGGCTTGCGGCGAGCGGTGCGAGCGAGGGAAACATACCGGTAGCGATGGTGCCGCTTGCCGCGCGGTAAGCGTACTTGGTGTTGCCATAGCCGACGTCGATTGCGAAGACGGAAGTTTTCAAGATGACTCCATTCACTGAGGTGGTCCACGCGTCGAAGTGAAGCGGGCTGACGGATCGGTGCCAGTGGCTTCGCCTTCGGCGCAAGGGGCCGGCGATCTATCAGATAACTGACACTTAAGTGTCAGTTCGCACCGATGCGCCGGGACTATCGAAAGAACTGACACTTTTCTATCAGTTCTGCCTGGTTTCCAGTCTATCTAGAGGCCGGCGAAGTCAAGTCGGCGAAAGCCGACTGGTTCCGCCCAGCTTTTGCCGGAAAAGTTGCGGCTTTCCGGCGCTATGCTAGCCACACCTACCGCGTCTCTGACGCATCGAAAAAGAGTGCGAGGCACTCGCTCGTCCATACACCCAGGCCTGCAATGGGCCATAAAACACCAGACTGACCGGGTCGCACACTGATGCGGCCTTTTTCTGAATCAGATCAAGTCCAAGGTGATCCACCATGAGGACACCCGGACAGTGCGATATCCATACGATCGGCGGCGGTTTGCCGCGATGTGACGCGATGAGGACATGTGGAGAGACCGGACACCGGACACTTCCACCATGCTCATGAGCGTCTGCACACGCCCTTTCAGCGAATGCTGGGTGCGTTCACGATGCCCGATACACCGCGGCGGAGATGAACGTGTTTGGGGGCGGGGGAAGCCTTGCGGACCGGCGAAGGCCGGATCACCGCGATTCCCTGACGGAAGAGGACACGGCGCGCGCGGCCGTAAAACAACGCGTATCAGGTATTGCCCGGCACATAGCGGGGAGCGCAACCGCGAAGCGGAAAGCGGCCCATACGCGCAACGCGTCATGCTGGCAGGGTAGCCACGAAGCTGCAAACACGCGGAGCGATCCGCGGCGCCTCGGCTGGGAGGTCAGGCGCGAGGCCGGAGGCGGATTGCGCGAAGCGCAATACACGCCGGCAGGCGGCAGAGAGGACAGTCGGACCGCATGTTCTTCCCATGCATCTGGTTGATCGGTGGAAATCGCTAAAGGTCAGGAAGGCAGCAAAGGCAGTAACCCCACGTCGGGGAGCAGGCGAAGCCGCAGGGGCGGCAAAAGAACAGCTAGTCGCTGGGTCGGGTCCGGCATCAGGTAGGGATGCCGCGGCACAGCGACGACAGTTAACAAAGCGGCGCAGTCGCCGCGCGGAGTGTCAAGGTATGGCAGCGATTCTTAATGTACGTGCGGTGGTCAGTAGCTACGGGTTCAGACCTGAATTTCGTGACGCATTGCTTCAGCTCTTCGACAGGCATGTCGCAGAGATTCACAGCACCAGTCGTATCAGCAATAAATCCCTGTCGATCAAGACGCAAGAAAGAAGAGCGACGGCGCTATGCAAGGCCTTTACGGAACTGCGGGAGCATGGGTATGCGTTGCAGACCCCGTGGTCCCTGAAAGACAAGCACATCCGATTTCTAGTCACGCATTGGGTGTCATGCAAGCAGAGCGGAGGCACTGTCGAAAACAAGCTGACGTATCTTCGCGCGCTGGCGAACTGGATGTCCAAACCGAACCTGGTGGGCACTCTGGCCGACTACGTGGACCGACGCGAGCATGGCCTGGTGCGCAGCTATGTCGCGATCGAGGACAAAGCGTGGGAAGCGCATGGTATTGATGCAGCGGCGAAGATCGAAGAGATCGCACAGACGTGTCCGTACACGGCGGTGCAACTGAAGTTGCAGGCGGCGTTCGGGCTTCGTGTAGAGGAGAGCTTCATGCTCAGGCCGGCTGAAGCCGCACGCAGTCCGCTCACGCTCGCGGTCACTCGTGGCACGAAAGGCGGGCGGCCGCGTGAGGTGCCCATCGAGGCGCGCATAGGCATCCTTGAGGAGGCCGCGCGTTTAAGCAACGGCGTCACAGGCTCAACGGTTCCGGCCGACCGGACCTTGAAACAATGGCGGGACTGGTACTACTACGTTCTGGAAAAACACGGAGTGACCAAAAAAGGGCTAGGCGTGACCAGTCACGGCTTGCGGCACGGCTTCCTGCAATCACTGTATGAACGGGTGGCAGGCGTGGCATCGCCAGTGAAGCGTGCCGGTGATCGGCCGGATGCGACGCTTCACCGCGAAGCGTTGAGGCGCGTCGTAGAGGCGGCGGGGCATAGCCGGGTGACCAAAGCGAACGCATACCTGTCAACTTTTGCGAAGCAGGACCGGCTGCAGAAGAAGCTGCCATCGGTGGACGAGGTGCGCACGGCGCTGGTGACCACCGACGGAAACAAGAGTCATGCGGCGGCCGCTTTGGGCATCTCCAGGCAAGCGCTGTATCGCATTCTGGGGGCGCATGCTGCCCTCGCAGTGGCCGATTCGCAATGCCAGGAATGACACCCGAAAGAGGGCTTCATACGCCCTCCGGGCGCGGCGGTGGAACAGGCACAATAAATCGTCTCTCTGGTTCTGGTAGCGGGCCTTCCCGGGAACGCCAGAACCATTTTCAAAGCCGGCTCTTGCAGCCGGCTCTTTTTTGCCGTCCACGGAGTTCGCGTGCTATCAAGCGATCAGTAACGTGAAAGAGATTGGGCGGGCCCGACATCGGTACCGTTTGATGCTAAAGAACCCGCGCCGAGTTGCCGTAATCCGGTGCACCAGGTAGCTGATCCCTACCCGGTGTGTGTTTAAAGGTCTTGGGCCAACGCCTGTTACTGGGCGTTGGCTTTTTTTATGGGTCGCCTTGAAACAATCGCCCCTGATCAGAGCCGTGGCATCCGGGCAGATGCGCTACCAGCGGTCGCGGTCTGGCATTCCGTCAACCGCAAGTGCGATCCTGTCTTCAAACAGGCAATCGTCGTGTTCCGGTGGCGAAGGGATCTTCGGGAACTGGACGTAGCGCTCGCCGTCGATATCTACCCATTTCGCAAGCTGGACAAGCTTGCGGTATCGGGCGGCGTCCTGCAAGACCGGGTCTATGGGCCAGCTCTCGATCGTTGAAACGCTGGCGTCGACCAGCCGTTGCGCGAGCATCGCGAAGATGGGGCCGCGTGTCTCCCAGTCTTCATTATTGCGGGCAAGCATGTCGATGACCATCTGCATGTCGCACGCACCCAGTTCCTTCTCAATCAGATCGCGCAGGTCGCCTTCGGAGACTTCCGGTCGCGCGAGGCGCCTGTTCCAGATCCGCGCTGCCTCGTTAAGAGCAGCATGTTCGTCCGAGCCTATCGGTATCCAGGGCGTCGACATTCCGCAATCGGCGCAGTGAATGCACGCGAGCTTCTCGGTTTGGGGGGCGAATGGGGGCCGCGGTGTGACGTCTCCGATTTTTGGCGGGCCGGCCTCGCGGCCAAACTTTCCATAGTCGAAGCCGGGCTGGCCGATCTCGGCGACGACACGTTGGGAGAATCCAACCGTGCCGCGGCCACCGCAGTGGTCGCAGGGATAGAGCTGTTCGTACATTTTGGGGGCGCGTCGGTGTTTGGCTTGAATTATCGTTGTACACCGCGCGCGAGAGAAGCCGAATTTACATTTAGAAAGGACCTTTCCCCGCGGCGGCGGTGATATCTGGGAAGTCGTCGTGCAGGCGGCCGTCGAGATGACGGCCGGCGCCTTTTCTCCGACCCTGTCCATCGTCTGCCGAAATGCGTTCTGCCCCAATAAATTCCAGCCGCCGTTGTAATCGAAGAATCCGCTGTCGATATTGCGCCGGTCCCGATCGATCAAATCGTTGCCCGCGCAACTATTTCCAGGTGCCCACTCGCCCCATTGTTTGAAGTGAAAGGCGGCGCCTGCATTTGCCCCGGCTTACCCCACGGCCCTATCCAGTCGTAGAGGCTTACTTCTCGGAGCAGCGGCTCCATCGATGGAAACCGGACGCTGGTATCGCAGCACAAAAAAATACGACTTTTGGGAAATCACCTAAATCGGACATCAGAGTTGCGACCTTCCGTCTCACATTACAAAAATACTACGTGCTCTGGCTTACGGGGCGCAGACGTGTGCGATTGGGTGTCAGCGGCCCAACCGCGACGAACTCGCTGAATTTTCTGCTTGCGGCGGCATGATTCAGTTCGTTGTGCGCAACTGTAAGTTGCGACCTTGCTTATCGCATAAGAAGGTGTCCTATTGGCTAGGCTCACGGCTAGCGTCTGTGTGATTGCTACTCGGAAGAGGGAAATCTGCTTGTCGCGTTTCTCGAAGCATCCGGCGCCGGTCTCCTACCGCCTGTCAAGTTCGTGTGACCACCGGAGCCTGGGCGTGACGCCTCGTAACGGTGCGGAGGTCATCCGCTTAAAAAGTATAGTTCAGGGCGCTCAGATTCCGACTACCACTCCCGCGAGACAGTTTGGAGGTGGCGCTTTTATACGACGGGCTCGTCGCATGTCCGACGGAAAATTGGACACTGCCGCGTTCACCTATAATCCTGCTTTTCTTATCGGGCGATGCAGCTATGAAGAAGTTGATCCTCACTCTGGCCTCGGTGGCGTTCTGCGCTTTGGGAACGGCCGGCGCGCAGGCGCAAGACCGCGAACTGGTGGTGGCGTCCAGCGCCACCTACACACCGTTCGCGTTCGAGAACAAGGACAAGCAGATCGTTGGCTTCGACATTGACATTATCGATGCCGTCGCCAAACAGCAGCACATGAAACTGCGTATCGTGAACACGCCGTTCACGAGCATCTTCGCGTCGCTCAACAATGGCGACGTCGACCTCGTAATCTCCGGTGTGACGATCAACGACAAGCGCAAACAAAGCTTCGACTTCTCGGCGCCGTACTTCGATGCACGGCAACTGATTGCCGTGCCTAAAAGCAGCACCGTCAAATCGCTGAAAGATCTCGACGGCAAGAAGGTGTCCGTGGTCAGCGGCTCGACGGCAGATGACGTAATGAGCCGTGAAGTCGGCAAAACGAACCCGAATATTCGCCGCTTTGAGAGCACGCCGCTCATCATTTCCGAACTGGCTTCGGGTGGCGTCGATGCGGCGATCGGAGACAACGGCGTCATCGCTTATCGCGTGTCGCAGAACCCCGGCCTCAAGACCGTCGAAGACGCCAATTTTCCGAAGGAATACTATGGCATCGTCGTGCGCAAGGGCGAGAAGGCGCTGCTCGAGAGGATCAACGCCGGCCTTGGCGCGATTCGCGCGAACGGCACCTACAACCAAATCTACAAGAAGTGGTTCAATCAGGATTTCAAGCCGCAGTGACGCGTGCGAGGGTCCGTTCGTGCGGGACGCACGATGATCTCGCCGCGATGCATTTCGCTTTCTAAAAGGCAAGCATGGAAGACAGCAACCCGACGGTATGGTTCGGTTGGTTCCGCCCAGACATCCTTGCGGAGTACAAGCAGCTTTTCTGGCAAGGCACCCTCGTCACCATCGGTATGACAGTGGCCTGTGTACTGATGGGTTGCATGCTCGGCTTGCTGATCGCGCTATCGCGACTCGCCGACGCGCGGCACGAGCCGTGGACGGCCGTGTGCCATTACCTTCTGCGCTGGCCGTCTGCGGTCTACGTCAGCTTTTTTCGCGGCACACCGCTCTTCGTGCAGATCCTGTTAATGCATTTCGCAGTGATGCCGCTCTTTATCCATCCGGTTAGCGGACTGCTGATTAGAGGCGACCTCGCGCGCACGCTGAAGCAGGATTACGGCGCGCTCATTTCGGGCGTCGCTGCGCTGACGCTGAACTCAGCAGCCTATATTTCGGAAGTGTTCCGTGGCGGCATCCAGTCTATTGAAATTGGGCAACGACAGGCTAGCCTTTCACTGGGTCTCACGCACACGCAGATGATGCGCTATGTGGTCATCCCGCAGGCGTTTCGGCGCATGCTGCCAGCGCTCGGCAACAACATGATTGCGCTTCTGAAGGACACTTCGCTGGTGTCCGCGATCGGACTCGCCGAGCTGGCTTATGCGGCGCGCACAGTAGCGGGGGCGTATGGCCGATACTGGGAGCCGTACTTGGCGATTGCGGCAGCATATTGGCTGATGACATTCATGCTGTCGATTGGCTTGCACAGGCTTGAGGTCCATCTAGCGCGGACGGATCGCGGGTAGTGGAAAGGCGGTTTTTTCCAATCCGCTTCCATCCGGCCATCAGTGGGGTGATGACGCACATGTCCCTGACGCGAGCGCTATCGCAGACCAAGCGCCATGCACGGCAAGCAACCAGGCGTTGACCGAGACGGGACACATTTCTCTCGATCTCAGCAGGAGTACGGGCTTTGATGAAACGGATCGCGATGCTGGATTCCTTGAGCTACCGGCAAGGGATACACCTTGCGAAACCCAACAGACAGACGACTAGTCTTACTAGTGTCACATAATTAATTGCGCTCTATTGCCGTACAAGACGAGATCCATCGTTGCATGAGCTTTAGTCCAAGCAGGATAGGCAATGTGGTGATGGAATCAGGAATGTGGCGCTGAGCGCGCTGGACTGCCCCGGGGATGTAATCGTGGGCAAGCGCAGGCAGCGCGCGTTCGAAGAAGTTTTTTTATCGCGTACATCTGAGCGCATCTTGAGTCGCTGAGTCATCAGAAACCCGTATGCAGCCATACTCGGTGCGGCGTGGTGGTGAAAGCCACGCCAGCCGCACCCTTCGTAGTGACCGAGTCCGAACTTCTGCTTCAGATCCTGATAGTCGCGCTCGATGCGCCGGCGCATTTTGGTCACGAAAACAAGTTGCTCAAGTGTCGCCTCCCCGGGGACGGTAGTGAGAAAGTATTTGAGTGGCTCCGTATCGCCATCGGGCCATTCAATGAGCAATCATTCTTCGTCACGTACGGTACTTCGCCAATAGTCGCGATGTGCGGGACGAAGCCGTACGGCGGCAAAGCGCGAGGAAAGTGCTGCGTTGCTACCTTCGTGCCAGGTAGCGATTTGCCAGGCATGCACGGGTACTTGCATGGCCAGCTTCTTCATCGCGATTGGCTTGTGACCGGGCGCACGGCGCAATAGTGTCGGCGGCTTGCCACGCCCGCTCCGGGGCTTGGGCGGAAGCGGCGCCGTACCAGGCGCCCAAACGGAGGTGCCAGGCCTCATCCCGACCGCGTACAACAAGCCCAGTTCAGTTATGCCATCCCGGAAAGCGGTTTCGTCGCCATAACCGGCGTCGGCCAGCACGACGCCCGGTGTGACGCCGAATGCTATCGCCTCGCGAGGCCGGGCGAGCGCAATCTGTGGCTTGGTATCGAAAGACAGACCGTCGAGAACGCCAGCACGCAGCGCACGTTCCCGCTCGTCTATCCATTCCTTGGGCACATACAACTGCCACGCATCGGCAAACTGCCGCATTGCGTGGCGATCGACAGGGTCACAGCAACCTGACAATATGGCGGTCGCAGTCGCATCTGATTTGTGCGTCCACGGCTGGCAGGGGCGTCTATGAGTTTGGGAATGTCGCGATCTGCTTCCTCCTGGTTGACAATCGTCGCGCCGAGCCACACGTTCTCAGGGGTCCCATCGGGAAACATCGCTGTCAGCATAGTCCCGGCGTTGCCGATACGCTTGGTAAGCAGTAGCCATACGAGATGGGGAGTACTCCGGATCAGTTCGGCGAAACGTTCACGTTCGCCCTCCGGTGCGGCATTGTCAAAGGGGTCGCAAACGCTCGGGAAAACCTTCCTGTAGCGGCCGGTTCTTGCGGCGTCGGCGTTCCATCGCAGCGGCTTTTTCCAGTGCGTCTCGCTGTAGGCCCGTCGCGGAGCGCCGGGGCCCCAGTTGCTTCCGCTACGTAGCCATCGGTTCATCGACTCGGCGTAACAGTGATCGCAGCCCGGGCCTACCTTCTGGCAGCCCTCCCACGGGCTCTACGTGCTCTCGGTCCATTCAATCGCGGTGCTTGTGCCCATATCCGGTTATCCTCAGGCCGTTTCGAATTCCAGACGTGAAGCTGCGAGCGTGCTGCAACGCCGGGCGCGTGCTTCGAGACCATCAAGCCATCCTAGATGCGCCTGGTCGTTCGCAGCGTCGTGAAGGGAGGGAGAGATCATATGGTCCAGTGCGCCGGCGGTGACGTTTATTCTGGCAAGCGTCCGTTCGTCCGGAACGATCCAGAAATACCAGCGCTGGACGAAATACCACCACGTCTTTGCCCGCTCAAGTTCTGCCCATGAGGCTGAAAAATCGAGCACCGATCCGACGGCGCTGAAGAAGACGCAGCGTACGCCATCCCCGCGCAGAGAGGCCGCGACCACCTGACGACCGCTGGAAATGGATTGCGGATCATGCGATGCACAGGCGAGCGCCGGAAATCGCCCGGCCCACTCAAGGGAGCGCGAGGTCGCGCGGTCCAGAAAGAACGACTTGCCTTGCATACGAACTCCGATGTTATGTCGCCCGTTCGGCGACGGGGATGAAGTGAGTGTGCTCGCCTCACTGGGAAGTCAAGTGAGCGGACACGGTGCCACTACCTGTGTTTGCTTGTGGGCGGGATCCGGACGGCTTCGAGCGCCTCGCGATCGACGTTCCATTCGACGACCGGGGTCTGGCGTGCGGATCGCAGAGCGCGTTTCTGCGCCTTGCGAGCTTCGTAATGCTCGACACCGTTCATCCCGTAGACCTCGACATGAGTGTCGACGGACGTGTCACGCAACACGAAGTCGGGCAGCATGTCGTCGCCGTCGTTCAGACGAACCGGTTTCTGAAAATCCCGGCCCTCCGCCACCAGCCGGTTGGCCATAGCAACCTCGGGCATGGAGTCGCATGGCAGGAAAGCACGGGAGCACAGCATGGCCGCCAGATCGACGAGCTTCAGATGCCCCTTCGGCGTGCGTTCAACGAGAAAGAGCGCGACAATCCGCGCGGTACGATCGCCCAGCGCGCGCCACGCGTGCGGATACGTCCGCGCCGCGTGCTCGACGAGGGCTGTGCTGGCGTAGTACCTACGTGCGCTTTGTCTCAGGCTCAATGCGTGCCCATACTGGGTGGGCGAAACCTCATTGATCTCGCCGATCACCAGTCCTCGCCTGGTTCTCCCGTTGTTCCCTCCAAGACGGCCAATAAAGGCGTCGAATTCGGCGTTGATTGCGACTCGATCAGCTTCGTCATACCGGCGCATGATGTGCAAGACGTCCTGTGCGTTGCTGCCATTGATAAGCGCGGTGCCAACTTCGGCGAGGAGTTGCGCATTGCATTGCCCCCAATGGCGGGACGTCGCGGTTCCCGTCCACTGGTTGAGGGCTGCTTCCGCCCATAGCGTCTGCAGGAACGCGAGCAGGCTGGCCGAGCGGCGGCTGGAGCGTTTGGACGGCGCCGCCGGCGAGCCGCGTGACCCGGTCGTCGGTTCGCGCAGGGTAAGCGAGGCGTCGAGCTTGACATTCAGGCCGGCGGGCGTCGCGAGTATCGCTGCCTTCGCGTCCGAACCGCTGACCGGTTTGGCGACGTTGGGGTCCTTGAAAAATGCGCAGCCGCGCTGGTGACGATGACCATCGTCGGGCCAACCGGCCAGATGCAGCAGGGAGCCGTAGCGACGGATCACGAGCTGGAGCGGCGTGGACCGGGTCACGCATTCACACGTGGCATAGCCGGGTGTGACCTTTGCGCGTTCAAGGCGCCTCACGTACCGCGCGGGGTTCTCCTGGACATCGGTCAGCGGGAATGTGCCGCCGTCGAAACTCACGTTGAACATAATGGACCGCCATAGAAAATGGCCGCAACGGCGGCCATGGCTTTGAAGAGATATGGGACCGGTCTACGTCACCGGCTCGAGGGGCTCTCATCGGAGGCGCGCAGATCTTCGGAGACGAGTTCCAGCCATCTGCTGGAGCCGTCGCGGGTGCTGCCCAATGTGAACGAGTGGTGAGCTTCTCCGGGCGGCTGGTACTCCCGGCCCGTAGATCTGTCCGTCAGAAACCACTTACCGCTCGAGAGTCGGAGCACGTGGCAGCCGGGGTAGCGCTGCTCCATTGCGAACTGTTCCCTGCGTTCGCGACGCGTGCGCACCTCTTCCTGAAGCGAGTGCAGTAGCGCGAGCGCCAGCAGAGTGCCTACGGTAGCCGCCACCACAGCGACCGGCACCCATGATGACCAGTGCAGGGAAGATGCAAGAGCGCTCAACGCGCGCCACGCGGCGGTCAGAAAAAGGATGCACGCGGCCATGGGCACGACGACGGATTCAACGAGCATGTACGCCTCACGCTGGCTGGATACGACCGACAGTGCGGGTCGCAGGAACGAAATGCAGCGTGCCGTCGCTGGCGCAATTGATCTTGAGTCGGATGCGCCGGTGAACGGCGTTGCGAAAGACGTTCGCGAGCCCAAGATCAACGCCGAAGGTGAGGCTGCTTCCGATCACGAGCATGAATACAGTCTGCGCAATATAGAGAATCTGAAGGGCCACTCGCGCGAGGTCTGCCGGTTGTAGACGCGCGATCATCGACATCGCCGCCTGCAGGCTTGCGGGGGACATCCACGCCGAGACCACGTACGCCCAGAACAGCATCAGCGGCACCAATATGAGTGCGGCAAGGGTGCCGCGACCTGCGACCCCGAGGATGTTCACGAACTGGGCCGCGTAGTTACGCGGATCACGGAGTGCGTCGAGCTTCAGCGAAATAGCGTCGACCGACGCGATCGTGCCGACCTGCGCACCGTTGATATAAACGTCAAGAAACGCGTCGACGTCCGTCGCGTTCAGGCTCGCGACGAGCTTACGAACCGTGTGGCGCCGCAACATCTCAGCGAAGATGCCGGCGAGGACGGCAACAACAGCGGGTTCAATGACTCCATCTGCGCTGCAGATCGGGACAAGAAATGCAAAAACAAATGCTGCAACGGTCGCGGCGAATGCGGCGCTGCCGGCTGGGTTCACGGGGTAGTTAGCGTTTGACATAGCGTATCCATTGGTCTGTGTCTGATTGGGCTTCAGTAAAAAACCGCACGCTCACACGATGACTTCTACGTCAGCGTCCGGCCCGCGCCAGAACGTGCCGTTGAAATCGTCCAGCACGATTACCGTCCCGGAGATCCGGTCATGGCCAATGACGAAGCCTTCGCGGAGCAGCTCGTCACCAACCGGGTAACGAACGCGTCGCCTCCAAAGCGACGTGACGACTTCCGGCAGGGATGAGGATTGCGGCATTGGATTGGGGGCTCGGGATTCATGTCCGCGCGCGCGGGTGTAGGTCATTCTGCCGCCGCATGCGCAAGCGGCGGAGCGCAAAGGCTCCCCGTTTGCCGTTGCTTTCGAGCACCGGCCGAGGAAGTCTGCCGCAGACACGGGCTCTCATTCCGTCGTGCGCAGCGGATGCAGCGTCAGCTTGTACTGGTCCCGCAGAGCAATGGTGATGGATTCTCCGGCCATGACCTTCACCGTTTTACTGTCGCTCCAGCCGTGCCAAAGCGGGCGCTGTGTAGCGAAGCCGACGTGCTGGATCGTCTGCATGCCGTCTAGCGTCTCGCGGTTCACCCATGCGGTCAGCGACACGGCCTCGGGCGTTGCATCGTCCAGAGCAAGCTGAAGCGTGTTTCCGATATCGACCGTATCGAGGTCGCACTTTGGCTCGTTACTGACGAGAGCCGAGTCCGGGCGGCAGGACGCGACGTAACTCACACGCACATAGCTGGTCATCATCTGGACGGGATTGTGTCGTGACAGCGTTGTACGGCCCGTTTCGACTACCTGGCCGGTGGCGTCAGCCAGCCGGTACTCGAGCGTGTAGGAGGCCGGCACGGCGTCGGCAGCGACGGCGGCGCCCGCGCCAGAAAGAAGGGCAGCAGTCATCGAACAGGCGAGGAATGTCTTGAGCATCTGGTGTTCTCCAATAAGTAAGCATCAGGGCAATCGCGCCCACACCGATTCTGTGGTGGTGTCAGGGAAGTCAAGCGCCTGAAGGGGTAAAGATCTACGCGTTCTTGCGGCGCATCGCCAACTCTTGCCGGTCTCCGTCCCCCGGCCGAAAGCTATATGGTTTTCTGGAGCTTTTGCAGTTAAGACCGTGAGCCGGCTCACGGGGGCGGCGCTCCTGCCCGCGTTAGCCTTGGAGTGTTCGCATCGCCCTATGGGCGGGGCGAGAAGGGGTCGTAGGGCCAGGTAATCCACAGAGTTATCAAACGAATCTGTGGATATCTTCGCTCTGATCCGTGCGCGAGTGCGGGCGAAAGCCACCCTAAAGTCGTGCTCATTCGAGCGTGCATGGCAGGCTCGTCCCGATACCATCGTTGCATCTCTCGCGTCTCTGACGCATCGACCACCCGCCTGCGACAAGCCGGCGGTCTTCATTTACCCCGACGGGCTCCACACCCGTTGCGGGCGTGCTCCCGTCCAATCGTTGGAGCTCGCATGAATCGTCAACGTCTCTTCTCTTTCGGACTGATGGTCTGGCAGACGCATGGTCTTTCTCATGACCAGCTGCTGCGGATCGTTAGCGCGAAAAAGCG
>Ga0268254_10000680_pt1 | contig 16464 bp, 13 predicted proteins | sample AgamicOrSfrz_FD_200251 | JGI IMG/M metagenome (GOLD analysis project Ga0268254, IMG submission 200251) | Agave microbial communities from Guanajuato, Mexico - Or.Sf.rz (v2) (version 3) | ecosystem: Host-associated > Plants > Phyllosphere > Phylloplane/Leaf | place: Guanajuato, Mexico...
TTAAAAATATTTAATAACCTAATAATATAGGATTGTTTTAGGGTTATTGTTTATTTTTTGAAAAAAAACAATTTTTCTTCTTGACGAATTATCTGAAAATAAATATGATATTAACAAAGGTAACAACAAAGAACAAATGTAAATAAGGAGGAAGTGCTATGCTCAGTACAATGAAATTACCTTCTCATATAACAGAGAAGAAACTTAAAAGTCTTTATAAAGAAATGTGGCTCATTCGCTACTTCGATGAAAAAGTGGATCAATTTTTTGCAAAGGGAATGATTCATGGAACTACTCACCTTTGCGTTGGACAAGAAGCATCGGCATCTGGATCAATTGGAGTATTGCAAGCTAAGGATAAAATTATAAGTACACATCGAGGCCATGGTCATTGTATTGCAAAAGAAGGTGATGTCAATAAAATGATGGCTGAATTGTTTGGAAGAGTAACAGGTTATTGTAAGGGAAAAGGCGGCTCAATGCACATTGCAGATGTTGAAAAAGGTAATCTTGGAGCTAACGGGATTGTAGGTGGAGGCATCCCACTTGCTGTAGGTGCTGCTTTAACTTCTAAAATGAAAAACCAAGGATATGTCGTGTTATGCTTTTTCGGGGATGGTGCTTCCAATGAAGGAAGCTTCCATGAAGCTTTAAACCTAGCAGCTATTTGGGATTTACCAGTTGTATTTATTTGTGAAAACAATCAATACGGAATGTCGGGACCGGTAAAAGAAATGACAAGAATTGAAAATATCGCAGAACGTGCAAGCGCTTACGGTATTCCTGGGGAAGTAGTAGATGGGAATGACATGATTGAAATCATGAATACTGTACATGAAGCAGTAGAGAAAGCTCGGGAGGGGAATGGACCGGCTTTGATTGAAATGAAAACTTACCGTTGGAAAGGTCATTCTAAAAGTGATGCGAAAAAATATCGTACACGTGAAGAAGAAACAGAGTGGAGAAAAAAGGATGGTATTAAGCGATTTAAGGATTTATTAATAGAAGAAAAAATATTGAATGAAGAAGAAGCAAATAAGCTACAAGAAGAAGCGAAAAAAGAAATTGAGGAAGCTGTGAAATTTGCTGAAAACAGTCCAGAACCACCATTAGAGAGTCTTTTAGAAGATGTTTATGCTTAAAGTTGGGAGGAATTAATATGACGGAGATTAAAACAAGAGAAATTACGTACTTAGAAGCAGTTAGAGAAGCCATGAGTCAAGAGATGCGTCAGAATGAAGATGTATTCATACTAGGTGAAGATATTGGGGTATATGGTGGGGCATTTGGTGTAACACGCGGAATGATTGAGGAATTTGGCCCAGAACGTGTTCGTAATACACCTATTTCAGAAGCAGCAATCGCAGGTGGGGCAGTTGGAGCTGCTCTTACCGGTATGAGACCGATTTTAGAATTGCAATTTTCTGATTTTATTACAATTGCAATGGATCAATTAGTTAACCAGGCAGCTAAAACTCGTTATATGTTCGGTGGTAAAGGAAAAGTTCCAATGGTTGTAAGAACACCTGCTGGTTCCGGTACAGGAGCAGCAGCTCAACACTCACAAAGTTTAGAAGCTTGGATGGCCCACATCCCTGGTTTAAAAGTTGTCCAGCCATCTAATGCCTATGATGCTAAAGGTCTATTGAAAGCAGCGATGGACGATGATAACCCAGTTATTTTTTATGAGCATAAACTATTATACCGAACACAGTGTGATGTACCTGAAGAGCAATACTCTATTCCATTAGGAAAAGCAGATATTAAACGTGAAGGAAAAGATGTCACCATTGTAGCGACCGCAATTATGGTACATAAGGCATTAGAAGCAGCAACAGAATTGGAAAAGGAAGGAATTGATGTAGAAATTATTGATCCGCGTACAATTGTTCCTTTAGACGAGGAAGCTATTATAGAGTCTGTGAAAAAGACTGGTCGTCTTATCGTAGTACATGAAGCAGTTAAACGCGGCGGATTTGGTGGGGAGATTGCTAGTATGATAGCTGAAAGTGAAGCATTTGATTACTTAGATTCTCCAATTAAAAGGTTAGGCGGATTAGCAGTTCCAATTCCTTATAACCCAACATTAGAGAAGGCCGTTGTTCCTCAAGTTCCGGATATTATTGAAGCAGTCAAAGAAACAGTTCGTTTTAAATAAGGAGAGTGAAAACATGGCAAAAGAGATTTTTATGCCAAAACTAAGTAGTACGATGGAAACTGGCACCCTCCTTGAGTGGTTTAAAGAAGAGGGAGATACGGTTGAAATAGGAGAACCACTTTTTGAAATCTTAACAGATAAAATTAACATTGAAGTTGAAGCATATGACGACGGTATTTTATTAAAGAGGTATTTTGATACTGACGACCAAGTCCCAGTTAACCATGTAATTGGTTATATCGGTCAAGCAAATGAACAAGTACCTGCAGAATCGCCAGGCGAGTCGGGTGAATCAAATGAATCAAATGAGCAAGCTTTTCAAGAAGAAACAGTAGCCGAGGAGGCTGAAAGACCATTAGTAGCTGCCTCAGTTATTTCTGGAGAAAAACCACGTGCAACCCCAGCAGCAAGAAGAATTGCAAAAACGAATCAAGTGGAGTTAACAGCCATAGCTGGAAGTGGTCCAAATGGAAGAGTTCATGTAAAAGATGTCAATGAATACGTTAATGAAGATCAAGCACATTCAAAAATCACACCACTAGCTAACAAAATAGCTAAACAAGAGAACGTAGATATAACTACAATTTCAGGAAGTGGTCTAAACGGCAAAATTGTTAAACAAGATATATCTGCAGTTATTCAAGAAAAGGGCACAAAAGCACCAGCTTCTCCACAGAAACGAAGAAAAATTGGTGGCATGCGTAAGGTGATTTCAGATCGGATGTCTCAAAGTGCTTTCACAGCACCTCATGTTACGTTAACAAGTGAGATTGATATGACAAAGGTAAAAGAGTTACGTGTTCAACTTTTACCTATTGTTGAAAAGCAAACAGGCATGCGATTATCTTATACAGAAGTAATTATAAAAGCAGTAGGACTAGTATTGTCACGTTTTCCAGCAGTCAATGCATCTTTTATAAATGATGAAATTATATACAATGATGCTGTTCATATCGGTTTGGCGGTTGCTGTTCCGGATGGATTAATGGTACCTGTTCTTAAAGATGTAAACCAAAAAGGCTTAGCAGACTTAACAATGGAAGCAAAAGATATTGGTAAACGCGCAAGAGAACAAAAATTATTACCTGATCAATTAAAAGGTTCAACATTTACAATTAGTAACCTTGGGATGTATGCAATAGACGCATTTACACCAATTATTAATCAACCAGAAACAGCTATCTTAGGGGTAGGTAGAATGCTAGAGAAACCTGTAGTTATAAAAGGTGAGATTGAAGTCCGTCCAATGATGACATTAAGCATGTCATTTGATCACCGTGTAATTGATGGAGCTCCAGCAGCAGATTTTTTAACAGAACTCAAACGTGTTCTCGAAAATCCGTTTGAATTGCTAGTATAAAAGGTGGGAAATATGATGAGTGCTTATGAAGTTGTAGTGATAGGTGGAGGACCAGGTGGATACGTAGCCGCATTACATGCGGCAGAGCTTGGAAAAAAAGTTGCATTAATTGAGGCTGATTTTTTAGGTGGAACCTGCTTGAATAGAGGTTGTATTCCTTCTAAAACGTTGTTGAAGCACGCTGAGGTAATTGAGGCTATTGAAAAAGCACAATCGTGGGGAATTGAAACAGGAGAACTTTCTTTCTCGTTAGACAAAATGAAAAAGCGCAAAGATGATGTCATTCATCGTTTACGCCAAGGAATTTCTTATTTGCTAAGCCAAGGAAAAATAGATGTTTATGAGGGTTTTGGCAAGGTTGAAGAAGGAAAAAAGATTAGAATTGAATCAAACGGAAAAGAAGAAAGCATTCAAGCTGAACGTATTATTATAGCCACAGGATCGACTCCTATTATTCCACCAATAGAAGGTTTAGCCTCTGTTGATTTTGACACAAGCGATACAATTTTTGATATTCAAGATATTCCTAAATCAGTTGTTATTATTGGTGGGGGTGTCATTGGGGTAGAATTTGCCTGTATCTTTGCTAGCTTAAAAGCAGAAGTAACAGTGATTGAAGCAGCAGATCGCATTATTCCAAGTGAAGATATAGATGCTTCCAAGATGTTAAATAAACTTCTTAAGAAAAAAGGTATTCAGTTTCATACAAGTACCAAGGTCACAAAAGTTCAAGAGAGAAACATGAAAAAAGTGGTCACGTGTGTAGATTCAAAAGGAAAAGAGCACCTGTTTGAAACAGAGACCCTTATCTTGAGTGTGGGGCGGAAACCGAATCTTTCAGCTGTTCAAAACACAAACTTGGCAATGGAAGGTCCTTTCATCAAAGTTAATGAAAAAATGGAAACAAGTATTCCTGAAATTTATGCAGTTGGCGACGTAGTTGGGGGTTACCAATTAGCTCATGTCGCTAGTGCAGAAGGAATTGTAGCTGCCAAAAATGCAAGTGGGGTTTATGATGAGATTGATTATAAAGTAGTGCCTCGCTGTATTTATACATTACCTGAGGTAGCTAGTGTAGGAATCACAGAGGCAGAAGCAAAAAAGCAAGGAGTGTCTGTTAGAGTTGAGCGCTTTGACCATACTGGAAATGGAAAAGCACTCGCCTCAGGAGAATCAGAAGGTTTTGTGAAAATAGTATATGAAGAAAAATACGGGGAGATAATTGGTGTCACAATGGTTGGTTCGCATGTTACCGAGATGATTTCTGAAGCTTCTGCTTTTGTATACCTAGAGGGAACAGTCGAGGAAGTGTCAAAAATGATACATCCTCACCCAACCGTTTCTGAATCATTTTATGAAGCAGCTATCAATAGTGTAAACGCTATGAGAAAGAAAGGTGTTCTTGTCTAATAGAGAATATATCTTTGTTAGTTAATAGATTTAGCTAAAAAGAGGCGATGGCATGGTAGTAGGTTGGGAAGAAAGAAGACAACTGGTAAAAGTGGCTAATTTATATTATATGGATGGGTGGACGCAAGAGCAGATTGCTAAGAAAGTAGGCGTATCTCGACCTATTATTTCGAGAATTCTGCAGAAAGCAAGAGATTCAAAAGTGGTAGAAGTTTATATTAAGGACGAAAATATTCATACAGTGGAATTGGAAAAACAGCTAGAAAAGCGATATGGATTGAAGGATGCAATTGTTGTATCTACTGTAGGATTAACACCTGATATGGTTAAAAAAGCAGTAGGTCAAGCAAGTGCCTATTATCTTTCTAAATATTTAAAGAAAAGAAATGTAAGCCAACTTGGTATTTCATGGGGTTCTACTTTAGCTGAATTAGTAAAAGAATATCCGTTTGAACGAAAAGAGCAGATGAACATTGTACCTCTTGTAGGTGGTATGGGAACACAACATGTTGAAATTCATGCAAATCAACTGGCTTATGAGTTAGCTAAAAAAATGAGTTGTACGTGTTCGTACTTATATGCTCCTGCAATTGTAGAAACAAAAGAATTGAAGGAACGTCTAGTAAGTATGAGGGAAATTTCGTCTGTCCTTGAGGAAGGAAAAAAAGTAGATGTAGCCCTTATTGGATTAGGAAATCCTTATAGAGGTTCTATGCGGAAGCTTGGTTACCTAAAAGATAACGACCTAAAGCAATTACGAAAAATAGGCGTTGTAGGTGATATTGGATCTCGCTTCTTTGATGAATCGGGAGTTGTTGTTAACCATCCATTAAATGATAAAGTAATTGCTCTGCCATTAGAGCAACTTAAAAGAGTAAAAGAAGTAATAGGAGTAGTTGAGGGGACTCATAAGGTAGAAAGTGCCCAAGCTGCTCTAAAAGCAAACTATTTAGATGTACTTATTATAGATGAACAAACTGCATTAGCGCTTTTAGAGGCGAAATAATAGAGCTGACTCAAAGGTTATTTTATTAAATTCCTTTGAAGTCAGCTCCTTTATGTACGTATTAATAAATTTAAACAATATTTATACGTATTGAAAATAAAAGAATCTGAATCTTTAAAATTTATATCTTTATAAAAGAAAAGAGGGAAGAAGGGTATGCCGAGATTCTTAGAAAAGTTAGGTATGGACCCCAAAATGGCTTTAGGTTACTTAGGGGTTATACTTTTTATGATGGGTGATGGACTTGAACAGGGATGGTTATCTTCTTATTTAACCGACAATGGTTTGAGTATTCAACAGTCAGCTTTATTATTTAGTGTATATGGAGTTGCAGTTGCACTTGCTTCTTGGTTTTCAGGAGTATTGGCTGAAATTCTAGGAACTAGAAAGGCTATGACATTGGGAGTAGCATTATTTTTGATAGGGACAATTGTTTTTTTAACCGTTGGTTTACCGTCTATGAATCTTTGGATCATGATACCAACGTACTCCCTTAGAGGATTGGGGTATCCCCTATTTGCTTATTCTTTTTTAGTTTGGCTTACATACTATACGCCAAGCAATAAACTCGGAACGGCTGTAGGGTGGTTTTGGTTCTCATTTGCAGCTGGCTTAAATGTATTAGGGGCTTATTATTCAAGTTTTGTACTCCCTATTTTAGGTGAAATCAACACTTTATGGGGTGCTGTGGTTTTCACGGGTATAGGAGCCTTAATTGCAATTATGACAAATAGAGATGATGCTAGTAGTGGAAAAACCTTTGAAACCAGGCAAGACATGGCTAGGTATTTATTAAAAGGTATTACAATTGCATTTGAAAAACCTAAAATTGGTTTAGGTGGTATTGTAAGAACAATTAACACAACTGGTGCATACGGTTTTGTGGTTTTTATGCCTGCTTATATGATGGAGATTGGCTTTACAAGAACCGAATGGTTACAAATCTATGGATCACTTTGGACCAGTAATATTTTCTTTAATTTAATCTTTGGGATTGTTGGGGATAGGCTAGGTTGGCGTAATACAGTTATGTGGTTTGGAGGGGTAGGGTGTGCTATTTTTACTGCGGCATTTTACTATGTTCCAACCCTTCTAGGACCAAACTATTTCTTTACAATCATTACAGCATGTTGCTTTGGTGCTTGTTTAGCTGCATATGCACCATTGTCTGCATTAATCCCTTCATTAGCAGGGAATAATAAAGGAGCTGCTATGTCTGTACTTAATCTCGGAGCAGGTCTAAGTACATTTCTTGGACCTGCAATTGTTGGCGCTTTCATTGGAAGTATAGGTACATTGGGGGTTATATGGATATATACCATTTTGTATCTCCTTAGTGCATTCTTGATGAAATTTATTCAGCTTCCTAAGAAGGAAGAAGAAAACGATAATTTTACCAATTTAAAGGATGTAGTAGGCTCTTCAAATTAAATAGTAATTTTTAAATAATAATAATAAGGACGTCTCTTACAGGGCGTTCTTTTTTTATATACCAACAATCCTTTGCTTATGAGAGGAACTTAATTCTTAGAAACAGTTTTACGGTTACTGTGGTTTCTTATTTACTTAAAATGTACTTTTATGTAAGGGTAAGATGTTCTCATTTGATATGGTTATTGCTATACTAAAAAGCATACAAACAGATAAAGAGGCGATTGTATGTTAAATTGGGAAGAAAGAAAGCAGATGGTGAAATTAGCTAATCTGTATTATATAGAGGGTTGGACACAACAACAGATTGCTAAGAAGGTAGGAGTATCAAGGCCTATTATTTCTAAACTTCTACAAAGAGCAAAAGAGCTTGGAATAATAGAGGTTTATATTAAAGACGAGAGTGTCCATACTGTCGATTTAGAGCTAAAACTTGAAAAAAAATATGACTTACAAGATGCCATTGTTATATCTACAGTAGGATTAACTCCAGAAATGACTAAAAGAGCAGTAGGACAGGCCGGTGCTTATTATCTCTCTAAGTATTTAAAGAGAATGGATGCAAAAAAACTTGGTATTTCATGGGGGTCTACTTTAGCTGAATTGGTAAAAGAATATCCATTTGAGAGAAAAGAAGAAATGAATATTGTGCCCCTCGTAGGTGGCATGGGAACACAACATGTAGAAATTCATGCTAATCAATTAGCTTATGAATTAGCTAAAAAAATGGGTTGTACATGTTCCTACTTATATGCTCCCGCGATTGTAGAAACAAAGGAACTTAAAGAGCACCTAGTAGCTATGAAAGAAATTTCTTCTGTTCTTGAAGAGGTTAAGGAAGTAGATTTAGCTCTTGTAGGTATAGGAAATCCCCACAAAGGTTCTACCATGAAGGAACTTAATTATTTAAAAGAAGATGATTTGCAAAATCTTCGTAAAATGGGTGCTGTTGGTGATATTGCCTCTCGTTTTTTTGAAGCGTCAGGAGAATCGGTTGACCATCCGTTAAACGACAAAGTAATTGGCTTATCACTAGAAGATTTAAGGCAGATTAAAAAGGTAATTGGGGTAGTTGAGGGAACTCACAAGCTAGAGAGTGTTGAGGCTGCTCTAAAAGGGAATTATTTAGATGTGCTAATAATTGACGAACAAACAGCTTCTGCTCTTTTACGAGGAGAATAGCAAGTCATTAAATCAGGTACTTTAGATTTTACTTTATTTATGCAATTTAGCCCTAATGAAACTAGTTACGTATTCTTTAAAAAAAGGTGCCTCAAAAACCAAGTATTTTCACTTTAATTTTAGGGCACCTTTTAGTACGTTATGCTGTATGAAAAACTTTTTTTATCTAATTCTATGAGAGATAATCTATCTATTATGTACCAGTCTGATTGATTTAGTATAACTACTGAATAAATTATATAACTGATTTTAAAAGTGCCAAAATAATTTATAAATCTTCCTGCTAGCTACTTAATCCTTCAGCATGATATTAATATCTCTATGTTCAGAAGGAACAAGTGTAATCGTTAATACATGTTCCCCTTCTCCGTTAATTACTCCTTTAAAATCTTTTACAAATTAAAAACGTAATACTACATTTTTAATATTTTCAGTATGTAATTTAAGTAGCGTTAATAAGAAACTTGTATATACTCTCTTGTTTAATCTTCCTTTAGAATGGGTTTGATGAATAACTGCTATACCAGTTATTCATCAAACCCATTTTTTATGTTCAGGGCGTTGAGAAACCCTTGAAATTTAATGCATTTGTTCGTTTTATAAACTTTTGTAAAGAATAAAAATGGTTTTTAATAAAGATTAAATCAAATAATAAGATTTTAATCATATAAACAACTGTTTTATAGGTATTTATAATAATTTTCTAAAAATTTTCATTGACAAAATATACAATTAAAATTTATAATTTTAACAAAGGTAACCATTATGAACTTTTGTAAATAATCAAATAACCTTCATCCTTTTTGCTTCTTTGTAGTTGAGCTATTTCAATAATAATTAGTGTAAACGTTTCCTTATTTATCTGTAATTAAGATTAAGCTTTAGTTTTTCTACATCTAAAATGTTCACATTAATTCTGTTATGTGAAGACCAAAAATTCTTATATGATGTTTCATCATAAATTAATTTACATATTTTATTAGGAGGTTTGAAACATGTTGGGATTAAACTATAAATTAAGAGAATTAGAGAAAATGGGCAGAGAAATACGTGTTGGTTTAATTGGTTGTGGGCAAATGGGAAGAGGTATGATTTCTCAAATTGAAGGTATGAAAGGTATGAGAGTCGTTGCTACAGCCGATCTCCATACTTCTTTGATTCAACAAGCCTATTTAAAAGCTGGTATCAATGAACAGGAAATTGTTTTAACAGGTCAGATTGAAGAGGCAGAACAAGCTATTGAACAAGGAAAAGTCGTAGGTACAGTTTATAGTGAGTTGGTTACAAGTTTACCAAGCGTTGATGTTGTTGTAGACGCCACTGGTGTTCCAAATTTGGGAGCTGAAATTGCTTGGAAATCTATTTTAAATAAGAAGCACATCGTTATGCTAAATGTTGAGGCAGATGTGACAGTTGGGCCTCTTCTAAAACAAATGGCAGATGCAAGTGGAGTTGTATATACGGGATCAGCAGGTGATGAACCAGGAGCAGTAATGGAACTATATGATTTTGCAGATGCAATTGGTTTTGAGATTATTGCACTAGGAAAAGGAAAAAATAATCCATTAAACCACGAAGCTAATCCTTCCTCTGCCGAAGCAGAGGCTAAAGCAAAAGGTGCTAGTCCTAAAATGATTGCTTCATTTCAAGATGGAACAAAAACTATGGTTGAAATGAATGCAGTTGCAAATGCAACTGGATTTTTACCAGATAAACCAGGCATGCATGGTCCTTCCGGTACTGTTAATGAGTTACCCTCTTTGTTTCAAGAAAAAGAAAAAGGTGGAATTTTATCAGGTAAGGGAATTGTTGACTACGTAAATGGGGTAGCCCCAGGTGTATTTGCAATTATCTCTTCAGATAAAGAGGAAGTTCATCATGAAATGAATTATTTAAAAATGGGTGATGGGCCAAACTATGTGTTATACCGTCCTTATCATTTAACAAGTCTTGAAACGCCACTTTCGGTTGCTCGTGCTTATTTTCATAAGGAAGCAACTATTGCTCCGTGGCATGGTCTCCAAGCTGAAACAGTAGCTGTAGCAAAGAAAGACTTGAAACCAGGAGATCGCCTTGATGGTATTGGAGGCTATACCGTATACGGTAAATTACTAACCCATAGTGAAGCTTCTGCAGTAAATGCTCTTCCAATTGGATTGGTGGATCCAAACGTTGTAGTAACTCGTTCTATAAAACAAGGGGAAATCATTACGTACGGGGATATTGAACAGGAGAAAGAATCAATGATTTGGAAGTTACGTTCTTTGCAAACACAGAGTATAAATAAGACGTCTGTTGAAAATAAATTAGTGAAATTAAACCCTATTTTAGTTTAAGAAGAAGGTTTATAATAACTGTACAGTATTTAGATAAATGAAAGTAATCAGGTCAAAATATATTTATTTTGATCTGATTTTTCTCTATCATTTATAAAAATTGAAAAATTTAGTAAATAGATTAGTCTTAGTATATATTGTCGGTTTTGTTTATTATTTAATGTAATGAAAATTACATATTACCTCAATATTAAGAACAAATATAGGAACTAAATTTTAGTGTCATACCTGCAGTTAGAAACTTTTAAGAAGATAAGTTACAACTTAGATAGTTTAACTTTGGGAAGAGGGGAATGTAGAATGAAAAAGGAGCTAGTCATTGGAATAGATGCTGGAACAGAGAGTGTTAGAGTAGTGATATATGACTTATACGGAAATCAGGTAGGAATAGGTGTTACTGGATATCAAACATATCATCCCCATCCCGGTTGGGCAGAGCAAGATCCAAGTGAATGGTGGTCTGGTTTAGTCAGTAGTATAAGAAAAGCAATGAATCAATCCGGGGCTACTAAAGAGCAAATTATTGGTTTAAGTCTAGACACAACCTGTGCTACTATTATTCCTTGCAAAAGTGATGGAACACCATTGAGACGTGCTCTTTTATGGATGGATGTTCGATCCCACGAGGAAGCTCAATTTATTTCATCTACTAGACATGAAGCTTTAAAATACAATGGCTACGGCAAAGTTTCTCCGGAGTGGATGGTTTGTAAAGCTCTATGGCTAAAAAGAAATGAACCTCATATTTATAAGAGCGCAAATAAACTCATGGACTTTTCTGATTGGTATACGTACAGACTTACTGGTAGATATACTGGGAGTATCAGTACAACTACCTATAGATGGCATTATAATCAAAAAGAAGGAGGAGTTCCTCAGCATTTTTATGAATCAGTTGGTTTGGGTGATATTTTTGAAAAACTTCCGGAAGATATATGTAAATTAGGTGAACATATTGGTGGACTTACTGAAGAAGCAGCAGAAGAATTAGGGTTAAGAACAGGAACACCCGTGGCCCAGGGAGGCGTAGATGCTCTTAATGGTATAATTGGTTTAGGAGTAGCTCAACCAGGAAAACTAGCTCTTATTACGGGATCCTCACATAATATTTATACATTAACAAATAAACCAGTTCATGCAAAAGAAATATTGGGTGCCTTTCCTGATGCAGTAGTTCCAGGTTTAAATCTTGTAGAGGCAGGACAATCTTCATCTGGTTCTACTATCAAATGGTTAAGAACAAATTTTTGTAAGGATTTAGAGATTATAGCCAACAATCAAAATGTAAGCGTTTATGATTTACTAACTCAAGAGGCGATTAATATCCCTCCAGGTTCTGAGGGCCTTATTGTATTAGATTACTGGCAAGGAAATCGATCACCGCATGTCGATCCCAATGTTAGAGGTCTAATATCTGGATTATCTTTAAAACATGGGCGAGCGCATATTTACCGCGCTATTATGGAAGCGATTTCTTACGGAACAGATTGCAATATTCGTAACTTTAGAAGCAATGGAATTGATGTCGATGAAGTATATGCGGCTGGAGGAGCAACAAATAGTAAGTTGTTTTTACAAATTCATGCTGATGTAAGTAATATCTCTATAAATGTGCCTGAAGATAATCAAGTAGCTTGCTTAGGATCTGCAATCTTAGCTAGTGTTGCTGGAGGAGCTTATAAAGATATCGAAGAAGCTGCAGCCAATATGGTACGTTTTAAAGAAAAGAAAATAGAGCCTAATAGAGAAAATCATGAAAGATATCAACTATATGCTGAACAGTACAGAAAAGCATATCCACAGTTCCACAATTGGATGTGGGAAAACACGAAGATTAACCAGGATCAATCAATTAATATTCAAAAGGAAATTCTAGTTTAATTAAAACCAAAGTAAAAACAATTTATCTATACTTTTCTGCTTGAAAATTAATCACTGGCTAATTCAGTGAAAAACGTGAAGTGGCTTATATAAATAAAGAAGGTATTAGTAGTAATTAATTTTATAAAAAATAACCTTAGAAAAACCCATACCTACTATGTTTGTTTATATCTTTATAATAAAGAAGCTCATCAAAACATCCCCTACCCCACTAAAAATAGGATTTTTTGATGGGTTTTTTCTAATTTTTTGGCTTTCTCTTCATGTTTTTCTTTCACCACCATAATTAGTTCTTCTACAGAGATGCTACGGGTAAACTGCTCTTTTTCTTTGTCTTTCTTCACAAAAAGCTGAAATAATTCAATGTTTTTCTTTGTGTGATAAAAATGATATTCACTCAGCTTTCTCCCTATCTTAAGTGTGCGCTTAAACGTTTCTAAATTTTTTCACGGACAAAAGAACAATTGATTTCACGGTATTCTTCTTGTAAGCGAACGACATCTTCGATATGCCTGTCATTTTTATTAATGGGATTTAATTTTTCTTTTTGAATATATGTATAAATTATTTTCTTTTATGAAAGAGATAACATGACTATTTCATATCTTATAAAGATAGTTTCGATATAATTATAGATTGCAAAAAAACATTTTTCTTGTTTATAAATCAATTAATATTTTCTTGTGATATATCCATGCATAGTTAAATATTAAAAGCTACATAAACATATGTGTAAATATTAAAACATTTTAATAAAAAATGATTTAGTTATTACATATCCTGTAGAAAAAGTGTCTATTTGTCGTCGCTAAGAGTAAAGGTGTAAACTTTTATTATCATATTGATAAATCATCATTTACACCTCTATATAAGTAAAGATTTAAAAACGAACATGGAAGTTAAGTAAGTTATAAGTAGTATTACGTTTATCGTTAACAATATTAATTAATGAATTTAAACGTTTATTATCTTCCACTTCTGTTCCTAACAAGTAATCACAAAATGCTATACTATGTAATGTGGTAATGAGCATAAGCTCTAAATCTTCTTCATCGACAATATCATGTATGATTTTATAAAACTGATCTCTTCTACTGATTAATGTTTTTTCCTCAATGACAACTGATTTATCAAATTTATGAATGCTCACGTTCTGTTCAGCTCACTTTCTTATAAGTCCTTCATTCTAGTAGTATGCTCGGACTTATCAAAAAAGAGACACGTATCATCACGTATCTCATTCATCCTCCATTCTATTTAGGGCTTCGTAATTATTATGAATGGCTTTTGTTGTTAAAGCGCTTCGCAAATCCCCTCGTATTCTTTTCACTACCTCTTCATCAATTATAACTGTTCGTTTATCAAAATCTTTCTCCGCGATCTCCTTTGCTGTTTCGGGAGAATATAACCCTGCTCGTTGAATATTCGTCGTGTAGCCACTTTGATTCGCTTTCCAATATGTAACCATCCCCGAATAAATAGAACGTTCTAAATCCATCAAATAAACCATGCTTTCCTCCTATAAAAAAGACGTAACGATTACCCTTCGTTACGTACATATTTCTTATGATATTCTTCTATCACTAAATCAAAAAACTCTTTTTTTGTAATATCTAATGCCTGTACTACTTCTTGTAATTTATCTCTAGTCTCCACAGCTACATCAGCCAAGATTCTCACTTTAGGTTCAGCCATCGTACGAACAACTCTCATCTATATTACCTCCTAACTATTCTAACATGAACGTACGTACTTTATACAAAGCATTTTTAAAGAGAGCCGAAGCTCCCTTATAATTGCTTTTTATTATTTTTTAAAAGGCACTCGTTTAATAATGAATGCTGCTATAATGACTGGTACAAATAAAATAGATAAGACCATATACGCTTCTTGACTCATTTTAAGTCCCTCCTATAAAACAGAGGGGAAAATCCCCTGATTATCTACTTAAAGATTTGACTTGTTGAATAGCGTCAAATTCGATTTGGTCATTTTTCTTTTCAATTGCTCCACCAATCATAAATACATCAATTAAAGCCCAGAAACCAAGTCCACCGAATGTTAATGTCATTGCAATAGCATATCCAATATTACCTGCATAGTAACGGTGTCCTCCGATAGCTCCTGTGAACCACCATAAAGCGTATGCGATACCTTTTGATTTTCCTTTTTTGCTAACCTCTGCTTGTACCATTGCTAATTGTTCTGCTGTTAAATCTTTCTTTGCTAGTAAGTTATTCACGTTTTAGTTCCCCCGATTATATTTTCTATATTTTTTCACAACGAGTAATACTGTATCACAATTAAGTGACGTACGAACTACTCTATTTCCAAATGCTAGGTTCGAGTCTTCTAATGTACTGTTTTGTTCTTGAAATAATTTTTTTGGTTGACTATTATCGCTATAACAATTTATTAAAAGAATTATATTCCTAATAAGAATTCGTTTTTATTAGAATTTAAACAAATAGATATAACTTACAATAATATACAAATCACTGGATTTACATATAATTTCCAATTAAACTGTGAATGAGGTCAATAAACAGGGAGGAAACTATGAATAATCAAAAAATGAAATGGTGTTTTCTAAGTTTTATAGTAACGTGTTTTTTATTCTGTACCTTAACACCGCCAACATTTGCAGAAACGAACGAAAACGATATGGAGAAGTGGAAACAATGGATTAGAACCAATTCTTATTCATTAGAGGCTACAAAAAATTCGAGGAAAGATCAATTGAAGTTCTTAAAAAAAGTGCTAAAAGGAAAACGTATTGTCCAACTAGGTGAAACCACACATGGATCAAACGAAATGAGCGCCAAAAAAGTAGAACTCATTAAATACCTCCATGAAGAATTAGGATATGATGTTTTAGCCTTTGAATCTGGATTTGCAGAGACTAACGGTGCATACCGTCAATTGCATGATTTATCTTCTACAGAGCTCATGAAACGCTCTATTTTTGGTGTCTGGTATACACAAGAAGTAGCAGATTTATTTAAATATCTCCAAGAGCAAGAAAAAAAAGGAGACCCTCTTATACTAACGGGATTTGATATTCAAGTAATGGGCAACCTTTTTACGAAATCAACCTATGAGTGGATTAAACAAGTGGATACTACAAAGGCTGATTTATTTAAACAAGCTGAGCAAAATATGATGAAATTGCAAGATCAAAAAACAAAAGAAGATTTTGTTCAAGAACAAGCTAAAATTAATGAAACTTACAGCACATTAGAGCATTTTGTGGAGGAACATAGAAAGGAATTGGCAACTTTAAGCCCTCAACATGAAAAGGATGTAGATATCCTGTTACAATCTTTGAAATTAAGAAAAGAGACACTTATGAGATACGAATTACCTAATTGGAACGTTTCTCATAACGTACCTATTTATGATGTGGAGCAGCATCCGATGGTTTTACGAGATCGAATGATGGCCGAAAACCTTGAGTACCTTGCAGAAGAAATGTATCCAACAGAAAAAATGATTGTGTGGGGACATAATTATCATGTACGAAAAAATAACTCTAAAGTAAAATACGCTGATTATGGACAAAACTTCCTCAATAATATGGGCGATTATTTACCTGACAGCTTTAAAAAACAAACCTATACCGTTGGCATTTATGCTTATTCTGGAGCGAGTTTAGATAGTAGCGATAATAAGACGGTTACACCTGTAAACGAAGAGAAGG
>Ga0268254_10000682_pt1 | contig 16442 bp, 10 predicted proteins | sample AgamicOrSfrz_FD_200251 | JGI IMG/M metagenome (GOLD analysis project Ga0268254, IMG submission 200251) | Agave microbial communities from Guanajuato, Mexico - Or.Sf.rz (v2) (version 3) | ecosystem: Host-associated > Plants > Phyllosphere > Phylloplane/Leaf | place: Guanajuato, Mexico...
TTGCGCAACTGAAAGAGGTGCGCTGGTGCAGATGTCGCGGGCGGCTTCGATCGCGCGTGCCAGCACCTGATTCGGCTCGTACAGCTGGTTCACGACGCCCCACGCGAGCGCTTCTTCCGCTGAGAACATCGAGCCGCGAAAGATCAGTTCTTTCGAGCGTCGCGTACCGATCGTGCGAGGAAGCTGCTGAGTACCACCGCCCCCCGGCATGATTCCACGTTTCACCTCGGTAAATCCGAAGACGGCCCGATTCGACGCGTAGGCAAAATCACACGCCAGTAGCAGTTCGAGGCCGCCTGCAACTGCCGATCCATTGGCGGCGCAGATAAGAGGAATCGGGCAATGGGTGATTGCGCGCACCATGCGTTCGAACAGATAGTGCTGCGTGCTGAACTGCTCGGCCGTCATGCCTTCGCGTTGCTTGAGATCCGCTCCGCCGCAGAAGGCCCGCTCACCCGTACCCGTGAGAATCGCGCAACGATATTGAGTGGGGTCGACCTCTAACGCACCGAAGACCCCGATCAGCTCCTGCCCCATTGGTGTACTGATTGCGTTCGACACTTCTGGACGGTTCAACCGGATCACAAGAATCTGGCCGTCGATTTCTTCCAGCGCCAACGTGCTGGTCGTGGCCGGGTCGAGGTGTTGAGCTATCTTCAATGTGACTCCTGAGGGGCTTTTCTATCAATGAAAAACTGCACCCGCGAGGCGTGGGCTGCCTGCGGCTCGAACGCCTGTTACTGCTGGATGCCGGCAGCGCGTAGCGCACGACACCCGACCGTCTCGTGTTGTGAGCGGATCAGCGGTACCCTGATATCGGCGACCCCTGCGATCGTCGACTCGTAGGCTGACAGCCGCCTCGCACTGACAATCCGAGTGTACTGATGCGCCATGTGTACGGGTAATGAAACGTTGCAATCACGTGAACGTCATCGGTTATATCGGTGATAACCAGTAGCGATACCCTGTGTGAAGTGGATGCTTCGAGCCCACTCGCTGCTCCTCCGCGCCCATCAGGATTTTTTTGCAGCGGGCGAGCAATGCGTGGAATAAATCCGGGGAACCTCGTGTTCACACAGGCAGCCAAGCCTGGATTCAGGTTGTCCGGGTGGGCACGACAACCGCAACGAATGCATTACGGGGTATTTATGGGTTTCTTTCGACGCGCAACCATCCGGGGGCAACTTGTCATGGGCTTCGGCGCAACTCTTGCGACACTGATCGCACTTGCCGTCGTCGCCATCTTTCAGGTTCACAACATACGCGTGCTCCTTGATGACATCATCGACGTAAACGGAGTGAAAGAACGTTATGCCATCAATTTCCGCGGGAGCGTCCACGACCGGTCGATTGCGTTACGGGACGTACTGCTCGTCGACAGCAAGGAGCTTCCTTCAGTAGTCCAGCACATCACGCAACTCGCAAACGATTACGAGCGCTCGGATGAGCCGCTGAGCCAGCTTTTCGCCAACAATCGCGACATCCTGCCTGCGGAGCGGCAAATTTTCAGCCGCATCAATTCGGCGCGCGACCGCACGCTGCCGCTCATCGAGGATGTCATCTCGCGTCAACGCGCCGGCGATACCGAGGGGGCCCGCCGCATCCTGCTTGGCGATGCACGGCCCGCATTGGTCGAATGGCTCACGTCGATCAATCAGCTAATCGACCTTGAACAGGCTCGCAGCGAGCAGGAGGGAGCCGGGGCGCGTCAGACCAGCAAGGATTTCCGCCTCTTTCTTGGGTGGCTAACGCTGGTTGCATGCGGATTGAGCACCATCGTGGCGTGGCTCGTCGTGCGCAACATCGACCGGTCGATCGGTGCGGATCCTCGCGACGTCATCGAGTTCGCAGATGCTATCCGGGAGGGCAACCTGTCTCGGGAAGTACTGCTGCGCGAGCGCGATACGTCGAGCGTCATGGCGACCGTCGCCCGGATGCGCGACACACTGGCAGCCATCGTCGCAGAGGTGCGTCAGGCGGCACAAGGTGTGAGCGTCGCTACGCGCGAGATGGCGCAAGGCAACGACGACCTCGGCGCGCGCACTGGACGGCAAGCGAGCGCGCTTGAACAGGCAACCACTGCACTCAGTGAATTCGACGCGAGCGTTGCGGCAAACGCGAGCAACGCGATGCACGCGGACACGCTTGCCAAACAGGCTTCTGCTACCGCCGGCGAAGGCGGCGCGGCCGTAGATCGGCTGGTCGATGCGATGCAAGGCATCAGCGCGTCGTCGAACCGGATCGGTGAAATTCTGGCAGTGATTGATTCGATCGCATTTCAGACCAACATCCTGGCGCTGAACGCCGCGGTAGAAGCCGCGCGCGCGGGCAATAATGGACGCGGCTTTGCGGTGGTTGCAAGCGAGGTGCGCACGCTCGCACAGCGTAGCGCCGACGCGGCGAAAGAAGTGAAGACACTGATCGAGGACAGCGAGAAGCGCGTCAGGGAAGGTTCGCAGCAGGTGCATGCGGCTGGTGACACAATGACCAAGGTAGTTTCATCATCGGCAAACGTCACAGCCATCATGAGTGACATTAACGAAGCTTGCCGTGCACAGACGCGGCAGCTCGGCGAAGTTCGCGACATGATTGTTCACCTCGAACAGGCCACGCAGCAGAACGTCGCGCTCGCCGAACAGTCCGGCGCCACCGCGAGTTCCTTGCAGGAACAAGCCGATGCGCTTCTTGCAGCGGTCGATATCTTCAGGCTCAACGACGCGGATTATCGCGCCGCGCCTCCACGCGCGAGAGGTCCGAGCCGCTTCATCACGTTGTCGCCGCTGTCGGCCTGATGTCGATCATGAACACGCACACCGTAGCCGCGCCGCCGATATTGCCAGGAATAGCAGCCGATTCGTATCTCGATGCGTTCGTCGAGAGCATGCCCGACATGGTGTGGGTGAAAGACGTCTCAGGAGTGTTCCTCAAGATCAACCCGGCAGTCGAACGCTTTTTTGGCGCGCCACGTAAGCAGATCATCGGTAAGACCGATTTCGATTTTGTTGATCGTGAGCTCGCCGAACATTTCCGCGCGAGAGACCTTGCCGCGATGCAGGCCGACGAGGCGCAGGTCAATCAGGAATGGCTCACGTTCGCGGGCGAGGCCGAACCGCGGCTCTTTGAGACGAAGAAAACGTTGATGCGCGATGCGCAGGGCAAGGTGCTCGGCGTGCTCGGAGTAGCACGTGACATCACCGAACATAACGCGGCGAAGACGACGCAGGAGACGCTCAATCGCGCATTGATGCTGATCGGCAAGTGTAACCACGCGATGATGCACGCGACCGACGAGCGCGCCCTGCTCTTTCGCATTTGCCAGCTTGCGGTGGACGTGGGCGGTTATCGGGTAGCCTGCGTCGGCCTTGCAGAAGCCGGCCCCGACAAATCCGTTTCGATTGCCGCGTGGTCGCAAAACGGCGAAGCGTTCAGCCGGAAGATCCATGTCAGCTGGGCCGACGACGAGGCGCACTCGGGCACGATCGGCAGCGCCATTCGAAGCGGTGCCACCGTGATCAACCGTGATTACCGGAGCAATCCGGCCATGTTGCCATGGCGGGCGCTTGCAGAAGAATACGGCCTGCGTTCGTCGATTGCGGTGCCCCTCACGCAGAGCGGCGCGGTCTTCGGCGCGCTGATGATCTGCTCGGAGCGTCCCGACGCATTCGGCACCAAGGAGCAATTGCTGCTCGAAGAAATGGCTGCAGACCTCGCATTCGGCGTACAGACGCAACGGGCGCGCGCCGAGCACGACGCCGCCAAGCGCCAACTGGAATTCAACGCTCATCACGATGCACTCACGGGCACGCCAAATCGCGTTGTCATGCGCGAGAACTTTTCGGTGGTTGCGGGCATGGCCCGCAATTCGAGGGCATCGGTGGCCGTCGTTTTGCTCGATCTCGACAACTTCAAGTTCGTGAACGACAACCTCGGTCATGAGCAAGGCGACCGGCTGCTGATCGAAGTCACTCGTAAGCTGAGGAGCCGCATTCGCGGCAACGGTACCGTCTATCGCTACGGGGGCGACGAATTCGTGGTGCTGCTGCATCCGGTATGCGACCTGCCGCTGCTGGATCGTTATATGCGCAAGCTGATCGATTCGTTCAGCGCTCCTATCACCGTGGGCGACGGCGTAATCGACATCACGGTCAGCGCGGGGGTGAGCCTGTTTCCCTCACACGCAGGCGAACTCGGCGATCTTCTGCGCTTCGCCGATACGGCTTTGCAGAAGTCAAAGCGCAGCGGTAAGAATACCTTCCACGTATTCGATGAAACAATGCAATCGGCCGAAAGGCAACTTGTCAAACTTCGCTCGCAACTGCGCATGGCAATCCGGAACGACGAACTGGTGCTGCACTTCCAGCCGAAGATCGATGTGGCGAGCGGCCGCGTAACGGGTGGCGAAGCATTGGTGCGCTGGCAGCATCCCGAACGGCGCTTGCTTGGGCCGGCGGCCTTCGTTCCTCTCGCGGAAAGCACCGGCATCATCGTGCAGATCGGCGACTGGGTAATCAACGAGGCATGCCGTCACCTCGCCTTGTGGCTAAAGCGAGGCCTGCCGTTGCAATCGGTTTCGGTCAACGTCTCTGCGTTGCAGGTACGGCGCGGAAATCTACTCGGCAGCGTCGCCAACGCACTGCGGCGTTTTCAGGTACCTGCCGGGTACGTTGAACTGGAATTGACGGAAAGTATCTTTCTCGACGACGTGGACCACGTTGTCGATCTGCTTACCGATCTGCGCCGGCTGGGCGTCAAGATCTCCATCGACGATTTCGGCACTGGCTATTCAAGCCTCGCGTATCTGAAGACGCTGCGCGTCGATCGCCTGAAAGTGGATCAGACATTCACCCGTGATCTGGTTTTGAATCCGAATGCGCTAGCGATCGTGAAAACAATCGTGCAACTCGGACGCAACCTGGACTTGTCTATTACAGCAGAAGGCGTTGAAAACGCACAGCAGTTGGGCATTCTGCGAGAGCTCGGCTGCGAAGAGGCGCAAGGCTACCTGTTCAGCCGTCCCGTCGACGCGCCATCATTCGAAGCCTTTTGCCTCGCGAACGTGGCAGCTTTGTCCGCGTGGAAATAGTCAGTGATTTTGGCCGCGCGCCGGTCCATTGCGGCTGGCTCGTCGTCAGGGGACCGCAAACACCACCTTGCCCGCCTGCGATCGGAATTAGCCTGCGTAGTCCCGAAAAAAGCCAACGCCGCTAACCGGCGTTGGCCCGAGACCTAGACACACACCGGGCAAGGATCAACCCACCTGGTGACACTGATTACGGCAGCCGCTCTTAATTCTTTAGGTCTGACGAAGACGAGGATACCAACGCTGTTCCATAGTCAGCCCTGCCCCTCGCAGTTTCCCTTCGCGCCCCCGGCACGTCGTCACGGCTTTGCAATTGTCCCTGACGGTTCCCGTTGCCGCCTCTCCGGGGCACTTTCGCCGGTCACGTCCTCGAAGTACAGAAAGCCTAAACCGAATCTCCGGCCTACTGAGGCGTTTGGCCATTCTGTTCCCGGTCTCCCCGGCGGCCGAGGCGGCGTAATAAGCGCGTTTGAGGTCGGGTATCCCACTCCCGCTTTCAACAGTGTCACAGAAAGCTATTTTTGGCTTTCTTCTCTCAGCGGTGTCACACGAATGCCGTTAAGCCGTCACATATTCACCCCACAACTGAGGTTTATTACAATGAAAATCCGCACCCTCCTCGCTGCCACCCTTTTCGCACTGGCCCTTATCCTCGCCGTTATCGGCGTGGCGGGCATCTATGGCATTCATTCGACTAACGATGCCCTCGCAAGCGCGTCGGAAAACGTGCCTACCGTGATCGCTGTACTCGCGCAACAGGAAGACATCGCGCGGGCACGCTTGCAACTGGACCGCGTGACGGCGGGCCAGGCCGTAGCGAGCGCCACGACTCTCGCGTCCGCCACCGCATTGATTAGCGAGTCCGACCGCGCATGGACAAGCTACGCGGCTTTTCCGGCCGGTGACGACGAGAAGCGTCTTGCCGCAGACGTCGCGCGCGCCCGCGACGACTTGTTGAACAAAGGTATCGAACCGTTGATGAGCGCTCTGAAGTCGTCGGACACGCAATCGTCGAACGTGCTTGCATACGTGACGATTCCAAAGCTCTATGCGACATTCAGCAATGCGACCGAAAATCTGTCCCAGTTTCAGGCCGAAGACTCCGCCAGGCTCGTGGAGGAGGGCATTGCCCGGGAGCAGAAGACGATGCTGCTCACCATCTCTGTTACGCTGCTAGGAGTGCTATGCGCGGTCGCGTCCTGGGTGATTCTGCGCAACGCCATTTCAAAGCCCCTGGCAGCGGCGACGGAACATTTTGGCGCGATTGAAGCTGGGAACCTCGCCAGCCAGATCGTGGTTGCACGCGACGACGAACTCGGTGCGTTACTGCGCAGTCTCGCGAGAATGCAGGGAAGTTTGCGCGACACCGTGATGACCATTCGCACGGGCGTCGATCACGTAGCCGATGCGGCCGATGAAATCGCCTCCGGCAATGGCGATCTGTCAAAACGCACCGAAGAGCAGGCCGCTTCGCTTGAGGAAACAGCGGCCAGCATGGAAGAACTGACCGCGACGGTAAAACAGACGGCAGACAACACGCGTGAAGCAAGCAATCTCGCCAGGGTGGTCAGCGATGCTGCCGGCGGCAGTGCCGATGCTGTCAAACGGCTTGCGGACACCATGAGCGAACTGAGGCTTGGGTCGAGCGAGATCGCAGAGATTACCGCGATCATCGAGGGCATCGCGTTCCAGACCAATATTCTCGCGCTCAACGCGGCGGTCGAGGCCGCGCGGGCCGGCGAACAGGGGCGTGGGTTCGCTGTCGTGGCGACTGAAGTTCGCGCGCTCGCACAGCGTTCCGGCAAGGCGGCGAAGGAGATCAAGGATCTGATCGGCGCATCGGTGGCTCGCGTCGAGGAGGGCGCGACGCAAGCCGTCGATGCGGCCGGGCGGATGGATCACATGCTGGTGGCGATCGATCGCGTCGCCGTGTTGCTAGGTCAAATCGCGTCGGCCTCGCAGGAGCAGGCGCGCGGCATCGAGCAGGTAAATACTGCCGTCTCCCACATGGACGAAGTGACACAGCAGAATGCGGCCCTCGTCGAAGAGGCCGCCGCCGCGTCTGAATCGATGACGGAGCAGGCATCAAGAATACGTGGCGTGGTGGCCGGTTTCAAGGTCCACGCAGCCGCCTAGCGTCGATTAGCTTTGACGACGTCACCGGCCCGATCTGCAAGGTCTGGCAGGGACCTAATCGGCTGGTCGGGCGTGCCTTTACTTGTGTCTTTCGCTGCCGTGGCTATCTTAGCGGACGAAGAAGTCTGAACCACGCATTAAGTGGGCGTACATGCGATATCTAAGGGCACCAGTGCCTTTAGATATCGCGTCGGTCGTAGAGGATTAGCCGTCATCGGCACGACGGCTCGCCTGCGGTCTGTCAGCGGGCTCCAGCGCAATACGCAGTTGTTCAATCGTAAATGGCTTACGCAGCGCCGACCATTCGAAGCCGAGCGCCTCGTCCTCCGGGACAGCCTTTCCCGAAGCGAAGATAATCCTGAGCTTCGGGTGGATGGCAGACGCACGTCGCGCCAGTTCGGTGCCTGACATGTCAGGCATGACGACGTCAGTGAACAGGACATTAAAGTCATTCCCGGCAAGCGTGTTGAGCGCCTGCGCCGCGCTTGCTGCGGGTTGCGGACGCATCCCGATCAGCATCAGCAGTTCGCACGTCGCGTCAAGCGACGCGACATCGTCATCCACGACGAGGATGCGCAGGCCGTCCCCATTTGCGGGCGACATGTCCGCGTCGCCAGGGCGGGCGTCATCTCGACCGCTTTCGTCCGCTTTGGCGTCGCTGCTGTCGAGCACCTGCCGCACCTTGGAGGCGAGCTGCTGGCGGCTGTATGGCTTGCTCAGCAGTTCCACCCCCGGATCCAGTCGCCCGCCATGCACGATCGCGTTCTGCGTGTAGCCCGATGTAAAAAGGACCTTCAGCCCCGGCAAGATCTCGACGGCCCTTCGAGCCATTTCCGGACTGCGCAGTACGCCTGGCATCACCACGTCTGTGAAGAGAAGATCGATGTGCACGCCGCTCGCAACGATCGTCAGCGCCTGATCGGCGTTGTTGGCCTTGAGTACCGCGTAGCCGAGACCGGAGAGCAGCTCGACGGCGGTCGACTGGACCTTGAGATCGTCCTCGACGACGAGGATTGTCTCGGTGCCGTGCTTCAGTCGGCCGGGCGTGGCAGGCCGGGTGTCAACCGCCACACCGGTGGAACGGGGCAGATAGATCCTGACGGTTGTTCCCTCGCCGATCTCGCTGTACAGACGGATGTGGCCACCGCTCTGCTTGACAAAGCCGTAGGCCATGCTCAGACCGAGTCCGGTGCCCTGACCCTCCGGCTTGGTGGTGAAGAACGGGTCAAACGCACGCCCCATCACCTCCGGGCTCATGCCGGCTCCGGTGTCCGTCACGGCCAGCATCACATACTGCCCAGTCGCGACGTCGGGAAACGCCAGCACATATTCGTCGTCGAGCGTCGCATTCGATAGCTCGAGAGTGAGCTTGCCGCCGTCGGGCATGGCGTCGCGCGCATTGATTGCCAGATTCAGGATCACGTTTTCCAGTTGGTGCGGATCGACGGTGGTATTCCACAGGCCCCCGGCAACGACGGACTCAATCTCGATCGTCTCACCCAGCGCCCGTCGCAGAAGGTCGTCAAGTGCACGAAGCTGACGTGCGGGATTGATGACGACCGGGGCCAGAGGCTGCTGACGACCGAAGGCAAGCAACTGGGACGCGAGCTTGGCGCCACGATCGACCGCGTCGATCGCGTTACCCAGCCGCTCGGCGCTCCAGCGGTCACGGGCATGCCTGCTTTCAAGCAGTTCCAGGTTGCCTCGCAGTACCTGAAGGACGTTGTTGAAGTCGTGTGCCACCCCGCCCGTCAGTTTCCCGAGCGCTTCCATCTTCTGCGCCTGGAACAGTTCGTTCTGCGTTTTCTCGAGAAGCTCTCCCGCACGTCGTCGCTCGGTAATGTCCCGCGTGATCTTTGCGAACCCGACGAGCTCGCCGTCCTCGTAGATGGCGTCGATGACCACGTGCGCAAAAAAGCGGCTGCCGTCGCGCCGCACCCGCCAGCCTTCGGCCTCAAAACGGCCCTCGCGCCTGGCTGTCTGAAGCCCCCTGAAAGGCACACCCTCGACGACGTCGTCCGGGGTGTAAAAGCGCGAGAAATGTAAGCCGATGATCTCGGCCTCGCTATACCCCTTGATGCGCCGCGCTCCCGCGTTCCAGCTCGTGATGTGCCCATCCGGCGAGAGCATGAAGATGGCGTAGTCGGTGACGCCCTGAACCAGCAGGCGGAAGTTCCGTTCGCTCTTAAGCACGGCGTCGTGAATCGCCCTCTTGTCGCTGACGTCGCGAATCACCTTTGCGAAACCGATCAGCCGCGCCTCGCTGTCGCGTAGCGCCGTCATCACCGCGTTCGCCCAGAACGTCGTGCCATCCCTGCGAACACGCCAGCCCTCCGTCTCATAGCGTCCAGTCGCCGTCGCGACCCCAAGCGCCGCCTCAGGTATACCCGCGGCGCGATCGGCCTCGGAAAACATGACCGAATATGGCTGTCCTATAATTTCCTCAGGCTGGTAACCTTGGATGCGTTGGCCGCCCGGGTTCCACGTCAGGATGATGCCATCGGGCGAAAGCGCGAAGATGGAGTAGTCATCGGTGGATTCAGCCCAAAGCTGGAGCCAGGCGGAGCTGAACCCTGCCGGTCGCGAGTCAATGTCCTTCATGTGTCTGTGATCATGTTGGTCCTTCCTCACGCGCGGCGTGAGGAAAAAAGGTCCGAGCAAGGATTGCACCTACGCCCATATCTGAACGGCCACATTCACCGGCCCGTGTTTCATCCGGTCCGAAGCTGACGGTTGGACCGCCGTCAGGACTATACCCTCAGGAAAGTCATGCGACTGTCGCTGTTTATCTCTGCCAACATGGAAGCGATTCTCGCCGAATGGGAATCCTTTGCCGCCACATTGCTGCCTGCCGCACACGGAATGTCGCCCCTTGAGTTGCGCGACCATGCGCAGCAGATCCTCGAGGCGATCGCCAGGGACCTCCTGGCACCGCAGACGAGACAGGCGCAACGTGACAAGTCGAGAGGTCTGATGCACGTGCCTGATCAGTCGCCCGAGACGGCAGCGCAAACCCATGCTGTGCTGCGCGCGCGGCGCGGTTTCGATATTAACCAGCTATGCGCGGAATACCGTGCCTTGCGCGCCGTTGTGCTTCGACTCTGGCTGGATGAACGCGGGACTGAGCCGCCCGAACTGGACGACATCGTTCGCTTTAACGAAGCGATTGATCAGGCGCTAACAGAGTCAGTTGGTTTGTTCAGCAGGCAGGTGGACCGGTCACGCCACCTCCTCCTGGGTATGCTCGGGCATGACATGCGCAGTCCCCTGCAGACCATCCAGATGACCGCGCATCATCTTGCGAAGCTCGACGATGGCCAGCAGGTGTCCGCCGCTGCAGCCCGGCTGATCAGAAGCTGCGCACGCATGCAGGGGCTGCTCGACGATATGCTGGACTTCAGTCGAACGAAGCTTGGCCTCGGCATCCGGGTCGCGCCTGCGCCGGTGGATGTGGCCGCGCTCGCTCGGGACGAACTGGACCTGCTGCGCGCGGTCCATGGCACGCATAGGGTGGAACTTGATGTGACTGGGGACACCGGGGCACTGTGCGACGGCCGCCGCATCCAGCAGATGCTGGGCAACCTCGTTGGGAACGCGATCAAGTATGGGGAGCCAACGGCGGCCGTGCAGGTCACTGTCACTGGAGGGGATCGGGATATATCCATCGCCGTCCGCAACCGCGGGCCGGCAATACCGCCGTCCGTCCTATGTCGCGTGTTTGAACCCCTGGAGCGCGGTCCGGGCGCTGAAACGCGGCCGGGCTCAGAGGGCAGCCTCGGTCTGGGGCTCTACATTGCAAGAGAAATTGCTCACGCGCACCGCGGCGAAGTGGTCGCAAGCTCTGACGAATCGGCAACTGTCTTTACGGTTCGACTACCTCGCGGAGCTACCGACGTCTGAGAAGATCCACCACACCAGCACTAGTACTTTCGACTGGAGTGCCAATTGGTCATTTCCGCGCTGACCGGCTACTCGGGGCGGCAACGGCTCGGCCGGCGGGAGTTTCCCGTCAAGGGAGCCGCGGCGATCACTGGCACCCGACGAACCTCCGGGTTGGGCCATCGAGCGTATCCGGCAGGGCCCCTGCCGCGGCGCTTCTGGAGGCCCGCGCACGGCAGACGCGACGGACGTGTCGTCGACGTTTCACAACGGCATGCACGCTGGCGTACGGTTGGTGAGCCATGCGAGCAAGGCGCCCGCCGATGGCCGGCGGAACAGATGCAGCTCGCCCGGCAACAAGGATGCACTAACGTGTTCGTTGCTTCACCTCCGGATAAAATAGCTTGACATGCTACTTCACGCATGTGCGAAGGCGGCCGTGACAAGACGGTGCTGCTCGTCGCTACACGCGTATCGACAAGTGCGTCCTCGACCGACGCTCGCGACAGCACATCGATAACACGACAGTCTCGCAAAGCCGCGTGCTAGAGTCGTCGTGCACGGACATACCATGTGCCGTGCTTCTTTTCCCCTTCCTGGGCCCACTCAAACTCCGCAAGGTTCGGGTAAGCGGCGAGGGCAACCGCAAGTTCGCTCGTCGGAAGCGGGTACAGCTTCTCGCTGACTCCATCATCGTTTTTGCGAAGCGCTGTGTGCGCGGCATCGATGTGGATCGTGAGCAACTTACGACTAACGTTGAGCGGTCACTGCTGGCAGTGACGGCCCTCGATCCGATACTCGGTTACGACCGAGTCGCACAGATCATGGCGGCGGCGTTGCGCGACCGCGTGACACCACGCGCCGCGGCAATTTCGCTCGGGTTCCTCAACGGCAATGAGTATGGCCGACTAGTCGATCCTGCAGCGCTCTTCGGGGGTCCCACGCCGAGTTGTGACCGATAAATTCCCGGCGCGCTTGCGCTCGATCTAACAAAGTCTACCGTCGCGAATTAACAGTTGACCAGCCGTTGGAATGGCGGCTCTGCGGGACAGATGACGGGCAGCAAATGGCTCAGACCGTGTCAAAACGCGTCGCCGGTGGGAATTTGACGGCACGGTGTCTCGGTAACAGATTGCGGCTTATTGATTGCGGCACGACAAACGCCAATTCAGCGCTGAACGTATCGCGAGGACCGTGATGGGCGTGTGGGCCTCACACCCGCATCGCCTTCATAACCGTTTCTGAACCGAGAAGCTTGATAAGCCGTTTCATGTTGTAGGCGAGCACGTGCAAGCTCATCTCAGTGCTCACCCGCTCGATAGTACGCATCAGGAAATGAGTCGCGCCCATCCAGGCCTTCATCGTGCCAAAGGGATGCTCGACGGTCTGTCGTCGGGTACGCATCATGTCTGGGCGAGATCAAGCGGGACCTGCATCTCTTCAAGCAATCCTTCTTGCTCCCAGCGTGTTACCCGGCGTTCGGTACCTGGAGTGCATCTGTCTCTCAACGAGCATTGTTGGCATTACGAGCTCCAGTAGCGATCTGACTCCAGGCTACGTTCGGTTGTCTTGTAGCGCCATATGAGACGTTCGCCGACTGGGCATCTATACTCGTTCCTTCTCAGCATCGTGGATAAAATCTTCTTTGCTGAAACGGCCTTCAGCGGTCGCGGCCGAGGTCTTTGTCTCTGCAACAAACACCGTGATGCCAGCCTCGTGGCATGCGACTACCTCCTCGCTCTTGTAATAACCTCGGTCAGCAACTGCCGTTAGTTTATCGACGCCGATTTCGGCAACCGCCAGCTTGGCCATCGACGTGAGTTGGTTACGATCGATGCCGTTGTTGGTGACTTTGTGCGCGACAATCAGACGGTGCTTTGCATCGACTGCTACCTGCACGTTGCAGCCGACGACTCGGGCCCCTCGCGTCTTCATCGAACGCGCGTCCGGGTCTTTGGGCGTCACTTGCTTGCCCGGTGTTGCGCCGAGTTTAACTTCGACTTGCCTGGGGGTCTGCATCTGCTCCTTGCGAGCCGCAATCTCGCCTTGCAGCCGTTCTGTCTTCGCCTTCGCAATCGTAGGCTCCTGACGATCTGCGATGTCCATTTCCACCAGATAATGGCTGATGCTTGCCTCGATACCCCGCACTCGCCGTTCCAGTTTTGCGCTCGTGAAGTTGCGGTCGCGATGGTTCACCGCTTGAATTTGCTCCCGTCTATCGCAACGAGCGTAGATATAGACCTTAAGCATCGCTTCCGGGCGGCGGGACATGGAAGATCGGCGGCACATAAGTTGCGGGGCAATGGTTCTGCCATGCGTTGTTCGAAAGGGGAGCCGTCATGAACAAGCTTGCGTCCATTCTCGTGTGGGGCGTGCTGGCCGCTGCCGGCGCTTTCGCCTTCGCCACGCTCGCGCTCGGGCGCGGTGAAAGTGTGAATGCCGTGTGGCTCGTGACCGCGGCCCTCATCGTTTATTTCATCGCATACCGCTTCTATAGCAAGTTCATTGCGGAGCGCGTATTGCGACTCGACGACACGCGCCGGACTCCGGCCGAGCGCCATGACGACGGCATGGACTATGTGCCGACCAACAGGTGGGTGCTGTTCGGCCATCATTTTGCCGCCATCGCCGGCGCGGGCCCGCTGGTAGGTCCGGTGCTGGCAGCGCAGATGGGCTACCTGCCCGGCACGCTGTGGATCCTCGCGGGCGTCGTGGTGGCCGGTGCGGTGCAGGATTTCATCGTGCTTTTCGCGTCGGTGCGTCGGGACGGCAAATCCCTTGGGGAGATGATCAAGATGGAATTGGGCCCGGTTCCGGGCTCGCTGGCTCTCGTCGGGGTGCTCGCGATCATGATCATCATTCTTGCAGTCCTGAGCCTGGTGGTCGTCAAGGCGCTCACGTCGAGCCCGTGGGGACTGTTCACCATCGCGGCGACGATACCGATCGCGCTGCTGATGGGTGTCTACATGCGGTTTATCCGCCCAGGGCGCGTGGGAGAAGCCTCCCTGTTCGGTGTCGTACTTCTGCTCATTGCGATCGTCCTCGGTAAGACGGTAGCCAACGATCCCACCTGGGACCGATCTTTACTCTGACGGGTCCGCAACTGGCGTGGGCCCTCATCTTGTACGGCGCCATCGCCTCCAGCCTACCGGTCTGGCTGATGCTCGCGCCGCGTGACTATCTGAGTACGTTCCTGAAGATCGGCACGATCATAGCGCTCGCGGTCGGCATTTATGTAGTCGCGCCCTCGCTTTCGATGCCACGGACCACGCGCTTTATCGACGGCACTGGGCCCGTGTTCTCCGGCACGCTCTTTCCTTTTCTGTTCATTACCATCGCCTGTGGCGCGGTCTCCGGTTTTCATGCGCTGATTTCCTCCGGCACCACACCGAAGATGATCGAGCGTGAGTCGCATATGCGTCTAATCGGCTTCGGCGGCATGCTCGCCGAATCGTTCGTCGCGATCATGGCGCTGACGGCAGCCTGCGTATTGCATCCAGGCATTTACTTCGCCATGAACGCACCGGCTGCGATCATCGGCACGACCGCTGCGCAGGCGGCGCAAATCGTGTCGAACTGGGGATTCGTCATCACGCCGGACCTGATCAACCAGACGGCCGTGAACATCGGAGAAACCAGCATCCTGTCGCGCGCCGGCGGCGCTCCGACGCTTGCCGTAGGCATGGCGCAAATTCTCGGCCAGGCCCTGGGCGGTCAGACTATGGAGGCCTTCTGGTATCACTTCGCAATCCTGTTCGAGGCGCTGTTCATCCTGACAGCCGTAGACGCCGGCACACGGGTCGGTCGCTTCATGATCCAGGACATGCTAGGCCATGTCTATCGGCCGCTCGGCGACACCCAGCTCCTGCCCGCGAACCTGCTGGGCACCGGCCTCTGCGTGGCAGCCTGGGGCTACTTTCTCTATCAGGGCGTGATCGATCCGCTCGGTGGCATCAACACACTCTGGCAGCTTTTCGGCGTGGGTAACCAGATGCTCGCCGGCATCGCCCTGCTGCTCTGCACGAGCGTCCTGGTGAAAATGAAGCGGGAGCGCTACATCTGGGTGACGTTGGTGCCGACAGCGTGGCTCCTCATTACCACGCTCACTGCAGGCGTCCAGAAGATTTTCCATAGCGACCCGCGTATCGGCTTCCTCGCGCTGGCGAACAAGTTCAGTGACGCCGCCGCGCAGGGGACCGTGCTCGCTCCCGCCAGGTCGGTTGCGGAAATGCGGCGGGTCGCCTTCAACAACTATCTGGATGCGGTAGTCTGCGGCTTCTTTGTCGTGCTGGTGCTGGCGATGTGCGTCTTCGCCGTTACGATCTGCTTGCGGGCGCTGCGGCAGGCACAGCCCACCGTCAACGAAACGCCTGTTGTTGTGCGCACCAAGGGGGCTTGATCATGAAAACTATCTTCAATGGCAAACTGGCGGCGGTACCAGTTCGGGTCGCGAACGCCGGGCTTGGAGGCAACGCACTGGGGACACGGCTATCCGAGCTTGCGCGCACCATGCGCGGAGCCTGCGCGCAGATGTTCGGCATCCCGGACTATGAACGCTATATTGAGCACATGGCCTCGCGCCACCCGTGCGATCCGCTGCTGTCGCGACGTGAGTTCTTCATCTGGTCCATCGATCGGAAATACTGTCGCAATGGACCCAGGTGCTGTTAGCGCCGCTCGTGACCTCCCTAATCGTGTCTTTCGGCAGAAGTAGCACAAGTTTGATCGCCGGACACCACGGGGCCGAATTGTTTCAGTCGGCGCATCCTCTTATCGGCTTTTGCAGGTCGCATCGCCGATCGCCAACGGCGCTGTCCGGCCGATACTGTTGAAAAACTCGCGTTGCGCAGTTTTTGCACCGCAGGCAAGAAATTCGAGCTCTGATCGACTCACACACCGCTCGCATTCCTCAGTTAAGAGCAGAACGACCCATGAAAACCTAGTGAGATAGTCAGTCACCGACTTTTTTAACAGTATCGGCCACAATGCGCGGTTCAACGGTGTAGCGCTAACGGCCGAAGCGTCGCCCGGAACTGACGTTCGGGCACTTCCCGGAGCGCCGGATCGACCATGCCCGCCTTCTTGCGATCGTTCCAGAATGAAGACGATCGCTGCCTTGGCTGGCCGTTCATTTGCCGGCGGGCGGTAGAGGAATCATCCCCGGGAAGACATACGCCTGCAACATGGCAATCGCACCGATCACCGCCGCCCCACCGATCGAATGAAAGAACACAGTGCGGAAAATTGGTCCAAGCGCAAATGACCGCTCCTTCGGATCGTCGTAGCAGGCGGCGCACGCGACCATGATGGATTGAGCGTCGATCATCTTGCCCATTACGCCGCCCGT
>Ga0268254_10000688_pt1 | contig 16343 bp, 21 predicted proteins | sample AgamicOrSfrz_FD_200251 | JGI IMG/M metagenome (GOLD analysis project Ga0268254, IMG submission 200251) | Agave microbial communities from Guanajuato, Mexico - Or.Sf.rz (v2) (version 3) | ecosystem: Host-associated > Plants > Phyllosphere > Phylloplane/Leaf | place: Guanajuato, Mexico...
CCAAAGGTAGTTTTTCTGCTAAAAGAATAGGAATTTTAAAGTGGCAGATGCCTCACGGCTTCTTGGATAGTTTGCTTCGGTTATAAAAAATATTCAGGATGGGCAAGTTACCTAATAAAGAATGAGAACATAAGCTACAATTAAAGTGAATTTAGCTCTTATATTATCTCTTTATCACTTAAAATTCAGGATATATGAAACAGTTGTTATAAAGAATGGATGATTTTATATTCTGTAAAGTGAGAAAATGAGAAAGGAGTAATCTTATGCCTTATTCTATTATTATTGGTAATGTACTGACCAATGGTATTACTCAAAATGGAAATGTGGATTTTGGTCACACGGTTCATAATAGTCATACAGCTAATTCAAAGTGGGTAGGAGCTAATATTTCTTTAGGTAACTTTTCTCCTTCTACAGCTTGGATGGCTAATGGTAATTTTGATCCCGATTTTAGTGATCAAGATCAAATTGCTAACCCTTCCATGCCGATATCAGGCCAAGTTTAAGAATAAAGGAGTATATTCTTTATGCCATCTAATATTAATGTGCAAAATTTCAATGCTAATGGAGTTACAGAAAACGCTAATCTAGATATAGGTAATAATGTTCAAAACAGTCATACGGCTAATTCAAAATCAGTAGGAGCTTGTTTTTCATTTGGCAATGCTTCCCCTTCAGTGGCGCATATGTTAAATAATAATTGTGATCCAGATATTAGTGATCAAGGACAAATTGATAATACTTCTAATTCCTAGATTCTAATAAGCGATACTAAATAAAAGATGTACCTGAAGGCTATAAAAATTATCCTAAAGGTCATTAATCTCATTAATAAAATCGGATACAGTTTGAAAATAGAAAAAACTACTGGAACGGAGGGAACCAGTAGTTTTTTGCTGTTGAATAATTGGTTTTTATGAGATGATTCCCCGTTTCTTCTTCAGTAGTTTTCTTCAGCTATAAAAAATATATTCATAGTGGGCAATTTACCTAATCTAGAATGAAAACATATAGTGGAGTAAAAATAATTTAAGTGACGGCATCAGTAACTCTTCCCCTCAGTTTTTTTACACCTTCCTGATTTATATAGTTAAAAAAGAAAAAGACTATCTCTCGCCTCTCACGGGTTAAAAGAGATAGTCTCTTTTCTACCTAATAACAATGTACAAGGCGAAATCTATTGGAAGAGCAAGGAGGTTGCTCACTTCTATAGTATGCAAAGTAATTGCAAGTGTTTGGACAAGTGCTGGTGTTATTTTTTTATAGATAAATAATTTATATTTTTGATCATTTTATAGACATTAGTCTAAGCCATTTTACTAATTTTACATAAGATATCCTTATATCACATAAAGACATCCCATTTCATATTTCCTCACCAAGACCTGTTACTAACACCGCCCAAGTAACAGGTCTTTTATATGGGTTTCTTAAGACACTAATAAAGACATAGAAGTTGGTCAGGCATGGACAATTCTACTTTTACCAGTTTGGGACGAACCTTTTTCCTTCTTGTACATATTTTAAAAGTAGAAACATATGGGGGTGAGAAATATGTGTTGTTTCGGAGGTTATAGTGGAGGCTACGGTTACGGTGGAGGTTCTGGCTGTTTTCGAAGCGGAGGCTTTGGTAGTAGTTTTGCGTTAATTGTTGTCCTCTTTATTTTATTAGTTATCGTTGGTCGTTCTTGTTTTAGTCATGGGGGGTACTAATCAGAAAGAAATCTTATTTCAGCTTCTGATTATATGAAGGAAACTAAGGCAAGTCTATTTCATTATTTTATATGTTTGTCTAGTAAAACAGCTAGTAATAATATGCTAGCTGTTTTACTTCCAGAGAGGTTATGTATTGCAGCGTAACCAATCTGTATTTTGGGCTATAACTCACATTATGGTAACTAAGGTTTAATATGACATACATAAAATAATACAGAAAAATAGCTTTAGAGAAATTTTTCTTTTAAACATAGACAAGTTGTCCAAGCGAATTCCCTCTTAACGACATACTGTAGGGTAAAAGTTAAGGGGGGAATTATAATGTTTCGTATTGTTGATTATCAAGCAACTGAACCAGTTCATAAAGTTAATCAAAAAAACCCAAGTCCTATTGCTCATTCTCCTAAAAAAACTGTATTAGCAGATATATGTATAACTATTCCTGGAAGAGATGCAAATAGAAATCATGTAGAATTAATTGCAACAGTTGGTGTTCGAGGAGTAAGTGGTACATCACAAATTTTATTTAAAATTTTCCGCGATGGACAAGAAATCTTTAGAGCTCAAGAAGGAGTAGAAGCAGATCCAGGATCAGAGCTAAATTATATTGTGACATTTCAGGCTATAGACAAGAACGTGAGAGCTGGATCACATGATTATCGAGTAACTGCTGAGAATATTATAAATGGTACAGAAGCAGCTGTCGTAGGACCAATTTCTTTTAGTGGTTTAGCCATAGCTAAAGATTACTAACTAATTCTTTAGTAATTTGTTCCAGCTAATAAGAAGCCTTTGGAGCTGAATTTTCAAGGACAGGAAAAACACACTAGCTATCAGGAAAATAGTTAGTGTGTTTTGTAATTCTCATTATTGACTATTAAGAATTACGAACAAATACAGCGATACCAAACACACCTAATCTTTCATTTGTTATCTGCTTAAAACCATTATCAAGTAAGCATTCTGCTGCAGTTCTGTAACGTTTTCCATTTTGTAACAATTGTTGACAAGGTCTAGCACTTCCAATTACCGTTGCTTCTACAATTGTCCGTGGAGATCGTCTATCTAGTGGATTTCGCTGCCAAAGAATAGTGACAACATCCGGAGGACGTGGAATAGATACATTTTCTTTATAGTTCTCTATATTAATCACCTCTTTTCGTTATTTCTTTATAGTAGATGCAAGAAAAAGAGGGATTGCTTGTACATATGCTGACTTCTTAATAATATGTGTTTATTTTATTACTAATTGTTGATTGTCCTCGTTTTAAAGATGGTTAACTTGTTAAAAACAAGGAAGCAACTTTAAGTTGTTTCTAATTGCCTTAAGGCAATTTTTTATCCTTAACGGCTAAGATCTGGACCTTTATTCTTTGCTCTATTTATAGTTGTACTTCTTATTCTTCCTAAATGATGTTTTTGCAGGCTAAATATTAGGTGTATCGTTTTCGATACAAAAACAACTTAAAATGTATCGAAAACGATACACCCCTGAAAGTCCATTCAAGCCAGTCATATCAAGGGTTCGACCTTATATTTTTGTTTAGTCCCTATTATCATTATTATTTTAATAGCAATTCGCTATTAGAATTGCAATGGTTTTTTTATAATTTTTCGTAAGAAAAATAAAAACCTTAAGGTTAGTATGGCCGCCTCAAGGCGGACCAAATTGTTCTTAAGGTTTATTACTTTCCATTGCTTTAATTCTCATTATCGTTGCCAATCTAGCCATTTCTTGTAAGTAGCAGTACTCACATATTTTTTCATTAGAGAACTTAAATGCTAAAGCGTGGATTTTTTTCATTTCTTCTTTTTTAGAACCTGGAAATTTCATGGCGTCTTTACGAATTTTTCTTAAAAGGGCTTTATTGATGTCTTCTATGGGCTCATTACAGATAGAACAATTTTTAATGTGAATACACACCTTTCTGTATCTCTAATTAGATCTTACTAAAAAGTCGTTGCCAGAAAGTCTTCTTCGCTTGTTCTTGAGAAGCCGCGATTAATTGTTTAACTTCTTCTTTTTCTGCTCGTATTGATCTAATTACGGACATAAGATTATCATCTCGTTCTTCAGATCTTTTTTCTATTTTTTTCATCATTTCTTTAATTTCTTTTGGCCTTGTTGGCGGCCTTCTTCAAAGGCGTGTTGTATTGCTTTATTTATTTTTTATCTAAAACTTCTTCTAAAAACTGCCTTGTTAAACGCGTTTCAAAAGCTGCATATTACAGAAATCGTAACCTCCTTAGAACCCAACTCCCACAAGGGTTCTTTTTTATGGTGTGTTCCGGAAAGAGACATTATGGTAACTAACTTTGTATATCGTATACAGCTTAAAAACAGAAAAAAACTCCTGCTGTTGGCCAGGAGTTTTTTCAGTAACGTATCAAGTTATTAAAAGAGATACCTCACGTATCTTGAGTAGTTTGCTCAAGACTTTAGAACTTATTCTTTAGGTAGGCAAGTTACCAAAAATAGAAAAGTGAATATGTTGAAATTATGAAAACCATATGGCAATGGTTTACTTCCATCTTCTAATCAAAAACCCTTGAAACCATTGATTTCAAGGGTTTTTATGCTACGTTTACAATTTATAACTAGTTAATTGCTAAATTAAAAAAGTATATGATTGTCCCACTACATGGGATATATGGCTTTTGTATTTAGAATATAAATATTAAAGTGAGTTTTAAAAGAGGAGGTATATTTTACAATGGAGAAAAAGCTTATTATTTTTATTCACATTCCTAAAACTGGAGGAACTACGCTAAATGACATTTTTAAGAAATTATATGTTGAGAACGAGATATATGACCATCTCCCTGTAGAAGAAATGAGTGACCATTTTAATCAGTTAAAGGGGGAAGAGAAAGAAACACTCAAAGCAATATCAGGTCATCACTTTTATGGCATACATGATCTTTTTTCTAAACCTTATACTTACTTTACTATGATGCGTAATCCTATTGAACGTGTGATATCGTTATATTATTTTTTGAAAACTTATCCTGGTTATTATCAAGAGAATATGAGAAATATGTCTTTTGAAGACTATATTGATTGGGACCCTCAAGCTAAAAACGGTCAAACTCAACAAATTTGTGGTATTCATTCTCAAATCAGTTTAGAAAAAGCAAAAGAAAATCTAAAAACATTTGAAGTTGTAGGAATAACAGAAATGTTTAACGAATCTCTTCTTTTACTGAAAGATAAACTTGGTTGGAATGATATCGCATATAAAAGAAAAAATGTTACAAAATCACGTCCTCTACTTCAGGAAGTACCAACTGAGATAATAAAAAAAATTAAAAAAAATAATCAATTAGATATAGAGCTATATGAATTTTCAAAATCTGATTTAATTAAACAATTAAGCGATTTAAAAGAATCCCTTAATTAGTTAATGTTACCCCATTTAAGACATAATCCCATGTTATATTACTATTTGGATCGGTAGGAACGTTAACTACACAAGTTCTACTTAATCCCCAATCCACTTCACTAATTCCTTGCAGACCTTCTACTGGATTAAGGATAAGGACTTTAAAGCTCCCCTTCGTTAGCTGAGATAAAGTAGATTCTAATTCAACTGCCTCTTGATAATTAGCCACCCATCTAACAAATAGAATCGATTGACTATTCTTAACCTTATCTAAAAATCTATCTATTCGATAGTTAAGTGTTTTTTTAAAAGGTCGATAAGCTAAAAACCATTTTTGATTCGGAATAATAGGGAAATCATGAGCAGAAAAAATATTATAAACAGTATCTAGTACTAAATAGGATTTTACTGGTTTATGGATCCCTTTATGCGGAAAAACAAAAACTCCCTCATCAGCATACATAGAAACTCCCTTATCATTTATCACACGCATGTTTTTAAGCTCCATGAATCCGTTGAATTTATTTTTCAACAATCTATTTACATCAGAAAGGAATGGGGAATAGTTCCAATCAAGTGGGCTTGATGTAAATCTTTTTAAATTAAGACGTTGAAATTGAAGAGCTGGATTACAAGCACTTCCTAAACTAAAAACAGCATCATAGGATCCCCTGATATCTTGTAAGTTCAAATTAATCATTCTCCTACTTTTCTTTTGAATTTCTTTTATATAAGATCCTTAGTTGAGTAAATTTGTTTGGACAATTACTTTTATGTAAATCATATACATCCTAGAAACAGAAAAAACTACTGTTTGCCCTAAAAGTAGTTTTTCTCTAACTAAGAACCCGAAGTCTATTGGAAGAGCAAGGAGGTTGCTCAATATTATAGTATGCAAAGTAATGAAAAGGGTTTGGACAGGCGCTCAGTTTATCTAAGTTTTCTACTGTTTTGTGTCTAATTCCTAGAAAATCCATTATGTTAACTAAACATGTATATCTTATACAGTGTAAAAACAGAAAAAATTACTGTAGCTCAAACAGTAATTTTTTCGCAAATTTGAAGGATGCTAAAATAAATATGATCACTTTATAATATGCAAAACAGAGATCAAGGTGCGGACAAGCGTTGATTCTATACAAAATTTTTATTATTTTTATGTCTACTTCTTAGAAAATCCATTATGTTAACTAACATTGTATAAGATATTCACTCCAAAAAGCAGAAAAAACCCATATTTTCGTATAGGGTTTTTCTGCTTTTTGGAGACAGCTTGTTAGAACAATAATCAGTTTGTCTTGAGTAGTTTGCTCAATATGTAAAAAAATTAATCATTGCATAAAAAGAGAAAAAACTCCTGTCGTCGGACAGGAGTTTTTTCAGTAACGTATCAAGGTATTAAAAGTGATACGTAACGTATCTTTAGTAGTTTGTTCAAAATCACTAGGTTTATTCACTATGAATGAGGCACATAAAAGGAAAATGTATATCCAGCATTCTTTAAATAAGTTATATAGTCGATATTTTTCTATTTTTGATTCCTCTTGTGACTGCTGATAAATTTTTATCTATTCCCAGGTGCAGGCTGATCTACACCCTTAATATGATGGCGATGATTGTCATCTTCGCTTGTATAAAAGTCGTAATAATGAACATGCATACCGTTTCCAACTGGAATGGCAGGTCCTGAGTAGGCTTTATAATAGTGGGTATGACCATCTTCAAAAACGACGTAACCCTCTGTATGGTGAATATGACTTCCATCCTCACTTGGAATTGGAGGAGATGTCACATCTAGACATTGATGTACGTGGCCCGATGCCACAGATGTATAATCTACTGAACCGTGATTATGATGAGGAACAAAACCAGAAAAAAAATCATCTTTTCCTACCTTTTTCATTTCAATTCCCCCTATATATTGAACTATTTATCTACCTTTTATAATTGAGAGCAAAAGTCATGCTATTGATATGATTAATAGCAATTTAATATGACTTTTAAACCAAAAAAAAGAATAATGGACAATTGTCCCTTTCTCAATCTGTATAAGAACATATCATAACAAGACTATATGTTTTACAGAATAATTATAGGGGGAATTTTTATGACAAAAATGGACAACCAACCATCTGAACTCTGTCAAGAATTTGCAAGAATACTTGGATCGACACCAGGTGTTATCAATGGGGTGTGTATAGCAACTAGATCCCGTACCAATCTTCACCCTGTGGTATTAGGGAGAAAAGCAGAGTCTTTTATGTTTGTCCCACAGGCCTTTTCTTTTGAGGATGTTGATCGAAATGGGAAGGGGTTATGCCTTGGAGAGACTGTAATCCTCCAAGAAGAAATAAATCCGTTTATGAGTAAGCTCCGTGAGCATGGTATCATTGTGACTGCTGTTCATAATCACTGGCTATTTGATCAACCACGCCTAATGTATATGCACTTTGAATCCATCGATCAACCACTTTCTTTCGCAAGAAAGGTTAGGGATGCATTGAGTGTATTAACTACACGTAATGTTTATGCCGATTGTGACCCTGTTACTTCTGACTTCGGCCAGTCTAACCTCTGTGATAAATTCAATAATATTCTTGAAGGATCCATGCATACTTTTGAGAATGGAATATGTACGGTAATGAAATCTCGTACAAATATTCATCCTCGGGTTCTTGGTAGAAGGGGAAGATCATTTTTATTGATCCCCCAAATGTTTACATTTGAATCAATGACCAGAGATGGCCGGGCACTCTGTAGTGGAGAAACTGTTATTTTACAGACTGAAATAAATCCGTTTATTAGCAAACTTCGTGAACACGGTATTATTGTAACGGCTGTTCATAATCATTGGCTATTTGATCAACCTCGTCTAATGTTTATGCATTTTGAATCCATTGACCAACCACTTTCCTTCGCAAGAAAGGTTAAGGACGCACTAGGTGTGCTTACTACTAGACCAGTGTATCCCAAGGAATAAATTAGACTTCCTTGCTTAAATAAAGTTTGAAGACTTTAGGTGAATTATTATTTATTTAAGGTAAATCTATGCATCAATAAAAAAACACCCTTTTAATCTGTGTTTTTTTTATCACCTGGGGAGGAATCTCGTGAGCTTGGATGACAGTCACCCTGAGTTACGGTAGCGATAGTCCATTCGTTTTATACATGTTAACGGTTGTATATCGTATATACCTTAAAAACGGAAAAAACAACTGGGTCCAATCAGTTGTTTTTTCCGTTTCATGAATGATAAGCAATGGTTAACTGCTATTGCAGAACGTGTTGGGTAGTTTTCTCAAACTATTAGGCCAGTATTCATACTAAGAAATTAATTAAAAAATAAGCCCATAAATCGATTATTTATTGCTTGTCCTGTTCCTTCTCACTACTAGTGGCTATTATAAAAAAGGCTAGTTTCATTGTATATATACCTATGCTTGTCCCCTTTTATATGCATATCTTATTTATTAAGGAGGTGAATTTCTTGGCTAAAGAAAAATGTCTTTGTGAGGAATTAGCGGATATTCTTAAAGGTGAGGCTGAACAAAAAAAGAACTTATGTAAGGTAACACGGGAGAGAAAAAATTTGAAGCCTACAATTCTTGGTTATCCTACAAGTTCAGATATGGTAATTGATTTAGAGTTTAGTTTCGAACCTGTTGGTAAAAAGGATAAAACTTTGAATTTAGCAGAACTTGTTTTTTTACAAGAAGAAGTAAATACTTTCCTAAAAGAAATCAAAAAGAGTGAACAAATATTAGTTACAGCTATACACAATCACTGGTTATTTGAAGAACCGAGACTTATCTATGTACATCTTGAATCAGTTCAAAATCCAATAGAGTTTGCAAAAGAAGTTGCTCATGCTTTGAAAAAAGCAGGAGTTAAATAAGCATATTCATAAAACCCATATCTTCAAATATCCCCCCCCTTTGACAATCCTCTATTTCTTATATTTTAAAGATATACCTTATTTTTCATTTGAATGTTCTATTAAGTAAGTTTTGGCTTGTACCAAATTCAATGTTTTTCATATTATATATTATCTTTTTTAGGGGGTGATTTCATGTCTAGACACCGTACCTCTGATAGTCGTCGTACATCTTCAAATAAAACATCATCAAGTAATTTTATCTTAGATTCTTTGAGACAAGGGGACCGAATTCAAGTTTTTTCTGCTGGAACCCAAATTAATGGAACTGGTACTTTTATCCATGTACAAGATGGATTTTTAACGTGGATAGATAGCTCAGGTAATATTAACACAACTAGCTTGGATGCTATTAGTATTAGCAGAGCAACTTAGACAGGCTTTAAAATATACTAGATAATATGTTAACTTGGCTTGTATTGAGAATATCTATTTTTCAAGATAGATGTTATTAGTACAAGCTAATTTTATTGTTATGTATACCTTAATTTGGAGCTTCAGCGCACCTTTTACTTATCGTTATAATGTGTAAGGTGTTTTGTTTATTTTTATAATCCATTCAAGATTATTGTCTATAACATATATGACTATAATTTATTCACCAAAATGTTGTTATATCAAGGTTTATAGAGTTTATTCCTTCTTTTATTTCATATACATGTTATTTTGTTCCGGTAACACTCATTATGTTAACTAACTTTGTATATCGTATACAGCTTAAAAACAGAAAAAACTCCTGTCGTTGGCCAGGAGTTTTTTCTGTAACGTATCAAGGTATTAAAAGCGATACCTCACGTATCTTGAGTAGTTTGCTCGAATTGTTATATGTTATTCGTATAAATAATTCACCTCAAAACAGGTCGATGAATAGAATGTAATCTGAATTCTGGTGAATCATCCGTTTTTTTCGAAAAAGCCCTCCTCAGGGTATCTATCTAAACATAAAAAACATTGGCTAAGTCTTAGCCAATGTTTTTTATGTTTGCTGCATCATTTGTTTTATTCATTATAGGCAAGTCCCCTAAGTAAAGAAACTGAACATGCTGAAATTGATAAATTTATAAAGCTTCGATTTCCTAAATTTAGTAATTTGTTTCAAAAAAAGCCTTAAGATCATTGATCTTAAGGCTTTTTGGATATAGTTCATTTAATATAAAAAGGGACTACCAAAACCAGGGCCCTCCCCAACCGACTCCAGGGCCAAACCAAGGACCCCAGCCAAATCCAGGGCGTACAAAACCGAAACCGAAACCGGGGCCCCAACCAAATCCGGGGCGCCCAAAACCGAAACCTGGTCTTCCGAACCCAGGACGACCGAAGCCAGGACCACCAAAACCTGGTCTTCCAAACCTCATATCTTCATAGGGTAACTGATTTTCTTGAAAATATAAATTAGGTAACAAGTGCATTTCTGAATTCATGATTAAAACCTCCATTTTTTCTTATCAAAGCAAGAATATGCATTTACCTAGTCCCCGTCTTGGGTGAATGTCCATGTTTCGAAGAAAATAGGTAGGAAGTAATGGTAGAGAAAAGCCTATTTTTTAAAAAATGACAAAAAGACATTATACGAGCTATAGAGAAATATCTTATTTCTGGAGGTGAAATTATGGCGGTTGTTAAAGCTACTACTTCAGACATAGCTCTTTTAGCGAGACTACTTAGAGCAGAGGGTGAAGGTGAGGGCGAAAAGGGAATGCTTCTTATAGGAAATGTAGGGGTTAATCGAATCAGGGCAAATTGCTCCGATTTTAAAGGACTTAGAACTATTCCACAAATGATTTATCAACCCCATGCATTTGAAGCTACTCAAAAAGGCTATTTCTATCAAAGAGCAAGAGAAAGTGAAAAACGTTTGGCACGTCGATCTGTCAGAGGAGAACATAGTTGGCCTGCAAAATTTAGCCTATGGTATTTCAGACCTCCTCAACAGTGCCCTCCAACATGGTACAAGCAACCTCTGGTTGCCCGATATAAGCTTCACTGCTTTTATCAACCAAAAGCTGAAACATGCGAAAATATTTATAATACTTATTAGGAATTTCCTATAATTTTATAAGAGGATGTATTAATCTATCTCATAAAAAGCAAAAAAAACTAACTTCTATCTGGTTCAAAGTTAGTTTTTTTGCTTTTTAAATTGCATAATTTTAAAGGATTTCCTCAATGTCCAAGTCTACTATGAAGTATATTTGATGTTAGAAAGGCACCAACAGGAGGTAAATCACTATTGCTAACGGCAGGTCCTGTGAGACTTGTATCTGTGGTAGCCACCCAAGTTCCATTCCTACCTGCTAGCAAAGAAGGTGGCTTCATACTAACTTGCCCACTTAATACAAGATGTCGAATCCTGGTAGTGGAGTCATCAAACATGGTTAAGTTACCAGAATATGTGGCATAAGGTGAATCAAAGCTGATTTGTTTGGTATTCTCATTCCAATACCCGTTAATAGGAATGAGAGTGCCCCGAAAATTAACTGTACCCCTTACTCTATTGCCTGTAATAGAGTTAATGATAAGCAAACCCCAAACCATAGGTCTACCTGCAATCTCAGCATGGATACCCCATCGTGATGGGAATGGCATACTAACCCTGACCTTCTTTGTAGGCTGCAAAGCTAATCCCTCCCTTTTTTTAGGGCTATGAATTATGAACGCTTAGAAACATGTAAATGAAACAATTTGTCTTGTATCTATACCAAAAATAGTCCAGAATCGCCCGTTCCATCTGAAACCGGAAACTGATCTTCGTCCCACAAAAATAGGGAAATACCAAAAACTTGCTCCATTTCTAAGCCATATATATGTGTTACGGAATAAACAGAATGAAATGGCTCCTGGATCGACTGCAAATGGCGTTGCTGTTTGCTGTTGTGGGATAAATGCTGGTGGGGGGGAAGTTGGAGCTTGCTGCCCACCAGGTGATCCGGGGAAGCCACCAGGTGATCCGGGGAAGCCACCAGGTGATCCGGGGAAGCCACCAGGTGATCCGGGGAAACCACCAGGTGATCCGGGGAAACCACCAGGTGATCCAGGGAAACCACCAGGAAGACTAGGGGATGGGAACTGTGGGCCTAAAAGTCTCGGATAAGAATAAGAATCTATATAACTTACATCCATATTTTTTCACCTCAATATATTATTAATACCTAATACAATATGGGAAATAGGCCCAAAATGTTCGGACCCTTATGGATATAGCAAAAACCCTTAAACAAAATATGTTAAAGAGTCTTTAAGTTCAGTCGTAATGGGACCTTATCTAATAAGATCCCATTATTTATTTCCGATAATGTTGATTATGTTAACTAAAGATATATACCATATACAGCTTAAAAAACAGAAAAAACTCCTGGTCGTAGCAGGAGTTTTTTCTATTGGCAGCAAGAGATTCGAATGGATGCTTCATCGCATCTTGAGTAGTTTGCTCAAATAATAAAAAGATATTTATGATAGGCAAGTTCCTTAATAAAAAATAAATTCATATAATAGGTTGGTTAATTTAGTCTCTAAAGAGTCTAGACAATATGATTTATATCTTTTAGCTAATTAAACCTAGTATAGATTACATCCTAAAGAAAGGAGGGTTAATGTGGAATATATGAATGAAAGTAATGAAAATGTCTATAGATATGGAAGTTATGGAGGCTACCCCGGCTATGGAGGGGGCTACCATGGTTACGGTGGATACCCTAGCTATGGAGGAGGCTATCATGGTTACGGTGGATATCCCAGCTATGGAGGAGGCTACCATGGTTACGGTGGATACCCTAGCTATGGAGGAGGCTACCATGGTTACGGTGGATACCCCAGCTATGGAGGAGGCTACCATGGTTACGGTGGATACCCTAGCTATGGAGGAGGCTATCATGGTTACGGTGGATACTCCGGCTATGGAGGAGGCTACCACGGATACGGTAGCAGACCACCTCAACCTCGTTGATAAAAGAATAATTCAAGAGCAAAAAGCTACTTTGACAATTACTTAGGGCCATAATGGCCCTTTTTATTTAAAAATTAGGATTGATTATATTCACTTAGGTTAACATCTTCTGAACGGCAGCAAGAGGCATTTATTTTGTATTGAATTTCGTTATACCAACAGAGTTCAAGGTTCAATGTAGAATAAAACATGATACATATTTTGTTTTATAGAATGTTATACAGTGAATGTATCTAAGATAGAAAAAAGAGAAGGCCACAAATGTGGTCCTCTCTTTTAATTTATAGCTTCCGGTAAGATTGTATAGAGTATTCACCTTATTATTAAAAATCCTATTCAGCAATCGGTAAACTTTTGGGGCTAAGAATGATATCTTAAACCCTTTAAAATTTTTATATTGACTAAACGTTCATTCAATAATAAAATAATATTGAAAATTCGGTAAAAAATGGAGGGGTTGTATTGGATTTACATGTCGAGATTATTGGCAATGGTCACCCTGTTGTGCTTATTCATAGTGGTGGAACTGATTTAAGGCAATGGACATTTTTAGTATCTCTTTTATCTAAGAATTACAAAGTTATTGCTTTTGATGGCCGTGGTGCCGGTCAGTCACCATCCCCTATAAAACATGTAAACTATGTTGAAGATGTACGGGTGCTAATGGATAACTTAGAACTTAATCAGGCAACGATTATAGGCCATTCTATGGGTGGACAGATTGCAACTGATTTCGCTCTTAATTATCCTGAAAGAGTATCAAAACTTGTATTAATTGCTCCGTCGCTGACTGGTTTTCCCTATTCTAAAGAATTTGAACAATATCATAACAAAATATTAGAAGCTGCTCCTACTATAGATAAGATGTTAGAACTTGCCCTTCATTCACCAACATATCAAGTCGTTATCAATAGTCCGCACAAAGATCTAGTTGTCCAAATGCTCCGTCACCATTTAGAGCGCATGCTTAAGTGGCCCACTGATTTCTGCATGAAATGGCCTCACCCGCCAGCAATGGAACGATTAGAAGAATTGAATCCCCAAACTTTATTTATTATCGGCAAAAAGGACTTGGCAGATAATTTTAGAGTTGCCGACTGTTTCCGTAAGGTTCCAAACATCCGTTTCATCAAAATAGAGGATGCTGATCATATGCTACCCCTCACTCATTTTGAAGATATATATCAAGAAATCACTGCTTTTATGGAGGATTAAAATTAAAATGCCACGTACACCGGAAGAGAATGACCGTATTCGCCAAGCATCCAAAGAAAAAATTCGAGCTGCAGCTATGGAGTTATTTATGACACAAGGATATTACGCTACTTCTATAAGCAATATAGCTAAACAGGCGGGTATTTCGAAAGGGTTACTCTATAACTATTACAAAGGAAAAGAAGAGCTGCTTTCTGAAATGGTCGAGGCCAGGATTAGGGAAGTGGTTGAAGTCATGGAAAAAGCAATTACCTTGGATACACCTGGTGAACAGCTTAAATATATAGTCAATGGTGCAATTGATAATGTTTACAAAAAGCCAGAAGTCCATCGTTTCTATCTGCACCTGCAAACTCAACCAGTAGATGATGATGATTTGATAAAATACAGTAAACAGCTTACCCAAGAAAACGCTAGACTGTTCGAGATGCAATGTGAAATATTTGAAAGGATGGAAGTAAAGGAGTCGAGGAAACGGTCGTTATATTTTTCATCTGTACTCCAAGGTATTATGTTAATGATATCTACTTATCCGCAAAAATTTCCGATAGAAGAAATAAAGAATCAAATTATAAGGGAGTTTTGTAACTAGTCTATTATTTTTTAAAATTTATCTTGAATAAAGTTTAAACAAGGATCTTTTAAAATAAAGATCCTTGTTCAGTGCCGATAAAATGTTTTATGTTAGCTAAAGTTGTATATAATATCTATCTAAAAAAAGAGAAAAAATCACTGACAGAGACAGTGATTTTTTCTCTTTCATAACATGTGCTATACATATTTTGATGTTTTTAAACATCCTTAATAGTTTGCTCATTTTATAGATAGCTTATGCATCAAAAAAGGTCTACCTGATTTGTCAGAGGTAGACTTTTTTCAGAAATTGTATCTGTATATAGATAGTGTGGTTTAATATTGGTTTTTTATTCATAATGAAAAACCTCCTGATTGCTTTTATATCAAGAGGTTTTCGAGTAGCATGTTTGTCAACTCTAGAAGTGGGGATTACTATTACCAAACGAAACAGAAGCTTCACAGCGTCTTTTGTAGTTTGTTCTATTTATGATATTTTAATTCATTCCAAACGTATATTTTCAGTATTTAATTTGAACCATATACATATAATATATGGACGGAAAAGAAAGGCTACTTGTCTTTAGAACTGTATTTACAAAGACAAGGGAAACACACTAACTATTTGGAAGGTAGTTAGTGTGTTTTTTTATTTATGGTTTCTTAATTTATAAAATTGGAAAGTTCTTAGGTTGCTTATTCTAAGAACTTTTTTACTGAAAATAGATTTATAAATTAATTAATACAAGTTGATATTTACGTAAAACAACATACTATTATACAAATTTAAATTCAGCTTATATGAAATTTCTTAAAAAACAAGAGGTTGTCTACTTTTGGTAATACTTATTGATTTGTGTAGTAACAAGGAGAGTAATAAATATGGATATAACAATATGGATCCCGGTTCTCTTACTAGCGTTATCATCAAGTGTTGATAACTTTGGAGTAGGAATATCATATGGGATGCGGAGTATTCGCGTAAGTCTTTTAGCAAACTTCCTTATTTCAATAATTGCTTTTGTTTTTAGTGAAGCTGGTATTATATTTGGTGACTACATTTCAAAACTTTTTCCAGGTACATTATCTAATATTATTGGGGCATTGTTTTTATTTATCATCGGTTTAAGAATTGTGCTGCTAGCTATGCCAAGAAAGAAGGAAATAAATAAAAAAGAATATAAGGAGGATCAAGCTAGTTCTAAGGGCGTTAGTGTATATTTAAGCTCGCCTGAAAGGGCTGATTTTGATAAATCCGGTCATATTAGTTCTTTCGAAGCTATAGTACTTGGTACTGCGGTGTCTATGAATGCTCTTACCAATGGATTAGGCGTAGGATTAATGAATATATCTCCTTTTGCTGTATCCGTGTCCGCAGCTATATTTAGTTTTATATCCATCTGGTTAGGAGTAAGATTAGGGAAAAAGGTTGCCAATATAAGAATTGGATCATGGACACTGGGCCAATTCAGTACAATTTTAAGTGGAGTTATATTAGTGTTAATTGCTATACACAATTTTGTTTGATTGAACCCAATTACAAAAAGAAAAACCACCCTTAAAAACTTGGAGTTTA
>Ga0268254_10000703_pt1 | contig 16010 bp, 11 predicted proteins | sample AgamicOrSfrz_FD_200251 | JGI IMG/M metagenome (GOLD analysis project Ga0268254, IMG submission 200251) | Agave microbial communities from Guanajuato, Mexico - Or.Sf.rz (v2) (version 3) | ecosystem: Host-associated > Plants > Phyllosphere > Phylloplane/Leaf | place: Guanajuato, Mexico...
CCCTATATGTAAACGCATATTGAGTAGCCCGTTAATCTTTCTCCATGCTGATTAATAGAAAGGGAAGCTACGAAGTCTTGGGGTGCTTTCATGAACATGGATACCACCTCCATTCATATCCCTCTTTGGGACGGACTGGTGGAGTGAAAATCTTAGCCCAAACGTGTATCAGGTACGAAGCTTGACTTAAAAGATGCTTAGTGGGACAAAGAGATTTCTCCTAAGGTAAGGACCCCGATTTCATGATGAACCCTAGACTTAATCCAACCCTGTCATGAAGAAAGCCGTTTGTTACGCACAGGTCGCTCCTGAAAGAGCGGGGATAACACAACGCCGTATTATGGGATGTAGGTGGGTTGGGTAAGCACGTGGACCTCAGAGACGTACCTTGCTTTTCAAACCTAAATCGTCAGAAGTATGACTCACAAAGCCATAGATTACCCAGAATATAGGCGATTCACATTCTTTCTCGCCTATATTATAAAAGTCTTATATATAGAATAGTATAGTAAGAAGAAATGTAAGACAGAATTCATCCAAGATCCAAAGCAGAATGCAACGAAATAGGAGGGGGAAAGAAAAAGGTGAAGGAGAGGAAGCGAAGCCGGAGCGGGAATGGATCTTGGGGAAAGACATGGCAGATCCTTCATCGAGTTGCATTTCATTATCAAGAAGTACTCCCACAAGTTCGACGGAAGTCACATCGTCTACACAAACGTAGTACTCGTGGAAACTTCCGCCCTAGCCGCCGCCATTGCCTATCCTTTCCTTTTCACTTTATATATGAATAGCTGACGCAGACGGATATAGCCAAAGTTTTATTGCTTGCCATATTTCCACCTGCACTCTTTATGTTATGAAAGCATATGCAATTTTCTTTTATTACCTTTTTAGGTGTCACTCCTCCTATTCTCACTTCACTTCATTAAATCGAGTCCTCCAGCATGCTTCTCAGAGGTAGCATGTCATAAGAGATTGCCCTGTTAATGAATAGCCTGCCATTTTCCTCCAGTCGTTGGATAAGAGCTTTAGTAGTTGATACGAGCAAACAAACCTGCAACCTCCCTTGAAGTTCTCCCTTACTACCGAGCTACCGCCCGTCAGGTATATTGCTATCATTCTTTCCATGGTGGTCCAAGAAAACCTCCGTTGCAGTCATTCCCCGCCGTTATATTAAAAGAAAAATGCCCCGTATTTTTATGTGGGTCAAGGGCAAAGGCAATACATCCTGTTATATATGTATATGTAGTTTGAATTGAAGGCCTTCAATTGCTAGTCCTAATATAATTATCTCTCCAGATAAGCCTGTGGAGGAGAGTTCCGGGTTCATGCCAACCAGTATATATAGTGTAATATAATAACTTCTGCCAGTCATCCCTAAGGAGGAGTTTATGGGGCCAGTAGTTGTAGCCGTACCAGTAGTTGCCTTTTTTCTGCAGTACTAAGACTAGCAAGTTAGTTAGTTTTCACGCGCTTCTTTCTCAATTTGCCAAGTGTGAACTTCCCATTGCTAAATTGAGTCCATATAACCTCATCTTCTGAGCTATATTCTAAATAAAATAATAGAAGAACATAAATAACTCTGAATTTCCACAAGATCAGATGATCTAGCTGCAGGCCACATTCAGCCTCCAGAGTTAATGTTAATCACTGCAGCCACTTTACTTTACTTTAGTTTAGCATGAAGAATCGAGGAAGAGCTTTGCCGAGAAACTTATGGGGAAAGCATCTATCTATCTATTCAGTGTGCGATAGCCAATGCTATCCTTTATCTCTAACGAAATTGCATAAGAGAATCTTTGATATAATAAAAGGGTTACAGTCGTCTCTTTGACTGCAGAGCAAAGCAGAATGAAGCTAGTGATGCGTGATGCTTAACAGATCAAATTCGAACCTAATGATGTCCTTCTTTTGATCTGTTTTCTTTAATTTGATTCAAATTGACGCTATATGAGACTGACCTTATTTAGGACAGGAAGGAAGAGAGTATTACGAATTGCCCTATTTGATCTAGTCTCTTCAATTATCGAGACCCGTACATACAAAGATCGTTGTAGCTTATCTCATTCGTCGAAGTCAAATCCCCTTCCCTTTCTTTTTTCTTAGACTCAATTTCATAAGAGAAGAAAGCGTAGAAAGGTTTTTCTTTGCCTTTTGAGTAAACAAAGAAACTTTCTCTGGTTATAACAGTCAGTCTAATGAACGTTCACGTCAGGACTTGTCCTTTTTCTGACAGAAAAGTCGATGTGAAAGAAAGGTACCTATCGAGCTCTAAGATAAAGTGTTTAGGGTGGTCTGCTCCTCTAAGTGGTTGGATAATCTTCCGAGTAATCCGGAACTACTATACCCATTTTATAAAAAGGTGGTACCAAAAAGAGGTGGTATAGTATAAACTCTTTTTGTTAGAAGGTGCAAAATCAATGGGTGCCTCCGCTGCTGTCGGTATTGGAAACGTCTTCAGTTCTTTAATTCATTCCGTGGCGATTCTGGATGCTTCTGATCAATAGGAGGAGGAGGAAAAAGAAAGCTTATGATGAGCATCTATTTGAGTCGATCATTTCCAAGATCTAATTCCAGTTTTTTCTTATGTAGTGGAAACGCCTTACAATCTGAAGTTTTACGCTTAAGGGAAGAAATTTTCTTGGTGGATGCAGGACTTGGGACCCCCAGAATTTGTATGCAAGATGAGCCTACAGGAGTGCCAATCAACCGAGCCACCAGGTTTGAGAATAAGGTAGGATCCCTGGATCTAGTGGCCGGTGAATCACTGATCAAAAAGCATATTTTGGAGAGATTCTTCATCGACCTAGTGGCCGGTGAATCACTGATCAAAGAGCGAGCAGCCGCCAGGTTGAATGATTTGGTGGGATCCACAGATGTAGTGGCTGGTGAACCGCTTCTTCTTCTTCCACGAAGATTCAGACAAAACCGAGCTTGGATAGAACTGAACAAGATTTGGCGAACGAATACGTCTGTCAAAGGCTTTATTTTTAGGAAAGTAAAAGGAGGTTATTCAGTAGCCATCGCAGGTTTCCTTGCTTTTCTGCCATTCCGGCGTAGTCGTAAAAGGAAAAAATCGAATGATCGATTCACCATTGAGAGCATTAACTTCAAAAGGAAGAATATTGTGGTCTTATAAGAGCGGCAGATCAAACTTCAACTTGATGAACGAAGCTGACGAAAAAAAAAGAGCACCTTTTTCAATTCCTTTTCTGCACGTCTTCTGATAACACTCTATCACCTTAATCCATTCTTTTGTTGACGTTCTTGCACTTATTCCGGCCCTTGCTTTACATAACGAAGAAAGGCAAAGGTTGAAGCGTGCGTGCCTTGAGTGCTATAGATGGTGTTCGTGATGTTGCCGTTTCGGCTTACGACTTTTGAAAAGGAAAGTGAGTGAGCCGGTTGAGTTTGGCGGGCCCTAATACTTCGAGTCACCATCCGTTGAGCCGAGGACGGTGCTGAAGAAAGGATGGGCATCTTCTTTTCGAGTCTCCTCGGTCTTTTCTTCTTCCTTTACTTTTGACGCCCCTGACCCCGGCGAAAGTCCTTCTTTTCTTTATTGTTTTCTTGGGGCACGAACCTTATAAAAGAAAGTCCATTTCTTCTTTAGGTCGTTCCTCTCCCGTTGGTCGAGTGGCCTTCGGCTCCTCTCCCGTTGGTCGAGTGGCTAAAGGTCCTCTCCCTAAGGCCGAGTCATTTCATACCTCTCCCGTTGGTCGAGTGGCCTTCGCTCCCAACTCAACGAAAGAAAGTCAACCCATGCGCGCCTTGAGCCATGCACACCTCAGAAAGGTTTAGTTTGCCTCACGAAGAAAGCACCTCCGCTCGGGTCCGAGAATCCTAATCCGCCTTTCCCTAGTCCCTCGTAGAAGAAAAATGTGGGGTAGGCCTAAAAGACCGACTTTCCTCCTTCAAATCCGGGATTCTATTTTAACTAATCCGAATCTGTGTACTGACAGTAGTAAAAGCGGAATATCCTATCTCAATTCTTGGCAGAATAAGCCCCATGACCGACCGAACCGAGGCTGGGGTAGATAGAGGACGAGAAGATTTATTGAATGCTCTCGGGCATTGATTGAGGAAGTAGCCCAACCCTTTTTTCATCTACGCAAAGAGGAATTACTTCTTATTCGACTGGAAATGGTGCATAACGATCGATTCCTAAGGCTGGTAATGCCGAATCAATCAAGGATAAGGCAATACAGTCAGAAAGGAAAGCAGCACTGACCTCTTCCCATACCAGAGCCGCAAGTCTACTGACGGCTATTCGCTATTCTTTCCATCGTGAAATAGTAACCAATCTCCCCTTCCCCACGCTCCTTTGACCTTATTCCATTGCGATCTGAAGCAAGGTATTCTGTAGGAGCAAAAGCCTCTTCTACCGCTCCTGCCCCCGAAAGGAGATAGAACTCCTAAACTCAACCTAAGGCAGCCTCTCTCTTAAAAGCGATACCAAGAAAGCATTCCAATAGCAGCTGATGAAACTATAGCACGAACAGCTACCTCCTCGGGACACTCCCTTTAAAGACGTTAGCGATCCAATTCGCCTGCTTGGATTAGGACTTTCCTTCTTTGATGGAGAGAATGCGTTGGTATAGAATGACGCAACAATCCTTCCCGCGTTGAACCTCAAAGATCTGCAGATCGGAGTCGTTCAACAGTAAGAAAGTCAAGCTTTCCAGCAGACTATACCTCAAATCGAACTTCCACGTCTTCGCTTCCTTCCCATCCTTTCTCCCGTCGTTCCATCTCAGTCTGTCAACACCCAATCGACCTCCTTCTTTCAGTTGCAGCCTGTTGCTCTGTCTTTTGGATTCATCTACGAGCAGAATATGGATTGCCAGTAGCGAAGTAGGAGATGGAAATGCAGTCTTAGTCCGGGGTTTGAATATCGACTTGGTGAGCTACCGTCCTTCTCTCAATCGCTTGTCTCCGGCAGGTGGGTTCAATCAGCCAGCCAAGATTCATGTGATCATTCTACGTCTTTCTTTCCGATCCGTTGCTTCCAGCTTGATCTAACTGCAAGTGTAGCCATCCTGGATCCGAAGCTTTCTAAGACTCCCTTGAGTTCCTAAGGTAGCCAGTGCTTCAGTAAACGCTGGTTCTTTCTCCCTTAGCTCCGCACTCTTACAACCAAGCACCGGAACCAGTAAACAACCAATTGGCTCGTCAATGGCTAAGTAAATGGCGCTCGAACCCTCCATCCTTTATTTTCTCTCGATATCTGACCCGTCAACCTTCCCATCTCCTCTTACTTACGCATCTTCAATCAAATCATGATCCCATCTCGATCAATTTCGCATTGATCAGGGCGGGCGTTTCCATTGCTCTTCGAGAACCTAGATACGTATTAAAAGAGGAGTAGGTTTGAGATAACTGAGATACAACTAGATACTTTCGTTTCACTATGTGAAACTCATTTCGTTTCCCTCCTTTCAAGTAATACGTATCGTCGTTTGAGTTGACAGTGTTCACCATCGATCATTCCAGCTCGCCATAGCGATTGGGCATGCTTTCTTATGCTACTACTACACATCCTATGACTCTTCCTTCCTTTCGGTAAACTCACTCCTCGAGGGAGGAAAAGGGCAATCTACTCTATATAGGAAAAGCGACCTTATTTTGTTTGATAATGCCTTGAATAGGGAAGTGGCGTCTTAGCTTAAAATAAAAGCGTAGGTAACAATTCGTATAGGGAATACGTATTCCGTAAGCGGCGATAGCAAGAGATCTTATATAGACAATCCAGTAACGGAAGAAAAAAACTCTCTTGAAAGAAATCAAGCGAGAGAAATGAAACGAATAGCTCTTCGTTTCACTAAAAGATACGTATCGTCGTTCGAGAGGAAAGACCTCGGGCATTGAATCTCTGGCCTTAGCCTGCCTACCAGTCTTGATCTCTTGCAAGAACAAAAAGAAACTATTTAAGCGGAATAAATTATTAACTCGGATGCTCTCACAGCGATGCTGAAAAGGTAATCTCTACTCTGGCTCAACACTTCCCTTACTTACGCGAAAGAATCATCCTCAGAAAACAAGCATCCCGGATGGTTGAGCTCAAGCGAAGCACCCTGAGAGCTAAGAACAGCGGATAGCAGAACAGGAAAGTATGAAAAGCTAAAAGCTGCCTTTCTCCTCTTTACTCCAAGACTTGTCCCGGATGAAGCAACTAAGAAGCTGTGAATGCAGGATAGCCGCGGAGGATTTCCGTAGCTAAGCGAAAAGCAGTAGCACTAAAGTATGCAGTAAATCAATCAAGACTAAATATAACTGGCAAGAAGCTTCAGACGAAGAAGATAGCTCACAGGAACGATCAGAGTGATAACGATCGCGAAGATGTAAGGAAAAGAAGCTAAGCAATTGAGGTGAGGAAATACCAGATTCTAATTCTACCCAGTTTTCAGAAAGTGCGGCTAGTGAGCATAACTAGACCTTTCTCAGTCAAGCCAGTAAGTAGGGAAAAGTGAACAGCTCTAGTGGAGGCTTACATGAGCGAAGAAAAGGAAAAGCGCCTCAAAGTAAAGAAAAGACTGACGCTAAGAAAGCGATGTCACTGTCGGTGTAAGTAAAATGGAGTACACAAACAAGTAAGTGAGCCAGTAGCGTCAGTTCTGGGGAAGCAGTTCTTTCTTCTGCTAGCGGACAGGAGTCCCGATCAGGAGTTTCGGTGTCGTCAATCAGAATATTCCAACAGGTCCCCTGTCCTTATGAGATCCTCTTCGGTAAATTCCTCCTGTAAGAGCTTTTTTTCTTCCAATTCTATAGCAATAGCAGGTTCTTCTACTATAGCACTCCAGCACTCCCCTATTCTGGGCCCCACCCCAGGTAGGGCATCCAGGTCTATCTGGTATGACAGACCTGGACATACCGGGTACCCGACAAAGCCGGTAGGTTTTGGGTTTTTCCTTGCTTTATTTATGGTAACGACCAGCATCGATCCGAACGATAGGAGATTCAGCTCGAACGACGAAGAGCGAACGGAAGAAAGCACACCAACTGTTCACAATCCATAAAGTGAGTGACGGCTCTTCTTTCGAAATTCTCGAACATATCGGCTTGAGGCTTCTTTTCAAGCTGAGTAGAAATTGAATAAGAGAAGCAATGAGAAATCGGATCGAGAACGCCCAAAGAGCTTTTACGAAAGTACGCTCACCGGTGTATAAGATCCTTTCAAGACTTGTTTGTGACATATCCATGAAAGAGATTGCCTTCGAGGGATCTTTCTTGTTGACGGTAGCCATAGAAGACTCGACAGGAATGAGTTTCACATAGTGAAACGAATCAACTCATTTCTTCCGTTAGCTCGAAGAGCCATGTCTCAGTACAGTCTCTGGGCTTTCATTGGATTAGTTTCCGGATAGGGAAGAAGGGTAGCACCATCCCGGGTGTTAGGATATTATGTTCATAAAAAAACAAATGGAGTCATTTTTGCATCCTCGCACCGCCTTCACGCCTGCCACCAGGCCATACCCAATACCGTCGCCATACAGTCTCATAGACCCGCAGAGACGAATTGGTACGTATGGGCTTCGCCATCCATCTAGGCATCTTATGCTGCGGCAAGCATACTATGATGCGACATTTATAGGCGGGGAAGTAGCCTTGTAGTCTTGCTTGTTCATCCTCGGGGAACTTCACTCCCTTTAGAGAGGAAAAAGAAAGAGTGAGGTAGTGGACAACTAAGAAAGATTCTCTTTTCAAGGCGTCAAGTGCTATAAAGGAAAGTAAGGAGACAAGAACTATCTTGCTATACCTGAATCAGTTTGACTCAATGCTTGCATCTCCCCAGCTTCTTTCTACGATTCTAGTCAAGCCCTGCGTCTATGCCTCGAGAGCCTGAGCTACTATTTTCTTTTCCTTACCCATATATCACAGTTAGGTTATTAGTACCCTCCCGTTGCCTTTCAAGTAGAGCGTCTTTTCAAGTCAGTCTTGTCCCGCCTGCTCGTTAGCAAGTGCCTAGGTCCCGTACGACAGCTCTCTTGCCTACCCCTAAGTAAAGTCCTGTCTCCAGTAGCTGTTTCGCTTCTATCTTAAAGAGTAGACCGAGTATATGACCGAAGAGGCGGAACTCGGAGCAGCAGTAGAAATAAGCAATCCCCCCATCCCGAAACCGGCAAGGCTTGACTCCGGCTGCTACTGGTTTGACGTCTTTATCAACCCCCAATTCGCGTTTTATCAGCTCTTTTTCGGCTCCACACTACCCTATATATAAGTCTATACCGTATAGAGCCGCCGTCGCTTCATTGCATGCTCATTTTTTACCAGGACGCACGTTAAATTAGAATAGAATCTGATCTAATAGATTATATATATATACCCTCGAGCAAGGGTTTCTTCTAAACGCAGGTAATCATACGCCCGCCTATCTCCTGGGCACCCGTATCCACCAGGCATTGGAATAAGTTCCCCTTTTCTTTCGTTCGAGATGCTTTTGAATAGCAGCATAGTAATTCGTCTTGTAAGAGCAGGTTGAAGCTACTTAATTTATAGAAACAACTATTTAGTAGCTAAGCGCTAAATCATTTGACAATGCCGATCTAATATGTCAATAGTTCTAAAATCAATAGGAAAGTAGCCCAAGGGTCGTAGAGTCGTAGATTGTCGGGTCGGTAACAAGAAGACAGGCAGAGTGGCGGAGCAATGGTACCAGATGTTAAGGAGAGAGAAGTGAGTTGGTCTCGATGAGAGCCCAGGCGAGTCTCGTGTGTGATAGTCTGACCCGGATAAAGGATATAGTTCCCATCCTGGTCTGGGTTAGGGTTCCAAACCTGCCATATCCCTTAAAGCCTCAGAGCTCGAGGTCTACTTCTACCTAGATACATACAGCTTGCCTTACCACCATTTCAGAGCCAAGCCTCCTTTTCTGATAGAAGGGAGTGATAAAGAGATTGATTTTCGGATCGCCTAATTCAATAGCTCAAAAATAGGTAGAGTTCGCCCTTTGAAGCATAGTTAAGTGTTGCAAGAGGGGGGTTGTTCAGCGAACGGGAAGCAAACAAAGTATCCATACCAACATTGAAGGCTTCGCCGCTATCCAGAAGAGAGCCTTACTCTATAGGGGTGCTAACGCTTTACTAATAGAATATCAAGTAAAGGCGCTTCTTCCTTCGCTGCTTTCGTACACCAGGGGGCTCGCTGGTGGAGCTGCCTTCTCTCGCCGTGCCCGGTGCCCAAAGCAAAGCATTGAAAGAACCATAGGGAGTAGCCGGAAAATCCTTTCTATTCTCATAGGAGAGAGGTGTGCATACTATACTCCATTAATCGAAGTTGAAAGAGCACCGGGAAAGAATAGGAGCTAGAACTTGAATCGGAGGAGAATAGATTACCAGACCAGAAAAAAAGGGCAAAGAGTAGTTTCTCTTTTCTTCCAAATTCAAGAAAGGAAAAAGAAAATTATTCCATAATATAATACTAGGAATCCGCTTTATTAGCAGGCGCATCAACCGACACAAACTCTGAAGTGGGATCAAAGGCAACCAACTGGTGGTGGAAAAAAGACAGTCGATATATCAGGAACTTTCTTTTTTCAGGTGGCGGTGACGGATGGCTTTCGATAAAAAGTATGCTTTTCAGGCGGAATTCGAAATAGGCGCAGGGGATACAACAAAAGAGGTCCTGACTTTACTTTTCAATAACCGAGACGATAACTTACTTTTCAAATGGGGTGGACCTGAGGAAGTTCTTCCAAAGTCTTACGTGTATGAATCCGTAGCCGAAAAAAGGAGCCCTTGATCCTAGATAAGTAAGCAGATATATCTACGGCTGGAAAGATAGCGAGCGCTATTCTCAACTTAGTCTTTCAGCAGGTCAGCTCGTCGTAATAAAACACGACGTTAGCGGGATGGAGTTCCTCCTGCGGAAGTCCCACAAACATAGGACAGCCGGGAACGAAATCCCTTTTCAAGTCTGACGTCTACGTTCGACTTTCTCTTTCTACTGTTTGCCATTCCGAAGTAAAGTTTAGGATTTAGTTTCCTCCGATTGATTGAGTCGGTGGGGAAGTGAGCGGATCTCGCCTTTGTAGATCCGGTTGAAGAGAGTTATCACGATGTAGCAGGGTCTGTCTGCTCCAGTCTATGACCTACCGTTTTCTTTGCTAAGCAGTACGCCTAAGATAAAAAAGACAGGTGGCATAGCGATCCTTACCAATACGACTGGACACCGCATCTCGTCCTCAACTCATTCCGACACTGTGAGATCCCTATGGTCACGCCTTAGTCCGAAAGGCTATAGGGCTTTTGGGCATTATTAAAAAATTGGACTCTCCACCCCTATTTCATTCTGTGTTTACTCTCTATAGTATATAACATAAGACTTTGCTTGCTCCGGAACGGGCTGGGCTATCTATAGTAGAACGGATGCCGGAATATTGGTTTACTGGGCCAATGACGCTCTTTCCTTAAACTCCCTTAATCCACCTCCCCTCCCTTTGCCGAGAGGAAGGACTAGGGTTAGGCATTCAATGGCTTTCGATGTATGATTGATGATGGGCGTGGAACGACGGCAGAGTCAAACTGGGCTGGGCACTCCACAGTAGAAGTCTCCGAATCAAATCCCTCATTTCTGTGCCGGGCAGGTTTCTAAACTGGGGATAAAGGAGGAGGCGAGCCAATCTTTTGATAACGGCTACCGAACATATTCATCAAAGGAGAGTTGGGGTTCCGACCTCGATCCCTCTCAAAGACTAAAACCCCCAGGATTGACTCTGGATGACCTTGTCGGTAAAAGGGATGTACTTAATATCCTCGCTAACAACGAGGAAGCACGGAATTTCGTCGTCGAAGAGCTCTTCCGGCGAGGGATTCTAAACGATCAAGAAAGCTGCCAAAACTTCGTGGCAGACTTATTGAAAGAACGATGGGAAAACCCCAGAGATGCAGAGAGAGGATCCCCTTGGCCGCCATTTATGCTCTGCTTGATGAGTTAGAACTTTAAAAAAGGGGAGAGGATAATTAACTAGCAGAAGAGACAGAAGAGACTATGTTAACTACTCCTATGCTAGGTGGTGTCAGACCAGAGCCCAGCGTTAAGTTCGACAACGGCTCGAGCTTTTCCACAGGAATCGACTGTAGCCGTCCATAAGCAGGCTAGAGGCCCTCCCTATCAAGTCAAGGGGAGGGGGAAGAAGAGAGGGTGTGAGGGCTTCTTCCGACTTTCTTGCAGAGAAAGATCATGCAATGATTCAGTGCCGAATCCCTAATTCGAGAAGTGCTCCGGTGTGAGTCAGTGCCTAATGCGTTAGTAGGGGCGAACTCCTTCGAATGAGGTTTCGCGCGAATGCATGACTTCCCAAGAGGATGCACAAGGCTTTCATTCCTTTACAGGTCAATTACATCGAGCTTTGACAACTTTCAGGCGGTTTCCCCTTCTGTCTTTAATTTCCGAAGGGCAAGGTGGGGAAGGCATTCCCGCTGCTACAGTTGACGATCCTAGTTCTTTTACAATAAGAGCTTTTGCTGGAAATACCAGTGCTAGTGACTTGACTGTTGGAGGAGGAACCGCTGTTAGAAATGTTCACGTAGAAGCTCCCTATTTCATCTGCTGGTATAGACGAAGCTCTTGGAATCTTATCCGCTTCGGAGGTTGTAGGAGGGGGGATCAGCTTTTCTTGTTCCTCTAACAATTTCTTTTTCATTTCATGGACATCTGATATTCATTTTTAAACCAAACAAGGATCTGACTCAATTCAATAGAAACTTCACTTCTACCCTGTGTGGTATTGGACTTAGGCCACTAGAACGCGTCTTTTTTAGCTTACTAAAAGGCATTTATTGAAGTCAGGCACTCATCTCAGTCTCAGGGGCATGCCCAGAAGAAACTGCTGGTGGAAGGTGGAGGAATTGGACAGCTTTCCTTGGCAAAGATAGGCCTTATCGAGCCTTTTTGGGACACGGAATAAAGGCTGGTCTCGAGTGCTGTGCTGATGTGACTGTGCTTGACTTAGGCTTTGGCTCTGCTGGGGTTCTGGTCTTGCGTATCAGAAGTTGCCTCCTTGCGACTAAAGGAAAGGAAGGAGCAAAGAATGCGAATGGGTGATGTACTTGGTTTGCCTTCGCTGTTGATGCGCTGTACAATCGAATCTGTCAGGAGCTGATGGTCTAATGAAGGCATAAGAACAGCAACAAGATCTTATGCCTTTCGCTCAGTTAGGAGCGAGTAAGAGAACAAGAATGAGACTGAATTGACACTCGCGGTGCTTACACCTCAACAAGTAAGCGTCGCTCAACAATTCCTCGAGACCAAAGCAAGAGTTCTCTTTCGATCCCATACCTCTTTTCTTTTTGTTTCTTTTCTAGTCCATAGAGATTAGGATTAGGGGAAGAGAATGACCGAGAAAAGAGCTCCAATTCATCGAGTCAAAAGCGGGAAAGAGACGAGCTAGTGAGATGCGCAGATGTATGAGCTCTGAGATGTGTAGGTCGAAATAGAAAAAGCCGTTTCAACTGGTCCTATAAGACTAGGTAGGGTAGTAGTCAATCTGATGTAGCTAATACGACCGGCATTAGTAGACGAGTACAAATGAATAGAGTAGCCCTATAAAATAAAATAAAAGACACGGCAGTTCCATTCTAACTATATATATGTCTTGGGCTTGCTTGGCTAGGTTTCAAAGGCAGGACTTCGTTCGAATAAGGAACTGAATTCCCAGTTTATCTTCTATCCCGGACCCAGCTGCTACTGAGAAACTCTCAGTCAATACGAGGTTCAAGGGGCAGGATAAAGACTGGTTCCAGTAGGGGACGTGGATGCCACTCCTACCTCCGCATATGATAGTAGGAACAAGAGGCATAGGAGCTATGCCCATACCGGTAGAACTACACGATCTCGCTTTCGGCATAGCCAATTCAAAGGCCAGTTCCAAATCCACCAGGCGAGTGCAGCTTCGCGGAGCTCGCCCACCTATATGTAAGCAGACAGGAAAAAGATATGGATTCGTACGCAAAGCAGACTACCTCGATTGGACGGCCTGGAAGCCTCTTTCTTAGAACTAACAATCAATCAAAGAATAGGAAAGAAATGGCTTCTCGACCACTCTTCCTAGGAAGGTCTTTTCTAGCTTGTACTTTCTCTCAATAGATGGGCTGAAGCAGGAGAGCGAAAGGCTTCAGGCGATGCATTTACAGGCGGGGGAATTGAAGGAAAAAGACGGACTGGACTCCTCTCCCGGTGTTAGCTTCGCTCCTCTCCCGGCTAAGGTCGAGTGGCTTTTCGCTCCTCTCCCAGCGGTCTTGTGGCTTTCGCTCCTGGAATGGTAAAAATGCGGATTTCGCTTGCATAAGCCTGAATAAGATCTGAGGTCTATACCAAGAGATTCTGTTATCTCTATATCCCCCCCTATACTAGTAGCAAGTTTACCCAACCTCTGAGAGGTACTCATACTGACCAAAGACGCTGACTACATACAGGAAGGGAAGAGATTGTTAACCAGGCTTGGCTATTGGCGTGTTGTTACGCTTAAGGGAAGCCCTTGATCCTAACACATCTCTTACGGTAGAGATAGAAACTTACTTCTCAACTGTCTCAGAAGGTAGGAGTGAAATGAAATTATTTAGGGATAAATAAGACTGTGACTTAGCGTTAATTAAGGCCAATAGCCGTACCAGAAGGGGGAACGAACTCCTTTATTCCGGCACACTAAGACCACATGCTACCCATACAGCAATTCTGGTTCTCCGTTCATGCCGGCTTATCTTGCTTGGGAACTTGCTACCAAGAGCTACTAAAAGAAGTGGATTGAGCTGCCTTAGGAGCTGGAGCAGGGCTTGCTTCCATGGCGAGAGGAGGAAAGAAAGCAAAGCTTGAAGTTGCCTATTCTCTTCGTCAACTACTAACTTACAAGCATATTGGAATAAAATAAACGCTTACAGCGCCTGGATTTACGTAGGGGAAAGGAGATAGACCAATCGGTCACTCGCTTGCCTACCGGACAGATGCTCCAGGAAATTACTATAGGGATGTATTCCCGGAATTGGTAACATCACCTCTTGGTTTAACCGGACAAGTCATAACAACCATTCTTCCAACAATATCAATTTGTAATTCTTTTTCGTTTAACCTAAAGAAAAGAATGGAGTTGCTCTTTAAGGGTTAGGGTTTGGGCAAGTACCAACAATGTCTGTAAAGTAAGGGTAGCTGCATCTCGTAGCAGGCATTTTATAGGTCAAAGGAAGTCTTTTACCCTTGATTCTCTTTAAATGCGGACTTAGTTACCGATGCTTGGAAGAGTTATTCCTGTTAACCTGCTCTGGCTGCAACCAACGTGACTCTACAAGGGGGCCTTTTAACGCAACCTTTCATGGGTGTGATGGTTGGCATGGGAGTGCTTTAGCTCCAGGACCTTTCAACGCCAAGGAACAAGCCAATAACAGCAGTCCCAACCTACAATGCTGATGATGCCTCACCTGCTACTTACCGATTCATTCTCCTTGCACCGGGAGTTAGTTTCGAGCTTAGCTCGTCTTTTAGTCGATGAAAGGACCTCTTGCTAGGCCGATGTAGGTGTCTAAGACCAACAGCTGCGGTTGCTGATTCCCATCGGCGAGAGAGAGAATTCCTATCGAGTGAGGGTATTTCGACTTCGCGCCTGGAACCCCTAACTAACTAAGCAGGTCAGCTAGGAATAAATAGAACTCTTTCTTACTGGTCATGGAAAGGAATGTCCGATCCCCCCTCCCTTTGGGAAAGTATGAGTCTTCCCCAGCACAAAGACGTTGTGATTTGCTTCCAAGCCAAGGTATGAATGAGGTTGGGGAACCAGAGTCATTTCCTTCTGCCACGATGGCTACCTTTCTTTGATAAGAACCTTTCCTCTTCTTTTATTCTTTCGCTTTAACTTCGTGCTATAAACAAACCTTTCTTCGCTTACTTCTCTTACGACAGAAACTGACTTATCAGACTTGGAAACTGATGCCTTAGCAGCAGTGACCTTTAGTGAAAGAAGTCCTTAAACACCAATAAATAAATAAATAGTAGTAGCGCTTCGCTTGTCTAATTAGACTTCAAAGGGAAGACAAACTATCTCTTAAACTAAAAGGCCTAGCTCGTTATTTCCGCATTCCCTCTTCTTCGCATCTCTTATGAGATTTGATACTTTCGCCCAGGAAGACAAGAAACTAACAGGAGACCTCTCTCACTACCTTATTAATAGGAGAACAAAACTAAGTGCTTTGGAAACAAACATTGATTCTCTTATGATATTTGAGAACTTAGAAAACGCGAATACTAGTTTCAATCATTCCTTGGATCTTACTTACGACATTGGGAAAGGTGAAGATTCGAGAGGGATTGATTGTCTTCACTGCTGACGCAGCAGTTCCGGTCGGAGATCTTTCCTTGTATGGAAAGAGTGAAATGAAATGGTACGATTACTCAAGATTCCTTGTTCCGTCTTTCATTGTTTGGATTTCGATTCGAACTTCTCATACGAGTAAACCACAAAGGACTCCACTGGCGAAAGGTTAGGACTAAACGAGTAAACTGACTTCAGTGGTATCACTGCTAACGGTGTTCGGAGCTTCCGTCGGAGAATGATCCGACCCTAGCTACATCGGTCTTTTCGGCATCAATAGCAGGATCGGTCTTTCGTTCGTTCTCTTTCACCCCAAACAAAAGGCAATCTCCTATATCAATCAAGGCTTGGGATCGAAAGAGAGCTTTTGCGGGGTAAATAAGATTCGGTTCGGGTCACCCATTTCGGGTGTCGGGTCGGGTATGGGTCATGTCGGTTCGGGTCGGTTTTCGGGCCAGTTTTGCCATGTCTACGGATCCTTTGGTTAACTATTTCTCCCATGCAGACGTAGCTCCGATCTAAGGAAAGGGGTGTAACTACGTGAAACGAACACCTACCGTTGTGCTGACGCAGGAGCTGATTAACAAGTCCCTGCAGTTAAAGAATTTTAATAAAGCTGCTAAGATCTGAAAAAAGGATAGAAATTGAAATCCGACTTTATGCGAGCAAGGTTCAAAACACTCTTTATAATCCGTTAACGCGTTCGTTCCACTAC
>Ga0268254_10000711_pt1 | contig 15870 bp, 16 predicted proteins | sample AgamicOrSfrz_FD_200251 | JGI IMG/M metagenome (GOLD analysis project Ga0268254, IMG submission 200251) | Agave microbial communities from Guanajuato, Mexico - Or.Sf.rz (v2) (version 3) | ecosystem: Host-associated > Plants > Phyllosphere > Phylloplane/Leaf | place: Guanajuato, Mexico...
AAAGGATTTCTGATCAAAGCCTGCGATGGTATCGTGAAGCTTCTGACCCGTAAGGCTGGCCAGCTCACTGGCAGAAAGTCGACCTAACTCGATACCCGATTCCTTTTCTGCCAGGTTCAGCAGCCAGATACGCAAATCTTTAGCAACTTTCGTTCTGGAGAGCATCCCGATGAGGTGAGAGCCACGGACAGAAAATGCCCTTACCTTGATGTAATGTATCTCATTGTTATTACTACAAGTCCTCACTTTGAGGATACAGGTCATGCTCTCCGTGAATTCATCTTTGTGGCGGTTATAAATATTTGAAATCTTTTTGCTGTCCGCGTAACCCAACAGCTCAGCAAGCTGCTCGCCTGTAAACCAGATTTTCCCGTCACCGTTATCAAATGGCACGACACTGTGATTGTTAAATGTCAGTTCATTCATTTCGGACACCTACAGAAAAGTGAGCCTGTCGCACAGAGAAACCGCCCCAGAGAGGTCCGCACCTATACGGTTTCTCTCAGGCTCACTTTTCTGTAGGCTCTGGGTTAATAGCTGCGCGTACGAGGCGCATGGATTTATTGATGGCGAAAAAAAGCCCCGCTAATGCGAGGCCCGTTATTTCAGACACTGCTCTCTGATGTACTGCTGCAGGCCGGCTATTTGCTTTCTGGCGAGCTCGATTCGACGTCTGAGAGTGAAATAATCCCGTTCAGCGGACTTAGCAGATCGGGGGCGGGCTGCATCATCCACGCCGCTGGCGTCGGGGGCTTTACCCTCTGGCATGGCTGAACGGCGGGTTTTGAGGTACAGCCGCTTGCGACCAGCAATAACGTCATGGTGAAGCTGCTCAATAGTCGCCTGAGCATCGGCTAACTCCTTTGTATATTTCTCATCGAGCATGGCAACCTCGCGCTGTCGTATCTGCATTTCGCGTATAGCGGCGTCCTGCTGCCTCGCCAGCTGTTGTGTCTGATGAGCTGTCGCACGCCACTCTTTGGCTTTGTCGTGATAATGGGTGGCGAGCAGACCGACTCCCAACGCAACCAGGCAGAGGCACAGCAGCAAATACCGCATCACTTCACACCCTTCAGGCAAAGCTGCCTTTCTTCCTCGCGACGTTTCACCAACCCGGGCAGCTCTTTGCCTCCACCGAAAACCCACCGGGGGAATTCATTACATCCTTCCACCAGCTGCCCATGGTGGAAATAGCGGAACATCGTTGATTTCTGCATTTTTGGGCAGCCGACATTAAATGCGATCGAGACAGCAGCGGAAAATGTGTTATCCGGCAGTCGGGTGCCAGCGGCGTAGCGATTTACGCATGCCTCGGCGTCCAGAATATTTTGTTGCCAGTCTGCGGCTATCTGCTCGTCAGTCTTACGTGTGCCTGGCTTAGCACCGTGTGTATTGCCTATACCGTCGGTGATAATACCTGCCGGACACGTGTACGGCTCACGCTGGCAACCCTCTGCATTACCAATGAGCTGCAGTCCGCGCTGATTTGTGCGCACCTGGCCGCCCGAAAGCACGATTGCAACGATGACACCAACAGCACATACCGCGCCCGCTGCGCCGACTTTTCTGTTAAGTATCGGCATTTGTCTTCCTCTCGCCTTCTGTTGCTTTAGCCACGACTTCAGCAGCCGTCGGACGCTCGCTTTCCGGTTTAGCAATGACACTGTCCAGATAGGCTCTGAGCATCTCTGTTCGCTTGCGCTCCTCCTCCAGCTGCTGTCGTCTTTCGCGTCGCGAGGCATAATAAGTTTTGATCGTGAAGAACGCCGAGATCGCTGCGCCGATGCAAAAAACGCAGTCGTAAAGCGTCAGCGTTGAGAAGAACGCCAGACACGCTGACCACCAGTACGGCATTTGATGAGATGTAGAATCCATACGATGCATGCTCTGCCCTTTCTGGTTCTGGTGTGGGCAACGATGGGTTAGAAGAAAAAAGCCGCGCGTCGGCATGCGCAGGATGCGCGGTGGGAACCAGCGGCGACTTTGGGTATAAAAAAAGGCCCGCCGAAGCGAGCCTTGAGTCTGTACATCAGGGATAATTCATGAAGTCTTATTAAGACTTTTCAAAACATTTTTAATACACAACGGCATCATTCTTTCCCTAAAAAAATCTCTGGCTTCTGGATATGGAGTGGTCATTTGTCCGACCATCTTCCTGAAGCTTTCTCCACCTTCAACTGATACTTTTATGAAGTCTTGTTCGTCTATCGAGTATTCAGAAAGTGAATGGCCGCTTGCTTTAAACGCCTTAACTTCATCGAGCACTATCTGCTGGACACTGAGCTTTGTAGAGGATGACTTGTCTGTTATTCGCCACTCCATTTCGCACAAATCCTTAGCTGAACTTTCAGGATCAGCCCATGCTGCAAATGAAGTTAGAGAAGACAGCAATAAAAGTGCACATTTGAATCTCATATTTCCTCCTTGAAAAGAACAATCTTACCCTTCAGAGCAAACCAGGGATAGACAGCCTGAGCTCGAAAAGAATCAGGCAGTGGCAGTGCCTCATAGCTAGTGAGATATCAGGGTCCTTATCAGCGGCATGTTAGTAATGACGATGATTTACTACAGCAATAAGCTTCATGCCATTGATAGCACTCTTACCATGATATTTGCTTTTTTACGATCGTAAAGCCTTCAGCAGTGATATTCTGCATGCACTCTGATTTCAGCCGGTCGTGTTCTCAGCTGATGAGTATCGCCCCGGGGCTTTAAGAAATTTATTGTGACGCCTGCGTTCCTGAATCACTCGCTTTGCATCAGTGAAAGCATTGAACAAACCTATCCCACAAAGCACAAGCCGAACCATGGATAAATTATCTCGCTTGTTTCAAGATATTCGTGATACTCAATCATCGTACAGGCGCATCACTGATGAAGAACTCACGTTAATTGCAAAAAAGTGTCTTCGAGATGAAGTAGCAGCAATCCACATCAGACTAAAGCTGTTCCGGGCAGAGCTTGCCGTTTGCTCGGTCTGGAATGGTGATACGCAGGATTCAATCTGGGAAGCTATCTTTATGCATCAGCGTCTTTTAGCAATGGTGCAAGCTTTGCTTAAATAGGCTATTTAACTGGTTAACTGGTCAAATGTATATTTTTACTTTTCCTATATTGAAAAAATATATAATCCCTCGTTTAAAGCTGCGATAAACCTGTCAAACAGTTTCTTATATTCAATATTCAGGCCTCAGCTTTCCGCCAGACATCGGCATCCATCTCAAGCTTGATATCCAGTGCCATCAGATAGCCATCAACCATTCCCTCAGCATTCTGCAGTTTCTTACTGATATGCGTATCAGAGCAATGATGCTCGCGTGCCAGCTGCATAAATGTTTTGCCAAAGATGTAGTAATCGAAGAGCAGATCGTGCGCGTCCGGATACTTACGGTGCAGTCTGGTCATAATGTCAGAGATAATCATTCCGTCATCGTCACAGCACTTCGGGCGGCTTTTAATTTTTGTCGGGATGATGCTAGCGAAACCGGCAGCGACTGAAGGCCACCAGATCGCTTCATGATGATCAGCCACCCACGCCCCCCATCGTTCAAGTACCTTTTGAATATTACGCATCACTCTGGTCTCCATCGTGCCTGAACCGAACCAAGGAAAACGATTATACGTTTCATTGATGAACGTTACTTGAGAAAGTCAGAGTTGCGCAGGTTTGAATAATGCGTGAAAAACCTGTCAAGGAGGAGTTGCACCGGAACACGCCTTGAAGGGGGCACTTTTGGAAGAGAGTTAGGAACAGCTATGTTCAGGCGCAGTATGCGATAATCGCCTCTCGGCTGCATGTCTTGGTTCTGCTCCCTACTTCCATTCAAGGGGGTAGATTTAGTGCCTCAAATGCCCTCCGCGATCCATTGCAAAGGACAGTCAGCCCAGATCAGGTCTGTAAGCACCCGGAACTAGTCTACTTTCTCTGACTCGATCAATAGCGAATGCAGCTGTTATTTCACCCAGTTATTTTCTTGTTTTTTCACCTCGAATGAGGTATAAAAAACGGAAAATAGCAAAAGGAATGTCTGCCAATGTCTTTACAAAATCTTATCAAAAACGAAATTTTGACTGCCCAGCATGATGTAGAATCTTATCTTAATAGTTTGAATCTTAGCCAGAGTGATCTGACGCAAATTCTTGAGCGCGGTTTGTCTGGTCGCTACTCAACGACACTGAACCACCCATTAACTTCGCGTGGCCAATTCTTTTATGGAGAAGCTGTGAGCGCTGCGCGCGAAATACTTGCGCCTAAGGGGTTTGAGCGTTTATCTGTGCGAAACGTAGAACTCACTATTAGCGATAAGGTTGCTATTTACATTTGCCATGGCTGTAGCCAAACAGGTTTAGAGCATGGTTACCCTGAGTCAAACTCACCCAAGGGAGACTTTACCTGTGAGCTGATGGGGTTGATTCATAATAACGCTCCTGGACAGGGTAAGCTTTCACTGGATGAAAGTCAGCTTACGCTAGAGTTCGACCAGCCAGATATGGATGTAATCCCAATACTACCGAACAAAATCGGACGCGACTTATGGTTCTTGCTTTACGAATTTTATGAACTGGATGAATTTAATCGCTTAGGTATCCGTGCGGAGTTGTCCCGTCCACTTTCGTACAATGACAATAATGTAGTGAATAGCTTTTCAACACGATTGATTCTTGATATGAATCAAACAGATGCTCTTTTCCGCAATAGTGAATTACCACAATTTACACCCAAAATTGATCTCGATATTTTTAAAACAGGTTAAAGATGCATCATGTTTAACTCAGAACGTTTACGTATAGCAAGAGAACGGAGAGGGCTGACACAAAAAGGGTTAGCGGAAGCTGCAGGCCTAGCCAGTAAAACGATATCTAACTATGAAAAAGCTGGTATATTTGATGAAATCGCCAGCGATAGCATGGAAAGAATTTCCACTGTATTAAATTATCCTATCGATTTTTTCAGGGACAAACATGTCCCGACCTTACCTTATGAAGCAGTTAGTTTTCGCGCAATGACAAAGCTGAGCGCGCAGAAACGCGACTCAGCTATTGGTGCCGGTAAGCTTGCTCAGGAATTGTCAACGTGGATAGATGGTCAATTCCAACTACCCAAAACAAACGTTCCTAATTGTAGTTTTGATGACTATTCCGAACCCGAGAGTGCTGCACGAGCTGTGAGGGAGGCTTGGGGAATTGGTGAACTTTCAATATCAAATATTATCCACTTACTGGAAGCAAATGGAGTAAGAGTTTTTTCACTTGCAGAAAACTGCATTGAAGTAGATGCATTTTCCTTTTGGATGGATGAAAAACCTTTTGTACTGCTTAATACAATGAAAACTCCTGAACGAAGCCGCTTTGACGCCGCTCATGAGTTAGGGCATCTGGTATTACATAAGCATTCCAGTAACAACGGACGCCAGGCTGAACTCGATGCAGACCGCTTCGCGTCAGCTTTTCTGATGCCTGAACGAAGTATACTTGCTTCAGTACCCAGGATGCCAAAATTAGACCATCTGATTTCTTTAAAGAAGAACTGGAAAGTTTCGCTTGCTGCTCTGGTTCGTCGTACTTTGGATCTAGGGTTATCAACTGAATGGCATTACCGGCAGCTATCCATTGAGTTGAACAGACGTGGATACCGCACTAAAGAACCTCAAGGTATGCCTGACCGTGAAGAATCATTGATTCTAGATAAGGTTTTTTCCGCATTGCGTTCTCAGGGTGCTAAACGCATAGAAATCCTTGAACAGCTAAGGTTTCCTTTAGATGAGTTAAGCGCACTAACATTTAATAACCGTTTCTTTATGGAAGCGTTAACGGGTGATAGTTTTCGAGCTAATGCGATTAAGAAGATTTCACATCTAAGTATTGTCAAATGAAAAACTCTACGGCGGCAATCCGCCGTAGAAATTCCTAAATAGTGTAAGGTTGTACCGGTCCTAAAATTCAATCTTCCTAAATTTTTCCAAATAACCAAGTTATTCTGTTTTTATTAATCAATTTAAGCGGCCTGGGAATACTTTTCAGATAACAAATTAATGGGCTTAGTACCCATGACACCTCATTAATTTCTCAAACTCTCATTTTATCATTCAATTAAAGATTTGCGCTTTCAATCAAATATTAAAAACTAAGTAATGCTGGAGTGCAGCCGAAAGATGGGTTATAATTTAAAAGATTTTATCTTGGCATTGATCATATCTGACAAGAACTTGTCGTCTTGGAGAAAAAATGAAAGAAGAAAAACTTGAAATAAAAGGAATGAAAATAGACGGCCTCTTTGAAGAGTTTAATTACTCTTTTTCTTTTAATCATGATATTAACATTATAACATCCCCCAATGGATATGGGAAATCTACCGTTCTTAGACTTATTTATAGCTTCTCAAATGCAAGTTACTTTTCCTTCTTTTCTGAAGTGTTTAGTGAGATAACTTTTCTTATCGAGAGCACTGAAAAAAAAGCAAACCAGACATCAATAAATATTGATGATGAGTTTTATAATGAAAATATCCTTTATCATAAAGTTCAGGAAGATAAATTTTTATTTGACGATGAATTGATCACAAAGGTTAATAACCGTGTTCACCTCGTCCAAATAAAAAAAATGAATAACCTTATTTCCATCACCGATCTTACAAACAGAAAAAATAAAACGGTAATTATAGACATAGATTCTGAAGGTGGAGTTGATGAATTATGGACTAAATTTTCTCATGAATTCCCTTACATTAATCGAGTAGCTTACGATCGCTGGGAAAATGAAATAACAGGTGAATTGTATAACAAAGAGTCAATTCTTAGAGTTTGTGGTGGGTCAGCTTTAGCCAGAAAAGATATTCCTAACATAGACTGGGTAGATGAAATAACAAAAAAAATTAAAAGTTATTACATTACTACGGATAGAATAAAAGTGAGCGAATATTCAAGTGTAGACCTTCGCTTTCCTAATGCCAGTTCAAGAAGACGTGCTGGCTTGTCCAACAAATCTATGATTAACATTCTTGCTAATGACGTTAAATCTAAAATTCAAGAAGGCATTAGAAATCAATTTGAATTAGGAAGAAGGCGTGAGTCTACTTTCCCACAACGCTTGATACAGAGTCTTCAAGGTGGAGAAGGCCCAGCAAGAGTTGAAGAAGTTATGAAGTCAATAAAAGACATACAAAAATATGAAGAGCGGTTCTCTTCCCTTGGTATTTTATCTAACGAAAAAGAAAGAACAACAGAACAGCTAAATCAGTTTTTTTCTTATCAACATGAAGGTACTGGGCTAACGGTTTTAAAAGTTTACTTAGATGACATCAAACTTAAATATAAAGTGCTTGACAACCTAGCGGTAAAATTAAATCTCTTTAAAAACTCTGTAAACAAATTACTCTCTTTCAAAAAAGTTGAAATTAATTTCGAAAATGGGTTTTCAATTTCACCTTTGAATAGAAAAGATGTACAAATTGATTTAAGCAGCCTCTCCTCTGGCGAGCAACACCTTATAGTCATGTTAGGCAAGCTTGTTTTTGGTGCTACAAAAGGCGACGTTGTGCTTATTGATGAGCCTGAAATATCATTCCATCCCGCATGGCAAGAAGACTTTATCGATATAATAAATGACATACGAAACATAAAGGACTTCACCGTTATTATGGCAACTCACTCACACATTCTTATAGGTGGTAGGTGGGAAAATGTTATCGAGTTAGCTGAACAGCATGCTGATGGCGGCAATTTATGAATAATACACACAGAAGCTCTTTAAAAAAATATCAAGAGAAACCATCTGTTTTAGTTGGTGCAGCTATACAATCTTTTAGAAGCCAAGGTAAAAAAACTATTTTTGTTGAAGGGGTTAACGATAAAAGTTTTTTGCAGCCATGGATTAATAAAGGCTTTAGATTTGACGGTTTTGTAGGCAAAGAGGTCGTTGAAGGAATAGCCAGATATTTTAAAAACGACCGCATATCGCAAAAATACATAGAATCATCATTTTTTTTAGCCGACATAGATTATGATCTAACCACTGAAATTGGTACAGTATCTGGTGTGCAGTATTTTTTCATTAGTAATAACAATGAACATATTTATAACGATTTGGATATATTCATCTTCAACTCTAAAGCTTTAAAAAAACTCTTATCCAATTTAAGATTAGATCTTCCTCATGATGAGATAGATTATTTAAAAGATAAAATTGAAACTGCATCAAGGATTATTGGTAAGTATAGAGCTGCTGATTACAAAATGACTGGTGGCAATGAAGAAAAAACCATACTTAATGGATTGAATATAATTGATTTTTTCGACGCCATATCACTGGCGGTGGATGATGAAAAGATAAAAGCTAGCATTCAAAACTGGTCAACCTCATTAGATATTGATGAACTGGTCGAAGCGGCTGAGAATATCAATAGTAAGCATACAGCAAAATGGTCACTTTCTCGTGGTCATGATGTTTCTTTGATGCTGACCGAACATCTAAGGCAAAAATATCAAAAGAATTTTGTTTCGCAGCAATTTGTAGAAGAGCGTCTGCGCATAGGTTGTGAATTAAGCGAATTGCTTCAGACCCATACAGGGCAAGGATTATTAAAATTTGGAGCTATTCCATCGGATTGATATAGGCGATATTATATATGGGCCTCTTTTTAAGCGGCCCTATCCCTGTTAATCATAAAGCTTAATCAAGATGACAACTATCAACCCTAATTGAAAATAAATTGTCTCTGCTGGTATAATTACTTACCTGATGAACCGCTAAATAAATCATTAGTTTTCTATCTAGCCTAGTAAGCCCTCAAAAAAGTTTGAGGAACTACTGTGAGTATCCCGGCAAACCGAACAATTCTTTTTTAGAGATTCTCAGATATGTAGATTAGGTTACCCTTTAAGCGAACTTCTGCTCATCGCTCAGAGCGGAGATTTAGCCAGTAAGCTTGTCCGCTTCGTGCCAGATATAGCTGAACTTGAGAAGCCACTTTTACACTTATTCAGTAGGCATTGTGTTTAGAGCTTCTCTTGGATCAAGATTTTTCGCCATCTAGTTTCGCTCATAGCGCTTCAGATGCGCAGAATCCATCAGAGCTGAATTTCACTATTTAGGAGAAGAAATACGGCCTTATCACCAAAGGCCTCCGGATCGGACAAGGGACTTTTGTAGAGTGTCTGAGCGTGTTACATTATAATAAATAAACGGGACGTACAATCACATAAAAAAACAAAAATAGTTGCGCCTTCTCTTTTTTTATATACTAATTACCCATACAGCTAGGATCTCTAAAAAAACACCAAAAGGATAAAAAATGAACAAAACCGAGCAAAAAGAATTAAAGAAAAAAATACAGAGCACTTTAGATTTGAAAAAACATAGGGAAAATATTTTAAATTTTGGTGAAGATGCTTACACTATAGATATCTCAAGATGTTACAAATCGGTAATACCACACTTAAAAAAAGCAGGCTACCAAAAAGTAACTTGGAAAAGATGCCCGGAATTGCTAACTAAATTTGTAGACCTCATCTTTAAATGCCAAGATTGCAGACCTTTTTTTCACATACATATAGAGAATGGCCTCCCTTACTGCTGGAATTCGCCAGCAAAAAAAGGATGGGATCTTAACTATATAAAATACGAGTGGGGACATATTAACTCTATAAATCAAAATAATGATTTGGCTCACAATGTAAATAATCTCTGCTTACAATCGGCCAGATGCAACCAGCATATACAAAGCTCACTCAACGTAGATGAACTAATTCAATACGGTGGGGAATTGGAAATCGTTATACGGAGGAATTTATCTAACAGAAAAAAATTGTTTGCATCTAAGGAATGGAAAGAACTGCTGGAAAGCCTTGATTCTTTCAAATAATTTACGATGTCATATTTTTTCTTATCGTCCGAAGGGACGATTAAGATATTATAGATTGACCCGCCTCTCATCAGTTGATATATCGTAACCTTAGTAATTTATACATCAGCAACAATAATAAGCGTGAACTTCCGCTCCTCGCTCATACCGGAATTTTACTCCGGCGCTTTATGCTATTTTCTTTGAGCAAATTTTTCAGCTGCCTAATATGGGCTATACCCTTTCAGTGCTGGCTGGCACGTATAGCTTCTCAATCTGACGCCGAGGTGGCGTAATCTGCTCACCAGACCAGATGCGCGCAGCCATTTTACGCAGCTTGCCACGACACTTCACACGCAGTTCCTGCTCCGTCAGCTCCTGCGCCCGCATCGCGCTGTACAGACCAGTAACTATCCAGTAGTGCATATTAGCTTGCCACGGATAGGCTTCTGGGGTTATATAAACCGCGTCGTGCACTGTAGCGCACATAAAGCGTATTTTAATCCGGCAAGCCTGCAGCGCCATTTTCACCGTCCTTGCACCAGTTGATGAACTGTCCAGGTGATGGCCTAAACGGTGAACCGCTCGCACGCGCATGCTTCATTCCAGCCGACGGTTGCTGCTTCGTATGAATTTCATCTTCTAGTTGACTCCCAATTTCTGATCTTTCCAGCATCCCAGAAAAGTGCTGTCACTCTCCAGCTTACAACCTTCCCAGACATTTGATGCTATGCCCTTCCAATCCAGCCCCACATCAGGGCGTAGAGTAAAATGAGGTTTTGATACTTAAGTCGGCTTTGCGCCTAAAGCTAGCTGTATTCACTTCATGGCAGGACGACCAGCTCCGGATAAGTAATACATGTGAAATCAAGCCGAATTAACAATCAAAAAGCACAAAAAACGGAATCCAGACATTAAAATCCTAATGTGTCGTACCGAATAGCCGATATCAGATATTACTTATCAGTTTACAAACCATTTATTAAAAAGGGGGTTGCGTTGAAGCGAGTAGAGCGCGATTTTATCTGCCTGTTTAACTGTGTGTGGTATCAAGATTTCCCTGTGTTCAAAGGTGAATATATCAACCGTTCCAACTGGACCATTCATGTTGGCCTAGTCATGCGAGAGTGTGCAAAGTTGATGGGCGCGAGAACGTTTTTTGAACAAGGCGGGCGTACCGATGCGGTCTTACGATATCCAGATAACCAAATTTTAACCCATGTTGAGTGGGAGTATAATCAGGCAGACAGAGACAGCGTTAACGAGTTAGATAAGCTGTTTGAAAAAAACGACAAGTGCTATTTCTCCACATTTGTCTCGTATTGTCAGCATGAAAACATCAATATTGTTATTGAAAAAGCAAGCAGAATTTGGAGTGAAGCTAGCCGGCCTTTAATTTTTTTTCTTATCACTTATGAGCCTCAAGCGAAAAAAAGCCGCCATTTTTTAGAACTCAGAACTTATTTCTTCTCAAACAGCAAAAAGAAACTTGTTCGCAAACAACCTGCGCTTCCATGGGATATCGAACAAAGAAAATACAACCTTGAACAAGATGCAGGATAAAAAGAGTGGACATAAGGTTTTCACGACAGTCGCGTTTCGCTCCCTAATTAAATTTTTATACGTAAAATTTAAATAGCTCTAGCTCCATATGAATGTCTTCAGGATACTAGCGCGCCTCCAAGCCCGTTTTCCATTCATAGTGGATCTGACAACCAGTCCCGTCCGCTTTGTGCCAAAAGCGGACGTTTAAAATATACGCTTTGTTTTGCTATATAACTAACCTGTTTAAGACTAAATTCGATCCATTCGCCAAAAACCGACATTACTAACTGATCGTTGTATCTAATACCTGGGGGCAGGCCACCGAAGGTAACGTGTCATTGCAGAATCTTGAAATCGTGCCTAGCCTGCTGCCGAACGTTCGCGCAGGCAGGAAGCGTCATACCATTCGATGGCGGGAACGCGAAATTGTGCCGGGCCCTATGCTTTACGTAAACGCGCAGAATGCCTTTAACACGGTCATGGTGTGTGTCACGCACGTTGAAAAAATGCCGCTTTCTGACGTGGCGGTCAGGCTTGGAAAAAATGCGGAATGGCCGGATGCTGAACTGCTGGAAGGGATGCGTGAGCACTACCTGTGCATAGAGGTGGATTCCGAAGTTGCGGTCATCCACCATTTACCGCCTGCGGCGTAAGTTCGTGGCCGTGATGTTAGGGTAGTTCCGGGTGATATCCAGGTACAAAAAAGCCCCGAAGGGCTTTAGCTCAGTTACTAGAACGACAATCCCGGCACCAACTTTGATTTGTTGCCCCTGAAGGTATGGTTCTAAAACTAAAAAGCGCCTGAAGCTCACCAGCAGTGTGTGCAGTAGTCACTCTGCATTTTGGGCAAGTATGCGGAAGGTTAACTATTCCTACCATTTAAAATTTCCTTAGAGGGGACCGCCTGGAAAACGGAAATTATCCTAAGTTAATAAAATTAGGATGCGGATGAAGCAAACTCTGGCGCAATGAAATTCGGTGATTCGAGTGTAACCGTCACTTAAACCACACCGTTTTTTAGCAGCCACCTGCCTGTTTTGCCCCGTATGTTGCCTGGTCAACGGTGTATTTATCTCCGGCACTTGAGGAAAGTTGCTTAATGAGGCCTTTGCATGAGAAGCCCGTCATACTGAGATACTCCTTCGCAGATTTCACCGCCTCCTGGTTCCAATCAATATTCAGGCTGTCCACTGCTACCGTAGCGTCAGAAATATCGTAACCATCCCCTGCATCCGATGAGAGTTGATGAATAAGTCCGTCCCGTGAAAAGCCCGTCATAGTGAGATACTGCTTCGCAGATCTAGCAGCATTATGTTGAGGTCCAGTTAAATCTCCCGCCCATGTGGGCGCTGCGACAAACAAAGCTGCAGTAAGTACTGTCTTCATAAAACCCATTTTATCACTCCATTAGTTTATCCGATTGGGCTTATTGCTATTCGACGGCTTCGACATTTTAGGCAGTAATCTGGCGTTCCATATCCAGTACGACTTTTCCATTCATGCTTTTCAATTAAAGCAATTAGCACGGTGCATGATCGTTGCCATTGAATACTCCGTTGATTTTAAAAAATTTGTAAAGTGCATTGTGCTTATCGGCAAGATAGACATGAACTTGAGTCGATTAAGAGATGTTATGTTTAACGTGGCAGGCCTTCCCTGTAGCTTTCATTTTGACGTCAGCTTTTCGCTCATACCGGAAGTTTACTCCGGCGCTTTGTGCCATTTGCTTTGAGCAAGGCCTTCAAATGCCTGATATGTGCCACTGCCCTTTCGGTACTGGTTGGCACATATAGCTTCTCAACCTGAGGGCGAGGTGGCAGAATCAACTCACCAGACTGGATGCGTGCAGCGATTTTCTGCAGTTCACTGCGACACTTCAGACGCAGCTCCTGTTCAGAAAGCCCCTGCGCGCATCATGTTGTACAGGCCAGTAACCATCCAGTAGTGCGCATTAGCTTGCCACGGATAGGCTTCTGGGGAGTTATATAAACCGCGTCGTGCACTGTAGCGCATGACCATTTCATAAAGCGTATTTTTATCCGGCAAGCCTGCAGCGCCATTTTCAACGTCCTTGCACCAGCTGATGAACTGCCCAAGTGATGGCCAGAACGGTGAACCGCTGGCACGCGCTCGCTTCATCCCTGCTGATAGCTGCGGTTTGGAGGTGATGCCGTTTTCGACGAACGCGGCGATCTATTGACGCTTCGCTGCTGCTTCATCCCTTGGATCTTTCAGCGTCGTGCTGGTGGATGCGGGCAATACTAGCTTCAGACTACTGAAGAGTATGTCCACCAGCTGCTCAACAGTTGAGTTGAAACCACGATTGTCCGGCTGCGCGCTGATACCATCCATGCCGGGCCTCTTTTAGTAGAGAATTCATATATAAAGAAAAATTCAAAAGACAAATGATTCTTGACTTTAACTCTTTGTCACTTTAGAAGAAGTGTGAGCCTATAAAAATTTTATAAAGGAAGCTGACTCATGTTACCGCAGGATAGCCTTCAGCAAGAACTCATTGAATCTATTAAAAAAGCACTCACCTTTGACATTCTATATCAAAGAATAAGACCAGATATATCAAAATTCATCACTGCCACCTCAAAGCTATCTTTAAAAGGCCTCGATGATTGGGAACGATTAATTAGAGCAGAGATGTTATATTCTCTTCGGCAGTACAATCAGAAGCAAAGTGACAATGATTTCCAGCAAGTCGGTTCACTTAGATGGATGGACATATGTAGCGCTGATGGTTTCAGACGCGAAAGAGCGCTGAGGACATTATCAGGTGGGGCACCAAATAGTTTTTTATTAGCTTTAGTTGTTCGGAAGCTAAATGACTGGGTTCCACAGGTAAGAGCTGCAGCCCGTGATGCTTTGCCATTGGTTGCTGAACAATCTGATCCTGAGTTTATTGTTGATGTCTTATTTATAATTCTTCCCTACTGGGATTCCTGGGGAAGAATGGGTGATATCGAAAAAGAGGTACTCATGAAAGTTGTTTTAATGGAGAAAGTAACTAATGCTTTAAAAAAACGGCTTCTGACATCCTCTTCAGGACCTGTCGCCACTATATTTGTGCAGGCTGGACGCACAACAGCTCTGGATAAGTTTTTACCTGAGATTTCAGAAAAATCAGTTCAACCCTCCCTGCGAGCCAAAGCGTATCGTTGTCAGTTTGAAAGTAAATTTGTTTGGGCTGAAGGCGTGACATGGCAGTGGGTTGACAAAGTATACGGCATACGGCGACGCATCCCTGCTTTAAAAGAACGTGTAATACCTACAACTCGTCCCTTTATTGATAATTTGAGGATGGCAACAACCGACCGCTCACCAATGGTTCGGCGTATAGCTGGCGAAATGCTCATAAAAGAATTAGGCAGTATCGGTGATGAAGCATTTGAACTGGCAAATATATTGGCTGCTGATATATCACCATCAGTTGCAGAACGTGGAAGATATGCATTGGCCGACTTAGAAAAGCAAAACTGACCATTAACACACATACATTGGTGTGCCTTTGGCCAATTTCTTGACAACACATATTATTTTATCATGGGTGCACCCGCCAACAGTTGTAAAAACGATTGCTAACTTCCGCTCCTCGCTCATAGCGGACTAAGTGCACCATGACTTCTCTCGCTCTCACCTACCCCGAAATCCTTCTGGAATTTTATAGCCTGTATCAGGAATCGCGTTAACGTCACGTCGCGGCACTTTCCTCACCTTATACTGGCGTCCCTCCACCAACCTCTGAGCCAGTTTCAGATCCCACTGGGCCTGCCTGAACTTTTTCCCTTCTAATCGCCAGAACGTGCGAAATTCAGCAATCTGGGCGGGATCTGGTGGCTTATCAAGCTTAATTCCTGCTTCTGCTGCAATCTGAATCAGGTCAGAAGATGGTTGCCACTCCGAATGCATGGCGAACCGTTCCTGCGGTTCTGGCAAAGCGATATGGCCTGTTCGCACGCTAGCCGCCGGGGCATGCAGAGAGACAGATTTTATATGGTCCCGTTTCGTTACGCCTGATGCGTTACTTACAGGAGTTACATCTGAATGCGTATCACCATAACGCTGGATATTAGCGTAACGCTGCACATTATCGTTACGCGTTACGTTATGCGTTACGTCTTTAGTAACATTACGGTTGCCATCTGTAACGGAGAAGTTGACCGCTGGTATCTGTACCGCCTGAACACCCTGCCCTGTCTCCGGCCCTTGTCCAGCCTGGGTTTGACATTTCCCACCCTCAAAGTTATCCACAGAATCTGGAAAATTCCTCGCGCGCGCGGTGTGTATGTTTGGTTTTAGATCTTCTTTTTTTATCTTATCTAACGTTACCGTTACGTCACGCGTTACGCTGTCTGTAACGGTACGCGTTACGTTAAGGTTTGCCTTCTGACGCTCACGATAGCGACGCTGGCGTTCGGCATTTGTTGAACCTCGCTGACTTGCCGGCACGTTGTTTTTACAGAAGTCAGGCAGAATGA
>Ga0268254_10000712_pt1 | contig 15855 bp, 8 predicted proteins | sample AgamicOrSfrz_FD_200251 | JGI IMG/M metagenome (GOLD analysis project Ga0268254, IMG submission 200251) | Agave microbial communities from Guanajuato, Mexico - Or.Sf.rz (v2) (version 3) | ecosystem: Host-associated > Plants > Phyllosphere > Phylloplane/Leaf | place: Guanajuato, Mexico | collected...
TATCGCCCGAATTACTTCATGAATGGCGAGAGTTTTTCAGATATAAAACAGCCGTTCATTCCCGACTCAAGCGGGCGCGGCGCAGCGTTTGGCGCTGCCTACCAAAAGAAAAACTCGCCACAAAACTCGGTGCTGCAGCCCAAGTGGGCGATTCTGGCTGCGTGACCGCGCAGATGACGTTCGGCCAAATACGACGGTTCCTTGGCTTTCTCTGCCGCCCGACTTCGGAGGACGGTATGGGTTTTTCCAAGGCGGACGTGATGACGCTAGCATGGCTGGCCGTGCCCGAAGCTGTCAATGCGTATCTTGAATTCTTGACTAGGCGCTCGGCGGGCATTATCCATCGGGGCCAAAAGAACTTCGCCAGTCTTATCTGTAGCCTGACCACGAGGGACCACGGATATTTGTACCAGCAACCGCGCTTCGCAAAACGGCTACCAGCCCAGTTCTCCTCCGATTCGTTCGAGATGATGTGCGAAGAGACTTACGCACTTGCTCGCGAATGGAAAGACAAAGCGACTGGGATGTCCCGCAATCCCGAGGAGCCGATTCGTGCGTTGCTGGCACTGTCGGAACCGCTGACACCGGTCTTCCGCGCTATTCGGTCTCTGGACGAGCAAGCCGCTTCCGCCGCACCTGGAAGTCTTGACGAAGCAGTTCACAAAAGAAATGCGCTCCTGCTTTCAATGCTGGTTGCAAACCCGCTCAGGCGTCGGAACTATGTCTTGATGACGTACGCTGAGGACGGCTCCGGCAATCTGTATCGGCGTCAGGATGGTTGGCGTCTTCGGTTTGAAGCCAGCGACTTCAAGAATGAGCGGGGTGCGGCAAAGAAGGCTTACGATGCCCCCCTGCCTCGTGACATTTCTGCCCGCATCGAAGAATATCTGCGCGAGTTTCGACCGCGCCTACTCAAGAACAATCCGACAGCACTCTGGGTCTTCCCTAGCCGACGTGGCACGTTATGGGAAAACATCAGCAAGCAGGTCGAAGACCTGACCAGGCGACTTATTCCGGAAACACCCGGCTTCAGCCCACACGCTTTTCGGCATCTGGTGCCCACAGACTACTTACGGAAGCATCCGAATGATTTTCCGACCGTCGCACAACTTCTGCACGACCGTCTGGAAACGGTAATGGCAGTCTACGCTCACTTGAGACAAGACGATTCGTTCGGGCGTTGGCAAGAACACCTTCAGAATGTCCCGAGGAAATAGGATTTTCAACGCACCTCTCGCGGCAGTTGCCGCGAGAGGTGCCCACCTTCAGTTACGCCAACACCGTTGTGCCTGGGAGTGTCGCCGAACTGCCACGTAGCCTTGCTGCTGACGCATAGCAAGAAACCCGAGTCGCGAAGAAGGGGGAGCGACGCCAAATCGTGTTACTTTCATATTCCGCTACGCGTGTGTCAGTAACTCGTTCATACTGCGATTCACTCTGCCCCTGAGGCTATCGAACTGGTGCTGGACATACTGAGAAGTTCCGACCTCGATGCCTAGAGACAGACTCTAACGCGGACCGCGCTGACGACGATGCTACTGAGTCCAGCCGAATAACATGCTCGGACGCCTATAGCAGACTCGAAATCATTTTAACCGTATCGCAAGTCCGCGCGACTAGTCCAGCAGCCCTCCCCTCAACCATGAAGCCAAGCTCCATCGAATAGGACAGCGATGCCTCGGTCATGTTTGACGAACCCACATACGCCTTCACATGGTCCGAAAGAATCACCTTCGCGTGAAAAGTCTCGTAGCGGCCCAAGGGCTCTCTAGGAATCCAGTAGTTATAAATTGCCACATCGAGCGCTGCAAACTCCGCGCGGCGAGTGTTAATGCACTTCACCGTTTCGCCGATTTTGCTTCGAACGATTAACTCGCGCCTTACCCCGGGACCGGTTTTCGCGAACAGCTCGATTAAGTGTTGCACGCCACTCTCGTCGACGAAGGGTGTCATAACGATAAATCGACCCGCTGCACAAACTGCGAGGTTGCTAAAGGTCTCGGCCGTCCGCTCCAGAAAAGCTGCCTGGTAGCCACATGCGCGCAAAGCGTCCTCAAGCCGAGAGGCCCCATGAGGGGCAGTGAGTATGACTTCCACCTTGTCATGCGGCTTATGTACATCACGCGCATAGACTGCGGCTCCTTCTAGCATCAGTGCGTACTGCTCGTACGGAAATCCATCGACCAGCGCCCATGTGAACTCGGTTCTTCGCTCAAACGCCCCAACCGACTCTCCGATTTCGAGTATTTGCTGTACCCGCGCCCCTTGTGTCTGGGGAAGCCCAGAAGATGAACATATCACCCTGACGGAGGATGCGCCAATCAGCTTTCCCTGACAAGCCGCGAAAAAATGGCTGCGGCAATGTCAGGAAACGCAGAAAGTGCGATAAAGGTCTGCCGCCGGGCGAAATCAAGCATTCTCGTTGAGCAGACGCAGGAAACCCGCAATGTGGTCGTTAGCGTGGTCTCCGTCCTCTCGGGTAGCGGGTCCACCCCGCAGAACGGAGCGGCTAAGCATTTGGTTCATCGCAACACACGACGTTTCCGGAACCAAGATGCAATCGGGGCATGCGCCCGGATTCTTTGGATTTGAATCACACAACGAACCGGAATTGCACGTTAGTGTTTTTTGGTCCAGCAGATGCTCAAGGAAGCGTTCGTGCGAGTTCCGCCAAAGTGCCGAAAGATTTCCGAGGTCCATCGTGGTTCCGTTTCGATAGACCACAAATGCTAAATCTGTTGGGAACAGATATTCACTCAGCGACCCAAGGTCTAGCCCGGAGAACTCCGCGACGGCCTTCATCATAACGTGTGAGAAAGTATGCAGTAACGTGTACGCGTACAGATATACCGATGACTGTGCTTTCGCGGGCACATTTTCAAGGTAACGCCCAAAGTTCCTGGCTCGTTCCAAAAGCTCTCCGCCCAACGATTTTCCTGACTCCGGACTCCAGTCAAACATGTCGGCCGGACTTACAGCCTTAAGCCAGTTGTACACCGCGCGCTCGTCGAGCTGAACATAAATTGCCTCGTTTGCCTGGGCTACTACGTACACCGGGTTGCGCGCCCCTCCTTCCGCGTCGACAGGCGGAAATAGATTGAGGCGCACCGGTACATTCTGCCCACGCTTCTCAAAATATGGCACCGATTGCATTCTGGTATAGCCGTATGTAAATCGGCAAAGGTCGAATTCGCGAATAAGCCCCATCGTGGCAAATCCAAGCTTCTTGAGATACTCACCCGTTCGAACCCGCTGAAGTTCCCGGCTTCTCTCGTCCTTCGGCGCAAGGTCATCATCAAGATGCACAAAATTGACGAACGGACGACGCCCGTATTCTGCCGATGGTGCTTTGAGCTTACTTCGCGTAAGTGCCTCGTGCTCGACACTAAGCCGGAATGGGTCGTAGCGACTCGCGTATTCCTTCCTCTCCGATATCATTGACTGGATGCTCATCGGAAGCTGCAACCTTGACTGCAGTATTGGCCTTTCGCCAGCGAACCACGAGTCGACCATCGATTCCAGTTCGGCCTCCTGCTGGACGAGCGCAGCCTTTGCCTCGGCAACTTTTCGGGGTCATTGGGTGGAGCGAACTTCTCCATGCGCGAGCTCAATGCGCGGAAGGCCTTTATCGACTGCAGCTTGTTTTCGTAACCATGCCACTCCTTGGTGTGGCTCGAAGTGAGGAGCATTTGGCGAATTTCTTCCATCGGCGGACGGTCACCGCCGTATCCGTATCTACGCGCAATGAACTCGCTGAGCCGCGTCGTTCTACTCGGGTCAAGCAAATTCAACAGGTCTTCCTGGTCCTTGCTGAAAATCACGAACTGCTCTGACTGCGCGTAGTACGCCTGCGATGCCCGATAGGAAATGGGCTCCATATGTACTTCGGGGATGCGAAACCTCAGATTCTCGCCGAATACACTTACCGTCTCGGGGTCGTTTTTTATCCATGCCGCAGCATCGACGTGTCTACACGAGGGATTGGCGCATTCGAAGAACCATTTGCCGATGTTTGGAGAATCGCTGTGCAGGAGAAAATCTTCGGAGTGACATAGGCCACATCGATTTACAGGTTTGCGCAACTTGCTGTTCGTCTGGTCCCAGTCATATCGTCCGGGCATGACAGGCAACCATCCGCCGGACCAGTGAACAAAAATTACATCCAGTTGCCGCCATTGGCAGGTGCGTCCGACTGCTACACGACAGCTTGGCATCGACAGCTTCTTTAAATTGTCGTGCAGGTCTCGTGTGTCCTTGAAGTACCGGAACAGCTTGCAGCGATTGCACGCAAAGGTTAGCGGGGCTGGCGCATAGCCCATGCTCACGGGATTGACAAATAGTATTCTGCCCCGCCTGACGTGCGAGACGCTTGTACGGTCAGCGTTCAGAAGTCCCGGCTCGATGCATAGTCTCGCGTCGACCGGGAATTTGGCCGTTGTATCACGACAGTTGAAAGCTCGCTCGAACCAGCCACGAACCGCCTCGTCCATTCTCGTGACGATTTGGGTCGCTACCGAATCAGGGAGATTATGGAGTTCGTGATGCTCCGAGTCGGGGTCTGGAATCGCGATACACGCACCCTGACCTCCCTCAAACGTGAAGAATGCTCCCGGCGCGTACGCCGCTGCAAGCTGCCCCCGGGAACGGCTCATTTTCGGAGCCCCCTTCGGCTTCGCTTCATCGTCCTCAACCTTCATTTGCTGCGTGGCCGCCCCGCTTCGCTTCATTCGTAGTCTCCTTCTTCTGCGTAACCTCGGCGGATAAGCGCCATCACATGCCTCACGTCCTCCGGGTACATCGGCGCACCTCCTTCGTCCTTCCGCGCCAATCGAATGGTTCCCGCCTGGTCCACATCCCGGAGAGAGGTCATGGGCTTTAGCAGCGTGTCGCGCTTGCCCCTGAAAAATTCGCTGAGTGTGCTGTTCTTGTTACCCTTTAACATCATCTCGTCAAGTAGGTTCTTCATCCGGTCACTGACCATACCGCGATAGAATCCTTCTCCTTCCGGGGCATAGTGGTCCTTAAGTCCGATAGCCAACTCGGCAAAGCGCGTAAGTTCCCGATGGAACGACTTGAAATCACGCTCCAGCTCGTCCGCGAAGTCTTGAATGGAGTCGTTGGGCCGCCAGTTTGCCTTCTTGTCGTCTGGTGCGTCCAAAAACTTCCGCGTTGCAACGACGCCGCAGACGCAAGCCTGGAATATGCTCGGCAGCACTCTCCTCACCGCGTTCTCGGCCCAGCGGTCGATGGCCGCTGGCTGGACCATCCTTTCAAGGAAGCGATGGAATATGTCGAACACTTCGACGATATATCTGTCTCGTCGGCGTTGCGGGGTGGGCACGAGTACACAAAAGCCAACATGCGTACGGCCGACTCGGGATGAAGCTTGAATGTATTCGGCAATGTCAGAGGGCATCCCCGCAAAAAACATCGAGTTCAACTCCTCAACGTCGACTCCGTGTGATACCGCCGAGGTTGCGACAATCGACCTTAATGCGTCTGCGATAGGTGGAAGCTCCTGTCCTGGCTTCACACGGCGCTGGCTTTCAGCGACGGTGTCTTGGATTTCGCCCTGTTCGACGGAACCCGTAATCAGACGAGTGTTCAGGCTCTCGAGCGAGTAGCCGCTCGCCTCATGCAACTTCCGAACTTCCTCGCCCTCAGCCGCCATGATTTGGTCGCCACCTTTCTTGTTCGTGACATAAGTCAGCGAGATTCTGTGAAGGTCGACCAGAGTTGCCAACTCAGCGGGCGTCGCAGCCCGGATTTTGTCTGCCACGGTGTCGTGAACTTTTGACGGAGACAGGTGCTCCAGTATTTGCTGTCGCGTCTGCTCCTGCCGCGCTGCATCCTGCGACAGCAATCCTTCAAACAAGTCCGTGATTGTGAGGTGGAAGTTCGCCAATACAGCTACTGTTGTCGATGTATGGGGCCGTCCGTTTGTCATCACGGCGCTATAAATCCGCGCAAGTCTGGAGCGGGTCTCGATATTTTGCGGTCCCGACAGCGCTCCTCTGGTCACTTCGTCCTCGCGCGGTTCCTCCGGTGCGGCATAAAAGGAGTGGTAAATATCAGGACCCGGATAGGGGAACTGAATCTCCGGAACCTTGCGCTGATAGAGGTGTTCCAACTGGCGCTCAGGTTCGGAGACGGTCGCAGACGCTGCGATAACTTTCGCGCGTCGTCGCTTTCCCTCGGGCGTGACCGCAGCCGTGTTCTTGAGCGCTCCAAACACGCCCTCGAACATCGCATCAAGAGTCGATTCGAACAAGCCTGCGAATGTTCCGAGCCCTTCGTCGAGCAGGTGTGCCTCGTCCTGGATGAGCAATGACGGATGAGGGTCGTGGAACAACCGGTGTCCATCTGCATATGCAGGAAACAGCGTGCGACATCCGTGTCGTTCCGGCCCCTCTCTCAGTTCTTTTTCAGTTGGCATGTGAAGACGTTCTGTCTGCTCCTTTTGCCACGGCGCGGTGCCGAGCATGCCAAGTATTCGCCGAATTGTCCTCGCCGAATGCCCTATCAAGGCGAGTTTGTCTACCGTGCCCAGAAGCACAGATGGCGCATAGTCGTAGACGTCATCGTCAACGATGTAAAACGGAAGCGGCTTTGTACCTTGGTCATTCCAACTACACCCACTGTTCGTGCAGACGTGTGCAAGCATGCCGCCATATGCCTTAAAGCGTCGCAGCCCTGTCTGGGCACTGCAAAATGGGCATGTGACGAGCTTCCGCCAGGCTTTGACTGCCGCGCTGTATTTCTCACTCTCGGCGAGAAGCTCTGCTTCACTGACGGTCACGGTGGAGATTTCCGGGACGTCCGCAACGCCGCGCTCGTTCAGCCGGTTCGGTGAACCGCCGCTGCCGACCCAAAACCCGATTGAAAAGGGTTCGCCGCCGTATTCGTGACGTTGACGTACCAGCTCAGCCTTTCCCAACACCTTTGAGGCGCGCTGCGCCTGCTGAATTGTCAGCAGGCGCAGCGGGTAGCGAATCATGGCAGTAACACCGAAGCATTTCCCGCGCAACCGGTCAAGCAATAATGCGTACAGAAGCAATCCGAAAAAGGCTTCCGATTTGCCGCCGCCAGTCGCAAAGTAAAGAAGCGTCACGGCGTCGTCTCGGCTTTCGTCAAAGATGCCCATGTATTCTGGCATTCGAGAGACGAGCGCCGGAATATTCGCCAGAATGAATGCAAGCTGGAAGAGTCGCCATGTCGCGGTGTCTTCCTCGAGCCTGAGGCGTTCTTTCATGTAGTCCGCCATTGCTTCATTCATCGCCAACCACGCTTCAAAAGGCGCGGCGCGCTTGTCAGACTGCGCTCCTCGTGCGTTCCAAAACCGTTGTGATTCAGCAAGAATCGCAATCCCAGCCGCAATCGAATCCTTCTCTCGTGCCCACTTTTCGAGATGGCGCGAAAACTCTTCGCTTTCCAGACCGATGGCAGTCGGGTTTCCTTCCAATCCCCTCGCCCAATCCACCTCATGCGGCACCCGAGCCAGCCAGCTCTCGAATGCCAGGGGAATGGAACTCAGCGTGTGCACGCCTTCAGGCGTGGAAAGACGCCGGACGTTGCGCTCTACGTTCGGGTAGGACAGTGGAACAATTCGCGGCTGCTGATATCGCGGCGTCCATGTCGTCCTCAACTGGATGCGGTCGTTCAGACTATATTCATGGACTCCACCGTTGAAGCCGATTGCCGCGTAGTGCAAGTACTGGTTGTATCGATAGGAAGGCTCGACCCGTGCAAGCTTCAGCGGTGCGTGCACGCCAGCGGGCATATCCAGCTCGATGCTGACGTCAAACAACGAAGGGTCGGCTTCCGTCCGGCTCACCGGCACGTTACTACGATTTTCCAGCGCCGCATGTACGTTCAAACGCGTTGGGTCGAGCCAATCGCTCGTAATGACAATATCCCACGCAGCAGAAATATCCGGCAACGCAGGTGTCACCCGCATCGACCTCTGTTCGGCTAGAAACGATTGCCAGTCGTGACACTTGCTCGGCGGCACTCTCGTGTGTTCGGCATACCCCCAAAGCTTGCCGCCTGTCGCAGTGTCCGTGCTTTGCACCCACGCCAAGAGCCGCGTCTGAATAGTCGCATCCATGGCACTTTCATGAGCTGCAATCGCTTGAGCTATGACACTCTGTGGTTGGGTCAAATCGAGTTCTAATTGAGGCAACTCGAGGTCGAGACGCAACCACTTCTGGGGAACATCAAGCGAGTCATACAGTTCGTCGCGTAGGGTCAAATTACCTGTAGACGAGAGTTCAACTGCATCGTAGGGCGCATTGTCATCGGAATCGACCGGTGACTGCTCAAGGCCATCGGCTGGTGGCGGCATCACAACAGACCTTGCCAACCCGAGTTCCAGGTAGACCTGCTCCTGGACTTCTTTCTCAATCGCGCCCCACTGAGGGCATTTGTTGCGCGACTTGAAGTTCGGTTCAAGCTCGGCCCACTTCTCCCTCAAGCGCTCATTAATGGCGATGCGGGCTCGCGTTGAAACGTCCTTCTTTACTCGAAACAAAAGCCGACAGTCAGACCGATTCCTCACGTCATCGTCGCTCGGCAAGATACGGACGTAGAGGGCGAAAGATGGCCTGATTCGAACGGTGCCCGAAACCCCCTTATGCACCTGAAAGTCGAGTCCATGGCTGGATACCCATATTGGACTCGTAACCTCGTCACCATCATCAACATCTCGCCGGGGTAGCAGAAAGCCCGATACGAAACGCCTGCTAGGTAGTGAGCCATACACTACTTCACCGTGTTTGCCACGTCCCGATACGCGACCATACATGATATTGAGAATTGCATCGGCGACACCTTCTTTTTTTGTGGTGTCGATTTTTAATGGGTCAACTCGCGTAACCGTCATTTAATTTTCCTCTTCGGACATAACAAAGACGTCGGTCACAGTGAAGACATTATCTGTCGCTCGCCGTCTCAATGCGCGTATTGCATCAGGTGATATTCCGCTGTACGCCATCGTCTCTGCTTCGTCAAAAAGCAGACGTGCATACACGTTCGACACCCATTTCCCGTCGCGACGCCGCGCATTACGTGTGTCGCGAATGAGGTTCCAGTGCACTCGTGCCTCGGCCTCATCTATGTCGAGGGCGCGGCAAAATGCCTTGAAGGCGCTGAAGGTCTGCGGCGCATGTGTCGTTATCTCCTCGAAAATCTTTCCGGTCAGTGATTCCAAGTTGACCCAGTAGCCGACGTTCGCCAACTCGGCCTTGACCTCGGGAGCAATTCGTTCAATCGTCTCCTTAAGCAATCGAAGTTGCCCCGCTCTTCCTCCCTGCTTCGCATGAAAGCGCTTGTCAAGCTGTGCTGAAACGCGTGCGTGGTACTCCCGAAGGTCTTCTTCAAATATTTTTGAGGAATTGCTCCGACCGCCATTGTCAATGAACAGCTGTTCCACGGCCTCTCGTAGCTCTTCGCTCCAAACGAAGATTGCATCGCCTACCCTTACGTCGCGCGCCTCAATTCTCTTAAAGCCAAGTTCGTGGTCGGCGGCGCGAAGTGAGTCATACAGATAAGTCGTCGCAGTGAGCCCGCGTCGCAACAGCTGTCCGTCCTCAAGACCTATCAATATCGCGTCGCTGTCAGGACCGCCATACCTGTCCTCTGCAGCTTCAAAGTTGAGCTTGAATGTTGGATACCACGCTCGGTCTCGACTCCATAAGGATTCCGGGCTTGATTGCAGTTGCTGTTCGAGAGGGTCGAGCAACTGACGCAGCCGGCCAAAAAATCTGTCGAATACTTCCAATTCGAAAAGCGGAAGCAGCGTGTATCGGAGCTGTTTTGCGGCCGGCGTTGGCAGGACCAACGTCTGTTGTCGCGGCAATCCGGTGTCCGTGACAATCGCGCGCAATATGACGGAGCTGATATCAGTGAAAATCAGCCAGTCATGCGGCAGGCTCCCCGTCCGCCCTGTCAGCTCATCGACCATCAAAATATCGACGATGGCGCTATTCGCCCCCTTTTCCTCCAGGAAGTTAGCCAGTATTTCCTTGTGGAGCACACGCCGCACAACTATGCCGACGCGTCCGCCGCCCGCGCCAATTGCGTTCAATTCGTTGAGGATGCAGGTGCCGAGGGGTGTCTGAGACTCGTAAGCCGCAACCACGACGTCGCATCGCTCCACAAGCTCCTCAATCGTCTTGCGCGATGCTTTCGCCTGCCCGGCATCCAGAAATTCCTGAACCCTTCTCCGATAGTAATTCCAGTCAAATCGGTTTCGCGCCGTCGCGTCAATCTCGATGCGATTGAGATACCCCCACATCGCACGCACACTGCCGGGTAAATGTGACAAGCGGGCGAGATACAGCAAGGCATCGTTGATTACGGACGCACCAATCGATTCTTTGGTAAGCCGCGAATACTCCGCGTAAAGTGCGTCAAGAAGCCCTCCCACCTCATGGTCGGTCACGCGCACCCTTAGATGCCCTGACGCGGCTTCCGCCGTTGGCGCATCGTCCGCTTTCAGTCCGATACCGGAGTCCTTCTCGACGAATCCGTGTATCTCCAACGCTTTCCGGTCAACGCAGCCCGTTTCGGCATTCGTTAGCATTGCGCGGAAGAGTGCCATTTGTCGCGGTTCGTCCGTAACAAAGAGGAAACCCGGGGCGCGGTCTCCAAATGTACGGGTCACCTTGCCAACGAAATCAAAAAAACGGTGCCGCCAGTCGGGCATCGTGCGCACCGCCTTCCAGGTTGCGTCAAGGACGACGATACTCGGTATGCCCAGCTTCTTCATATCGCGGAGCGCCTTATCCAGGGCCTCTGGAGTAAGCGAATGTCCCAGGGTGAAGAGCCCGTCTGGTGCGTTTGCCGGAGAACTGATATCGGGAATTGTGGTCTTCTTCAACGCTCGCTTGTGTGCGTGGTCGGCGATTTTTGCCTTGATACGTTGATAGAAATGCGGCAGATAGTCTTCAAACACTTCACCGTCTGATTCGAGTGAAAAGTGTGGCATCAATTCATTTATGCATGGCCGAATCTCTGCTTCCTGGAGTTCAGCGCCCATACTCTTCACGGCGAGCAGCACGACCGCCTTGGTTTTGACGGCGTCGGCGTAGGTCTGACCGTCATTCGTTGCGTCGCGGATAAACATGTCGGATGCCAAATTTCCGAGCCACGTCCGTCCGATGAAGAACTTGTTTAGCGGGTAGAGCGAATTCCTTTTGCCTGGATAGTAAAGTCCGCGAAACGAGCGAAGCTCTCCACTGGCCCACAATTTAAAACAGGCGAGCGTATGCAACAGTGGCAAACAATCGAGATTCCCCGGCCAGACGAGAGCCAGAGAAAAATTGCGTTTTAATGCGGTCTCGATATAGAGGTCGGTCAACCCTGAAAGTGCTTTTCCGACGTAGAGCGGTTGGCTGGAGTCGACCTCGTAGAAGTCCGGGCCTCCTTGCTGCCCGTTGCTCTCTATGCCCTGACCTGACTCAAGTTTAGGCTGCACTCCGTGAATCGTTGCTTCTACGTCGTCCATCTTTGGCCTCTCTCACTTTCGCTTTTTGTTCGTAATTATTCAATTTCTCAACTCTAAGCCCGTAGCCTACGCGTACCGCGTCCTCAATCAGGTATCCTGAATTTAAAGCGGCTTTTACTTTCCGAAGTTCTGGCATGGGCAGACTATCAATCTCGTACGCAGAGACGTTAGTGACGCCTGAGATACAGCGGAACAATCGGTCAACTGTTGTTGTACGCAAGATATTGGACAAAAGTTTCGGGCTTACGTCAGTGCGTCCTGCCGCCCGCGCCAGAAAACCAACGTGGTTCTCTCCGACCACACCGCCGAACTGTTCGAAAATCTGCTGCGGTACAACTGCGCACACCAGCCGCCGTGGTTGGTCTGCAGACGTCACGCGTTGATAAGCGAGACAAGGGTCCTTTATAACGGCAGGACTATCCACACTTCCGACATCGACGTAGCGATGGGGATGGTCAGCAGATTCAGCGAGTCTCAATTTGCCATTTGACTCGATGTCGCCTTGCCAAAGGAGAGGCACGGCAAAGCCGGCCCGCCTGCAATCTGATAGCCTGGCGAACGTCTCACGCTTGTCACGATGAATGACAATTGCTCCGGTCTTGCTTGTGTACCCGTAGTCGAGCAGCCGGGGGAGCTTTTTGGTGAAGAGCGGAAGCAATTCTTCGTCCCCCTTAAGACGAGGAATGGGCCACGGCCCCATGCTGGCGCTTATCTGACATGCGCCAGCAAATTCGGGTTTGCCCGTGACATGCAAATTGAACACATTCGTGCTGCGTTGGCGTTTGGCCTTTTCCCAGGTCGTCACGACAGCGTCCTGTTCGGCCTCAAGAAACACGCCGTCCTTAGCGTGGATAAGGTCAAACTGGGCAACTGTTCCCAGCCTCGACAAGGCCTCGCGCACTCTGCTAAACGATTGGCCCGATAGAAAGCTCATCGGTGTCAGCAGGACGGCTCGCCCCCGGATTTTCAGAAGCTGTGTGGCACGCCGAATGAACATCGAGTAGAGATTCGGCTGCCCTACAATCACATCCGAGTATGCGTGACGGTAGTCCGCGCACTCCTCCGCTGTCATCTTGCGGTACGGGGGGTTGCAGAGCACCAGGTCGAACGAACCGACCTCTGGAGCGAACGCGACCAAGCCGTCGTCGACACGGATTCGGAGTTTCGGCTCACGCCCGGAGCGAGCGATATGTCGAGCCAGCACCATTCGCACGAGCGCAGTCGCAAGTAAGCACAAAAACTCGTCACTATCGCAACCGTAGAGATGATTCTCTATATGCTCAATAATGGCGGAAGAACTGTGTCCTCGCGCGCCAAGCCTTTCGGCAATCCGCAACGCCGCTGGCGCTAGAAATGCAGCGCCCCCACACGCCGGGTCAACAATCTTGCCACCCAGCAGGCGGGGTCCCGCATTATTCAAGACGAGTCCGGACAGGTACGGCGGCGTGAAGTACATAGCCTTCTTCTTGCGCACGTCTTTCTCTACGAGCGCCGCGTACGCGGATGACAACCAGAAAGCACCTGTAATTAACTCCTGCTCCCCCAGCCAATGTGCAAAAGCTTGGACTTCAACCGCATGCTTCAGGTTTGCTGACATTTGCAGCGACGGAACCTGGAGGTCGGGACATGCGTCCTTATGCCACAGGAGCAATGCGGCCTGAATGATGTCCTTCGGCGTCGTTCGTTCATCGATGAGCCCTCTCATCGCCCGTACTAGCTGTGTGAAGCGCGGTTTTTCTTGGGGCAGCATTTTAGTTGTCGCGTCTCTTCGTAATTCCATCGCAACTGGTAAGCGTACTTGTTGGCGACCGACTTGGAAAGGCTCCGGGCAAGGGGCGCTTCACGCATTCGTTCGGCATAATTTTTGTGTGCTTTTTGCATATTTAGGCGATTTGCCGTCCGATGGCGATGCTGCTCGCCGAAGCGCGACAGGAAACAGAGCCAGTGCATCCCTGACGCCGGCGTTCTCGGACTTGCGCCGGACAGGTGGCCTCGCGTTTGCCGCTCAGGTGAGTCAAGACAAGAACGGGGCCGCACGGCTGACCGCACGCTCGCGAAAGCGGTCGGCGCACGCATCGAAGCCGAGCTGCGCACCGAATGGCAGGAACTGGCCAAGGAAAGCCGCCCCAACCTCATCCCGCACACCCACTGGTCGACCCGACCGCCTCTCCGACGACATACGTTCCCGAAGCACAGGCAGGCCTGCGCGCCAACACGCTGCCGCCACCTCGGCAATACAACTCCCACGGCAAGCCTACCGCGCTCTCGCCCTCTTTCATCACCCGCATCTTCGCAATGCGCGCGGCGGACTGGCAATATACCCAACCTCTCACTACGCCTGCGCACGATGCGGGCCTATGAGTCCGTCGAGGACTGGAATGCTGCGATTGAAAACTTGAATCATGGCCAGCGGTTCTCCAGTTCGTCAGCGGCATCTCTTATGTAACCGGTTTCTATGCCCACGAACACAGTGTAAGGTCGCGAAAAGTCACGACCCGACGCTCAGAATCGGTTTGCACCTGCGCTTCCTCAGAAAAAAGACCAAGGACGCTATGCAAGTCTTCGTCGACAATGGCCTTAATTAGCCTACCGTCAATCGCCCATTCGTTGGGGATGGTAGGTCGTTCAGAAGGCCGTCTAAATGAAAAGAAGGGTGAAAACATCGATTGCTTAACCGGATTATCGGGAACGAGATATTCTTGCCCCCCATATTCCGTCGGTGCCCAACTTTCAATATCGGAGACAGCGAGCGCACCTCTTGCCATTCGGGCGGCATATTCATAGTAGCCGCCAAGCACCAACCATCCTGAATAGTAGTAACGTATCGCGTTCAGTGGGTCCATGAGACCGTTGGCCGCCGGGTCCTCAGGGTCGCAGTAGGCGGCTACCGTGCGCCACCCATCACCCGACTCCGCAAAGCGAACGTGAGTGCCGTACGTATTCGTTGCCTTGTATCCCGCAGTCTTAAAAATATGGTCGTTCCCACTGCCGCATTGTTTTAGCGCTTCCCCAAGTGGGCCCTTTGGGTGGTGGACGTCTACGTCTGGACAGCTACCTTTCGACTCAATCAATGACAATTGCGTGCTACCCGTTTTCATCAGCATCGCATAGTCCGGGGTCTGCTCATCAGTCGATAAGGCGGGTATCCCCTGACTTGCCAAGTAACCGTCGAAATCAAGAACAACCGGATACTTCAGCACGTCCTGTGCCAGAATGAATGTAATCGCCTGGGCAAGTTCACCAATCCTGCTCGTTTTAGAGAAGTCTCGGTACTCACGGCGAAAACCGTCGCAGAGAGCGAACGGAACACTGTTGGTGCTTACAATGCAATCGAGATTGTAAAATGCCGCCCGCACCTTCTTCCAACGGTCGATGGACTGTGGAGCATTTGTTAATATTGATTTAGCAGCCGCGACTGCTAATCTAAAGAAGGAAAATTGAACCTTCCGCGTAGAAACTTGCTTCGCTCGGGCGCGGTGAGTTGTAATGGAAGTCGACGAATATTCCGCTATGTCTAGCTCGAAAATATCGCGAACAAATAAGTCTCCAGGAAACGCTGCCATTGGGTTTTTTCTCATTGAATTTGACGCTGGCGTACGAGGGGGTTCCAAGTCGGCTAACGGCAAAAAACTTTCTCAGCCACAGAGCCCAGTCTTCGAAGTTTCGCCGGTGCATGACTGGAAGAAAAACTGTGGTACCCCGCGATAACGGCACTAAGATAATTTTTCTTTAGATTCATGAGCGCGCCAATGCATCCGGACGGAGCAACGGAATTGGGAGACTCCCTTCCCGCTCATGCTAAGGGCAGCGGCAGCTACAGTGTGTGGAGACGCCTACCTACCCAAATGCATTGCTTCTCAGGCTTGCCTTGCATGCCCCCCGCAGGTTTCACTTCCTATCGCAGCGTGGAACAGCACTTGACGTTGGGCGATTTTGCATCTCGATGATGTTTCAAACGTCGACACGTTGGTCACGCTCCCAGGGACGCGTCCGCCCGACGTGACAGGTTAGCGGCGACGCTCGCCCGTGAGACCGACGGTGTCGACGGGATAGCCCGATTCCGCCTTGAGCTCCCTCGGACAGGGCCCTTTAGGCACCTGCTTTGGCTTGCCCTGCCATCGCTTTTCTGGTACAAAAGGGCAGTACAAAGCGTGACGCCGCCATCTCTGTAATCCCTTGAGTTATAAGGGATTATGCGACTGGAGTGAGGCTCATAAGCCCCTCCCTGATTCGCCACCAGTTGCAAGAAAAAGCCGCTGATCCGCAAGGTTCAGCGGCTTTTTTGTTTTACACCCGCAACTTCAAGGAGGTTTCTTGATGACGTTCCGCACCGCCGCGCGCGCCGTGGC
>Ga0268254_10000728_pt1 | contig 15633 bp, 14 predicted proteins | sample AgamicOrSfrz_FD_200251 | JGI IMG/M metagenome (GOLD analysis project Ga0268254, IMG submission 200251) | Agave microbial communities from Guanajuato, Mexico - Or.Sf.rz (v2) (version 3) | ecosystem: Host-associated > Plants > Phyllosphere > Phylloplane/Leaf | place: Guanajuato, Mexico...
GTCGTGGCAATCCAGGGCGAGAGCTATCGACTACGCGACAAGCGGCGCGCCGGACTGGTTATGAAGAGATCGACTACAACAAAGGAGAACGCCGCCAACGGAATGCGGTCGGCACCGCGATAACACTACAACCCGGTGTATCAAATCCGATGTGCCGATGCCGAGAGAAACTGTATCAATTCCTGAGTGCCGTTGACACCGTTGCTGCCTTTATGCGTTGAAGGGCCGCTGGGGTCGATTTCGGCCCAATGCAGCGGCCGTCATTCATATTCGGCAGGCGTCAGTGTGGGCTCCATTCATTCTCGCTTCACAGCTTTCTTTTCGATAACTCCGACACCAATTTATCGACGAACGCTTTCGAACATTGGTTTCGGGACAATTTCATCGCACCCTCAAAAAGTGGCTGTCGCAATTCAAACGAAACTGGATCGCCACTCGGTAGCCTGTCCACTCGGATGCGGCCTTCTAGACAGTATTCGTCTCCGGTTCGAGCTGCAATTACTAGGGCTGGGCCGGTTCCAGGTAGTGGATCGGCGTTGCTCTTCAACGCAGCCGACGAGAACCCCGCGCTTGCGAGCGCGGCAATTAAACTCCTCGTCTCCATTACAATTGCGTCATTCGTCTTTCCACCAGCAACAGGGCCTACGAAGGCCGCAGACACCTTTCGCTCTGCCGGAGTGTCGGGAGAAACGGTGCTCCCGCCGAGGGAGCACCCTTGAGCAAGCAATACAAGTGTGACCGCTACGAATATTATCGGTACCACGTAATTACGCTGAGTCGTCATATCAGATGCTCCTGACGTCAGTTGCTGGGATCGGTTTGTGTAGCACCCTTGTCGGGTGCCGACGTCTTTTGTCACTGACTCTAATCGCCGCTCTCCGTGCCTGTGTCGGCTGGCGTGTCGAAGAACTCTCCCGGGAGTGACCAACATTTGAAATCGGAGTAGGTGCCCGTGGGGTTCGGTCGCTGCGCAGTGGCGCATCCATAGCCCGGTCGCTCTTTCGTCGAGACTGGTATAGAAACAGCTCTAAATCCAATGACAACTGGGGAATCGAACTTTCGGCTCATGACAACGCCGGCACCACGACCATGGAATACGGAGATCTGTACACCGGGGTAACTCAACGGTGCATCGTTAGCAACCTGCTTGCTCAGGTCATTGAGCTGCTGAATGAATGCGGTCGCCTGAGATATTGTCGGCTGGCTCGCCGGCGTTGGCGCGGGATTCATGCCGTCCGCCGCTTGCCCCTTGTTCACGGGTTTGGCACCGTCCGTTTGTCCACCTGAGTCGCCGACGTTTAGATATTTCTTAAACGCGTCAAGAATTGATGCCTGGCTGGAGCCTGCGTCATACGCGATCCCGACGGCTGCATTTCCGCCCGCGCTTCGGCTATAGGTAATGCTTACGTCGATCGCCCGCGCTGCGTAGACCTCAGACACGACCAGAAATCCCGGTACTCCCTTTTCGCAAAATCTTGGTACAAGCGTCCCAACCGCTCGCATGGCCGAAATCATGCGATTACTTTTTAGCTGTTCGTCCCACGCGTCCATAATCGAAACCAAGGGCACGCCATAGGATTCGGCTTGAGGCACCGACATTTGAATACTGCTCGCATCATCGAAGTTGACACCAGCCTGTGCAATCACGGTGGGAAAAGGAATCAGTGCTTTGGCCTGTGCCTTAGTCAGATATACGGAAAAGAATTCGGGGAATGACACGATCCTGAGCTTTGTCGGACGCGTGGGCTTGAAGAGGCCGGACGGTGTATCCGCTGCCTTAAGGGGCGGCGCAGCCCGCGCGCGCTCCGCGACCTTCACTTTTTTCCGTTCAACAGGCGCCGCTTTGTCGCCCTGGCCAGCCGCAACGTCCGGTGCGCTTGCCTCGACAGGCGAGCTTGCCTCGACGGCCGGAGGTATTTCAGGTATTTGAAAGCGCGTTTGATATTGCCTTGTAAGCAGGCCAGGTTGATCGGTGGCCGGTTTATCCTTCGGGGGGTCATCCTTCGAGGATCTACTTTTCGGCATCCGGTCGTTATCGACGATGCCGTACAACGAAGTTAGCCAAAGCGATCGCTTTGTTGGACCCTCTGCACCTTGCAGCGAGGCTTCATCGCCGTTCCCAACGCAAGTGAGAAACACATCTCCCACTTGGATGTCAGCCCGCGGAGGGAACACTGGATAGATGAGGTACTTCGCCATCTGCTCGCCCCAGCTGTCGGCCACGGCCGAAACTGGAGTCGTGTCCTTGCCAAATGTCGAACATCCAGAAATCAGAGAGGCAGCGACGAGACCGGCAACCGCACGGCCTATTTTCTTCGTCATTTTGCCCTCCGTAATACGTTTGTTTGTTGACTGATGAATTATTGTAAGTTTTTCGTCACCTTGTGAGTTTTGTACGTAGCTATGTGCGCTAGCACACAGTTCCTCTCACGTCGTAGAGGATGCCGCAGTTGCTCGAACCATTGGCTGTTTGGTAGTCGGCGTGTCTGCTACTTACGATTTGCCGACTGAAGCAACGATGACCCATTCGAGCACACAGAGCTCGACGATCAGGACCGCCCATATTACGAACATCGACTGGCGGCGTAGGCGATTCCAGTCGATTGCAACCGGAGGCGCACAAGGGATTGCGTCGGGCTCAGTTCGGCCGAGGGCGTGTGAAAACGCAAAAGTACTCGGTTGTCGGGTGTCGCTTTACCCTTGCCGAGCCGTCGCCAAGCCGATACAGCGTGATCTGAAGGGTCGAACTTTTAGAGCTCCGCATTCGGCGTGCGTTTTCACACGCCCTCGGCCAGGAACTGCCGTTCGCGGTCATCAAATACCGGTCGGTCGAGCGTCCGGTCTGCGCGCGTAAGCAGTCGCGCCCTCGGCGCTGCTCTAGAATGCAAAATCGGCTCCCCCGCGCAGGGGCTGAGCCTAGAAGGCTGCGGCTTCGCTGCGGCAATCGGTTTCCGTGAACACGCCATCGATCCTCTCAGGGCGATACGTTGATTCTTCGAAGCGGTGGGCACGGCGCAGCTTTACCTGAACACCGTCTGAACGACGTATCCGGCCACGGGCTGCGCCCGTGGCCGGATGACAATGCACATGATCACTGGGTACCGTGATTTGCTTCACGCGGCGGCCATGTCGCTTGCCGTGCTGGCCGGGGAATCGAGGAGCGACGGGGCCAAGATTGCCTGATCCAGCACGAGTGCGACCAGCTCCTGCGCGGCCTTCACGTCCGGTTTCACCGATTTGCCCGCGTGCGACAGGTCAGAGCGAACGCGGTACAGTTCGCCAGCTGCCGCAGCATGATCGTTGACTTCCGACGGACCGAGGCCCGCCGCCTTCGCCGCGCGTTTGACCAGCGCACGCACCGCTGCACCGTGCGAAACCTGCTTCAGATTGGTCAGGGCGCTCTTCAATGCTTGGTCGTTGATCGCGACCGTCTCCTCCAGCTTCTCGTCGATCCAGGCGATTGCCGCCGCGTCACGGGGCCATTGCACCGCTAGGGAATCGAGAATGGTGAGGTAGGTCAGGAACTGCGAACGTGGCAGCGCTTCGTCGCTCGCGCCGACAAACAGACTGAGTGCCGCAATCAGCCGCTCATCCGTGACCGGCGGGCAGTTGTCCAGCCAGTCCTCCCAACCAATCTTCTCATTTGTCATGGACCCTGCCATCCACACCGCTTTGGGTTCGCGATCCGCGGGAATTAGCGTCGGCAGCGGACCGTTATACGTTTCGCCGTGGGGCATATGAAGGGTTGTCCACGGCCCGATGCGGAACGATGCCCGCATGCGCAACGACAACACCGGGAGTTTTGTCTTCAGTTCTTCGAACAGGATTTCCGCTTCCGCCTTTTCCATCGGGTCGAACAGGAGGTACTGCTGGACGGCAGCCGGGCTCACCGCGCCCTGCGGCTGCGGGAATGTTTCGCTATTACGTAGCTGGGCGCGCCTGCCCAGAACCATCACGTGGGCGCGCTCGGTGCGCAGCAGGCTTCCCCGGCTTGCAGTCAGGGGAACATGGAGCCAGTAGAGCTCCGGCTTTTTCGACATTACTTCAGACATCACGCCTCCATTTTGGATAGCACGGTTTCGGGACGCAAAGAATATACTGCCGCCCCTGTTAAAAGGGACTTAAAGGCGAGCGATCGGAGCGGGGCAATGGGCATTCAGGCTCAGCAGCGTCAAGCCGTGGATTGCCATCAGCCGGCGGCTGTGCGCCGCCGATAAACATGCGATATCGCTGCGCAACAACCCCCGGCAGGGTTGCCGTTGTATCCAGCGGCAACCCTGCCGCTACCCGGAACTCAACGGCTTAGCGGGCCGCGAACGTAAACCGGATATGTTCATACGGCGGCGTTGCCGACAGCCGCTGGCAGTACCCGTCCAGGAACGCCACGGCGGACTTCACACTCCACTCCGCCGCGCCGTGGCCCATCACGCGGTCCGGGAAGTAAGGATTGCCCGCGCCGGTCAGCGGATTGTCCGGAAAGTAGGCTTGCAGCTTCTTCTCGAAATCGCCCGGCTTCTGTTCGCCAGGCTCCAAGCCGACCTCCTGGGTCACCAGCTTGTAGTGCATCAGGCTGTTGCGCAGCGCAAGCAGCGAGTCGACAGCCTTGTACGGCTCCCCCTTCCGGTCAAGGGCCGGCAGGTCCAGCAGACGCAGTGCCAGGTCATATTTCTCCAGCACCGAATCCCGCTCGACCTTGGGCACATCGGTCCAGACGCGGGCGACCAGCGATGCCTTGTCCGCATCAATGCCCAACTGGTTTCTCGCCCCCTGGTCACGGCATTCGGCGAACAATTCGTTCACGAAAGCCTCGACGGCCGCCGCGCTCATTGTGATGGCGCCGGCCACGAATGCGAAATGCTCGTTGCGCTCTGCTGCGGGGATGTTGTCCTTCACGGTCCGACCGGCTTCAAGCGCATAGGCTTTCTTTGCCAGCAACGCCGCACTGGTCAGGTAGTTCATCGACAGGTACGTGCGCATCTTGATCTGCATCGATTCGTTAAAGCTTATGGTGCTCACTGGAATGGCTCCCGGAGGTGTTCGGTGTTTCGTTGTTGTTTGCCGTGCTGACCTGACGAAGGGGCCCGGTGCGTGCGCCTGAAAACATGAAGGCGGCTGGGTCCGATTGCAAGGGTCAAAACGCAGGCGTCACGAAAAATTCAAATCACCACGTCTGATAACTTTTCTTATCAGGTGTGCAGGTATGTAGATGTTAGCGTTCAGTTGGCGAACGGCGGTTCGCTTTTCGATGTGCTTTAAGGAAAAGCCGTTTTATCGTGGGAGCGGTCATCGCAACTAGACAACCACGACCGGCAGTTGTGGGTCGTGAAGACTCATTGGCAGTTCCCCAAAAGCCGACATACAACTGTGTACCGCATCGCCAAGGGCGGCAAAGCTGCATGCAGCATCCGCACGTCGGCAGACCGTTGAGCGCAGGCCGAGGCGCTCAGAAGCTTTAGACTTTCCGTAGAAAATCCCTCGCGCGGCCGATCTGCGCGATGACGCACGCGCGGCGAGAGGGACTGAAGGTACGTGAAATAAAAATATTTCCAGACGTTCCTAAAGAATTCCTCATCGACGTCGTTATCCGTCATGCAAACGTAGCGACTGCAATGTCGCACGTATTGATCGAATCCATTAAGAGCAGCCGCAACTGGCAAGTTGCGGAATAACAGAATGTTCAGCAGCATACGGGGAAGCAGCGTGGGCCCGCAGGACCCGCGTTCGCGTCATTTTATGTCAGGCTGACCGCTGAAGCGGGGTGTACCCTGACACACGGCGTGAATGCAATGCGCATCGTGTCACGCCAGAGCGCCACTCGCCGTTTCAATTCCCGCTGATGAACTTTCACCGTCGATATGTCGCCGGAAATGCGTTTGTGCTGCTTCGTATTACGTTGATTTCAACGTGGGTTCTTTTACCGACCCGCTTAGTAGCGCGCAACTTATGATCAATTGTAAAAACCGCATGACTACAACCAAGACAAATCCAATGCGAACCATTTGTGCAATGTTAGCCTCGGTTATCTTGATCATGGGGTGCGCAACCAGGCACGCCGCATCACATAGGACCGGAGACGAAGAAGCGCAAAAAAATGCCGCTCACGCGGAAATCGTCGCTGACTCTCCTAAAGACGGTGCAAAACTGGTCTTCACAGCGAGCGGGATGCCGATGGCAGTGGGGTTCTCGACAAGTACATCGAAACAGGCATGCACTGGATTCCAGCATGTCGGGACCGTTTTCGATAGTGGCCGGGAAGTGTTGTTGCCGTCGATTGCACGCTTGACCGAGAAGCTCAACAAGGCGGTCATGAGGAGCGAGACATCGCGAACAATGGACGTTCAGCCTGGGATACAGATCCAGGTACGAGGAGTGCACGGTGACGATATGGACCACCATTCAGATTCGTGTGGACCATTCGTTACATCGTTCGTCCCTGAAAAGGGGCATATGTACCACGTCAATTTTGCGTTCGATGGCACCCAGAACTGCTCGCAAAGCATGATGGATATTACGATTCGAGACCACCCGGTTTCGGTCGGACGGCCACTTCATTGTAACCTGCGAGACTTCACAGCTGCCGTCGATAATCCGCTGCGAATAAAGCACGAGCAAGCATTCGAGGCGGCTCGGAAGGAGGAGGCGGCCGCAAAGACGGCATCCGATAAAGCGTTTGCTTTGAAGGATGAGGCTGCCGCCCTCGACTCCCTTGGCAAATCGGACGAGGCCCTGGCTCGGATTGACGAGGCTTTGCGATTGGCGGAACCCTCCAGGAGCAAGGAGTTGATCGCCACGAAGGCGGGGATTGAGTTTTCGCTGAACGATCCGCGGCAGGCGCTCGCGCTTCTGGCTCCGGAAATCCAGAGGACGCGCGAGTTCGCTGCTCACAACCCGCAGCTCGCGCGCGCCGGTGCATTGGGAACCTACACCGAAGGATTCGTCACGGCCACTTTCGCCAATATTCAGTTGGAGCAATGGAAGGCGGCGATCGGCACATTGGCCGATGCCGAGTCGGAACTGGACGGGCCGAGCTTCTACGCGTACCGGGCGCTGGTCTACCGCTACATCATGGCGAGAGCCCATGATGCGTCGTTGAAAAATCCTCAACTCGAGCGGGAAGCAACGTACTACGCTGCGAACGACAAGAACCAGTACGGAGTCTTGCTACGCACATGGCAAGGCGAGGACGCCCTGAAGGAACTGTCGATCATCAACGCCGGGCTTTCTGGTGACGACCGGCAGGAGGCAGAAGCAGAAGAGCAATTCTATCTCGGCGCCTATGCGAAGTTCGTCAAAGGCGATACCGACGCAGCGCGCGGGAGGTTGCGTATCCTTAATCAGCTTGCGCCTTATAGCAGTATCGAATGGATCTATGGCAGGCGCGTTCTTGAATAGGGCGTCGGCAAATGGGCTCGGTGCCAGGACGAGCAGTCGCGCGAAGGCGGAAGCATCGTGAGACTAGCGCAGATTGTCACCTATCGACCAAGAGGCTGAAGCGGCGTTGATACGCGCCTAAAACTGACCCACTAGGGGGCGGGCAAAATCTTGGACTGTCTGGAGGTAGTCCGTGTACTCGTACGAAGACCACACTCGAGCAGTTCAGCTTTATGTGAAGTTGGGCCAGCGCATCAGGGCAACCATCAGGCAGCTGGGTTACCCGACAAAGAATTCGCTGAAGGCGTGGCATCGCGAATATGCGTCGTCGGTCGGCGCCCGAGATGCTTGTCGTCTCCCTGCTCGCGCTGGGCATCGCGTCGATCTGCTTCGGACTTTACAGGCTGATTCGAGCATTCGACGTTTTCGATCTACCACCCCGTTTAGGATCTGGTTCTCGCGCGCCCCGTCGCGATGGCGGTCGGCGTGATCGCCCTGCATATGGCGGAAAGCGCGCAGAGGCCCTTCAGGGCACGTTCGTAGGACGCAGTGCAGCCACGAAGCGACCTTTCATCTATACCGTCACATGGACATTCGTGCGACTGCTTCGCTTTCTGAGCGGCCGTTTCGATCACAACGACGCGTGTCGCGTCGATGAACCTAGCTTCGATGAAATCACTCTTTCGGGCGGCGCCACCACCGCCACACTCCCAGCGCCGCACCGCAATGCGTGGTTCATAGATGTTTGAGCACACCGCTCGCCAGCTTGCGCAGTTCGTCGAACTGCGTAACGAGTTCGAGGCGCAGAATAAAGGCCAGCATCGCTGAAGGCAATCGACATCGAAGCACAAATAGTCGACAACTCACGTTACCCCGGCAGTCGACGATTACAACGGAATTGGTCAATCTATCGATATGCAAAGCGAAAAGCAGAGGATCGTTAAGCGTTTCGTAAAAGGATATCTATCGCTACCTGCGATGATGCTGTTTATTCTGACCGTATCGTTGGTCAATGGCGCGGGCTGGAAGGTTCTGCTAGTTGGTGCGCCCGTCTTTATTACGCTGTTTACAGGTATAACGTATCAACTAGCCAAAGAAGTACGTACCCCCAAGCGACAGAATTCAGTGCTTCCGAAGTAGCCGAGCTGCACCCGCTACTCCTTCGTCCAGCGTCCGCTTTGGAGACGCCTGAAGGTCGCCTGTGGGTCGGGAGTGAGCGTTGGCGACCGGCCGTTTACGGGAAGCGAAACACCAGTGACGGGTTTGCGACGATGAGTTCGAAGCGCGGATGGACTCAGCCCGACCCGGTTCCGATGTTCACTACCGCTCGTCTTGGACGGCAGCTTCGAAGGATAAGCGTGAGCGACGGCGAGCAAGGTTCCAGTGTGTGCGGCGTGCATTGATCGCTCAGGCACGAAAGAGACGGCGGCCGTCGTTCGATTAGATACGGTGACGCCTACAAATCCAGCCAAAGAGTGCATTCGCCAGTGTCGAGCGTGCGCTTTACCTTAAACGTGAGGAAGCGCGACGCATTCGAAAACTGCTGACGCGACGGCGCGTGATGGAACGGTGCGTGGAAGAGATGTAGGCTCTTTCGCGCGCGCGTCACGGCGACGTAGAATAGGCGACGCTCTTCCTCAATGTCGCGCCGCTTGATCTCGCGGTAAAAGGGAATCGAACCGTCTGTCACGCCGAGTACGATCACGTGATCCCATTCATCACCTTTCGCTCCATGAATCGTAGATGTCACGACCTTCGGTCGGCGGGAGAGATTGGCAATATGTGCGCGGAGTTGACCAACGCGCTGGAACCGCTGGCTTGTCGTTTGCCACCGCCCAAGTTCCGCGGCCAGGTTACTGGGGGCGTTTTCAGTTGCCTTCATCATTCGCAAATAGAGGCGCGTCGCCGCGACATACCGGCCCTCAAACGATGGAATGCGTGCCGCTTTCGCGAGCGAGCGCAGACAGTCGTCGAGGACTTTGCGGGGCAGACGGCCCCCCACGATGTCGCGAAGACGGTTTGCTCTCCACGCTCTGTTGGGTGCTTTACCTGCTTTAGCAGTGGCGAAGCTGATCTGCACGAGCTTGAGCACATCCAGTGCCTTCAAGACATGGTCATAAAGCCTAGGGCTGAACGCCGACGCGGTCTCGTAATCGGCCGCAAGGAGGGCGTTTTCCGCGTGACGCACCTGCGCTTTCGTCCGGCCGAGTATTGCGATACGATCTGCAAGCACGCCTTTCGCGGACAGTCGTCGCACCAGCTCGACAACGTCAGGCTCCTGATCAATAGCCGAAGTGCAATGCAGCAGTGACGGCGTGACACCGTGACGATCACCGATAACGCGGTGCTCGGACGATGCCAACACTGCGTTTGCCAAGGCTGCATTCTGGTGCGTGAGGCGAAATGAACGCGTCAGTCCCATTGTCACGGCGTCACGAAGCACTTCGCCGAAATCAGCCAACTTCCCGCCGATGAATCCATACACGGCCTGCTTCGGGTCGCCGAACACCATTACGTTCGCAACTCGTCTTGCCACGCTGGAAAGAAGACGTGCCTGCTCGACGCTCATGTCCTGTGCTTCATCGACTAGCACATGCTGAAAGTGCAACGGCGCGTTATCAATGAGGGAATTGGCACGTCGCAACATGGCCGGATAGTCCATGCCGCCGGCACGATCAACAGTCTTTTCATAGGCGAGTCGAACCGTGCGCAACTCCACGAGCACTTCAGCGTAGTCCGCAAAGCCGGATTCACTGTCGTTCGCGAGGTCCCTGGCCAGATCGTCGCTGCCGTTGCACCGCTTGATGAAGTCGGCAAGCCGCAGCTCTTCGCGCGGCAACGAGAGATCAATACCAGTCTTCTTCTTCGCGCTTCGAGTCGCCTTGGGACACCGCTTTATCGCCGACTTGAGCAGATGGACGCTTTCCTTCGGAGTGAGCAATGCCGGAATCCGCGATCCCGCCCGTGCTTCCTTACGCACGAGCCCGAGGCCAAACGCGTGAAACGTTTTTGCAGCCACATCGGAAGGAAGGCGTTTCTTCAATACACCGACGGCCTTTTCCGAGAAGCTCAGTACAAGAATCTGCTGTGAGGGAACGCCGAGATCGATCAGATGACGGATCCGCGCGGCGAGTGTTTCAGTCTTGCCGCTGCCGGGGCAGGCCAAAACAATTACGCGCGGAAGCGTCGTGCGTACGATCGCAAGCTGCTCGGATGTGAACGTGACGGTCGCCATGGTTGTTTCTTCGTGACATGTGACAGCGTCACGTGCATTCGATATCTGTTTCATCGGAGGTTGTGAATTTGCCACCCGAGAATCAGGTGACAAAGCGGCTCAAACATGCAGAAACCGCTATACATGTCGACGAAAATGGTTGTTGGGTGGGAAGCTAGTGAACGGGGAAGAGGGAGGAGATTCGGGGTATATATCATTGCTCCTAGCCGCCTCCCGTCACACTGTCACAGACAGCAATTAGTCTCCGATGAAAGGCGTGTTGTCGAGCACCGTTACGAGGTCTGCAATGGTAGGGTTATCGCGCCAGCAGTTTTGCAGCACAAATGTCTCGTTATGACGATAGCGCCCAAGAAAGCGATTAGCGCGCTTCGCTAGCGCGGTGCCGGAGACGCGTCTCTCTTGCGGCAGCGGCGCGAGTTGCCGTCCGAGTTCCACTTTCGACGGTAGACGGAACAGGCGGAGGTTGTCCTTCCAGAACGCGCGATGGTCGAATTCGATGCAGTCAGAAAGAGTATGCAGACCGTGCTGCGCTAGCGTCCCGACACCGTCCAGTCGGAATTCGAGGTGGCAGCACGGCGAGCGACGGCGGCCGGCAGGCCACAGCTTGCTCTCCCGATCGGCGTAAAGGACGACATTGCGGCCGTTTTTGGTGCCGTCGGCTGCGGCAAGGCGGGCGAAGTAGGCGGTGCCCTGCTCGAACCAAACCGGTTGACGCATGTACGGCACTCGCAGATGCCCGAGCATAAATTGATGCAAGGCCTGTGCGGAAACGTAGTCGTCTACCAGCCAGTCAAGCGCCGCTTCTGCGTAGCCTAAGCGGGTGCGATGACGCATTTGAATGGCATGCTGAAGTGCGATCAAGGCCCGATGGCCCGGCTGGAAGATTGCGATCTCCGTTTGCCAGGCCGGATGGAAGGGCAATGAATAGCAGTTGCGGACCTGCAGTCCGCCGCAGTGCCGCTTAATGAGAGAAGAAGGGATGTCAGGCGCGGGATGGTCGATCCAGAAAGTCAGGCGGTCGAATGCCATCTCGACATCGGAGATCAGACCGAGCACCCGGCGCACGTCGACGGGCCATTTCGTACGGGATTGCGGTTGGAAAAATTTCATATTTGGGCAAACGAGGGTGGCACCGCGCCGTAGAGGGGGCGCGGTGAAGTCAGATTAGGTAGGGTGCGGCGGTCACGAGCGGTAAAACGACAGCTCGTGACCTCGCTTAAAAGTTGCGGAGGATCGCCGCGTCGATGGCATAAAAGCGCGCTCGACCGCCACCGATGCGCTTCTGGAATTGAGCGCCTTCACCATTCGTGACAAGGAGTCTTCTCTCGCGCAGCACATCAAGCACCCGGCTCTTGTCGAAGCGCATGACGATTTGCGTGTCGAATGTGAAGGGCTCGATCAAGATCAGTTGCCGTCCCTTTACGGATTCAAACGTGACATCGAGGTCAGTCATCTTGGCGTACTGACTGGCGTCGCTCGGGTCAGCCAATTTCTTTACAGCATTGATGACGTAGCGCTCGAAGGCCAATTCCCGTGCGCGATGAAGTTCTGCCCAACGTGCGACCCAGGCATCGATGACGTCATGGTCCGATTCCTTGGTCCACGGAACGATGCCAAGGTGTCGTCCGCAGGCAAGGGCGCACCGGAGCAACGCGAAAGAGGACAGCGCGGCTGACTTTCCCTCTCCAGACTTGCCCCCTTTTACTTTGACCGTATAGCGCTGAACGAATTTCGGTGTGTTCGTGTCGGCATACTGAATCACCTTTACCGGGTCGCGCAGCACTGCGTTGATATATGCCTCGGCGGCGATTCCCCAATGGTCATCGATCACCGGTGCAGGCGGCTGTTTAGTATCCTCGAGCAATCCCGAACCGGATTCACTGAAAGGCAACTCGATGCAACCGTCCGGCGGTCGCGGAGATGCCAGGTTTCCCGCAGCGTCCGCTTCATCGGTCAGAACGAGGATGACCGGAGCCTGTGCGCGATTGCCCAGACGGATGCGATTCACCGGTGTCGCTGTCGCTTCATGGAAGCCACGCACTCGTGCGAACGCTTCCCGGCGCGACTTGACTGCCGAAAGTTGAACAAGCGCGTTGTCATTTTTATCGTCATGTGCCGTCCACGCGTTGGGTCGAGTGCCGAACAAGGACTGCGCAAGCGAATTAAGGCGCACTGTTTCCGCGGTGGGAACGCCGGAGACTACAATCGCAAGCGGAGCGTGACGGAGTAGCGGAACAAGCAGCGCCGCGAGGTGAGCGGCAACTAAAAGTACGGTGCCCGCCGAAACGTCCCCGGCCAGCATTGCCCGGGCCTTGCCGATGTCACCGACGTGCTTTGCTGCGCACGCTGGACCGTCAGAGTAAACGGGGATCGGCCCGGAGGCGGAATAGACGGTGTCATGGTAGCGATAGATCGTCCCAGTGTCGCAACCCTGCGACCAGCCGTACGGAACGCCGTGCACGCCAATCGTCGCCGATTGCAACTCTGCAATGTCGGTTGGCAACTCGCGCGCACTATCAAGAGAAACTCCCGCCTTGATCAAGGATTTGCGAACGCGATTTGCCGACTCAAATGCGCTTTCCTCGAGCAGTCTGCGGACGCGGCGCCCGGAAGCGTGCTCGAATTCGATCACGCGACGAGGATCACGACCGTTCAGATCGTACGCGGTCGCAATTACCGCGACCGCAGGTGCCAGCGCAGCCTGCTCGGTGCAGGCATTGCCCGGCTCTTTAATAGCGTCGCTAAATTGCGGCGGATGAGCTGCGGGCATATCGGAGCTCGAGTCACCTGCAAGCGCGGTGTTGTCGGTTTCGATAGCCTCAGTCATTGTTCAATTCCTTCGACGCAAGGAATGCCTCAATGGCAGACAGTCGCCAGCCCCGGATGCGGGCAGTGAGTTTGAGCGGTGCCGGAAACTCCTGTGCCGCCACCATCGCTAGCAGAGAAGTTCTTCCGATGCCGACCATCGCGAGGACTTCCGGCAGGCGAAGGATGCGATCAGGGACTTGAAGTGCGGGGGCTTGAGTCGGTCCCTCGCGGAGGGGCGCGATAAGTGGATAGCTGTTCGCGACGTAAGTCGCATTGCGTGTGCTCTGATTACTACGTCGCTCCGCACGATTGGGCTGAGCGCGTACTTGCGGGTCCTGCTGCAGTGGCGCTGCGGCCAACTGCAAGTTATTGCTAGTGGATTCGTTGAATTTCATAGGTCTCACCGTATCTGTAATGGAAACGGCGCGACGACAGACGCGGGCAATCTTCACCGGCGTTCGCTGCTCAGGCGCAAACGCTTAGCGGGCGCGTCTGTCTGACAGCGCCACGGGTAGGCGGCACGTTAAGCCGCTGGTGAAGGCCCGAAGGCTCGAATCGTTGCCAAATCGATCCGACTATGACGGTCTTAGTTAGTCCCTAGACCAAGGGCCGCGAACTTGCGGGTTATTGCCGAGTTCGCTTTAGGCGGGTACGAGAATGCCTGATGACAATTATGTTGTCAACGTCAGGAAGACGCTGTTGAATTCGGCCGGTGCCGCCGATGTCTTCATTACGGGGGGCGTCCGTCAGGCCTGTTCTTTTGCGGCTGCAGCGAAGGTTGCCCAGTCCGACATCAAGGCCGCGCGCTTCGCAAACAGGTCTCCTCGCGCATATGCTGCTTCTGCCTTGTCCTTGATGCCGTGCGCCAGCGCCGCCTCGCAGACTTCGCGGGGATAGTGAGTGGTCTCGCCGGCCCAGTCGCGGAATGTCGACCGAAAGCCGTGAACCGTGATGTCGGTGCGCCCCATGCGCTTCAGCAATTCGAGCATGGCCATGTTCGACAACGGCTTGCCATACCGTGCGCCCGGAAAAACGTAGTCATTTTGTCGAACCGCTTCCTGCGCTTTCACAATCTCGATCGCACGAGGTGATAACGGCACCCGATGTTCTTTGCCCATCTTCATCCGCTCGGCCGGGATCGTCCAGACGCCCGTGCTCAGATCAAATTCCTGCCAGGTAGATGCGATCACCTCGTTTGTTCGGGAGGCCGTGAGAATGAGAAGCTCCAACGCGCGGGCAGCGGCGCCGTCCTGCGCACGAACCCGCGCTACGAAATCGGTGAGTTCGCTATACGGAAGAGCAGGGTGGTGCGCTACCTTCTGGACTTTTGACCGCTTGGGCAACAGATTGTCAAGATGGCCCTTCAGTCTGGCCGGATTTTCACCCGATCGGTAACCGCTCACCGTCGCCCAGTCGAGAACGGATTCGATCCGGCCGCGCACCCGCGTCGCTGTTTCCGTTTTGGTTGTCCAGATCGGCTCGAGCACTTTCATGACAAGTGGTGTGTCGATTGCTGATACCGGCAACGACTTGAAGACGGGGTAGGCGTAAGTCGCCAGCGTGTTGGTCCACTGATCAGCGTGCTTTGCGTTTTTCCATCCCGCGCGGTGCGCAGTGATGTATTTTTCCGCGCACTTTTCGAAGGTCATTTCGCCAGTTGCCGCCCGCTGGACTTGGCGTTCGTATCTCCGCGTATCGATCGGGTCTTTGCCATCAAGAAGTAGCCGACGACACTCCAAAGCCTTGGCTCGGGCTTCGGCGAGGCCAATAGTGTGTAACGGGCCGAGTCCCATGCCTCGTGCTTTGCCGGCGCGCATATATCGGAAAAGCCAGGACTTGGCGCCCGTGGAAGTGATTTGTAAGTATAGACCGCCCCCATCCGCGTACAGGCCCGTCTTCGTAGTCTTGTTGATCTTTAACTGGTTCAGTTTGTTAATGGCTCTTGGCATCTAGAACTATCAAATTGACTATCAAATGAATGCCGGATTATACCGTCCCGAAACGAACGTGGATGAACTCAATTTTTGTGGAGACCAATGCGGGAGCGGGGTTGACGGCTGGCTGCAAATTTCGCCGATCGCTAATCAAACGGACCGTCTCTCCGCCAGGAACCAAATTAAGCCCATGATTTCGTGGGTTTTTTTATTGTATTCACGGTCTACCCACGTTTTCCCCCACATTCAACAAAACAACAAAACGCCCCGTTTTCGCGAGGGGAG
>Ga0268254_10000732_pt1 | contig 15564 bp, 15 predicted proteins | sample AgamicOrSfrz_FD_200251 | JGI IMG/M metagenome (GOLD analysis project Ga0268254, IMG submission 200251) | Agave microbial communities from Guanajuato, Mexico - Or.Sf.rz (v2) (version 3) | ecosystem: Host-associated > Plants > Phyllosphere > Phylloplane/Leaf | place: Guanajuato, Mexico...
GCCACCCGATAGCAGGCGGAACATTCGCGCGCGGTCAGCGCATCCGCAGACCGCGTATAACCGTTGAAGACACGATGAGAAGGAAGCCGTCACCGGACATAAGGCATGCGCAAACCGAATCGTCGGTCGATGCGGCGATGCTTCGACGGGCGCTCGCTCTGGGGAACGTCCCCACAGTCTCATGAGGCCGCAGTCGACCCAAAGGCAACGGTCGCGATTTCCGAAAGCAGTCATTCCCACGCTGATAGCGAACTTGCTGGCAACTCGCTAACGGTCGGTTCCCTTCCTGCATCGATCACAAGCACAACTTCTTGTCCGACCATGTAGTAGCTGTTCAGCCTCTCATAATTCACTTTTCCAAGCTCACCGTATAGCTCGATCCGCGTACTGTTTTCCTCCACCCACATTTCGCAGCCACGCCATGTCGCATCCGAATTATCGAACTCCTGCCGGAAGAGGCGAATAGTTGGACGTGACTTCAACGCTTTCGTCGATCAGATAGAAACCCGCGACGTGCTGGAAATTCAGGCGCATTCCCGAAATGCACATTCGGTCTCGCCACACATGACGGGTCACAGTTAGGCTACGCCCCTTGATCGTCAAGTCGAAGCCCGGCCAATCGCCTTTTACGAGTTCACCGAACGGCTTCCAAGGTTTATACATTCGAGCTGCTCTTTCGGTTTCTAGTTTACGTGCTGACCACTAGCCTGTCTGGCGCGTGGCCCCTGCCAAACTTATCGCTAATCTTGGCGGTCGTGTCGAATGACCGAAACTGCCCGTTTCGTGCCGCACGCGGCTGATCACGGCTGCGTCTGGAACATGCTGTCGCGGATGGCGAATCGTTGCCACCAGTAGATCAGTTTTTCGAATCCTTCCATTAGTGAAGCGGCTTCAGGAGTCTGCATGAAGCATGCGAAGATTGGCGCGGCGTACAGATCGGCAAAGGTCACGCCACCGCCGATCAGGAACGCTTGGTCGTCCATCAACCTGTTTAGCTCAGATAAACAGACAGTCGCGCGCGGCAGCGCGGCTGCGATCTTTGTTCATTTGCTAACCGGCCGTCGCGAGTTGCAACGACTCGTTCAACATATGTCCCAAACGAGCGTTTGATAGGCGTAGGCGTCCAGTATCCCAACGATCTGGCTGACCTTGGCGCGAGCTTTTGGATCAGTGGGCTACAACTTGCATCCCGGAAAAGCGTCGTCAATGTAGCGCACGATCGCGCCTGTCTCGTAAAGGTGGAAGCCGTTGTGCTCGAATGCCGGAATACGACCGAACGGGTGCCGTGTCAAATGCTCCTTTGGAACCCCCGTCTCTGCGAACACATCGACTTCAACCAGGTCCATATTTGACCTGCTTCTCTTCCAGCGCAAGCCGGACGATCCGCACGTAGACGCTCCATGCGACGCCGTATACTTTCACCACTTCGGTTGCCGGCATACCATCGCCCCTCAGTCGCGCATGACAGGGCGCGAACACTATGACTTGCTTTGGCGAAGAACTGCGGCCTTCAATTCAACGTCGCCACTCGGACCGGCGCGCTGATTGTCGTCGATCTGGACATTCGCAATAATCGCAGTCAAATCAAACTCGAAATGAGGTGGCAGCCACACGTGGCCCGGTGACCATGGCGAGCAATCGGCATGCCGTCATCGGTCATCGACGGATCACCTTCCTCGATCAAGTTCGGTGATACGTCAGGATGCAGCGGGCACGAAACGCGGTCGCCTTTACGGGCGACCAAGCGGCCATCGTAACGCATCGTCGCCGAGCCAGTCAGCACTTTGCCGCCGTGATCGGTATCGTCACCGGTGCGAATTAAATTCATCATATCAACCTGCTACTTATCCAGAAGAGTCTTCAAATAGTCAACTCGTTGCCTGGTGATTGTGACGAGACAGTCTTTCGTGATTAAACCAGCGCCAACACCTTGAGATTGCGAGGCTTCAGCTGCAATATAGCCATTACACTGCTTTTCTCTATAGTTAAGCCAGGCCTTCTGTGACTGTTCAAATTCATCCTTGTACTGGGTGGATGTATATAACTTTTGATAGATTGCATTCAGCTCTCTTTTTGAGCTATCCAGAGCTTGATTCGCGCAGGATAAATCGCCATATACGTTCCCGCCGTCGGCGCATGTCTTGGCAAATGCGCTCGGAGACAGCACTAAAAGGATCACACAAATGATTTTTCTCATAATACTCTCAACAGATTGTGATTTATAACTCTGGAAGCTCTATGGCATAGGGTTCTGGCCTAGAGGACATCAGCCCTTGCGTTGTGCCGTGCACATGAACCGCATGCCCACTTCCATACCTGTAGCCAGTAATGCTTGCTTGATGGATGACATCTTCAACCCATGCCCTCGTCGCCGCCGAAGCCTCGTCTAAAGCATATGGATTCGCATAGCTCAGGTTATTTCCAACCAAGGAAGGCCCGCCGTTGGCCCGATCTTGTAGATGGGCAATAACCAGGGCCCTCACTCTCGGAGAAACCCGGCTCTCGGGGACATTTTGCACACTTCCATAAGCAGTTGGCCTCGGAGCATTGATGTCTGAGAATTGCCATCTTTCGTTAATTACACCTCTAATGGTGCTCCACTTTTCAAGCCCAGACATGCGACGGTTCAAAATGGTATCAACCACGGCACCCGCCTGCTTTCCCAAATTATCATCATTCAAGCTCAGCGCCACCTCGGTTGCCGTAACTTTAATCAGATCATCTACATCCTGAGCGGACAGCCGAAGAACCCTTGTCTTATCAATCGAGCCAATGAAATTTCCAATCAATCCGATGGGGTGGAAGTGCCACGGCGTGGGCTCCTTCGGGAAGCCTTCAACGCCCGTCACCTGTTCCCACCACTGCAGCTTGTTGATCCGCTCAAGCTCACTTTTCCAGAGCCACAGAAGCTGTTTCATCAACGGTGAAAGGTCATCCCACTTGCCCGGTCCGCCACCCCATTCGCTCTCGCAACGCACTACCAGATGCGAAAGCGCTTCGGCGAGCCACGGCGTCTGTTGGGCCTGCCTCAACTCCTGCGCCGTTACCGTGCCGTCGTGATTCGTATCGACTGCCTTTTCCAGCTTCGGGATGAGTTCCCCACCATTCACGAGCGACGCGCTCGACTCGAATTCCGACTTGTCCTCGCCTTCGATTAACTGCTGTGTGACATGCAGGTAACGCTTGAGCATGTCAATCGGCTTGATACTGCTGTGATCGATCAGCTCAAAACCGGGCCAGTCCCATGGACTACACATACGGGTGAGCGGATGGTCCTTCTCACACACCCAGCCCTGACGGGTTGCGCCGTCCTTCATGCCGATCGTGATGTTCCACCAGCGCACGCCTTTGTCATCCTTCGCAACGTTCTGTGCGCCAAGCTTGTCCAGATCGACACGACGGAACACGTCACGGAAATCCGCACCGGGTCCCTTCGCGTTCGCGACCTTCAAAGGGAAGTCTTTCCAGCCTTTGACGACGCCTGTCGTCGTCTGGTTCGCCAAAGTCGCATCGACCCATAGCGGCGTTCCGGTGTTCTGGAGCGGCGGCGCTGGATGGTGCCCATGATGGCCGCCGGAATGACCGTGCGGGGTCTGAGCCGATGTGTTCGGCGTCGCTGGCGGAGCGATCTTCGGCTGCACCCTGACCCAGCGTGAGCCTTGCAGATTAGCGAGCGGCACCAGATGCAGGCCGGTCTGCGTCAGCGTCTGGTCGGGTTCAGGAACATCCGTCACCAGCAGTGCGCCCGGCGAAATTTCAAGGAACGCTTTCGACTCCGGCAACTGCTTGACCCGTTCCCGACTCCTGCTGATGAAGTCCTGCAAATCCGGTCCGGCAAACGTTTCCAGATGCAGCATTGGATGCGTGCGTCCCGGCGGCAGGGAGCTTGAATCGCTGTAGTCCTGATACTGGCCCAGATAGCCGATCACCGTCCCCGCCGTCACGGCGAACGGAGTCTTCAGCACCACCACCTGATCGAGCGGCTTCGGGTCAATCACGACATCCAGTTCATTGACATACACCCAGCCATACGGCACGTGGGGCGACGCCGGCTGACCCGCTACCGCCCCCACGGGCGTGCCGCTCCTGATTGTCGCGATCTTCGCCCAGCCGGGCTTGTCCGACTTTTCCGTCGTGGAGACAATCAGTTCAGAGCCTGTCGGCAGCAGTCCGATGATCTTTCCGTTTGCTGAATCGCGCACACGGATGCCTGAAACGGGCGACGGCGTACCATCGCTGGCATCACTGGCGTCGCCAGCGGCTGGCGTGGGTAGTTTGAAATCATTCCGGATAAGGGCTGCGATCGGATCGCTATCCCCGCTGCCTCCCTGTTGCGTCAGCGGCGCCGGAGACGCAGGCGGCTTTGGCTTCGGTACCTCCTGTTTGTCCTTTGCCTTCGCGCCGACACGATAGTACCGCTCCCCCTCCCAGAACGGCATCGGCTGGATTTGCGGCGCCTTCGGGTCAACGGGAGCCTCCTTCGCCGCTTCCATCGCGATTTGGTATCCGACCCAGTCCAGCAGGTGCATGTACAGGCTGAAAAACACCAGCGTGTCGGCGGCGGGCGCCTTCTGGGGTTGCGCAGGGACGCCTGGAGTGCTCGCTGCAGCAGGGGCGCTCGCCGTGCTGGCGGCAGGAGCGGGGGCTGCTGGCGTATTGGATGCACCCGGCGCACTGGCCGCGTTCGGTGAGGCCGCATCCGGTTTCGGTTGCGGCGGCGGAAGCTGCAACTTGTGACGGATGAGCACGAAGCCCGTCGAATACAGCGCCGAGCGCTTGTCCTTGTATTCGAGTTCGGGGTATTTCGAATCGAGCCGGTACGCAACCACTTCGCCGTCCGCAATCGCGCGGATGCCAACGTCCTGCTTCAGCGCGTTGCCGGTCTTTCCATCAAAGTGTATTCCGCCGTGCCACAGGCCATTTGCGCCGAGCGGGTAGAAGCCGTTCTGCGCATTGCCGAGCGCCTTCATGTAGGTCATCGGGTCGCCTGCGTCGTCCTTCCCTGCTGGCGCAAACGGAAAGCTGAAGCTCAGCGGCTTGTAGGGCGGTGAGGCAGGCGTTGTGGGCGTCGCCGCAGCCTGCTGTGGATGCGCGGGTTGAGAATGATGCGCGCCGTGGTGCGAGTTACTCATGGGATCCAGTTCCCGTTGTTATTCAAGACAGATGGTCTGCAGGCAGAATAAGTCACCCGGAAAACGACAGGCCGCGTCCGCCCTTCGTCGCGACGGGTGTTGCCTGCAACGGATCGAGGTTCGTCGCACTTGCCCCGCCGGGCTTGTCCCACGATGCGCAGCGTTCAAGAATGTGTCCGGTGGTGACGTTCTCGATTCCCGCGCCCTTGATGCTGATGTACGACCCACCCGCGCCGAGCCACACTTCCTCTTTTGCCGTGAGGATCAGACGACCCGTTGCGCTCTCCACTTTCACATCCAGTTGCGCAAGCAGGTTCATCGCGTCGCTGAGCGCCTGAACGTCAATCTTTCCTTTCCCCGCGATCAACTTGATACCAAGGTTCTGCGCGAACAGACTGATGCCGTCCATCACACTCGCAAGCAACGACTTACCTGCCGCGAAGATGACGTTCTTGCGCGCGACGGTGTTGACATGCTCGTCGGCCGCCAGGTGGAGCGACTGCTGCGTGCTCGCCGCAATGCCTTCGGGACTGGACAGCAACATGACGGGCTTCGAGAAACCGTTCGCGTTGCCCGTGCCGCCACCCGCCGTACGGCCGCCCTTGCCGACCGAGGCCGCCACGCTGTGCTCGGTCGCGTCGGTGAACGTCTTGAGCGCATCATGCCCATCCTGCAGGCTCTCGCCCCGGTTCGTCTCGCTCGCCTTCGAGACGGTTTCGAGGACGGCCTCCGCGCCCGCCAGTTGTCCGGTGGCTGCCGCGACATTCAGCGGCTGCGTGGAGACGGATTGCGTCGAAATGACCATGCCCTGCGCGGCGCGCAACGCGCCATACGCTCCCGACCGCAGATCGAAACCGGTGCCGATGAACGGGCCGCGCGTATTGTCCGTATGCTGGATCAGATACCCCATGTGAAGGCCGGTGCTGTAACTGGTTGAGTACAGACTCAGCCGATTCTGCCCGCTGGCATCATCCATCAGGATTTCGTTAAAGCCATCGCCGCCGTATTCCTTCGAACGGTGGCCGGAAAACAGCCCGTGAGAATGGAACACCGGTTTCGTCGCGCCTCCGTGCAGCCTCGAAATGATCACTGGCCTGTCGCAATCGCCGTTCACGAAACCGACAAGCACTTCGTCTCCCTTCCTCAAGACGAAGTGGCCGCCGCGTTGACTTCCCGCATCAGGCATCGCAGCGCGTATCCATGCCGACGCACGTTCGTTGCGACCCTTGCGACTCCACGAAAGCCAGACCTTCGAGCGGTTCAGGGAGTCGATAAAGATCTCTTCGTTGTCCGGCGCGCCGACGATGCCCGTCTGCAGATGCATCTCGGGCTTCTGATGTGTGAGTGGGCTGCGGAACGGTACGCGTCGCCGCTGCGCTTCGATCTCTACCTGAAAGAATCCCGCACTGCCGTCTGTGTGGCGAACAGTCGATCCCGCGCCCGCCGCCCGCGCCTGCTCGACTTCGGCGCGCAGGCTGCGCGGGAACCGGGCGAGGGCCTCAATACCCGGCACATTGTTCTGGATCAGCCAGTCGACGGCGATGATCGCCATCTCACGTTCGTTTGCTGGTTCGCTGTCGTGAATGGGGTGGCCATCGAGCCTGTACCAGTAGCCGGGTAGTGCGCAGCGCAGGCTGCCGACGCCGAAATAGCGTTTTGCGCGGCTTGCCATTTCCTCCGCGCGAATGCGTGCCTGCGTCTCGCCCATCTCGCTGTCCGACCACGAGTATCCGCCGGTATAGATGTACTTCTCACCCTGCGCGGGAAGTTCGTCCTGATTGAACGCGGGGGAGCTGATCTCCTTCGGCAGGTCCGGTCGCATGTAGTCGAACGTGTTCGTCGTAATCGCTTCGCTTTGCGTATCCTGCTGCTCACTCCACTGTGTCAGGCCGTCGAATTCCTCGCTCGTACCCGAGCGGCTGAACTTCACCACCTGTTCCGGCAAAGGCGGAACAAAGTACAGATCGTCCATGATGACGACGGTGTGTGACTTGCCGTCCTTCGCGAATTCAAAGCGCGGGAAGATGCCGACTTCTTCCATGCTACGGTAGACGAAGTTCCAGTCGTCTTCCCACTGCACGCGTTGCGAATACGAGCGGATCGGCGAGCGCAGATCGAAGCGATACTGGCCCTGCGCCTGCGGGGTTTTGGCGAACACATCGGAGAGAATCTGCCTGCCGTCAGCTTCCTGCCAGTCGCGGCAGTCACTGCTGAGCTTGAGAAAGCTCAGCCATGACGAAAACTGAAGCTGGTAATAGGTCATTGGCCCATCACTTCCCAGACGGCGGGCGTGCTGCACATAACCGTGGATCGGCATATAGCTGCCATCGTTCTGCTGAATCCACAGTGTGACCGGCTTCAGCACGAGCGCCCCAAGCTTGATCTTTTCACCATGCGCCGACACCGCATCGATAGTGAATTCGAAATTGCCCCCAAGGCGGGCCGAACCTTTCACGTACATCGGTACGAGCCAGTCCTCGCCAAGCGGCGTGTCGAGCCTGTTTAGCCGACCCACCTGCGTATATCCAGCGCGCAGCGCACTCTGCAGCACTTCGTAAGCCATGCCGAACCCCGTGTATGGAAAACGCATGCGGCCGCCACTCAATGCGGGGGCAGCCTGCTTTACTTTGTTATTGCCTACTCTGGAAGACGATCGCCTTCGGGCATTCGAGGTATCGTCAAACCGAACCCAAACTGGAGAAGAAAAACCCGCGACGGATATCGGCCCGACCTCTATTTTATCCATCTCGCATAAAAACTGGCCGATACCATTGCCGTATCAGGCGTGCGCGTGATTTTATCTGAATCAATCGCCACGGTCATATCGGCGTTGTGTCAAATCCTGTCAAAAGCCGAGTGCGATCGACTTCAAGGAGACGGATAGATGAAATCATTTCATTGTGCCTGCTAATTGGGAGTGGCAAACCTCCTGTGGACGTTATTTGACGCCGCACAGTCTCAGTCGGGTTGTAAATTGAAGGCAGCAGCTCTGTCTTTCCATTCTGTAGACGGCAACTGGGCCTGCCCGCCGATTTCCCTCTTCGACATAGAGGGACGGGCTCTCGCCTGCCAGTACGGAAGGCATATTTGCGAACAGTGGTCCGTCGATGATCTGCACGTCCCATGCCGGGAATAGTCGATGAATGCATGACCGCGCGTTGTTCTCCCCTGGAGTCGGCACGATGCCGCCGTGTCTCGGGATTGATGTCAGCGAAAATGAGGCGACGAGCTGCGATGTCGAGTCTTGGGCTTGGACGGCTCATCGTGGCCGCGCCCAGCGCGATGCCAACGCGCGTCAAGACTCATGAACCGCACGTCGCCCCGGGGGGCCGTAACCGACCGCCCCGAAGCCGTCTCTTGGCTTTTCGTGCGGCGGACATTGAATCATGTGTCGCCAGTCGAATTGTTGACGAAAAGTTTCTGACTAAACATACTCCACCGCGCTTTCAATGGGAGGACAACGTGACGAGTGTTCACATCGATGTACTACCGAATGCAATTTCAACGGCACGTCTGCAGCTTATGCCAGCAGGTGAGCAGTTCGTGCATGAGTTGCGTGAATACACCATTGAAAATCGCGCTCATCTGCAGCCTTGGGAACCGCTTAGAGCCGAGAGCTTTTTCGAAACCGAACCAGTTCGCCGACGGCTGTCCATGATGGCGCATAACAACAACTCAGGAGTCGCGGTGCATCTGCTTCTAATTGCGCCGGGAACCGGTGAAATAGTCGGTGATTGCAACTTCACCAACATCGTCCGCGGTCCCTTTCAGGCATGTCATCTTGGATTTTCGCTTGCAAAGCGATTTGAAGGACAAGGTCTGATGCACGAAGCATTGACCTCTGCCATTACCTATATCTTCGACGAAATCAGATTGCACAGGATAATGGCAAATTTCAGGCCCGAAAATGTTCGCAGCGAACGGCTATTGAAACGGCTAGGCTTTGAGCGTGAAGGCCTGGCTCGGTCCTATCTACGGATCAATGGGGTATGGGCCGACCACGTGCTCACATCGTTAATCAATCAAATTCCGGAACGTTGAACCATTCTCGCAGTCTTCACTCCGAACTTTCTATCTCCGCAGTCCGAGTCCGCTTTCCCATTTCGAACGCCCGAATCTCATAGCCAAGTTCCCGGTACAGGCTGACCGCCTGTTCGTTAAACTCCCAAACGGCTAGTCTGATATCGGTGGCACCCTGCTTCCGCGCCCACTCTTCGGCGAGTTTGATAAGAGAGCTGCCGACCCCGCGTCCTCTGATTCGTTCTGAAACTGCGACGGACCCGATGCGCCCAACGACCATCGGCTGCAACAGCGGGCTTATCGGCTTCACAACCTGAATCGTAATGAAGCCGACGGCTTTCCCGCCAAGCTCTGCAAGGAACGTCGCTCGATCTTCTCCCTGGAGGCTGGAGAGCCAGTGCGGCTCGTCGCGGCTGAATTCTGTGGTGGCATCTGCATAGATGTCGGGGCGTACTACGTGGTGGCTCGCATTCAGGATTTGACCCAATTCGCAGATTGTCAAAACGTCTTTGATGGTCGCGCGTCGATAGCTTATTGGGTTGTTCATCGTCAGCTCTTAGGGGGAAATAAAAAAGGCGCCTTAGGCGCCTTGGTCGTTGCACATGGAGTTCGACCAGTGAGGTCGCATTCGATGCTGAGGACATAACGCACCACGGCGCAAAAGTTCGCGGCCGTGAAGATGACGAGACCGAATCGATACGTTACCAGGTTCCATGTGGCCGATATTGACACGTTGAATTCAATTTGTGAACCTATCTGCGTGCCTCCGCGACCAGGACTGACGTTCGGGCGCGATCGCCGTAGTGCGACGATAAGCGAGGTGCGAACCAACTGGAAAGGCCGATATACGGCAAGGGCGTCAGACGCTCCACGCCGCATTTTGCAAGACGAGCCGATAGCCGTCGGGATCCTCGAATGTCCGCCCCGAAATGTCCCAATATGGATTGAACGACTTTACGGAAACAAATCCATTTTCGACAAGGCGATCACCCGTTGCACTCCACCCTCGTCGATCCGGTACGTAAAACACGAGCAAGTCCTCACTCGTTGGGCGAGGCAGCACGGGATGTTCGCCGCAACGGGTGAACTCAAAATGGTAGTCCATGCCGGGACTTCCAAGCATCACTCCGTCGAACCCCTGATGGTCCTGAAACCTTGCGAGCACGGCCAGGTTAAGCCCCGCGCAATACATGCGTTCGGTACGGACAAGATCGCAAACGGGCCGAGCGACTCTGAGATGCATCTTCATCGAACAGGCCTTATGGATATGGTTGCAAAGGTATCAAACATCGGCTTGCGATACTAAACAGCGCGAACGTTGCCGCCAACATACTGCGCTGAGCGAGTGCCCGGAGTTGGACCGAAGCCAGTCCGTTACCTAGGCCTTAATCCGCAGGCTCATGGTAATGTCGTCGACTGAGCGCCCGGAAATACGAAATCTGTCATCGCGCCGGCCAATGTCAACAAACCCAAAGTATCGATAAAGGCCGATCGCAGCCTGGTTATCGCTGAAGACAGACAGGTCGATCCATTCAATGTGGTTAAGTGCCGCGAATTCTATCGCTTCCAGCATCAACCTTCGCCCAAGGCCTCTGCGATAAAAGCCCTCCTCGACGCCGATACCAAGGGTGGCGCGATGTTTCTCGGCCGGTATGCTGGAGCCGTTCAGGTCAAGATGTGCGATGAAGCGTGCGTCGGGGCCTTCGATCGCCCATGCTCTCATCCATGCAGGCCGAGGTAGAGGTATTGAAAGGCGATTTTCGAAGCGAGCGCGACGCTCGGGTGATTCGAAATCAACGGCTTCAAAAGGCGAAAAAAATGGCCGTCCGTCGCGCCCCGATTCATCGATCTGCCGGGTCAGATGCTCTGCCCAACGCTTGAAGTCAACAGGCGTTACGGCAACGGTCGTCAGCATTCTCATCACCTCGAATGGTTAAGACGGGGAGCATTGTCGCCGATGTTGGCAGTCACGCGGAATGACTGTTTCATGGTCAAACTTTACCAGGTACCGTCGGGCTCAAAATCAATCTGGATGGGCCCAGCGCCCCGTTGCATTGCCCGGCTCCTGACACAAGCTCGCTAATCGCCCTTGCTGCCGAAAACCCATCGCCTTGTATATTGCTCCGGCATGCTGGGTTTCATCTGCAACCATGACAAGCCGGTCGGACCGTCCGGCGCTCAGCCTGATCACCTCGGTCACCAGGGTTTTGCAAACATTCCGGTTTCGATGTTGTGCCCCAGTAATAACGGTCTGGAAACGCCCAATGCCGTCAAGAAAGAACAGACCAAGGCTTCCCACCTGCTCATTCCCAATAAAGGCTCCCCACCAGTTTCCTAGACCGCGTTCGATCAGGCTCCTGTAAGCCCTCTGTTGATGTGCCATGTAACGTTGTGAGCCAATGCCCGTCGGGTTTGGCATGTCGGCGAGTTGCATTCGGGACCAATCGTCCCAGTCCTGTTGCGTGGTGAAGGGGCGCACGCTGACCAATGGATTGGTCGCAACTGGAATGATCTCATCAGGATGGGCCACCAGTACCCGACAGACAGTCGCGTCGTAGCCTTGTTCCACGAATGCGTCGAAGGTCACTTCGCTGTCTGCGCTTTCCGGCCACGCGAACGTCCGGTGTGCAATAAGCGGTGGTGTCCCGACGAGCTGACCGAAGTCGTGCTCCAGCAATCTCAGGTCATTTGCTGAGGGTCGCTTATGCAGGACGAGCATGTTGCCGAAAAAATATTCGGGCGCGTCTGGCGTGCGCACGACGATGTAGTCATCCCGTGACTCGACCATCCCGATTTCCGTGTGCAGCAACAGATCAGTAGCGAGACCAAGGTTACCTCCACGCAGAATCCACGCGACGAACTCGAGCAAGTTCTTCTGTCGCACCCCGGGCTCTCCTTTTTAGCACCGTAAGATAAATACTGGACCGACGACGAATTGCGCAAATCGGGCAACAGCATCACGACGCTCCACGACGCCGCAAACGACAAACCCGGCCGAAGCCGGGTCTGGTCATCAAGATCGAAGCTGATAGTTCAAGGTTGATAGTCTTCAAATTCCCAGCCGCCGAATCGACTCAGCTTCAACGCCAAGCCATGCCAATCGTCCGCAGTGCAACTTTCCACATATCGGCTTATGGCCGACTCGATCTCAGCTAAGTCGTACTCAAACACGATCAGCATATGGCGTCCCCACACGGCCTTACGATCCGAGTACTTGGCTTTAATCCAGTCTGGGGTGCAGACCATGGTCTGAAACAGGTCGGCACCCTTTTCGTTTTCCGGGCCAATTTGCAGCTCGACCAAGAAACCAAAGCAGGCTTCGTCTTCGGGCCAGTAGGTCCGTAGCTCAACATCGGGGGAAGAAATGCCCTTTAGCTTGGCTCGCATCATGGCCCCGTGATGTTCAAATGACCATTATTCTGCCACGCTCCGCTTGGCACACTCCGCGACTGGAAATTAGCTTGCACTCCGGTCGTAGCGTAGGAGCTATTGGGCTTCGGTGAAGGTGGACGATACTGCCGCAGGCCGTCCGCGCTGATCAGCGTACTTCCGTCTGTCTGGGACACCCGATAACCCGGACCAACCCAGTCTTGCCCAAGCACGTTGGCATCTGCGGTCGACGCTTCGCCTAATGCAAAATTGCCTTTGCCAGTAGCCGCATCACGCAACATACCAATCTGTTCTCCCGCCGTCAGACCGCCACTGTTTGTGGCGCTATTTACACCTCCTTTCGTGTTGTCATTGTTCCCACTTTTGGTTGAATCGCCGCTGGTCCCACTATCGCTCCCAGGACCGGTAGAAAAGATGGCTCCAATGCTGGGCAAGGAAAACGACGTAGGTACCGGCACGATTACAAACGTACAGTCACCGTATGGTACGCAGACCGGAATAGGTGTTCCGGCCAGGGTAAAGCCGCTGGCGTGTTGTCCCTGCGAGCCACCGCTTAGGTCGTCATCGTTGTTGCCTGGGTGATCTGGCAACTGCGGCAGGTTGTTCCCGGAATCGTCCTTTGAACTGCCCGTTGCACTCGCGACATAGCCGATTGCAGCGATCTTCGCCGGCGCGGGCAACATTGCGCTACAAAAAGAACTCTGCAGACAAGCCTTGAGGATGTCAGCGGTATGTTTCTCGGAGTTGTTAGTCGCTTCGTTTTCGGCCCAAGTTGCTCCGGCTTGCGCGTCGCCGCCTGCAAGGCCGGCGGCGACGCCACCCGTCAAGACGGACAGAGCCGTCACGACTGCGGCCTGGCCCTCAGTAAGCGGTGCCCCGGTCGGATCCATCGCGATGATTGCAAGCGGCGACAACGTCGCACTTGTGGCCGCTCCAATAGCTCCGCCCGTGCAGCCGGTGCCACTTAGCGAACTGGCAGCGCACCCCAGCACCGCATGTCCCAGTACGTTTTCGATCGGAAGAGGGGCTGTGCCATCGCCGATGGCATACGCGCCCGATGCCGCCGTTTCCTGAAGCAGCGCGTTCTGGAATGCGCCAAGCAGGCTGCCTCCCTCAATCGCTGTACCTACGCCAGCCGAAATCCCGGCCTCGGCCAGCATTGCCAGAGCTCGGGTTTCCAAGGTAGAGGCGGTTGATACAGTCGCCTGATTCACAGTGGTGCCAATCGACGGATTAACACCGGCGAGGCTGGCAAGGGAGCTAGTCGGACCCCCGACAGTTAAGGGTGCCGTCGTGAAATCGAATCCGGTGTCCGAATTGTAAGTAATGCCATTCGTCAGCCCCGCCGTGATACCAGCAACGCCAGCCGCTTCAAATGCGCTGCCCCAATCCAGACTTCCGGTCATCGTCAGTTGGGAGGCGATGCTCGACGTGAACCCGGCAAAAGCCGCCGACAGCGCTATGTTGCCCAGCCCTGCTGTCGTCGCTACTGTCGCCGCCGAGGTCGCCGTTGCAGTGGTTGCCGCCGTGCCTGCTGCAGACGTGCTACCGGCCGTCGTGCCCAGCGTCGCGCCTATCGCCTCGCTCGCAGCCCCCGCGGTTATGATCGAAACGACAACGGCAAAAGCCAGACCGACAATCTCCGCGGCCCCAAAGCCACCCATCGCGGTAAAGCTCGTGTCGAGATGGTCGCTAACCGTCGTCTGGGTGAAGTTCGTGCCGAGTTGTTGCGCCAGGTTGGCGATGAACTGCTGCGTGCCGGCCTGGTCCGCAGTGCCATCGCTTCCGAGCAACTGCAACGCACCGCCGATCTGCTCGAGCTTCTGCACGTTCAGATTCATACTTGCCGCGCTCATGAAGCCGCCCGGCTGAACCTCGGTGCCGCTCGTTTTTTTATATCCCGTTGCGGCAATGTACTGCCAGATATCCCCTACATTGACCTCATTCGCCTGATTGGTCAGCGTGCCGGTATTGACCGTCCACCTGTTCGACGCGCCGATGGCGCCGGTGTTGAGAATGCTTCCCTGCCCATCCTGGTTGAAATCGAGTGTGACGTTCTGGCCGGTGATGTTGCCGCCTGCCGACATCGCACTCCAGTTCGGCGGAAAGTAGACTTGCGGCATGAGCGCGGTGACAGTCGGCAAGCAACTACACCCGTCGATATGCAACTCGGATCGGGCACAGACTGCTGGACATACCACAACATCGGCTCGGACAGCGCAGAGATCTCGTCTGGGACAACGCATCGCCAAGCTGCAGATTGTTCTGTTCTGCGTAGTTGATTGCGTTCTGATGCAGGATGGCCTTTTCCTGTCCGGTGACCGACATACCGGTCTTGCTGTCGTAAGAAAGGCCGTTCACAAAACTGGCCTGGCCGGTCTGCTGTAGCGCCGCCTGTTGCAGTGTCAGGTCTTCCGCCTGTGGACTGTAGTAGAACAGCGTCGAGGATGGCTGCAAGCTAGCCAGCAGATTGTCCAGCAACGTTTGTGGGCCCAGGGCACCGAGCATCGAACCAGCCAGCGATCCCGAAAGATACGACGCCTTACCCGTCACGGGCGTGGGCAAGGCTCCGCCTACCGAGCGCGGCGTCGACAGATTCAGCCCGGGAAGATTCACGAGGCTTTCCGTGCCGAGTTGACGAAGATCGGCGTGCCCGTCGCTGTGTCCGGTGCGCCGGTCGTTCCTCACGTTACGGAGTTCAAGACGCGGCCCGCCGCGGCACGAATCATGTTTGGTGCACTGTCCGGCAGCGACCACATCAAGGGAACGGTGACGGTCGCTGGAGCCACGTTTGAGGTGGCCGACACAGGCGTCACCATGATGGGCGGCCTGGGTGTCGTCGCGAGAAACGTAGGCAAGCAAACGGCAGATGGCGTAGGACAACTCGCCGGTGTGGCCACCCGATAGCAGGCGGAACATTCGCGCGCGGTCAGCGCATCCGCAGACCGCGTATAACCGTTGAAGACACGATGAGAAGGAAGCCGTCACCGGACATAAGGCATGCGCAAACCGAATCGTCGGT
>Ga0268254_10000734_pt1 | contig 15541 bp, 13 predicted proteins | sample AgamicOrSfrz_FD_200251 | JGI IMG/M metagenome (GOLD analysis project Ga0268254, IMG submission 200251) | Agave microbial communities from Guanajuato, Mexico - Or.Sf.rz (v2) (version 3) | ecosystem: Host-associated > Plants > Phyllosphere > Phylloplane/Leaf | place: Guanajuato, Mexico...
AGAGGTTGGGTGTTCTCCCCACCCTGCCCAGGCTCAAACGCAATGCCATGCAGTTTGTGATGCTCGTCCGTACCGGGGGGCAAAGCCAGAAAAGTTCTGCCACGCGGAATGACATAGTAGCTGTGCCCCCAGCAGTCTGTGCCCACTGGTTGACTTGTGACGGGGTGGCCGAGTTGCGTGCGTGTGAAGTACGCGGCAAAGTCCGCCTTCGTCATGAAGATTTCGAAATGTAGATGCTGCTGTCCGTGGCACCGTCCGATCCATCCAAGTACGTCCTTGCGGAGCACCTTGCGACCGCCGCCAGCCTGCGCTGACGGAATGACGGTTGGCCCGACGATGGCCGATGGCATGCGCAGAAACTCGGGAAGCAGCGCGGCGTCGGCTCCGTGCGACTGATACGCCGCCAGTTCCAGCAGATGCATGTACAGCGAATAGAACGTAATGGTGCGCCCGTCGCCCGTGTCGGTCGTGTGCTTGAGCAACACAAAGCCCGCATTGCTGTCCGGAGTGCCAGCGCCACTTTCGTAGGCGTGCTGACAGACCCGGAAGGCCACCACCTCGCCGTCGGCAATCGCGTACACCGGGCTGTGCATGTCGGGCGCGAGATGGACGCCGCAATGCCAGCGACGGTCGAACGCGACCGGATAGACACCGTGCGCGAGTTCATATCCGTCCACTATCCGCATCATCGGATCGGTGTCGGACGGATCCGTGGAATTCAGGCCTGCGGCCGGCAGGAATGGAGGGCTGATAATCATGGCTTTAGCGTGTGAAAGGGGGCTGGCCGGTTGTCTTCAATTGGCTGGTGGGGAGGATGGGCAGGGGCGTGGCGACGCTCTCCGGCCCCTCAAACACAAACCTCGCCGCCTTGATCCTGAATTCCCCCGGGCAATGAAAAACGACGTTGCCTTGCTCGATAGTCAGCGCCGCGCCGCCGCTCGCCATCACTGCCTTTGTCTTGCCTGCGACGATGACGTCCTCGCTCGCGCTTGCTACGCGCAACTGTTTTTCCGCGAACAGGTCGAGCGCATCGCTTTGCGCCTGAATCTCAACCTTGCCCTTCGCCGCAAAAATCCGGAGTCCGAGCTTGTGTGCGCATAACGAGATGAGTTCGCCGGCGGTCAGCGTCAAGCGTTTGAGCGCGCTGACGTCGGCATGCCGCCCGGCTGTCAAGATCACGTTTTCGCCGGCGGCCTGCTGGACGGAGCGGGGCGTTGCGAGCGCGATGCCGCCGGGCGCGCTCGCGAGGATCCCGGCACTCGCGAGTTGATCGAGCGCGCGCAGCAAGTCGGCTTGGGTCGTTTTATCTGGAGGCGCGGCGCGAGCCTGGGTGCTTGCGTCCACGAGCGCGGTAACGCGACTGAGTGCCGACTGCAACTCCCTGAGCGCGGCTTGCATGTCCAGTTGCTTCCCGGCAGCCTTCGGCTGATCATCCGCCGAAATGAACAGCCCCTTGCCGCCACGTATCGCACCCCACCCCGACGTGCGCAACTCGAAGCCCTCGCCTCGCCGCTGTTTCTTCGCATCGACCAGATAGCCGAGATTCAGCTGGCTCTTGCCCGAATGCTCGGTCGACAGCTTGATGCTCTCGTACCCGCGCCAGTCCTCCATGCGCAGCTTGTTGTTGCTCTGCGTGCGGATCACGTTGCGCGAGAGCCAGCGGTCCTGATTCGTGATCAGGTCGGTCGCCTGACTGTGGTGATGGAACTGCGAGATATACGGCTTGTCCGGATTGCCGTCGCGGAATTCGATTACCGCCTCGTCGCCATCGAGCGCGGGAAAGTGGAAACCCGTCTGCAGTCTGCCCGCGAACGGTTTCGCGAGCCGCAGCGGCACACTCTCGCCGCCCGGATTCCACTCGTCGAAGTCCAGGTCGAAGCGCACCGTGTAGTGACCCTGCTGCGTCAGGTACGCGTACTCGTATTTGCTCGGAGACGTCACGCGTGCGCTCAGCGTGCCGCTGATTCTCGGCCACGCGTCTTCTTCCAGCTTTAGCCGGAACCGGCGGTCGCATGGAATCGCCTTGTAGCTGTTGCGATACGCCTGGTCGCGCGCGCCGCTATGCGTGATCTCGACGATCAGCTGCCCGTTCGGTGCCTCGGGCACTGGCTCGTCCATGCGCAGCACGCGCGCCGGCCGCAGGTCGAGCACGTTGCTCTCACCCTCATAGACCACCTGCCAGGCGATCTGCGCCTCGTGACGCAGTTGCGCTTCCCACTTCGCGCCGTCCTGGTCGAGATGATGCGTGCCGTAGACGTAGGGCTGGCCGTAGGTAGTCGGGTCCTTGCGGGCGATGTTCGCCTCGGCCTTGTAGCGCTCCGAGGCCTGATCCGGGTTGTAGTCCGCCACCACGACCGATTGCGGCACCGTGTCAGCATGCATCTCGAGCGCGAAAACCGCCTCGATGCCCGATTCCAGCCCCGCCTTCTCGCGGTAGGGCACCTTCAGTTCGGGCAGGTAGACGTAATGGTCGACATCATCCCCGAACACGATCACGTCGCCATGCTTGCCCTGCTCGAAATAGCAGTAGATGCCTTCCTTCTGCATCAGCATCTGGATGTACGAAAGATCCGACATCTGATACTGGAAACGGAAGGGATGCTGTGGATATTTCCGCCGCAGCTTGAATAAAAACTGATGGCCCTTGAAGCCGTGCCGGCGCAGGATCGCCTCGATGATCTGCGGCGCGGTCTGTTGCTGGTAGATGCGGCTCGCACGCGCGAGCCTCAAACGCGCGATATGCGCTTCGACCACGATCCGGTAGCCGGTGAAGTCTTTTGTCGTTTTCGTCCTGCTGAAACGCGTGATGCAACCGGCGAACACGCGTGGCGGACTGCCGTCGGCGGGATCGATCGTGAAGCTCGCATCGCGGCCGAGGTAGTCCGCGCGTGAAAGCGCTTCGGGATGCGTGAGTTCCACCGTCACACGATACGGCTCGCCAAGACGCTCGACAGCGTTGAACGAGACCACTGACAAAGCGCGGCCGTTTGCAGGCCCAGTCACGTGAAGCGCATATGACTGCCGCCCGCTGACGGCGTCCACCCATCCTCCATTGCGCGTTGCCGCGGCATCGAGCCGGTCGTTCATCGCTTCTTGTCCTCTCATCGGTTTGTCGGCGCGGCAGAATCCGGCGACGCGCGCAAACGAATCATCTCGTTCCCGAAATGCAATTCGCGCGGACCGGCAAGCTCGTCGCTCAGACTAGTCGATCAGGCGAGACGGCGAAATCGGATTTCCGCTGGCCGAGAAGAGGAAAGGGCTTAAATACGTGTGAGGACAATCTGAAGATGCGCGATCGATGCGTAGCGCACGCGAATTGTGGAAAACGCATGCCGTCACAGGTCGACGCCAAAGGCGAATCACGCCCGGGCGCAATCCGATGGAGATAATTGCAAACTGATAGGAGACCTACGGCGCGCTAAGACAGAGACGCGGCTCAGCCAAAGAGAACGAATGCAACGACGGGCCTGGAAAGACCGACTTGCACCGCGCGAAAACAGAAAATCAGGAAAGGCTCAACCTCAAACCTGCCGCAAACAATAAGCCGCGACAGCCTCAAGCACAGCCTCATCCTCCCCAACAGCAACAGCGCACCTGATTTCCACCGCAGGCTGCGCCTCCCGGCACCGCTGGATCAGCTCAGGCAAATCCTTCCTGATGTGCCCGCCTTGCCCAAAAAACACCGGCACGACGGTAATCACATCGCAGCCATCGGCAACCAGTTCGCCGACAGCCGTGGGCAAATCCGGCTCCATCAACTCGAGAAAAGCGAGGCGGACGCGCCCGTCGCCGCCGGCTGACGCGCGCGCCGCGCGCAGCTTCGCCGCGAGCCGCTCGAACGGCTCACGCCAGCGCACATCTCGCGCGCCGTGCCCGAACAGGACCAACCCATGCGTAGCCATTTCGAAGGCTCCTAATGCCGATCCACCCACTTCAGCCCGACCAGGCCGAGCACCAGATAAACGAGTCCTGGTGTTGCCGCCGTCAACGGTGCAGGCCACGTGTTCAACGTGCCGATATGCGAGAACAGCGTATTGAACAACTGGAAGCTCATGCCGAGCATGATCCCGCCGAACACCTTCATGCCGACCACGCCGGCCCGCGTGTGCAGATACGCAAACGGCAGCGAGAGCACCAGCATCACGAACACGGCAAACGGATACAGCAGCTTGCGCCAGAGCGCGATCTCATAGCGCTGCGTGTCCTGATGGTTCTCCGTCAAATGCTGAATGTAGCGGAAAAGGTTGAACATCGACATGCGATCCGGCGACACCAGCAGCACTGACAGAATCTGTGGCGTCAATTCCGAGCGCAGCGAATATTCAGGCAGCGCAACCTGCTTCGCTCGATACACCGGGTTCAGCGCATCGGCCGGCGTGCCGGCGGGGGGCGGCACGTCGATCAGCTGCGTATCCGTCACGCCGGTCAATTGCCAATGACCAGGCGGCTGATAAACGCCGCTATTGGCGATGCGCACATTGGACAGCCGGAACTTCGAATCGAACTCATAGATCCGCACGTTGCTGATCGTCGCGTCCGGCTTCAGTTCGCCGACGTTGACAAAGCGCGTGACCTGCTCGCCGTCCGCGCGCGCGGTGAGCGTGTCTTTCACCCATACGCCGGACTTGAAGTTGCTCGACACCGACGAGCCCATCGCCTCGAGCCGCACGCGTTCGGACAGCTGGTCGGTGTACGGACCGATTACTTCGCCGATCAGATACGTGAGAAACACCAGGGGAACGCCGATTTTCAGCAGCGAGCGCAGCGCCTGATTGGTGGCGAGCCCCGACACGCGAAAAATCGTGTATTCGGAATTCGCGGCCATCTGCGCAAACACGTAGATCGCGCTGATCAGCGCAGCGACCGGAATGATCTCGTAGAAGCGCGAAGGCGTTTGCAGCGCGACGCGCAGCACCGCGTACTGGAATTTGTAGTTGCCGTGGCCGACCGAGTTCAGTTCGTTGATCAGGTCGAAGAAAAAGAACAGGCCCGAAAACGCGAACAGAATGAAGATGAACGTGAGATAGATCTGACGCGCGAAGTACCTTTCGTAGATGCGCATCGCTCAGGCCCCCTGCGAACGGCTGAACATGGCCCGCGTGAAGAGCGGCCGGTTGCGCACGCGCAGCCAGAAGATAAACGCGACAATGCCGGCCACGATCACATGCAGGATCACGAGCCCCACGCCGAACGACATCTTGCCTTGCTCGATCCACGACTGCACGACATTCAACAGGTTGGAATACGTCAGATAGATCAGCACGGCCATCACGAGATTGATCGTGCGGCTGCGCCGCGGGTTCTGGTGCGCAAGGGGAATGGCGAGCAGCATCAGATTGATGGCGATGAGCGGCAGCCCGGCGCGCCACGCGAATTCGGCGAGATTTTCCTTGGTCGGATTGCGCAACAGCGTGAGCGTAGGCGTGCCCGTAGTGGTAGGCGTGTTGACCACCGGCTGGCTTTCGATCCTCACGCCGTAACGCTCGAATTCCATGATGCGGAAATCGGGATGCCCCGGTTCGCCTTCATAACGCCGGCCGTTTTCCAGCACGACGAAGCGGTCGCCGTTCTTGTGTGTCTCGGTATGGCCGTTTTTCGACACCACCACGTTGACCTTGCCGTTTTCCGTGCTCGTGACGAATACGTTCTCGACATGACCCTGGTCGGGCGACATCTTTTCAATGAAGAACACGCGGTGAGTGCTCGCCGATTCGCGGAACTGCCCGGGCGCGAGCAGCGAAACTTCGTCGCGCTGCTGAAAACGCGCGCGAATCAGCTTGCTTTGCTGGTTCGACCACGGCCAGCCGACGAACACGAAGAACATGATGAGAATGACGATCGGCGTGGCGAAGATGCCGATCGGCTTGATGAATTGCGTGAGGCTTACGCCCGAGGACAGCCACACGACCATCTCGGAGTCTTTGTACCAGCGCGTGAGCACGAACAGGATCGAGACGAACAGCGTGGCGACGAGCATGATGGCGAGATAGCCGATCACGGTCAGGCCGATCAGGACCAGCACGTCGCGCGGGTCTATCTCGCCTTGCGCCGCGAAGCCGACGATGCGGATCATCATCGTGGTCAGCACGAGCGTGAGCAGAACCATGAACACGGCACCAGCCGTATACGCGAGTTCGCGCTGGAGGGAGCGTTCGAAGATCATTATTGATGACGAGAGGGGGCGCTCTCAGCGACGCGCGGGTTGCTTTCCGTCACGCCTCCGGTGCAGCCGCCGCGGGAAAAATAGCGGATAATTGCGGCTTTCATCCTAAGCCCAGATTTTATCCGAGGACAAGCGCGATGGACTTTAGCATAAAAGCCTGTGATTGGACCAAAGGCTCGTCAAACGGTTTCCTCACCGGGAAAGCGGATTGCATCGTAATCGGCGTGTTCGAGTCGCAAACGCTCTCGGGCGCGGCACTTGAAATCGACGCGGCCACCAAGGGCCTCCTGACCCGCATCATCAAGGCGGGCGACATGGACGGCAAGGCAGGCACCACGCTGTTCCTGCATGAAGTCTCGGGTATCGGCGCATCGCGCGTCCTGCTCGTCGGGCTCGGCAAACAGGACGCTTTCAGCCAGAAAGCTTACGGCGAAGCGGTGCGCGCGGCATGGCGCGCGCTGCTTGCCACCAAGGTCGTGCAGGTTACCTTCACACTGGCTCAACTGCCCGTGCTCGAACGTTCGGCCGACTGGGGCGTGCGCGCCGCGATTCTCGCGTTGCGCGAACTGACCTACAAGTTCACGCAGATGAAGAGCAAGCCCGAGAACTCGGCGCGTGCGTTAAAGCGCATCGTTTTCAGCGTGAACAGCGGCGACGAGAAAGCCGCCAAGCTCGCTGCGAAGCAGGGCGCCGCGCTTGCCAACGGCATGGACCTTACGCGCGACCTCGGCAATCTGCCGAGCAACGTATGCACGCCCACCTATCTCGCGAACACCGCAAAGAAGCTCGCGAAAGACTGGAAGCTGAAGGTCGAGGTGCTCGGCGAAAAGCAGTGCGAAGCGCTCAAGATGGGCTCATTCCTGTCGGTCACGGCGGGTTCGGTCGAGCCGGCGCAGTTCATCGTGTTGCAATATCAGGGCGGCGCAGCGAAAGCCGCACCCGTCGTGCTGGTCGGCAAGGGCGTGACGTTCGACACGGGCGGCATTTCGCTCAAGCCGGGCGAAGGCATGGACGAGATGAAGTACGACATGTGCGGCGCCGGCTCGGTGCTGGGCACGCTGCGCGCCGTCGCCGAAATGGGCCTGAAGATCAACGTGGTCGGCATCATTCCGGCCGTGGAGAACATGCCCTCGGGCACGGCTACGAAGCCGGGCGACATCGTCACGAGCATGAAGGGATTGACGATCGAAGTGCTGAACACGGACGCCGAAGGCCGCCTGATCCTGTGCGACGCGCTCACGTATGCCGAGCGCTTCAAGCCGGCCGCGGTGATCGACATTGCCACGCTCACGGGCGCGTGCATCATTGCGCTCGGCCATCACAACAGCGGCCTGTTCTCGAAAGACGACGCGCTCGCGGGCGAGTTGCTCGACGCGTCGCGCGAGGCGTCGGACCCGGCCTGGCGCCTGCCGCTCGACGACGAGTATCAGGAACAGTTGAAGTCCAACTTCGCAGATCTGGCCAACATCGGCGGACGTCCGGCGGGCAGCGTGACCGCAGCGTGCTTCCTGTCGCGCTTTACCGACGCGTATCCGTGGGCGCATCTGGACATTGCCGGCACAGCCTGGAAGAGCGGTGCGGCGAAGGGGGCGACGGGTCGTCCGGTGCCGCTGCTCGCACAGTTCCTGATCGATCGGGCCGCGGACGGTCGGGCCGCGGACGGTCGCTTCCCGCAATGACGCATTGCAGTAATGTCGCACGTGCCGCAGCGCCGGCACCCAGCGCGAGGTGAAGCCGCCGATGACTCGAATCGATTTCCATTCGAACGTCGGCGACTCGCTGCTGTATGCGTGCCGCCTCGCGCGCAAGGCATATCAGGCGGGACAGCCGACCATCGTCGTGGCGGAGCCCGAGCGTCTGCGCGCGTTCGACGAACAGTTGTGGACCTTCTCGGCGCTCGACTTCGTGCCGCACTGCATGGCGGGCACGCCGCTCGCCGCGCAAACGCCCATTGTGCTGGCCACGAATCTAGACGACGTCCCGCATCACCAGGTGCTGCTCAATCTCGGCGCGAGCGTGCCCGCGCAGTTCGCGCGCTTCGAAAGATTGCTCGAAGTGGTGGGTAACGCACACGACGAACTCATTGCCGGGCGCGAGCGCTATCGCTTCTATCGCGATCGCGGCTATGCTTTGAACAACTACAAGCAGGGCGCTTAGGCCTACGGCCCGCGTCGCGTGGTGCGTTGCAACGCGTCAGGTTCAGACGCTGCGGCGCACGCGCGGCCTGCTTTCGCTTTGACTCAAACACGGAGGGCGCACGTGTCAGATCCCAACGATAACTCGATCCCCATCCTGCAAGAGGTGCTCGTGCCGGGCCATGCGGCCCAACGTCGCGAGCCGCAGATTAGCGGGGCGGCTGCGGCTGTTGCGCAACCATCGGCCACACCTGTTGCGCCTGCCGCTGCGCAGCCTTCCGCTGGCGCCGCTGCGGCTGAAAGCCCGCAGCCTGCAACTGCGGCCGCTGCACCCGCGCCTGACGCTGTACGGCCTGCCACGGGAGCGGCTACACCCTTCGCTGCCGCAGCCGACACGCCTCTGCGCGAATCCGAGCAGCTTCGCGAACTCAGCGAGCAAGCGGAGCCCGAACTCGCGCCGCAGCCGGTTCCCTCGCCCGAACAAACGCTCGCTGCGGAACCCTTGCTGCCACCGCAGCCGGCAGCCGCTCACGCTCGTGCGGGCGTCCATTCCGACGAGGCCCATCGCGCAGCCGAAGCCGAGCACGCGCATGACGAGGTGCTCGCGGCATCGGCAGGCGTGTTCGATCGCACGGAGCCGCCGCCGCCGCTGGAAGCAGGCGCCACGGTGCCGCCGGACATCGCACAGGAGGCGGGGGAGCAGGTGGCTTCGGGCGTCGATGCCGATCTCATCGCTGGGCGTCTGCGCGAACGCTTTGCGACTTTCCTCGCGGGCGATGGACGCGCCGTCGTCGAAGCACGCTGCCGCAGCGCCGTGCAGGAGCACACCACGCGGCTCGTCGATCAGATCACGCGCGAAGTAGCGTTGACGTTGGAAAAAGAAATGACCGGCTGGGTACGCGAAGCCGTTGCAGCGGAGATTGCCCGCCGGACACCTGGCGTGTGACGGCAGAGAAGGTCGCGGGTTGCATGGAAGAACCGGGGGATCGGCGCTCGCGCGGAAGCCAGCACTGTTCACACGCGACCGGACTACACGAGCCACGAGCGCCAGGCGGGCGCGCGCCGGCTCTCCCGCGCTACTTCAACGTCAACACCCAGCTTGCCAGAGTAGCCGCCTGATCCGGCGTGAGTTGCGTGTTTGCTGGCATCGGCACCTGGCCCCACACGCCGCTACTGCCATCCAGAATCTTGTGCTTCAGGTAGGTGGCGGCATCTTCGCGGCCCGAGTATTTCGCGGCGACGTCGTGCAGCGCCGGCCCCATGAACGGCCGCGCCACTGAGTGGCAACTCATGCAGTTCTGCTGCTGCGCAAGCGCGAGCCCGGTCGCCGCTTCGGCGTGCGCACTCGCGCTGACGCCGATGGACATGGCGGCGAACATGGCAGCCGCTGCAAGCACCGCATACGACATTGGTTTCATTCTGGTCTCCGCCGGTGCAGGTGCCCGACTTGTGGTGCAAGCATTATAAAAGGAAAGGGACGCACGGTTTTTCGTGCGTCCCTTTCGCTTTTACGTAGAGCCCATCGCTTGACGGCCCGCGCCTGGCCTGGTGCCTCGCGGCGAGCCCGCCGTGCACCACCGCCCATTCGCCACCGTTCGTGCCCACCGTTCACGCGCCAGACGGCGCGCGGTCGTCAGCCAGTGACCGCCCCCTTGTTGGCCGGCAACGCGAGTGCCGAGTATTTCGCCAGCACGCCGCGCGTATAACGCGGCTTCGGCTGTTGCCAGGCGGCGCGCCGGCGTTGCAGTTCGGCGTCGTCGACATTCAGTTGCAGCAGCAGCTTATGGGCGTCGATGGTGATCGAGTCGCCTTCCTGCACAAGCGCGATCGTGCCGCCCACGAACGCTTCGGGCGCGACATGGCCGACCACCATGCCCCAGGTGCCGCCTGAAAAGCGCCCGTCGGTGATAAGACCCACGCTTTCGCCGAGTCCCTTGCCGATGATCGCGGAAGTCGGCGCGAGCATTTCCGGCATGCCCGGTCCGCCCTTCGGCCCGAGGTAGCGCAGCACGACGACGTCGCCGGCAACGATCCTGTTCGCGAGAATTGCTTCGAGCGCGCTCTGCTCGTCGTCGAACACGCGCGCCGGACCGGTAATGACCGGGTTCTTGAGCCCGGTGATCTTGGCGACCGCGCCGTCTTCCGCGAGATTGCCCTTCAGGATCGCGAGGTGACCTTCCTTGTACAAGGCCTGCTCGATCGGGAAGATCACCTGCTGATCCGCGCGCGGCTTGCCCGGCACATCTTTCAGTTCCTCGGCGAGCGTCTTGCCGGTGATGGTGATGCAGTCGCCGTGCAAAAGACCCGCGTCGAGCAGAATCTTCATGACCTGCGGAATGCCGCCCGCCTTGTGCAGATCGGTTGCGACGTACTGGCCGGAGGGTTTCAGATTGCAGATCACCGGCACCTTCTTGCGCATGCGCTCGAAGTCCTCGATCGTCCACTCCACTTCGGCGGCATGCGCGATGGCCAGATAGTGCAGCACTGCGTTGGTCGAGCCGCCCGTCGCCATGATCAGCGCCACGGCGTTTTCAATCGACTTCTTCGTGATGATGTCGCGAGGCTTCAGATCTTTCTTGACCGCTTCGACGAGCACGCGCGCCGATTCGGCGGCGGAGTCGACCTTTTCCTGGTCGGGATTGGCCATGGTCGACGAATACAGCAGCGACATGCCGAGCGCCTCGAACGACGAGCTCATGGTGTTGGCCGTGTACATGCCGCCGCACGAACCGGTCGACGGGCATGCGTTACGTTCGACGCCCTCGAAATCCTCCTGCGACATGCGGCCTGCCGTGAATTCGCCGACCGCCTCGAACGACGACACGATGGTGAGGTCGGTGCCCTTCCAGTTGCCGGGGCGGATCGTGCCGCCGTACACGTAGATGCCCGGCACGTTCATGCGTGCGAGGCCAATCATGCCGCCCGGCATGTTCTTGTCGCAGCCGCCGATCACGACCACGCCGTCCATCCACTGACCCTGCACGCAGGTCTCGATGCAGTCGGCAATCACTTCGCGCGACACCAGCGAGTACTTCATGCCTTCGGTGCCCATCGACATGCCGTCCGAAATGGTCGGCGTGCCGAAAATCTGCGGATTCGCGTCCGCGCCCTTCACAGCGGCGACGGCGGCGTCGGCCAGCCGTTGCAGGCCGGCGTTGCACGGCGTGATGGTGGAGTGGCCGTTGGCAATGCCGATCATCGGCTTGTCGAAGTCTTCCTTCTGATAGCCGAGCGCGTAGTACATCGAGCGATTCGGCGAACGGGCCACGCCCTGCGTGATGTTCTGCGAACGACGGTTGTATGGCATGAGGAGCTCCAGTCTGTCTGTTTTGCTGGTCGGTCCAGTGTAGTTCGGACGCGTCGGGCAAGAATGCTATTTTGCGAGATGAGTGTCCAATACATTATTAGCCGCCCATTAGGTCGTAAAATGTATTAATCATGCTGCCTCCTGTTCCCGACCTCCGTCAGTTGCGCTATTTCGTGACCGTCGCCGAAGAAAAGCACTTCGGCCGCGCGGCCACCCGCCTTTCGATGACGCAGCCGCCGCTTTCGCAGGCAATTCGTGCGCTGGAAGAGACGCTTGGCGTCGAGCTGTTCGCGCGTACCAAACGCTCGGTGGAGCTCACGCGGGTGGGCGCCGATCTGTTGCCCGAGGTGCAACGGCTGCTGGCTGGCGCGCAAGGGCTGCGGCCGCTCGCGCAAAGCCTTGCGCGCGGCGAGGCGGGGGTGCTGTCGCTCGCGTTCGTGTCGACGGCCGACTACGGCCTGCTGCCGCGCCTCTTGCGCGACTTCGGCGCGCGCCATCCGCGCGTGCGGCTCGAATTGACCGAGGCCACGAGCAACGTGCAACTGGACGAACTCGTGGCCGGACGCATCGACGCGGGCCTGCTGATCGCGCCGCTGCCGGCGCGGCACGCCACCCAGCTTTCGTGGCTGCCGATCGAGCGCGAGCCGCTCGTCATCGCGATGTCGACGAAGACGGCGGCGCGCGTGGCGGCTGCCGCGGGCAGCGCCGGCGACCCGTGCGCCGAGTGGCTCGACGCACCGGTCAGCCTGCGCGAGGTGGCCGATGCGCCGCTCGTCATCTTCCCGCGACGTTTGGCGCCCGGCTTTTATGACATCATTATGGATTGCTACGGCGTGGCGGGCCTCGCGCCGCGGGGCGGCCAGGAAGCGATCCAGATGCAGACCATCGTGAGCCTGGTATCGGCCGGCATGGGTGTCGCACTGGTGCCGCAATCTCTGCGTAACCTGCGCCGCACCGGCGTCGTGTACCGGCCGTTGTCCGAGTCCGTGCCCGCTATCGAGACAGGTCTCGTCTGGCGCAGCGCCGAGGTGAGTCCGGTACTTGCGGGCTTCATCAAGATCGTGCGCGCGCATGCCGCCGCCGCGAAGGCGCAGCAGGCCGCGTCCCCCGGTTAGCGAAACGGCGGCGAACGCATGGCGCGCGCAGCCGTCCAACGCAGGCGGCACACGCCGCGCGCCGTCCACACCAACCAGCTTCTGAACGAACCGCCCATAACAACACGATGCTCATTCACCCGAACTTCGACCCCGTTGCCATTCACCTGGGGCCGCTTGCCGTGCGTTGGTACGGACTGATGTACCTGGTCGCGTTCATCGCGGCAATCGTGGTCGGCAGGCTGCGGCTGCGTTTGCCGTATGTCGCCGCCCAAGGCTGGACGCCGAAAGACATCGACGACATGCTGTTTTACGGCGTGCTCGGCACGATTCTGGGCGGCCGGCTCGGCTATGTGCTGTTCTACAAGGCGAGCTTTTACTTCGCGCATCCGCTCGACATCTTCAAGGTGTGGGAGGGCGGCATGTCGTTCCACGGCGGCTTTCTCGGCGTGACGTTCGCGATGGTGCTGTTCGCTTATCAACGCAAGCGCTCGTGGCTGCAGGTCACCGACTTCGTCGCGCCGATGGTGCCGACCGGCCTCGCGGCGGGGCGGCTTGGCAACTTCATCAACGGCGAGTTGTGGGGGCGCGTGACCAACCCTTCGGCGCCGTGGGCGATGCTCTTTCCCGGCGCCGCGCCCGACGACGCTGCGTGGCTTGCCGCGCATCCGCAGCTGGCCGCGCAATGGCATCTGACTGAGGTGTTCGCGCAATATCACATGCTGCCGCGCCATCCTTCCGAGTTGTACGAGATCGCGCTGGAAGGCGTTGCGCTCTTCTTCGTGCTGTTCTTTTTTTCGCGCAAGCCGAAGCCCCTTGGCGCGATTTCAGCCGTGTTCCTGATCGGCTACGGCCTTGCACGCTTCACGGTTGAATTCGCGCGCGAGCCCGACGATTTCCTCGGGCTCCTTGCCATGGGCTTCTCGATGGGTCAATGGCTTTCGCTGCCGATGATTCTCGTGGGCGTTGCGATGCTCGTGTGGTCGTATCGGCGTGGCCGCAGCGAAACGGCGCACGCGTTGCCGTGAGTGTGCGATTCGCCGCGCTATAGGTAATCGCGTAGACAGATAGCAAAACGCCACGGCATGCCGTGGCGTTTTTGTTTTACGCGTGGTTCTGTCGCAGTCGACAGCGAGCGATGCCGCGCAGCGTCACTTCATCTGAACCGAGCCCGAGACGTTGACAGTGACCGTCGACGTGCCGCCTTCTATTGGCACCGGCGAGGCCATTTTCGCTTCGGCACCCATGGCACGCGCGCTCATCATCATGACGGGGCGCGGCATGACGCCGTTGTGCCCGACGTTGACCTCGCGGATCGAATAGCCACTGTAGCCAAACGCCTGCGCAGACGAAGCCGCCTGCTCGCGGAACGATCTGATCGCCTCGCCGGTGAGCTTCTGCTCGGCCGCGCGCTGTGCTGCTGGCGACAGCGAGAACTGCACGTTGCCGACTTGCATGACCGATGCCAGTTGCCCCGCGAGCTTCGACGCCGCGGCGAAGTCGTGCGATTCGAGCACGACCTCAGTGCGGCCGCGCCATGCGGAGATGCGGCCGTCGCGATCGGTGGACGGATAAATCGAGAACGAACCGGTGCGCGCGGTCACACCGCTCACGCCCTTGGCTTTTTGCAGCGCCGAATCGGCGCGCTGGTTCAGCGTGGAAGTGAGCGAAGACGGGTCGCTTGCTTCCTGCTCGTAAAAGAGCGTGATATCGACGACGTCTTGCGGGACCTCCGCGCTGGCTTGCGCATTGAGGGAGAGCACGCCGGCCGGCTGATAAGGCGCGACTGTCTGCGCGCGGGCAATGGCCGGCGAAAGGGCGAGCGCGGCAGGCGCTGCGCAGACGAGTGCGAAAGCGAGTGCACGTGCGGTGTGTTTCGTCATTATTGGACTCCTTGCTTGAACAGAATGGCGCGCGACGAGCGCGCAATGCAGCGGCATGGCGCTTGCGTGTGCCGTTGCGAGTCCGTTAGGCGCCCGTAACCTGAGCTTGGTTCCCTAATTTGACCTTGCCTGAAGTTGGCTGGAACCTCGAAAGAAATCTTGACGCGCGACACTTGCGCGCAGCCGTGCGCGCCCGACCGGCACGTGGCGCGTGCAATGTGCGACGCATCGAGCGGCCGCGGCGCACGTCAACGCGCAGCCAACGTGGCTCGGTTCAGGCAAGCCGTGTCGTGATGAAGCGCCACTCCGCTTCAGTCACCGGTGTGATCGACAGACGGTTGCCTTTCGCAAGCACCCGCATGTCTTTCAACTCCTCGTGCTCGCGCAAGGCCGCAAGCGGAATCAGCGGAATCTTCTTCTTGAACACGACGTCGACGAGCAGCCAGCGCGGCGTTTCCTGCGACGACTTGGGGTCGTAATACGGGCTCTTGCTGTCGAACTGCGTGGGGTCCGGATACGCGGTGGACGCCACTTCAGCGAGCCCCGCGATGCCTGGTTCCGGGCAGCTCGAGTGATAAAACAGCACGCCGTCGCCCACTTGCATGGCATCGCGCATGAAGTTGCGCGCCTGATAGTTGCGCACGCCCGTCCACGGCAACGTGCGGTGCGGGGCGTTGGCGAGATGGTCGATGCTTGCTTCGTCCGGTTCGGACTTCATTAGCCAGTAGCGCATGAATCGAATTGAACGTTAAGGGTTTGAAGAAGCAGGGAAGAGACGCAGAAAACGGCGCACAAACAAAAACGGCACCGGACGCAAGTCCGATGCCGTTCCACATAAGGTCCCCGCCTTAGCCGCTAGGCCGGCATCCTGAACCGGGGGTTCAGAATTGGTCGCAGTTAGCAGCACTTCGGGTACATCAGACAGAGTGACGCGCACGCCCGTGCTACAAATTTCCGCA
>Ga0268254_10000739_pt1 | contig 15486 bp, 10 predicted proteins | sample AgamicOrSfrz_FD_200251 | JGI IMG/M metagenome (GOLD analysis project Ga0268254, IMG submission 200251) | Agave microbial communities from Guanajuato, Mexico - Or.Sf.rz (v2) (version 3) | ecosystem: Host-associated > Plants > Phyllosphere > Phylloplane/Leaf | place: Guanajuato, Mexico...
ATCGTAGAGCCCAGCCGACTCGGCGCCGCCGGTGGGGAGAAGTCTCCGGCGGCTACGCCGCCTCCGACTCCTCCCCACCGGCCAAAACCTTTGCCGCTACACCGGCCAACATGATTGTCGCGGTCCACCCCCGGTACGGACGAGCATCACAAACTGCATGGCATTGCGTTTGAGCCTGGGCAGGGTGGGGAGAACACCCAACCTCTGCACGTCGAGGTGTATTTCAATAAGGGCCAAAAATATACGAGCGTCTGGAGCGTAGCGGACGACGGCACGCGCACCTTGCTCACCGCCACGCCTGTTGTAGAGACGGACTACGAATACGACCTCTACAAGAGAGCCACAGCGCTATATCCGGCGTGCCCGAGCGACGGGTATGAACTACTGCGCTTTGGCAGGATTCTGTCCTCACCTGTCACGCTCGTGTCGTCGTCCGCTAACCCGTCGGCTGGAACTGCGTCCCTGAACGCACAGGCGGTCAATCAGTGCGCTACGTGGTTCCTGGTGACATGGTCCGCAGGACAGAAAGGCTATATCGATATCAGCGACCCGACCATCCTCAAGCTGTCCGACGCAGATTTCCCGTCTTTTACCGGGTGGGAAAAAATTAGCGATGGTCACACGCCGTTCGACCAAGACGGTTTGTGCGACGTCGAGCGGCTAAAGAAATTCCTGAAGGATGCGAAGGATCATCAGACGCCCGAGGAAGTTGCGCTGACTGATGAGTATCGCAAAGAAGACGTGCTCTCCCGCTACGTGAGGACGACGGACGGCGTACGGGCAAAGTTGCGCGGTTTCGTTTGCGAAGCGCCAGGCGAATGGGACAGCACGCATAATGAAACTCGCTATGGAAAGCTTAAAGAGCCCGGTGAGTTTTATGAAGGGAACGAGGCGGGCTATAGAAAATTCATTGCCTTTCTGGAATCGTTCCAGTTCTGGGATCACACAGGCCTTGCGGCTGGCGAGAAGCTGTGGTTTTTTCACCCGTTGCAGTTTATTCGGTATTTTAGGAGATGTGGGTGGTTAAGCTTGCGAGAGCAAATTCAACTGCTGCCTCGCAACTCAATGCCTGATGCCGGAGGCCAAATATCGTGGCACGAAAGTAGAAAGAGGCTTTCGGAGGGGAACAACGACGCCCGGGGCCAGTCACCACGCGGCATGTGGTTGGCACTGAACCGAATGCACATCAAATACGGCATAAATAGCAGTCTCCGAAAGGCGCACTTCTTAGGGCAAGTTCTGAAAGAGACGGGCGCCTTATGCTCAACCCGAGAAAACGGTGACGCAACTTATTTTAGGAAAATGTACGAATCGTATACTTCGAGTGATGCTGCGTACGACTACGACCATAAGTACAATTGGATCAAGAAACTCGGCTTCCTCAAAGACCGGGACCGCTCGACGTACATCGCCGAACGGCCAAACGAAGTCCAGATAAAGGCTGTGTCTAACGGCAACGTGCAACCCGGTGATGGCGCCCGTTTCAAAGGACGGGGACTGATCCACCTCACGTGGCGAAACGGTTACTCAAAGTACGAACAATATCGTCATCTAAATTTCACAACTGATCCCAATCCAGAGTTGGTGCAGTCAAGCGCTGATGTGGCAGCAGATTCCGGGGGATATTTCTGGGCGCGTAACCGCATTAATATAAAGGCAGACAAAGGGGCAAGAGATGAAGATGTTCAGCGTTGCTTCAACGTGGTTGGTGGAGCTGGTGGCTTACCTGCGCGTCAACAATTCTTTCGCTATGTTTATTTTATTTTGAATGACAATCCAAAACAAATTACCGAACTTGGCTTAAAACGGCAAATAGAGGACGCATAGATGGTTTACAAGATAACACTGGCGCTCCTACTTTTTTGCTTCAACGGGGCCGAGGCTCAAGCAGTTCAGGAAAAGCAAGATCGCATGACGTTCAATCGAATGGATGCGGAAATCGAGGACCAGTGCGGAATGGCGATGCACGTACCCGACCTGAAAGATGTATACGATACTCCACTGGCATTTGGGTGCATCGGGCCGTACAAGTCCGGCGACCGCGCGATCTTATCTATGGACTTCGAATATGATCCCAACGAGCATTGCGGGGGCTCGCGCCTCACCTTCGTTGTGGAGAACGTTGGGATTTTCGAGAAAATGAGACGTGGCAAAGATAGCACCTTTGTGTTTGACGGCGTCGAAAAAAGACCGCGACTATCCGCAGGGGCCGCATTCGGTGAATCGAACTGCGGCGCCGCAACTAACGTCACAGTCAGTCCCATCCAAGGGAGCAACTGGCAGGGATGGATCGCCGAGGAAAAGTTCGCAAGAGTCCGCACTCGGTGTAGGCCATTTAAGGAATTCACGTCAAACTACCGATGTATTCACGTAATGATCGGCAATAGAACCATGACGGCCCAACTTACGGGAGTTTGTCTTCTGAGACGGCGGGAGTCAGATCTCGAGAATGGCCTGAGCTACGATATATTTTATGAAATGCTCAAATCCTTAAAGTTCAAAAGCGACTAGCATATGTTCCTGAATCTTCAATCTCCTTCCCGATGCAAGGCACCCCACGAAACGGGATTAATGCCACCATCTTAATTGTGATTATGCGCTTATGGCATGCGCCAATTGCACCCTATTTGGGGGAAGCTTCAGCATTCGAATAGCTCTCCGCCGCAAGGTATTTGGCATTTCAGGCCGTCGCCGCTCTCATTGACCGGCGATGGCGTTTCCTAGTGCGGATGGTAGACCTAGAGTAAGCCGTCGATTGGTAATATGTCAAAAAACCTCAGAGGCCACCTAATTGCCATCGACCAAATGATAAACATCCTACTTGTTGCATTGACGTTGATTTCCTTCAACGTCCTAGCGTCTGATCCGCCCATAATATTTTCGCCAGCTCCGGGATTTAGCGCCATTTTAGGAATCGAGGGTAGCGCTGTGACATTTTCTATTAAAGATTCGAAGAGACTTGCGGCCAAAGGAATTGTAAATTCGGATACCGGAAACCCAATTCATATAGTGGTCGAGAATTATACGTTTGACAATCGAAATGGATTTTCAATTTGGTCTCTCGACGAGGGGAAAGGTACATACACAATACATAGAATATTCATTTTTTCAAAACGAGAACCCACATTTAAGGAGGCGCGTCCAGCTTGTGGCGACGAGTTTATTAACTTGCGGGTAGACAAAAAAATAAGCGCCTTATCAGCAGCTATTTCAAGGACAATGTGCCGACCCGCTGCATAACTCACCTACCCCGGTCGACTCTCCAATGATTGTCGAAGATCGCGGCGATCGCACGCTTTCCTGCAACGCCCGGACGCTATCGGCCTGCCCTCAACTCCGCACTCAGGAAATATGGTTTGGTCAGCTACGTCAGGCAATGGTACGTCGATCAACTCAGCGTCTCTCTGTAGCGTATTCCCACCTACAACTGACGGTTCTCTGAAAGCTTAGGTGCAAAAGAAGTCGATGGCCAGTGGTACCGCTACATTCCCGAGAATATTGGGCCGTCAGTCGGCCACGATGCATACCGCCTCGCCCCATTCGATAATCGTGCGCACGTCAAAACTATTGCCCTCAAAGGAAAGAACTGGATTGGCCGGGCAGTCACCATCGATGACACAACGGGCGACGAAAAAAAGCGCGGCCGCTTCTTCCAGTTTTGTCTCATCCATAACGCTCACGCGCTGTGCGGACAAACACCGGTCGTATGGCTCGCAAACCCAAGAGTCAACGACCTGTGGAAAATGAAGGCGATCCTGCAGTCAGTCGATTTCGTTGATACGCAAGCAGGGGGGTCAGCGGATACGACTTCACCGTAGATTCAAAACTCGTCTGCGCGCACGCGTCCGCGAACCGTGGCGCAACCACTCTCACATGCCCTCATCCCATCCGGCCAGTCCTACACAACTTTAATCCGTTTCGTCATCTCAGCGTGTAGAAATCCGATTCCGCTCACGAGCCAATTGCCATAGCCTTAAGGGGTACCCTCAATAGCAGCACTGCATATCAAATCGCCCGCTCGGAGGCAGCAGCCCTATCATGGAATCACCTATCCGCAAAGGCGACACACTCGAAAACGGCGGCGAAGTAACCGGCGGCTCGTCCACCATGAGCTTCATGAACCGTCCGCTTGCCCGGCAAGGCGACGCGGCCGTTTGCCATCAACATGGCCACACTACGATAGACGAAGGCAACGAAAACTTCCCTGATCAGGACGGCAAACCCGTCGCAATGCACCATCATCGCTGCGCGTGCGGCTGCCGGCTGATTTCCTCGTTGCTGCACGTCCATATCGCTTGATGCCCGTCGATCTTTCCGCAGCCGGGCCACCCAGCGCCTACCCGGGGCGGCGCGCGGGTTTCTGGCCATGGCTCGCGATATGGGCGACATGCAATGTCGTGGGCTCGCCGCTCGCACTGCTGCTTTGGCCGAAGGCAGAATCCGCGCACGGCGCATTGTTCTGGCTTTGGGTCGTCGGGACCCCTAATGCACTGTTCGTGTTCGTGCGGGGCATCGCTCGCGCAGGCTATGAAACCTTCTGGTTCCGTGCACATTTTGAGAATACCCATCGGGCCAAGTGGATCGATGATCGAGTCAGCCTTGCGCAACGGCCATTACACGTCCTCGGGGTCGGTTACTGTCTGCCTCTCGGCGAGCGCAGTCTCGCCCAGGTCATGGCGGACGGAAGATCGCTGCTGAAAGTGCAGGCGCCGCGCAATGGCCCCGGCACCATCCTGCACAACCGGTTTGAGGAGGCCGAGACACTTGCAGATGAACCTGGCGAAGCTCCAACAAGCTTAGCGGAGGAAGACACGGTTGTCGGCGTCCCTCTTCCAGCGCCCCAAACCGCAACCATCGTTGCAAAACTCGCGCAGGCGCTAGAGCCTCTCGTAGCGAGCCTGCATGCACTATCGCAATACGAGCGCCGTTACTGGCCACAGGTGCGGGTGCTGGCCGCGCCGGGCGAGGCCGAGCTACGTGAAGAGCAGGTACGCGATGCGCTGCGCATTGCTCGAATTTCACCGCTCGAATGTCAGGCTGTGCCGGAAGCTGACGCGCTTCTCATCGCCGACGCATGGCTGGATGCGGGCGAGCGCCAGCCGCTGCTTGTGGTCGCCATGGCATGGCACGACAGTGCGCCACATGCTGGCAGCACCGAGGGCTGCGTTGCGGTCTTGTTGAGTCCCGGCTTCTACCGGTTGCCTGAATCGGTGGCGACAATCGGCACCTTGCATGGTCCCGTGGCCGACACGTTCGATAACCTCGAGTCACTATTGGGCAACGCGATCATCTGGGGGAAGGCTCACGCGCCGGCCATCAAGCGCGCATGGATCACACGCATCGGCGCCGAGCGCGACGCAGCACTTCTCGCCGCATTGCGCGCAGCGTCGCTTGCCAGTGTCGCAACGCATGAGGCGCAAAGCCGGTTCGACCGCGTGGTCGGGGACGCGGGTGGCGCGAATGCATGGCTGTCAGTTGCTGCTGCAATCGGATCAGGTGTGAGTGGCCCGCAGTTGATCGTCGACGGCGCTCAGGCTGCAATCCTCTATGTGACACCCATCGCAAATTCCAGTTGAGCGCATGTCGTCTACGAAAAACAATCTCGACGCGCTCGCGTCGGCGAGCTCACTGCGTGAGGAGAGAACCACGCTGGCGATCTGGGGCGTGCCGGTGGTGGTTGGCATCGTCTGCATCCTGGCGCTCGCCTTCGTATGGTTCGGCGGCGATCTTGTCGGTGCATCGTCGGTAGAAGCCCGCAAGAGCGCAACGATCTGGATTCTTTCTGTTTGCGCAGTGCTCATCCCTGCGCATTTCATTGTGCTCGGCCCCGCCACGTATGCGCTCTCGGCGGTTCTGTTTCGAAGCAAGACCGGTGAGCTGTCTGCATCCAACAAGCCGCTGAAACGCGACTCCCGCCTGCAATATGTGCACGATGAACTGCGCACCTCACACGGCTGGCTCGGTCTCTACAAGACGCCGTGGCTGATGGTAATGGGCACTGACGCACTCGTCGGCGAAGTCGCGCCCGGATTGAAAGAGACGGGCATCGTGCGGCTAGGAAATGTGGTGCTTGTCCATGCCGCACCGGACGGTATCGAAGCCGGGGCCTGGAGGCAACAGATCCGGCAACTGCGGCGCAGGCGTCCGATCGACGGGATCGTCTGCGTCGAGCGCGCCGAAGATGGAACGCGGCCAGACATCGACCTGTCGCGCACGCTCGCTTCGCTGACGCGCGATCTCGGATGGGCTCCGCCTGTCACGCTCATGCATGCGCTACCCACCACAGGCCAGCAATCGGGTCCGTTCGAAGCCGTAGGCGTCTTTACGACGGGAGCACGCGCCACCGGACAGCAATCGGAGCAAATGCGGCAGGCAGCAAGCGAGGCGCTGCGGGCGCAGCTTGCGTCGCTCGAACACCGAACGGCCCATGCTGGCGTCCGGCAATGTCGCGAGCATGAGTGGATCACCTGGCTAGCCCAATTGTCGGTCTACATTGGGGAGCAACGTGACCGTGTCGTTGCACGTTGCACCGACATTGCGGCATCGCCGCTGCTGCGCGCGCCTCTCGCTGGATTGCTGTTTGCCCCAGTTTTTGGCAGCATTCAAAGCACGCCTACGCCTGCGCCGTCGCATCGGAACACCGCTTCTAACGCCGCCGACCTCGAAGCCGCCGCAGCAACCGCCGCCGCTGCCGAGCGCGTTCAGCCGGTCGCATTGCTGCCTACCTGGAGAGAAATCGCACGTCAGCTGCATCACTATCGCGGACAACGCGTCGGCTTTGACTTGCGCAACGCCCTCGCCGCTTTCGCGACAGTCGCCGCAATCGGCTCGTCGGTTGCAATGGCTATCTCCGCGATCGGCAATCGCAGCTTGATCAGCGGCGCGCAGGCAAGCGTCGACGCAGCGCTCGCTGCTTCACCGGGCACACCTGCGGCGCTGCGCGCTCAACTGGCGCTGCAACAGCAGATCGACATGTTCGAAGAACGTCACAAACGCGGCTCGCCCTGGCATCTGCGGGCGGGCCTGGATCGCAATGACGACATTCTCCGCACGCTATGGCGTCCCTATCTGGCCGTAGCGTCCACGAACCTGGTACGTCCGGTCACACAGTCTCTGCGCGAGCAACTAGCCGCTCTTTCGCAAGTGCGCGCGGACGCGCTGCAAACGCACGACGCACAGCAACGCGGTTACAGTGCGCTCAAGACCTACCTCATGCTCGCCACGCCGCTACACGCCGACGCGGGGTTCCTGACGAATCAGCTCGTCGCCTCATGGCCCGCGCCGCCCGGCATGCGCGCCGGAGAATGGCTCGACGCCTCGCAGCGCCTCGCCGCGTTCTACGCCGATCACCTCGCCGCGCATCGTGAATGGCGCATCGACGCCGACGATCCGCTAGTGGCTTCCGCGCGCAACACACTCGCGAATCAGATCGGCCTCGCCAGCGCCGACGACATGATCTACCAGCGCCTTCTGGACGACGCAAAAGGCAAATACGCAGACGCATCGCTTGTCACGCTGCTTGGGGGCTCGGACGCGCAGGGGCTCTTCACAGCCACGCAGACGGTGCCAGGCATCTACACGCGCGCGGCGTGGGACGGAATAATCGCTGGCGCCATCAACAAAGCTGCGAGCACACGTCAAGTGAAGGGCGACTGGGTCCTCGCCATGCCGCAGCCTGTGACCAGCCTCAGCACGGCAGAAGCGGCAGTCGATCGCAAACATATGACGGACGACGTGGCCAGCGGTCTGAAGCAACGGCTAACGGCACGCTACTTTGCCGATTACGCCGCCGCCTGGCAGCGCATGCTCAACAGCATCCAGTGGGAACCGCCATCGAACGTAAACGGCGCAATCGACCAACTCGCGCGTCTGAGCGACGCACAAACCTCGCCGCTCATCGCGTTGATGAGCGCCGTGCAGTTTCAAGCGCAAGCGGGCCGGCCGTCGCAGGCATTGTCGGACACGCTCGTGCGCAAGGCGCAAAGCCTGATCGGCCGTGACGATGACACGCAGACGGCCACGCAGACCAGTCCGCTCGACAAACCGTTTGGGCCGCTGCTGGCACTAATGGGCGATTCCACTCCCAGCGCAAATGATCGCAGACGAGCCTCTGCGCACAACGTTGCGCTGAGCGGTGTAAGCCTGTCCCACTTTCTGACGGCCGCAACCACAGTGCGTCTGAAGTTGCAGCAAATCGAGGCGAGCCCAGATGCGCAAGCCATGTGTCGCGCCCTTGCACAAGCTGTGTTCCAGGGCAAGCTATCCGAGCTGTCTCAGGCTCGCGACGATGCGGCGCTCACGGCCGCCAGTGTCGGCGCCCAATGGGCGGGCTTTGGTGACGCATTGTTCGCACGGCCACTCGAGGGTGCCTGGCAAACGATTCTGCAACCGGCCGCGGCGAGCTTTAACGACGCGTGGCGCGCCAGCGTCGCCGCACCGTTCAACGCCGCGATGAATGGGCGATATCCGTTCGCGGATACGAGCGCAGACGCCTCGTTCGCGGAACTCGGCAGGTATGTGCGTCCCGACAGTGGAATCATTGCACGATTCATTTCGACGCAGCTTGCAGGCGTACTCAAACTGGAGGGCGACCACTGGGTGCAGAACGAACTCGCGCCGCAGGCGCTGCAACTGGATCCGACATTTGTCGCGGCAATCCGTCAATTGTCGACACTAGGGGCACAAGCGTATGCGCAGGGCGACGCCGGCTATCGGTTCGAGATCATGGCCCTACCGTCGGCAAATGTGACGCGCACGGAGCTTTCGATCGACGGCAGTAAGCCGCTCGTCTATTTCAATCAGCAGGAATCGTGGACAAAACTCAAATGGCCTGGCGACGGTCTGAACGGACGTGCCGGCTTGATGTGGGAGATGGTGAACGCCGGCATGCGTCAGGCGTTCGACGCCACCGGCGACTGGGCGTTTCTTCGGCTACTTGCCGAAGCGCGGATCAAGCCGCTCGACAGCACACGTTATGAACTGACCTGGAATCAGCCCGATGCGGCGCCGCTTCGATATGTGCTGCGCACGCAGGTCGGCGCGGGGCCAATCAATTTGCTAAAACTGCGCGGATTCAGAATGCCGGAGCGAGTCTTTGTCGTCGGCAAGGCCGCAAACGCGGTGGTGCTTCCACCACTACCACCGGAATTGCAGTGAGGCATTTCACGGCGTTTCACCGCGCAGCGAAATCCCCCTCCCCTAAGCCGCCACCAACACCCCACCACCCACACGCCGCGCCGCATCCTGGACGCGCTCGCGCGCGGCAAACGCCTCGCCAATCATCAACAGACTAGGCTGAGAAGCATCTACCCACTGCTGGGCCTCTCCAGCGGCGAGGTCTTCTAGCGTCAACGTCAGCATGCGCTCGCGCTCGGTGCTGCAAGCCTCCACGATCGCCACAGGCGTCGACACCGGCTTGCCCGCCTCGATCAACTGCTGCGCAATCTCGACACCACTGTCACGACCCATGTAAAACACCAGCGAATCGGCATTCACCTGCTCGCGGATTTCATCCGATCCAGGCGCGCGGCTAAACGTTGCCAATGCCACGCTGCGCGACACGCCGCGCAACGTCAAGGACCGCTTCAGCGAAGCTGCGCTGGCAAGCGCAGCCGTGATGCCAGGCACCACTTCATAGTCGATGCCGGCCGCTTCGAGCGCGCGCATCTCTTCATCGGCGCGACCGAACAGCATCGGGTCGCCTCCCTTCAGGCGCACCACCACTTCGTGTTCGTGAGCAGCGTCCACGATCTGCTTGTTGATGAACTGCTGCGCCGTGGACAGTCGTCCACAGCGCTTGCCTACCGCAATGCGCCGCGCATGGGACGGCGCGTAGTCGAGCATTGCGGGCTCGACCAGCGCGTCGTGCAGAACCACATCGGCGGTGGCGAGAAGCCGTGCGCCGCGCACCGTAATCAGGTCGGCGGCGCCTGGTCCCGCGCCGATCAGATAAACCTTGCCCATTTGCCTCAGCCTGTTCGTCAGTGCGCAAGCGGTGCGCGGCAGCGCAAACCGCTTACGCCGAAAACCCGCGGATCATCCCGGCCGCGACCGTGTGATGCGTCGCTTCGTCGATCAGCACGAACGCGCCCGTGCCCTGATGCGAGTCGTACACGTCGCACACCAGCGGCTTTTGCAGCGTCAGCGCCACGCGTCCGATGTCGTTCATCGCCAGTTCGCGGCGATCGGTCGAATGCGACAGCGTATGCACGTCGAGCACTTCCTTGATGGCGCCGATGCGCGCAAACACTGTGTTGGTGGTCTGCTTCAACAGGTACTTGCGCTGCGTCGAGAGCGGCGTGTCGTCGAACCAGCACAGGTCGGCTTCGAGCTTTTTCGCGGGTTCCGGCGCCGCTTCGCGCAGCACGAACGTATCGCCGCGCGACACGTCGACGTCTTCCGCGAGGCGGATGGTCACCGTCTGACCGGCGAACGCGCGGTCGACAGCAGCCGTGCCGCCCACCACCGGCGCGATGATCTCGGCAACCGTGGCTTCGCGATTGGCCGGCAACACGACGATGGTGTCGCCCACCTTCACTTCGCCCGCCTCGACGCGGCCCATGTAGCCACGGAAGTCGTCGGCCTGGCTGCCGTCCTGGCGCGCAACCCATTGCACCGGAAAGCGCAGCGCCTGGCCCGTCGCCACTTCCACCGGCAATGCTTCGAGCAGATCCAGCAACGGTTCGCCCGCATACCACGGCATGCGCTCGCTCGCGGTCACGATGTTGTCGCCCTTGAGCGCCGACACCGGCACGAAGCGCACATCGGAGAGGCCGAGTTGACGCGCGAGTTCCACATACGCGTCGCGAATTTCGTTAAAGCGCGTCTCGCTGTAATCGACCAGATCCATCTTGTTGATCGCGACAATCGCATGCTGCAAGCCGAGCAGCTTGACGATCGCGCTATGGCGCTTGGTCTGCGGCAACAGTTGCGCAACGCCGTCCACGAACGTCACCCGCGTCGCGTCGACGAGAATGATCGCGGCGTGCGCTGTCGACGCACCCGTCACCATGTTGCGCGTGTACTGCTCGTGCCCCGGCGTATCGGCAATGATGAACTTGCGCTTGGCGGTCGCGAAATAGCGATACGCGACGTCGATCGTGATGCCCTGCTCGCGTTCGGCTTCAAGGCCGTCGGTCAGCAGCGCGAGGTCGATTTCGTCGCCCACGGTGCGCTTGTTCCGCGCGCGCGACAACGCCGACAACTGGTCGGAGAGCACAGCCTTGCTGTCATACAGCAGGCGGCCGATCAGCGTACTCTTGCCGTCGTCGACGCTGCCCGCGGTAATGAAGCGAAGCACGCCGAGGTCTTCTGGTTGATGAATGCTGCTCATGATGTTCTGTCCTTGTCGGCGTGCTTAGAAATAACCCTGCTTCTTGCGCTGTTCCATCGCGGCTTCGGAGACCTGATCGTCCATGCGCGTCGCGCCGCGCTCCGTGATTTCGGTCACGGCCGTTTCGGCGATGATCTTTTCCAGATCGTCGGCATCGCTTTCCACCGGGCAGGTGCAGCTGATGTCGCCGACCGTGCGAAAGCGCACCACTGCGGTTTCGCTGACTTCGCCTTCGCGCATTGGCGTGAGCGGCGTGACCGGCACCAGCAGGCCGTTGCGGCGCACGATCTCGCGTTGGTGCGCGTAGTAGATCGACGGCAGTTCGAGCTTTTCGCGCGCAATGTATTGCCACACGTCGAGTTCAGTCCAGTTCGAAATCGGGAACACGCGCAGATGTTCGCCGTTATGCAGACGTGCGTTGTACAGGCTCCACAGTTCCGGGCGCTGCGCTTTCGGGTCCCATTGGCCGAACTCGTCGCGGAACGAGAAAATGCGCTCTTTCGCACGAGCCTTTTCTTCGTCGCGGCGCGCGCCGCCGATCAGCGCGGTATAGCCATGCTGTTCGATCGTTTCGAGCAGCGTCACGGCCTGCGCAGCATTGCGCGAATCCGTTTCGCGGCGCAGGCGCACGGTGCCGCGCTTGATCGAGTCTTCAACATGGCCCACAACCAGTTCCGCGCCGATTTCTTTCGCGCGACGATCGCGGAAGTCGATCACTTCGTCGTAGTTATGACCGGTGTCGATGTGCACGAGCGGGAACGGCAGCACGGTCTTGCGATTCGCGCCAATGCCGAACGCCTTCAGCGCAAGCGCGAGCACGACGACCGAATCCTTGCCGCCCGAGAACAGCAGCGCCGGCCTGCTGCACTCGGCAACCAGTTCGCGCAGGATATGAATCGACTCGGCTTCGAGCCAATCGAGGTGATCCATCCGGTTCGCCGTGTTGGCAAGCGGAGCGTTGACAGTGGAATCGAGCGTGGTGCTCATGTTTGGTCCTTCGTTGATTCGCCCCGACGAGGTTGCTCGTCAAAGCTCAGTGATTCAATTCGCTCAGTGATTTGGTATGTGCGGGGTGAAGTCGCAAAGGCAAGTCGCCAACCCAAACCTTCTGCGCTCGACGCCGCACAAACCAGACCTGCTTCAAGCCGGCGCGTTCTCGCTGCGGTCCACGGCAATCGGCGTGATCGTCGTGATATGCAGCCCGCATTCCTTCGTATCGCGCGACTCCCACCACCAGCGGCCCGCGCGGCTGTCTTCGCCGGGGCGCACCGCGCGCGTGCAAGGCTCGCAGCCGATGCTCGGATAACCGCGCGCATGCAGCGGATTGACCGGCACGTCGAACGCTTTCAGGTAATCCCACACTTCAGTTTCTGTCCAGTCCGTGAGCGGATTGAACTTCGCGATATTGCGTGCGGCGTCGTGTTCTTCCTCGTGCAATTCGGCACGCGTCACCGACTGCTCGCGGCGCTGCCCCGTCACCCACGCGCTCACATCCGACAAAGCGCGGTTCAGCGGCTCGACCTTGCGGATTTCGCAGCAGCGCTTGCGCAGATCGACACTTTCGTAAAACGCGTTCAGGCCGTGTGAGGCAACGTATTCGTCGACAGCGGCAGCCTGCGGGTGGAACTGCTCGATTTCGTAGCCATAACGCTCTTTCACGCGCTCAAGCATGCCGAGCGTCTCGGCATGCAAACGGCCCGTGTTCAGCGAGAAGATGCCGATCTTCACACCGCGCGACAGGATCGCGTGCGTGAGCAGCATGTCTTCGGCCGCGAGGCTGCTTGCGAGCTTCACGTTCGCGTGGCGCGCGGCGATCGAATCGAGCAGCGCGTTCAGGCGCTCGACCTTCGCAGCGAGCTCCGGCGTGAGCGTTTGCGACAGGGCGGCGCTCATGCCGTGGCCTTGGCAGAAGCCGCCGAAGCCGACAGAGCCGCGCGACGGCGAAACAGCGGCGACGGTTCGTCGAATGCACCCTGGTACTGCACGGTGAAGTCGTCGAATGCCTTGATTGCGTCGGCGATGTCCTTGTCGGCGCGCACCGCCATTGCGTCGAAACCGCAGCGCAGCATCAGGCGCACCTGGTCGCGCAGCACGTCGCCGATGGCGCGCAGTTCGCCCTTGTAGCCGTAACGCTCGCGCAACAGGCGGGCAATGCTGTAGCCGCGGCCGTCGCGAAACACCGGGAAGTCCACGGCGATCAGCGCGACCTTGTCGAAATCGCCGGCAATGTCCGCCGGCTCGCTGTCCGGCGCGAGCCACACGCCCAGTTCGGCCGCGCCGCGCGCAGCTGCCAGCGCGTCGCGCTCTGCTTGCCACAATGCGAGCGGCACCACCACCTTGCCGGCGGGCAGTTCGTTGACCGCGGGCAGCGAGCCGTCTTCGGCCGGGCGCACGAGCGTCCAGTCATCGTTGACGATCGCGCGGTTCTTGATGATAGAAGCCATCTGGTCTGTATCCTTTGCGCGCTTACGCGTGAGCCGGTTGACGCGACGCGTACACGCGTTCCTTGAACGGGGCAATGCCGATGCGGTTGTAGGTGTCGATGAAACGCTCGCCTTCCTCGCGATGCTCGACGAACGTGTCGATCACCGTGCTGATCACGTCCGGCATTTCTTCCGCCGAAAACGACGGTCCGATCACGCGGCCGAGATGAGCGCCCGTCGCGCCGGTGCCCTGCTCGCCGCCGAGCGTCACCTGATACCACTCCGAGCCGTCCTTATCGACGCCCAGAATGCCGATGTTGCCGACATGGTGATGACCGCAGGCGTTGATGCAGCCCGAGATGTTCAGCGATACGTCGCCGAGGTCATACACGAAGTCGAGGTCTTCGAAGCGTTGCTGGATGGCGAGCGCAATCGGAATCGACTTGGCATTCGCAAGCGAGCAGAAATCGCCGCCCGGGCACGCGATGATGTCGGTCAGCAAGCCGATGTTCGGCGTCGCAAAGCCTTGCGTTTTGGCCTTTTCCCACAGCGCAAACAGATCGCGCTTCTTGACGTTCGCAAGAATCAGGTTCTGTTCGTGCGACACGCGAATTTCGCCAAACGAATACTCGTCGGCCCAATCCGCGACGGCTTCCATTTGCGCGTCCGTTGCGTCGCCCGGCGCCACCACGCCGTTCTTCAGCGACAGCGTGACCGCCGCGTAGCCCGAAACCTTGTGCGGACGCACGTTACGCTCGACCCAGCGCGCGAACGCACGGTTTTCCAGCAGATGCTTTTCGAACGAAGCATCGGTGTCGGCGAGCTTCTCGTACACCGGCGGCTGGAAGTATTGCGACACGCGGTCGAGTTCGGCCTGCGTCAGCGTCGAAGGGCCGTCCTTAAGGTGTTGCCATTCTTCTTCGACCTGGGCGGCGAACTTCTCCGGCGACAGCGCCTTCACGAGAATCTTGATGCGCGCCTTGTACATGTTGTCGCGGCGGCCGTAGCGGTTGTATACGCGCAGCACGGCTTCGCTGTAGGTCAGCAGGTGTTGCCACGGCAGATCGCGGCGGATCACGGCGCCCACGATCGGCGTGCGGCCCAGACCGCCGCCCGCCAGAATGTCGACCACCAGTTCGCCTTGCGCGTTGCGCTTCACATACACGCCCATGTCGTGGATCTGCACGGCCGCACGGTCTTCCTGCGAACCGGATACGGCGATCTTGAACTTGCGCGGCAGCCACAGGAACTCGGGGTGGAACGTCGACCATTGACGCAGAATTTCCGCCCAGGGACGCGGATCGACGAATTCGTCAGGCGCGACGCCCGCGAACTGGTCGGCGGTAATGTTGCGGATGCAATTGCCCGAGGTCTGAATGGCGTGCATCTGCACCGACGCCAGCTTGCGCAGAATCTCCGGCGTTTCCTCGAGCTTGATCCAGTTGTACTGGATGTTCGAGCGCGTGGAGAAATGGCCATAGCCGCGGTCGTGCTCGCGCGCGATGGTCGCGAGCATGCGCAACTGGTCGCTGCGCAGGTTGCCGTAGGGAATCGCAATGCGGTGCATGTACGCATGGCGCTGGTAGTACAGGCCATTCTGCAGGCGCAGCGGACGGAACTCCTCTTCGCTCAATTCGCCCGACAAGCGGCGGCGAACCTGATCGGCGTACTGCGCGACCCGTTCATCGACGATGGTCTGGTCGTACTGATCGTATTGGTACATTCGGGGAC
>Ga0268254_10000745_pt1 | contig 15341 bp, 7 predicted proteins | sample AgamicOrSfrz_FD_200251 | JGI IMG/M metagenome (GOLD analysis project Ga0268254, IMG submission 200251) | Agave microbial communities from Guanajuato, Mexico - Or.Sf.rz (v2) (version 3) | ecosystem: Host-associated > Plants > Phyllosphere > Phylloplane/Leaf | place: Guanajuato, Mexico | collected...
TCCTGGTCGTTGCCGTTAAAGAGAATGAGCGGATGCATGTTGCCGTCGCCCGCATGAAACACGTTGATGCAGCGCAGCGCGTACTTCTTCTCCATCTCTTCGATACGCGCAAGCAGCGGCCCGATGGCGCGGCGCGGCACCGTGCCGTCCATGCAGTAGTAGTCGGGCGAGATGCGGCCGGCGGCGGGGAACGCGTTCTTGCGGCCCGACCAGAACTTGAGACGCTCGGCTTCCGATCGCGAAATCTGGATGCGCGTCGCGCCGTGTTCGCGCAGCACCGCCGTCATGCGCACGATTTCCTCGGTGACTTCGTCGTAGGTGCCGTCGGATTCGCAGAGCAGGATGGCGGCGGCGTCGGTGTCGTAGCCCGCGTTGACGAACTCTTCGACGGCGCGCGTCGCGGGCTTGTCCATCATTTCGAGACCGGCGGGAATGATGCCCGCCGCGATGATCGCCGCGACCGCGTTGCCGCCTTTCACGACGTCGTCGAAGCTCGCCATGATGACTTGCGCGGTCTGCGGCTTCGGAATCAGCTTGACGGTGATTTCGGTGACGATCGCGAACATGCCTTCGCTGCCGATCAGCACGGCCAGCAGATCCAGCCCCGGCGCGTCCGGCCCGAGCGAGCCGAATTCGACGACATCGCCTTCCATCGTCACGGCGCGCACGCGCAGCACGTTATGCACGGTGAGGCCGTACTTCAGGCAATGCACGCCGCCCGAATTCTCGGAGACGTTGCCGCCGATCGTGCACGCGATCTGCGACGACGGGTCCGGCGCGTAATAGAGCCCAAAAGGCGCGGCGGCCTCGGATATCGCGAGATTGCGCACGCCCGGCTGGACCGTGGCGGTGCGCGCGTACGGATCGACCTCGACGATTTTGCGGAACCGCGCCAGCGACAGCACGATGCCATGCCGGATCGGCATCGCGCCGCCCGATAGCCCGGTGCCCGCGCCGCGCGGAACGATCGGCACGGCAAGCCGCGCGCAGATTTGCACGACGCGCTGCACCTGCGCCTCGGTTTCCGGCAGCACGACCGCGAGCGGCAGCCGGCGATAGGCGGCGAGGCCATCGCATTCGTAGACGGAGGTGTCTTCGTCGCGAAAGAGCAGGCAATGCGTCGGCAGCACGGCCATCAGCGCCTGCACGACTTCGCGCTGGCGCTCGGCGAGTTGCTCCGGCGACAGGTCCGGCGCAACCTCGTGCGGCAGGTTCGGCGATACGGCCGGCGTGAGCGGCGGCTTGAGTTCGTCGGGTGCGTTCATGTCTCCTCCCGGCGCCGGTCGTGATGCTGGCGCTTGTTCGATGAATGTCTCTGACGCGGCGACGCCCTATGGTGCGCGCTCGGGGCTTCCGCGTCCATCGGGCGCGCTGCCGAGGCGTTACTGCGTGAAGCTGAAAATCTTGCCCGGATTCATCAAGTTCTTCGGATCGAGCGCCTGCTTGATCGAGCGCATGACCGCGATGCCGTCCTCGCCGTGCTCGTCGATCATGAAGCCCATCTTGTGCAGCCCGACGCCGTGCTCACCCGTGCACGTGCCGCCGACTTTGAGCGCACGTTCGACGATGCGCCGGTTCAGCCGCTCCGCCTCTTCCAGCTCTTCGGGCTTCGCGGGATCGAGCAGCATTGCGACGTGGAAGTTGCCGTCGCCGACATGGCCGACGATCGGGCACGGCAGCGACGAGCCGAGCAGATCCTTTTCCGTTTCCACGACGCATTCCGCGAGCCGCGAGATCGGTACGCAGACATCGGTGGTGACGGCGCGGCAGCCGGGCTTCAGTTGCAGCATCGCGAAATAGGCGCTGTGGCGTGCATTCCAGAGGCGGCTGCGGTCTTCGGGACGCGTCGCCCAGTCGAAGTCGGTGCCGCTGTTTTCGGCGGTGATGTCCTGCACGGTCTGGGCCTGTTCCTTGACGCCGGCTTCGGTGCCGTGGAATTCGAAGAACAGCATTGGCGACTCGCGCAGGCTCAGGTTCGAATGGCGATTGATTGCCCGCACGGCGAGCGCATCGACGAATTCGACGCGTGCAATCGGCACGCCCATCTGAATAGTTTCGATGACGGCGCGCACGGCGTCGCCCATCGACGGGAACGCGCAGACGGCGGCGGAGATTGCTTCCGGCTGCGGATAGAGCCGCACGGTGATTTCGGTGATGACGCCGAGCGTGCCTTCGGAGCCGACGAACAGCCGCGTCAGGTCGTAGCCCGCCGACGATTTGCGTGCGCGCGTGCCGGTCCTGACGACGCGGCCATCGGCGAGCACGACGGTCAGCGCGAGCACGTTTTCGCGCATCGAGCCATAGCGAACTGCGTTCGTGCCGGAGGCGCGCGTCGCGGACATGCCGCCGATGCTGGCGTCCGCGCCGGGATCGATCGGGAAGAAGAGGCCGGTGTCTTTCAGCGCTTCGTTCAGTTGCTTGCGCGAGATGCCCGGTTCGACGGTCGCCGTGAGGTCTTCGGGGTTGATCGAGATGACCTTGTTCATTTCCGACAGGTCGATCGACACGCCGCCTTGCACCGCCAGCAGATGCCCTTCGAGCGACGATCCGTTGCCGTAGGGGATGATCGGCACGTCGTATTGCGCGCACAGGCGGACGATGCCCTGCACTTCCTCCGTGCTGCGCGCGAAGACGACGGCGTCGGGCAGTTGCGGATCGAACGGCGATTCGTCGCGGCCGTGGTGTTCGCGCACGGCTTCCGAGGTCGAGACGCGGTCGCCGAAGTGTGCTTTGAGCGATTCGAGGAGCGCGGCGGGGAAGGGGCGGCGCGCGTGCTGGATGGCGGCGTGTTCGGCGGGGTGGTTCACGGGGTGTCTCCGGGCTTTTTGCGGCTTTTGTGCGGTTCTTGGCGGCGATCGCGGACCGTCTGCGCGATGCCGTGACGCGTTATCTCATTTTACGCGCAGGACGGAGCGGAGGAGGGGCGTGCCTATAATGGGGCGGCTGGTTTTGACGCTTTGATAATCGAGGAGCAGTGATGGGACACCGCCTGAGCAAGATCGCCACGCGCACTGGCGACGATGGCACCACCGGTCTCGGCGACGGCCGACGCGTTTTGAAAGACGATGCGCGTATTGCGGCGATTGGCGATGTGGACGAGTTGAATTCGTCGTTGGGCGTTCTGTTGTGCGAGCCGTTGCCGACCGATATTCGCGATGCTTTGACGTCTATTCAAAACGATTTATTTGATTTGGGCGGGGAATTGTCGATTCCGGGGCATTCGATGATTTCGGATGCGCATCTCGAGCGGCTGGATGGGTGGTTGGCTAAATACAACGGGACATTGCCGCCGCTCAAGGAGTTTATTTTGCCGGGCGGTTCGAGGGCGGCTGCTTTGGCGCATGTTTCTCGCACCATTTGCCGGCGCGCGGAAAGGGCGATTGTTGCGTTGGGGCGTGTCGAAGCTGAGGCGGTTAATGAGGCGCCGAGACGGTATGTTAATCGGTTGTCGGATTTGTTATTTGTGGTGGCGAGGGTGTTGAATCGGGCGGATGGGGGGAAGGATGTGATGTGGCGACGCTCGGGCGAGTAACAGCGGCAGACGTCATCATGCTGTAACTTGTGCCAATTGTTGAATTGGTCCATTCTGTATCTTGCCTCCAGGCAAGCATAAAAACTACTGTTTGACGCGTAGGCAAGTGCCAAATGCTGCCTGTCAGGCATTCACTAAATGTTGCATTGATGCGACGCATGCTTAATCTATATTTGGAAAAACGGCAAACCGCCGTTTTGATAGATTGAGAGGCGCTGATGGCAAGAACAGCAAAAAACGCAGAGCAAGAGATTACTCTTGCTCCTCGCGCGCGACTTCATAAGCTAAAAATCGCAAATTTCCGAGCGATTGGTCCCAGACCAGTCGAGATCGAGTTGGATGACATAGTGGTGCTGGTAGGGCCGAACAATGCAGGTAAGAGTTCGATTCTTCGCGCGTACGAAGTCGTAATGGAGGTTGGCAAGCTCCATGAACTTTCGATTGAAGACTTTCCCGGCGCCACGCTCCCCTTGGCTGATCATCCGGAGCGTTTCCCGATGATTGAGCTGGAGACAGTCCTATATCCGGACGGGAATTCTCCAGGACAACATTGGATTGAAACAAAGTTGAATGGCGACCGGCACGTGCGTGAACGCTGGACGTGGAAAGGAATCGGAAAACCAGAAAAGCGAGGATTCAACGTCGAGTTGGGTGAATGGGATCCGAACCACGGGCCTTGGGGCGTAGCGGCCGTCGCACAGGTCAACAGGCCGGAGCCGCATCGCATCGATGCCTTTGCCGATCCGGACGAACAAGCAAAAGAAATCATTGCCTTACTTCAGGAGGCAATTAAGGAGAAGCTGAAGGACGCTAGTAAGAGTCCCGAAGACGCCGAAGCCGCGAAAAGCCAGTACGACCTTCTCTTCGAATCCGTCGCTGAATTGCAGAAGCGCGTCGCCTATGACGCGCTCGATGCGATTAAGAGTCTGAACGCAGATCTCAACGAATCAATCTCTCGCGTGTTTCCGGATTACTCTATAACTCTTGATGCGCGCCCCGAGGACGATCTAGACAAAGTAATAACGTTTTTCAAGTCGTCGCCCATTCTAAGGATGGGACCTTCAGGCGGGCATCAAGCGACATTAGAGCGTCAGGGAAGCGGTGCACGTCGGACGTTGCTTTGGACCGCGCTCCGGATTCTCGCTGAACACGGGCGAAGTCGCAAAGATAAGGAGAACGCGCAGGAACGTCCGCATCTCTTGCTCCTTGACGAACCCGAAATGTGCTTGCATCCAAGCGCCATACGAGATGCGTGTCGGGTGCTTTACTCACTGCCCGAGTCAAAGAAATGGCAGGTCATGGTTACTACGCACTCGCCGGTATTCGTTGATCTGTCTCGGGACAACACGTCGGTGGTCCGAGTTCAACGGGAAGCGAGTGGCGAAATATCCGGCACGACCATTTACCGGCCAGCGAGAGTTAAACTGAGTGACTTCGAAAAAGACGAACTAAAACTTCTCAATATATACGATCCGTATGTTGCGGAATTTTTCTTTGGCGGGAAAACAATCATCGTAGAGGGCGACACGGAACATTCCGCTTTCAAGGAAATTATCGCGGTAGAAGAAAAGTTTCGCGACGTACATGTCGTTCGGGCGAGGGGTAAATTCACGATCGTAGCGCTATGCAAAATTATTAATCAATTTGGCAGCCCATACTCGATCTTGCACGATGCCGACGTTCCTACTTATCAAAGAGATGGCGTGGTACACGCGAATCCAGCTTGGTTAGCAAACCTCCAGATTCAGAGCGCTGCAATGGCCACGGGAAATCGGAATGTCCGACTGGTCGCGTCGCTGCCGACCTTTGAACAAGGGATGTTCGGTCAAGCAGCGAGAGGTGAGAAGCCATACAACGCCTGGCAGAGAGTTAGACAAGATCCAACCGCTCGTGCACGGGTTATGTCGCTTCTCGAGTATCTCGCACGATTGAGTGACGATGTACCAGAAGGGGCTATCGCGTGGTCGAATCTCGACGATCTTCGGAAAGCTGTTGACTGTCCGAGTGCTAGCCTGTTGGAGTCCAGCGGCAGTTAGCAGGCGTCCGTGAAGTCTTGGCAAGGCTGCCAAGACTTCACTTCGTGGCCATTAATTCCCCCCACCCCTCAAAACCCGCCGCTGCTTCACCGCAGCCGCAAGTCCTTCCAGCACTCCGACGCTCTCCTCCCAACCAATACAAGCATCAGTGACGCTCTGCCCGTAGGTAAGCTCACAGCCCTCCTTCAAATCCTGCCGCCCAGCAACAAGGTGCGATTCCACCATCACGCCGACAATCCGCTCATCCCCAGCACCAAGTTGCCGCCCAATGTCCTCGCAAACCGGAATCTGATTCTCATGCTTCTTCGAGCTATTAGCATGACTCGCATCGATCATCAACCGCGCAGCTAACCCAGCCTTTCCGATATCACTACAAGCCGCATCGACCGAAGCTGCATCGAAGTTAGGCGATTTCCCGCCACGCAAAATGATATGGCAATCTTCATTACCGGCAGTGGAAACAATCGCCGAATGCCCGCCCTTCGTGACCGACAAAAAATGATGCGGTTGCGACGCAGCCTTGATCGCATCGACGGCGATCTTCACGTTCCCATCCGTGCCATTCTTGAATCCGACCGGACAAGAAAGCCCCGAAGCCAGTTCCCGATGCACCTGCGACTCCGTAGTCCGCGCCCCAATCGCGCCCCATGAAATGAGATCGGCGATATATTGCGGGCTGATCATATCGAGATACTCGGTGCCAGCCGGCAAACCCATCTCGTTGATATTCATCAGCAGTTCGCGCGCCTTGCGCAACCCGTCGTTGATCTTGAAGCTGTTATCCATATACGGATCGTTGATCAGCCCCTTCCAGCCCACCGTCGTGCGCGGTTTTTCGAAATACACGCGCATCACGATTTCCAGCTCGCCCGCAAACCGCTTCCGCTGCTCGATCAACCGCCCCGCATATTCCAGCGCCGCCTTCGGATCGTGAATCGAGCACGGGCCGATAATGACGATCAGCCGGTCATCCATCCCGTGCAGAATGCGATGCATCGACTGCCGCGCATTGAAGATGAGGTCGGACACCGGCTCCGTGCACGGAAATTCGCGGATCAAATGCGCGGGCGGGACGAGCTCTTTCAACTCGCGAATTCGAACGTCATCGGTATTGTGCGGGGGCATATCGGTTCTCCAACGGCATCGATCAAAAATAAGCGGCGAAAAAAAACCGCCAGACTCGCTGGCGGTTTTTCGGGAATTCGGTTTGTGTCTTTAGCTACGACTCACCCCTCTCGATCCGCCAGCGGCTTGAGATGCCAAAAGAAATAAAAATAAAACTTGGCGGACATGGCGGGTCGAAGGTGTATCGCAAAAAAGGTTGACTGACTTTATAACCTTAAACGTGCGCCGCTGACAAGCCGCAGCGCATCAAAACGCGGGAAATCCGCATCGAAGACGACCCGGACAACTGCCCGAGACAAAATCGATGCGGGAAACCCGCACGCATCAAACCGTGCCGCCCACCGTCATCTTCTCGATGCGCAGCGTCGGCTGACCGACGCCCACCGGCACGCTCTGACCTTCCTTGCCGCACACGCCGACGCCGCTATCGAGCGACATGTCGTTGCCGATCATCGTCACGTACTTGAGCGATTCCGGCCCGCTGCCGATCAGCGTCGCGCCCTTCACCGGATACGTGATCTTGCCGTCCTCGATCATGTACGCCTCGGACGCCGAGAACACGAACTTGCCGTTGGTGATATCCACCTGACCGCCGCCGAAATTCACCGCGTACAGGCCATTCTTCACCGAAGCGAGAATCTCCTGCGGGTCCTTGTCGCCGTTGAGCATGTAGGTGTTCGTCATGCGCGGCATCGGCAGCGCGGCGTACGATTCGCGGCGCGCGTTGCCCGTCACCGGCATTTTCATCAGCCGCGCATTCAGCGAATCCTGAATGTAGCCCTTCAGGATGCCGTCTTCGATCAGCGTCGTGCATTGCGTCGGGTTGCCTTCGTCGTCGATATTGAGCGAGCCGCGCCGATTCGGCAGCGTCCCGTCATCGACGACCGTCACGCCCTTCGCCGCCACTTGCTCGCCGATGCGTCCCGCGAACGCCGACGATCCCTTGCGGTTGAAATCGCCCTCCAGCCCGTGGCCGACCGCTTCGTGCAGCAGCACGCCCGGCCAGCCCGGCCCGAGCACCACGGTCATCGCGCCAGCCGGAGCAGGACGCGCTTCGAGATTGACGAGCGCCGCGTGCACGGCGTCGTCGACGTACTTGTTCAGGATGTCGTCGGTGAAATAGCCATAGTCGAAGCGTCCGCCGCCGCCGCCCGTGCCGATCTCGCGCCGGCCGTTCTGCTCGGCGATCACCGTCACGGACACGCGCACGAGCGGGCGCACGTCCGCCGCGAGCGCGCCGTCGCTGCGGGCGACGAGCACCACGTCGTATTCGCCCGCGAGGCCCGCCATCACCTGGACGATGCGCGGATCGCGGCTGCGCGCCATTTTCTCGACGCGCTCAAGCAGCTTCACTTTCGCGTTCGCATCGAGCGAATGCAGCGGATCGGCCGGCAGATACAGATCGCGGCCCGACACGCCGGTGAGCGTGCTCGCCGGCTTTACCTTGTGCTTGCCGCCGCCCGCCTTGGCGATCGCGCGGGTCGCGTACGCGGCCTGGCGAATGGATTCGGGCGAAAGATCGTCGGAATAGGCGAAAGCCGTGCGCTCGCCCGAGACGGCGCGCACGCCGACGCCCTGATCGATGCTGAAACTGCCCGATTTGACGATGCCTTCTTCGAGACTCCACGCTTCGCTGCGTGTGGACTGGAAATAGAGGTCGGCGTAATCGACGCGGTGCGTGAAGATTTCCGCGAGCGTACGCGTGATGACGCCTTCGTCGAGGCCGTAGGGCGTCAGCAGGACGTCCTTTGCCGTGACGAGGTTGCGAATGCCGGGTTCGATGATGTTCATGCGGTGCCTATTGCGTGATTAGCGTGATTTAGCGTGTTCGAGCGATTGTGTCGGACTATTCTACTGTCCGGCGCCGATGAGGCCATGTGCAGGGGAGAACGCGCGTCTTCAAGTCCATTCAGCCGATCACCCGATGCCGATACGCCGGCAAGCTCTGCCGCACTTCGGCGATGCGCGCCGGATCGACCGCGCCCGCGACGACGCCCGCGCCTTCTTCGCGCATCGCGACGACTTCGCCCCACGGATCGATCAGCATGCTATGACCCCACGTGCGCCGCCCGTTCTCGTGCTTGCCGCCTTGCGCCGCGGCGAGCACGTAGCACTGGTTCTCGATCGCCCGCGCCTTCAGCAGCGTTTCCCAGTGCGCCTTGCCGGTCGTGTAGGTGAACGCGGACGGCACGACGATCAACGCGCAATCGCCCATCTTCCGGTACAGCTCCGGAAACCTGAGGTCGTAGCAGACGGACAGGCCGACGCGTCCGAACGGCGCATCGAAGGTCCGCACTTCGCCGCCGGGGCAGATGGTGCGCGCTTCGTCGAACGATTCCTCGCCCTTTTCGAAATTGAACAGGTGAATCTTGTCGTAGCGCGCGGCCTGTTTGCCGTTCGCATCGAAAACGAGCGTGGTGTTGAGCACGCGCGACGCTTCGGGCGATTTCAAAGGCAGCGTTCCGCCGATGACCCACACGCGATGCTCGCGCGCGGCGTCGGAAAGAAACTGCTGAATGGGACCGTCGCCGGGCGTTTCGCGGATAGCGAGCTTGTCCGTGTCCTTGAAGCCCATGAAGCAGAAGTATTCCGGCAGCAGCACCAGTTGCGCGCCGCCTTGCGCCGCTTCGGCGATGAGCCGTCCTGCTTCGGCGAGGTTGCGGTCGCGATCGGGCGTGCTCACCATTTGCAGCGCGGCGACGTGAAACGGCTGCGCCGCGCTTTCGCTCGATGGTTCGTTCATGTTGTGCGCCGGTTGGTGAATCTGACGAGGCGGGCGAGGCGGAACGAAGGTGCGCTCCGCGTTATGGAGCGACTGACGGAATCGCGACGGCCGCGGGTGATTCGATCTTACCCTGATCGCCATGCAGACGCTGGACGACGGGCTTCGTCAACGTACCGGTGATTGAATAGTCCATCGCGAACGCCTTCTGGATGGACTTCGAGAGCGCGAGATCGGCGGCGAGCGCGCCCAGACCGAGCAGCGGATTGATTACCGCCGCGCCGATGGCGACCGCACCCGCGCCGATCGTCGGCACGACCTTGACGCGCAAATCCTGCGTCTGCTTCGGCAGGTTCACGACGCCCTGCATCTGCACGCGGGCGGGCGGCGTGACCATCAGCAGGTCGTCGGTCCGGCTGATGCCGTTTTCAATGCGCGCGTTGCCGGTGATCTTCTCGAACGGCAACCCCTTGCCGACGACATCCTCGAAATGCAGCGTCAACAGATTGGCGAGACTGCGCAGGCTGAAGATGCCGAGCAACTTGGCCGCGCCCGGCGCGCGCAGAATTTGCCCGTGACGAAGATCGACGCCGACCTTGCCATCGAGCGTGTTCATATCGACGGCCGCCGGGCTGCCGTTCCAGGCCGCGTGCCCCGAGATTTTGCCCGCGCCGCCGTTGACGGTGTGCGGCAGGCCGAAGCGGTCGAGGAACTGGCCGCCATTGGCGACATCGAGCGTAAAGCCGAGCGTCGCGCGGCGCGGCCTCGAGTCATCGCCGCTGGCGGTCGCCGGCGCGGGCAGCGTGCGCCACGTCGCGTTGGCGGTGAGCGTCGCGTCGGGATTGGCGAGCTGGAGCTTGTCGAGCGTCCAGATCGGCTCGTCGGCGATGACTTCGTTGTGTGCGTCCACCTCGAGCCGCCCGAGGCCGTGTCCGCGATAGACCAGTTCGTTGACGATCACGTCGATGGACGGCATGTTGCGCGGCGGCTTGCTCGCGAACTTTTCGGCGGGCGCGCCCGTAGCCTTCTCGGGGATCACCACCTTGTCGAGCCGCGCCTGTATCGCGCCGGGGCTTCCGTTCGGCGCGGCAGGCGTGAAGGCGACGTTGCCGGATACTTCATCCGACGCGATCTTCGCCTGCCATTTCCTCGCATCTTCCGTCGCATTGACGTCGATATTGTTCCAGCGACGGTCGAGCAGCTTCAGTGTCCCGATGCGAACGGCGGCGCGCGTCGGAATGAACTGTCTGATATCTGCGTTCGCGCGAGGCTCCTCCTTTGCTGGCGGCTGCGCAGGGGCGCTACCGTTAGCGGCGGTAGCGGCGGTATCGGCGAAAACTTTGCGCCACGCGTCGGCGTCGAGCGTGTCCATGTCCGCGACGGCGCTCACGCCCTCGGCTGGCAAATCGGCGGGCTTGTTGAGCGCAATCGCGCCGCGCACGGCCTTGAGTTGCGCGCGCACGTTCATCGGCTCGGCGGCGTTTTGCGGATCGACTTTCACCTGCGCCCGCCCGATCTGCTGCAACTCGTAATGCGCCGCGAGCGGGCCGAAGACGAGTTGCGCATCATGCAGACCGGTAGCGCCGCCGGGCGCCGGCTGGAAGCTGAGCGAGAAGGGCATCGGCGCGCCTTTCGCCTTGCCGAACGGCGCAGGCAGATCGATGCCGATGCCGCTCAAATCCGCGCTCGCGCGCATGTTCGGCAGCGCGTTTTTCGCACCGCGCACGTGCAGTTCGTAGGGCGCCGCGCCGTCGATACGCTTGAGCAGCGCCGCCGCTTGCGGTGCGATGCGTCCATCGAAACGCTGCGCCGCATCCGGGCCGATGCGCCCGTTCACGTCGAACGCGTAATTGCCGTTCGGCTGCACGCCGCCGGTCGCGCGCACGTCGCCGCCGAGCAGTTGCGCGGTGAGGGCATCGACGTTGACGGTCTTCGCGGCGAAGTTCGCCCGGCCGCGCACATGCGTGAGCGGCGGCAGCGTGCCGTACGCGACTTCGTTGTCGAGGAAGGTCAGCGAGCCCTTGTAGTCGGTGCGCAGCGGCGGTTCGGGCGGCGGCGGCCGATAGCGCGGAATGCCGAGCGTGAGCGCGAGCGCCGCGTTGCCTTTCGTGTCGAGCTTGCGTGTCGCGTGCTTGGCCATCAGGCCGAGCGAGCTGTTGTCGACATAGTCGAGCATGTCGGCGAGCGGCCCGCGCGCTTCGCCGTCGATCCGCAGCCTGGTTTCGCGATTGCCCGTATCGTCGATGCGTCCCGCCACGCGCGATACCGCGACGCCCTTGTAATGCCCGCGATGGATATCGAAGGCGAGCTTGTTTTGCGCGAGCCTGAACGTGCCGTCGATGCCCTCGAACGCCGGCCAGAAGTTCGGCAGGCCGTTCTGCAGCTTGCGCGGCGGAAACGGCGTGGGATCGAATTTGCCGCCGGTGAACGGCGCTTCGATGCGGAAGATGCCCGCGTCCGGCGCTTTCGCGTACGGGAAGCGCGTGAGGTCGCCGTGAATCTCGAGCGTGCCGTTGCGCGCGATGCCCGCCTGCAGCGCATGGCCGAGATAGACGCGCACGCGTTCGTTGAGGCTCGTCGGAAGATAGCGGACGAGGCGCGCCGCCTTCAGATAATCGACCTTCGCCTTGAGGTCGAGATTGCCGCGCCCGTGACCCTGGTTCCAGTACGCGGCGGTGACTTCGCCTTCGGCGTCGGCGTTGCGGATGCGCAGCGTGTCGAGATGAATGGTGAACGCGCGCCGCAGTTCGCCCGGCGCGATGGCGTCCGCGACGGTCCAGTTCGCGCGGCCTTGCAGGGAATCGAAGGTGAGACGGGGATCGTCGAACGCGCCGGGGATTGTCACCGCCGCGTTCTTCGTGTCGATGACGATTTTGCCTTGCGACTCGTTGGCATCGACGGCGCCCCACAGATTCTCGATGCCCGGAATGCCCGCGCGCGGCCGATTGTTGATCGTGAGTCCCGGCGGCGGTTCCTGCGCCTGCACGCTGATGCCCTGCAACTCGGCCTTGAACGCGTAATGGACGATCTTCGCATCGCCTTTTTCCCGCTGCTGCTTCGCTTCTTCCTCGGTCTTGGGCGCGGCGCGTTCGGTGTAGATCGTGTAGTTGGCGACCTGCCCGCGCGGGTTGTAGCGCACGAGTTCGTTGAGCACGCGCGATGGCAGCGGGAGCGTGCGCGCGAATTCGGCGAGGATGCCGAGATCGATCTGATCGCCCGCGATGCGAAACAGCAGCCCCTTGTTCACCGACGCCGGGCGATACGTGCCCGTGAGCCTCTGCATCGTGAGCAGGCGCGCGACTGTCGTGCCGTCTTCGAGCGAAGGCTGGCCGAGCTCCGCGCGAAGGTCGGAGAGGTTCAGCGTGTACGTGGTGTCCTTCTTGTCGATGGTCCATGCGAAGCGCGCCACCGGCAGATCGAGACGCGGCTGCGTCGCGCGCACGCGCAGCGCGATGTTGCCGCCCGTGAGATCGCCGTTTGCCGTCTGTAGCTGGCCACGTGCGAAGTTCAGCCAGATGCGGTTTTCGATGCGGCCATCGTAGACCGCGAACGGCATCTTTACGTAGCGCGCGAGCATCGGCAGATCGACGGGGCCCGTCGATACATAAACGCGGCCGGTCCAGTTCGCGGGCGCCCCCATCGCGGTGAACGGCTCGTGGCGAAAGTCCGCGCGAACGTCGAGCGGACCATGCAGAACGTCGCCATCGGCAGGCGCGGTCAGCGCGAGACGGTGACGCGCGCCGTCGTTCAGGGTCGCGAGCTTCAGACGCTTGAACGCGATTTCGGGTGCATCGCGCTGGGCGTCGCGCCAGCGCAGCGTGCCATCGCGCAGCAGGATGCGCTGCTGCCCGAGCAACCATGTGGTGAATGCGTTGGAGCCGGTGCGATGCGCCGGAACCGGCACGCCGGCGACCGTCAGCTCACCGTTCGCCTTGCGCGCGATGATGACGTCGGGACCATCGACGGTGAGATCGGCCAGCTTCGGTTGCAGCGCCAGCAGCGACCGCCACGCGATGCTCGCGCTCGCATGCGGAACCGCCAGACCGGGCGAACCATCGGCGGCGTCGATGCGGAGATTGTCGATATCGATGGTCGGCTGCATGCCGCTCCATCGCGCAGAAAGCCGGCCGACATGAAGCTGCGCATGAATGCGCGACGACACCGCCTGCTCGATGGTCGGCCTGAACGAATCGATCTGCGGCAGCACCACATAGCGCAAGCCCAGATAGATGCCCGCCACCGCGAAGTACATCGCCATGGCGACGATGAGAACGACTTTGAAGACACGCGACAGGACGCGCTCGGCGTTGCCGCTGGGCTTGGCTTGTCCAACTTCGGTCGGGTCGACGGATCGTCTGCTGTCGGACATGCTGCGGCTGTTCGGCGATATGGTAGTTTTGCGTGTTTGACGCTGCAATGTAACACAGGGTATGTCGTGGACGGCTTCGCCCGCGCACTCGAAAAAGCCCCGAAAGCCGCGTCCCGCAAGCCTCGCGGCGAATCCGGCGAGGCCCGGCGGTGCAGCCGGGCGACAGCATCGGCAAGCAGCAAACGACCCAAAGCAACGAGCGAGCCTAACCATTCATGACCGATGTGACTCTGCGCAGTTCCGGCTACTCCAACTATGCGGCGCGTGTTTATGCGGCGCGTCCCGAACTTCCGACGCTCGTGGCGCAGTGGGCGCAGACGCCCGTCACGCGCGAATGGATCGAAGCGCGTTTCGAGGAACTCTGCACGCGTTGCGGCGAAAGCGGCGCGCTCGACGAAGCCGCGTTGAAGACCGCGTTGCGCCGGCTGCGCACCGATGTTTTCTGCACCGTGATGGAACGCGACCTGTCGGGCGCGGCCGATGTCGCCGAAGTCACCGGCGCAATGACGGACCTCGCCGAGGTCACGATTCAACGCGCGCTTGCGGTGTTGTCGGCGGATCTGGAAGCGCTGTTTGGCGAACCGCGCGGACCGGACGGCGAACGGCTGACGCTCGGCGTCGTCGGCATGGGGAAGCTCGGCGGGCGCGAACTGAATGCGTCGTCGGATATCGACCTCATCTTTGTCTACGAAGAAGACGGCGAAACGGCGGGCGGCAAGCGCTCCCCGCTGACGACGCAGGAGTTCTTCACACGGCTCGGACGGCGGCTGATCGGTGCGCTCGCGGAACTCACCGAGGATGGCTACGTGTTTCGCGTGGACATGCGGCTGCGCCCGAATGGCGATTCGGGACCGCTCGTCTGCAGCCTCGGCATGCTCGAAGAGTATTTCTACGTGCAGGGCCGCGAATGGGAGCGTTATGCGTGGATCAAGGCGCGGCTCGTTTCCGAGCGCGAGAGCGATTCCGCGCAACGGCTCGCGAAGCAGCTCGAGTCCATCGCGACGCCGTTCATCTATCGCCGCTATCTCGATTACGGCGTGATCGCGGCGATTCGCTCGCTGCATCAGCAGATTCGCCAGGAAGCGCGGCGGCGCGCGTCGATGCGCCCCGACAAGGCCGACGACATCAAGCTCGGGCGCGGCGGCATTCGCGAAATCGAGTTCAGCGCGCAGGTGTTCCAGTTGATTCGCGGCGGACAGGCTGCCGATTTTCGTATCCGGCCGACGCTCGCGGTGCTCGAGCGCGCGGAGGCGCATGGACTCGTTTCGACCGCCGTGCGCGATGGGCTCACCGACGCATATCTGTTTCTGCGCACGGTCGAGCATCGGCTGCAGTATCGCAACGACGCGCAGACGCATGCGATGCCCGTCGCCGACGACGAGCGCGCGCTGCTCGCGTCGTCGCTCGGCTTCACAGATTACGCGGCGCTGATGACGAAGCTGGATGCGCATCGCGAGTTCGTCGAACAGCAGTTCGATGCGATCTTCGCCGACAAAGTCAGCGGCGAAAACGGCTGCGGCGTGGCCGACGATTCGGCGGCATCGTGGATCTGGAGCA
>Ga0268254_10000752_pt1 | contig 15241 bp, 12 predicted proteins | sample AgamicOrSfrz_FD_200251 | JGI IMG/M metagenome (GOLD analysis project Ga0268254, IMG submission 200251) | Agave microbial communities from Guanajuato, Mexico - Or.Sf.rz (v2) (version 3) | ecosystem: Host-associated > Plants > Phyllosphere > Phylloplane/Leaf | place: Guanajuato, Mexico...
TGTACTAATTACTGAGGGCGAGCGCCCTCTGTGTTAGACCGAGTTGTAGTTGTAAGGCCGTGCTTCCGAAAGGAATGCGCGGCTTATTTTCGTTTATAACCTGATATAATTTTCGCCTTTTCAGCAAGTTACCGCTGATGAGCATAACGAAAACTATATAAGATCAAAACGGGGCCTATGGCTGGACGAATCCCACGTGTTTTTATCAATGACCTGCTGGCACGTACCGACATCGTCGATCTTATCGACGCGCGCGTAAAGCTAAAAAAGCAGGGCAAGAACTACCACGCGTGCTGTCCATTCCATAACGAGAAAACCCCCTCTTTCACCGTGAACGGTGAAAAACAGTTTTACCACTGCTTTGGTTGTGGCGCGCACGGCAACGCCCTCGACTTTTTAATGAACTACGACAAGCTCGAGTTCGTCGAAAGCGTCGAAGAGCTGGCGGCAATGCACAACCTCGAAGTGCCGTTCGAAGCAGGCAGCGGACCGAGCCTGATAGAGCGCCATCAACGGCAAACACTCTATCAGTTGATGGACGGGCTGAATGCTTTTTATCAGCAGTCGCTGACCCAATCCGCCGCAGAGCCTGCTCGTCAGTACCTCTCCAGGCGTGGTTTGAGCAGTGAAGTCATTACGCGATTCGCTATTGGTTACGCGCCGCCCGGTTGGGACAACGTTTTAAAGCGTTTCGGCAACAATAGCGAAAACCGCAAGTCGCTGATCGATGCAGGCATGCTGGTCACAAACGATCAAGGACGCAGTTACGATCGCTTCCGCGAGCGGGTGATGTTTCCGATTCGCGACAAGCGCGGCCGGGTGATTGGTTTTGGTGGACGCGTGCTGGGCAACGATACGCCCAAATACCTGAACTCCCCGGAAACGGACATTTTTCATAAGGGCCGCCAGCTATATGGCCTCTATGAAGCGCAGCAGGATAAGGATGAACCGCAGCGGCTGTTAGTGGTCGAAGGTTACATGGACGTGGTGGCGCTGGCGCAATATGGCATTAACTATGCCGTTGCATCGCTTGGCACTTCCACGACGGCGGATCATATTCAGCTGCTGTTCCGGGTGACCAAAAACGTCATCTGCTGTTACGACGGTGACCGTGCCGGCCGCGAAGCCGCATGGCGGGCGCTGGAAACCGCGCTGCCCTATATGAGCGACGGGCGTCAGCTGCGTTTTATGTTTCTGCCGGATGGCGAAGATCCGGATACGCTGGTGCGTAAAGAGGGCAAAGAGGCGTTCGAAGCGCGGATGGAGCAGGCTCAGCCTCTCTCCACGTTTCTGTTTAACAGCCTTTTGCCGAAGGCGGATCTCACCACGCCGGATGGGACAACACAGCTTGCCGCGCTGGCACTGCCGTTGATCAACCAGGTGCCGGGCGAAACGCTACGCATTCAGTTACGCCAGATCCTCGGCAACAAGATCGGCATATTCGACGATGCACAGCTCGATCGATTAATGCCGAAGCAGGTGGAGAGCGCGGCGGCGCGCCCTGCCCCTCAGCTAAAACGCACAACCATGCGTATACTGATAGGATTGTTGATCCAGAATCCGGAGCTTGCACCAAAAGTGCCTTCGTTGGCCGGTCTTGATCAATCCAGACTGCCCGGACTTGGCTTATTTGCAGAACTGGTCAACACTTGTTTGTCTCAACCTGGTCTGACAACTGGGCAGTTATTGGAACATTATCGCGGCACGAATGAGGCCGCAACCCTTGAAAAACTGTCAATGTGGGACGATATAGCAGATAAGGACATCGCTGAAAAAACCTTTACCGACGCGCTCAATCATATGTTTGATTCGATGCTTGAACGGCGACAAGAAGAGTTGATAGCTCGCGATCGCACGCACGGTCTAAGCAGCGAAGAACGCCGGGAGCTCTGGCAGTTGAACCAGGAGCTGGCTAAAAAATAAATTCAACGGCTTAAGTGCCGATAATCGTTCGGGTTGATCCCGACAGCCGCGACGAGGGCCAGCGGCAAAAATATAAATACACCCTCGCGTTAAATGTTGGCGGTTTATTTCGCTAACCGACACCAACCTCATGAATTTAAGTGTGGATACCGTCTTATGGAGCAAAACCCGCAGTCACAGCTGAAGCTTCTTGTTACCCGTGGTAAGGAGCAAGGCTATCTGACCTATGCCGAGGTCAATGACCATCTGCCGGAAGATATCGTCGACTCCGATCAGATCGAAGACATCATCCAAATGATCAACGACATGGGCATCCAGGTGATGGAAGAAGCGCCGGATGCTGATGATCTGTTGCTGGCTGAAAACTCCAACAACACAGACGAAGATGCTGAAGAAGCCGCTGCACAGGTTCTGTCCAGCGTAGAGTCTGAAATCGGACGAACTACCGACCCGGTGCGCATGTATATGCGCGAAATGGGCACCGTTGAACTGCTGACCCGTGAAGGCGAAATCGACATCGCCAAACGTATTGAAGACGGGATTAACCAGGTTCAGTGCTCCGTTGCCGAGTATCCGGAAGCTATCACCTATCTGCTGGAACAGTACGACCGTGTTGAAGCAGAGCAGGCTCGTCTCTCCGATCTGATCACCGGTTTCGTCGATCCGAACGCCGAAGAAGATATGGCGCCAACGGCGACCCACGTCGGCTCTGAGCTCTCCAGCGAAGAAATGGACGATGATGAAGATGAAGAAGAAGACGACAGCGATGACGACAGCGACGATGACAACAGCATCGACCCTGAGCTGGCGCGTGAGAAATTCGCTGAACTGCGTACGCAGTACGAGCTGACTCGCGACACTATCAAAGCAAAAGGACGCAGCCACGCTGCCGCACAGGAAGAGATCCTCAAGCTGTCTGAAGTCTTCAAGCAGTTCCGTCTGGTGCCGAAGCAGTTCGACTACCTGGTAAACAGCATGCGCGTGATGATGGATCGCGTACGTACCCAGGAACGCATCATCATGAAGCTGTGCGTTGAACAGTGCAAAATGCCGAAGAAAAACTTCATCACCCTCTTCACCGGTAATGAAACCAGCGAAACCTGGTTCAATGCCGCGCTGGCCATGAACAAACCGTGGTCTGAGAAGCTGAAAGATGTGACTGAAGAAGTGCAACGCGGCCTGATGAAGCTGCAGCAGATTGAAGAAGAGACCGGCCTGACGATTGAGCAGGTTAAAGATATCAACCGTCGTATGTCTATCGGCGAAGCGAAAGCGCGTCGTGCGAAGAAAGAGATGGTGGAAGCGAACTTGCGTCTGGTTATCTCTATCGCCAAGAAATACACCAACCGTGGTCTGCAGTTCCTCGATCTGATTCAGGAAGGGAACATTGGCCTGATGAAAGCGGTTGATAAGTTCGAATATCGCCGTGGTTACAAGTTCTCTACCTATGCAACCTGGTGGATCCGTCAGGCAATCACCCGCTCTATCGCGGATCAGGCGCGCACCATCCGTATTCCGGTGCATATGATTGAGACAATCAACAAGCTCAACCGTATCTCTCGCCAGATGCTGCAGGAGATGGGCCGCGAGCCGACGCCGGAAGAGCTGGCTGAGCGTATGCTGATGCCGGAAGATAAGATCCGCAAAGTGCTGAAAATCGCCAAAGAGCCAATCTCCATGGAAACGCCGATTGGCGATGATGAAGATTCGCATCTGGGTGATTTTATCGAGGATACCACCCTCGAGCTGCCGCTGGACTCTGCAACTACCGAGAGCCTGCGCGCTGCAACGCACGATGTGCTGGCTGGCCTTACCGCTCGTGAAGCGAAGGTGCTGCGCATGCGTTTCGGTATCGACATGAATACCGACCATACGCTGGAAGAAGTGGGTAAACAGTTCGATGTTACCCGCGAACGTATCCGTCAGATCGAAGCGAAGGCGCTGCGCAAACTGCGCCACCCGAGCCGCTCTGAAGTGCTGCGTAGCTTCCTCGACGATTAATCGTCACGCCAGACAAAAAAGCTCCCCGACGGGAGCTTTTTTTTGCCTGTTAATTACAATCCGCGCGACGCCAGCGCCTCATCCAGCTCGCGATAGGCTTCAACCAGTTTCTCTAACGACGCGCGGTTCAGGCCGCTGGGATTGGGCAGCACCCAGATTTGCGTCACGCCAATGGACATCTCCTGCCTCCCCCACTTCGCACCGCGAACGCTAAAGGCTTGCTCAAAAGCCTGCTTGCCAAGCACTGCCAGCGCGGCGGGCTGATACTCCTCTATTTTATGTACCAAATCCCTGCCGCCGGTACGCAGCTCATGCAGCCCGACTTCCGTCGCCTGCACGGTTGGACGCTGCACCAGCATGGTGATGCCGCAGCGCGTATCCAGCAGATGGTGCTCATCCTCCGGGCGCAACTGCTGGTCGGTAAAGCCGGCCTGGTGAATCACTTTCCAGAAGCGATTTCCCGGATGCGCAAAATGAAACCCCGTATGGGCAGAGGACTTCCCCGGATTAATGCCACAAAACACGACGCGCAGCCCCGGCGCCAGAATATCGTGGATCATGCTTTACTCCCGATTAGAAACGATAAACTTAAGTATAAGAGATTGAAAATGCGCTGTTTATAAAAACATCAGCCGGGCGATTCCTGCTGGATTGCGAAGGTAAGTTACTCTATAATTCACCGCCACGGCCCCTTAGCTCAGTGGTTAGAGCAGGCGACTCATAATCGCTTGGTCGTTGGTTCAAACCCAACAGGGGCCACCAAATTTTAGATTTAAAATCATATAAATAAGCCACTTTTAACGAAGTGGCTTTTTTGTTGCCTTGTTGGCAAACGGCAGCAAAATGGCGGCAGGAATTTGTAGTTTGTTGCGGTCAGGGCTGTTTGGCCAACGATATGAAGCCACCGCATCGCTTGCGCTTCTGATAAGCAGGAAACCACCTCACGTTACTGGATAGCCAGCAAAACATAGCTCTGCAATGCGTCATCAGATATTTATTGTTTAGGTATGTTTTCAAAAAGTTATCGCCTAAAATCACCGTTTTGCACGGGAAGATTGCGATGACGTCTTATACAGAACTCAAAGAGTGCATCCGCCTTGAAATCATCGGGCATGACAAACCGTTTTCATGGCGAAAAGCGCTACTGCGCACAAGGCGCAACCCCAAGAAGCACTTTATGTTCTGGTGGCGCATCGCGTCATACCTGTATGCACAAAACAGCAAGTTCAAAAAGCGTATGGCGCGCCGGATTGAAAACCGGCTCAAATACCGTCACAGCGTCGATATCTCCCTCTCCTGCCGGATTGGCAAGGGCTTAAACATTGCTCATCTGAATGGGATTGTGATTACGGATAACTGCGTCATCGGCGACTATGCCGACCTTAAGCAAGGCATCACCATTGGTCTGCGGACCGACAGCGCCGATGCGATGATTCAGATTGGCAATAACGTGGATATTGGCTGCAATTCGTCGATTCTGGGCGGGAAGATCACTATTGGCGACAATGTAACCATCGGTGCGCATTCGCTGGTGCTGCAGAGCATCCCCGGCGACACGGTGTATAAAAATAAGATCACGCCAATTATGACGGCCAAAACAGTAAATCATTCCTGACAAGAGGCAGGCGGCAACGGTCGCAGTTATCGCCTTTTATTCAGATCTGGCTTGTCTCTTATGACTGGTTCGCGGCAGCATCGGGACGAAATCATTTCCGCGCGGGGTCATAACCGATTGCTTACGGGTAATAAAAATCGTGTCCGATGGAATGTCTTTATTCACAAACGACATGGCACCAATTACCACGTTATCGCCAATCGTGATTGAACCCACCAGGCATGAATTTGCGCCAATATCGACGTTATCACCAATCCGGATAAAGTCGTTGTCCGTCATTCCCTGAACAACGCCAATCGTCGTGTTTTGCCGGATAGTAAAGTTAGCGCCAATACGGGCGCTATAGGTAATAACAACGCCGGTATGGTGCGGTATATGCAGTCCGGGCCCTATTCTGGCTTCCAGATCGATATCCGCCGCGAATTTGCTTTTAATCATATTGGAGAGCGATTCAGCGACCCGCTTTTGGCGCTTGTTGCCATGCTCATTCATTTCACTGGCCAGGCGCCACCAGAATAAAAAATTCCGGCGGCGGTTCTTTTTCTCTCTGAGAAGGCGGCGAAACGAGAATTTATCTTTGCGAATCACCTCAATGCGCCAGAACTCACGCAGATCGTGTGCCTTCGGAGAGCAAATAAAAAAGAGGCATGTTAAGAGTTTGATAGTGAGTCTCCTGCCCCTCTCGCTAACGCTAACGGGGGATTCATAATTTCCTCACAATCATAACATTTGAAACAATTACCGACAAAGCGCGATGTTAGCGCGGCCTCTGTATGCCGCCTTTTGATATCCTGCCGCTGCGAGGTAATTCTTACCTTCAGCGCATCTCTACCCCCACCTGCCCACACACTTTTAGCCGCTTATCGTGCAATTAGGGCGCCATAAGCGCAATTTTCATAGAAAGACTAACGCATTGAAATATGCCCATGTAATATGAGGCCGGGCTATTGCGACTTTCGCCTTCGTGGTCCAGATTTGATGAATAACGACTCCCCTTAACAGACTCATTAAGCGCTTTGACGAAACGCCATGAACAAACCCATAAAACGGCTTGAAATCATCAAATACGCCATTGAACTGGAGGATGACAGCATCATCCTCAGCCAGCTTCCGTTGCTGAAAACGGAAGTGACCGACCCGGAGTTAGCGTTTATTGTTCACGCGCTCGAAGAGAAGAACTACAGCGATGCGATGCGCGCCATTACCTCGTGGCTACAGAGCCAGCGCTCGGTCGTCAGTTGGCAAGATCCCCAGGTTTCCGCCAGTAAGCTTGAACTTAAAGCGCTGGAGGAGCAGCTTCGCGAGCTTATCGACAAGCGCAACGCGCGCATTCAGCAACTGGATGAATTTAACGATCTCTACTTAACCCGCCTTGGGCCGCTGATGTCGCAGATCCTGCGCCTGCGTAAAATGCTGGCCGAGGCCGCGGTGCGTCGCCAGGAAGCGGAAGCACGTCGCCGTGAGGCTGATTATCTGCGCTGCCAGAAATACCTTTCGCAGGCGGTGAATGTGCTGGTGACGCTCACGCAGCGCTGGCAGAGCATGCCGCCGCACTCGATGCAGGCGGCTGAAGCGCGTAAACATCTTCAGCAGCAAAGCGAACTGATCGCCTCCCTGCTGGCAGAAGCACAGGAGCTGGAGCGCGGTCTGACGCGTGAAGAGGAGCCGACGCGCCAGGCGCGCGACGAAGCGCGTCAGGAGTACGAAAGCTATCAGGAGCAGCAGCACGACGCGGAAAAACGCTTCAGCTTCGAGCAGAAGATGTCGGAAGAGGAGCGCCATGAGCTGAAGCGCCTCTGGCGGCAGGCGAGTAAACTCTGTCACCCCGATCTGGTCGATAGCGAAATGAAAAACGATGCCAACAGCATGATGGTGCAGCTCAACCAGGCCCGTCAGCGCGGCGATCTGAGCGCAATTCGCTCCATGCTCAGCCGCCTGCAAAAAGGGCTGGAGCCGCTGATGGCCAGCGACAGGCTGAATGACGTGCAGCGTCTGCGTCAGCGCATTGTGGAAGTGAAGCAGCACATCGCCACGCTGATTGAAGAGTTAATGACGCTGGATAAAGAGGAGACCTGGCAGCTGGTCTCTTCCCTCGGCGATCGGGAAACCTATTTCCGTCAGCAGGAGAAAGCGCTGGCAGAGATCCGTGAATCCCTTGAACAGCAGGTTAACGAAGCCGAATACGACGAAGTTGCCTGATATGTGCCCGGCGCTCTGCCGGGCCGTAATTACTTTTTATGCCAGTAAGCCTGCGCGCGAACGCACTGCTGATCGATAGCGTCCGTTTCAAACTGCGCCTTCAGGGATTTCACCACCTCCCCCTCCCCGGTAAGCCAGATAAAATAGTCCTCTTCCGGCACCGTTAGCGCTGCCAGTTTCTGCGCAACCACCTGCGGGTTATGTCCAATCACATACTCAATATCAAAGCCTTTCAGGTGCGCGAGGTAATCCTGATAAGCGGCATTGTCGATGGTTACCAGCGCCGTCACCTGCGGGCGCAGCGCCAGCTGGCTTATCGCCTCCAGCCGACGACGCAGTGCCGGCATACCGGACTCATCGCATACATAGAGTTGCCAGGCGTAATCTTCCGGCACCACCAGCGAACCGCGCGGCCCGCCGATAGTCAGATGATCTCCGGCCTGCGCGTGAAGCGCCCAACTGCTCGCCACACCACCGTCGTGAATATAAAAATCGAGGGTCAGCTCATGGCGGCTGGCATCATAGAGCGGCGTATAGTCACGCGACAGCGGACGCGGCCCATCGCCCCAGTTAATGCCCTCATCCGTTACTTCTGGCGGAACAAAGGGAGCGCCCTCCTGTGGGAAGAAGACTTTAGTGTGATCGTCGAAACCGCGTGAGCTAAAGCCATCGAGCTGCTCGCCGCCAAGCACAATGCGCTGGAAGCCCTCGCTTGCCCGCTCAACGCGCAAAACGGTTAACTGGCGAAAACGCAGCTCATTGCGCACGCGCTGCGGATAGCGTGAAGAAGTTGTGGTCATAATCGGCCCTACTGAAAGTGAAATCGATATATCTAAATTTTGTGCAAATGATAATGATTGTTGTTTTTAGCGAAGGCAAGATCTTTTTAAGATATAGCGACCCCTAAGAGCACGCGCTGACAAAACCACTATTTAAAATCATTATTATCAAAAAGATAGAAATAACTCTTTAAACCAGACTGTTACTAAACAGAGTTTAGATATAAATTAGATATATCGAATAAAAACGGAGAGTATGATGCGCCATTCACGCAACAGTCACGATAACGAACACCACGGCGGCCGTCGGCAGCGCTTTTTCGGTCACGGGGAGTTACGCCTGGTGGTGCTGCATCTGCTGCGCGACAGCGCCAGCCACGGGTATGAGCTGATTAAAGCCATCGAAACGCTGACCGAGGGAAACTACACGCCCAGCCCCGGCGTGATCTACCCGACTCTCGATCTATTGCGCGATCAGCAGTTGATTACTATCAGCGATGAGGAGAGTGGGCGCAGGGTGATTGCGATAACGCGACACGGTCAGCAGTGGCTGGATGAGAGCCAGCAGCAGCTGGCGCAGATCCTGGAGCGGGTTAAAGCACGGAATGTCGGCTATCAGTTGCGCAGAGATCCGCAGATGAAACGGGCACTGGCGAACTTTAAAGCCGTGCTCGATCTGCGCGTGAATCAGCAGGCGCTCAGCGCCGCGCAGCTTAAACAGATAATTGGCATTATCGACCGCGCGGCGCTGGAGATATCCCAGCTGGATTAAGCTGGCATTGGCGCTTCACGCAGGCGGAAGACCTTCACCAGTTCGCGCAGATGCAGCGCCTGGTCGTTCAGTGCCGCCGCCGCCGCGACGGACTCTTCCACCAGGCTTGAGTTTTGCTGGGTAGTGGAGTCAATCAGGCCGATAGCACTGTTGATCTGCGAAATGCCGTCGGTCTGTTCGCGGCTCGCCTGGCCGATTTCACGCAGGATCACATCCATCTCTTCGACGTTGGTCACCATACCGTTAATCAGCGCGCTGGCTTTCTCCACCAGCGCCATCCCTTCACGGGTCTGGCTGGCTGAGCTCTCGATCAGATGGCGAATATCATTCGCCGATGAGGCGCTTTTCTGCGCCAGCTGACGCACTTCACCCGCCACCACGGCAAAACCACGGCCATGCTCACCGGCACGTGCCGCTTCCACCGCGGCGTTCAACGCCAGAATGTTGGTCTGGAAGGCAATCGCATCAATCAGGTTGATGATATCGGACATGCGGTTAGAGGTATCGTTGATCACCCGCATCTTCTCGGTGACCTGCATCATCATCTCGCCATTGCTTTTCACCACCGTCGCCGCATCGGCCGACAGCGTGGTGGCTTCAGAGGTGTGATCGGCGGTGTTCTTCACGGTTGCGGTGATCTGCTCCATGGAGGCCGCGGTCTGCTCAACGGAACTCGCCTGCTCTTCCGTACGCGCAGCCAGATCCTGATTACCAGCAACAATCTGCGCCGCCGCGCTGGAGATATTTTCAGAGCCGTTTTGCACCTGATGCACAATATCTACCAGGCGGTTTTTCATCTCCATCAGCGCGCGCAACAGCGTCCCGGTTTCATCGCGATGACGCGAGTCAATCGAACGGGTTAAGTCACCGTCGGCAATCGCTTCAGCAAAAGTCACTGCTTCGCGAAGCGGACGCGTGATCATACGCGCGATCACCACGCCAATCAGGCTTCCGAGGGCAATACTGATCGCCGCCAGCGCAATCAACAGCAGGCGGTTAGAGCCAAAGTCGTTCTGCACCTGCTGACCCGCGTCACGCATCTGCCGATCCTGGATGGCGATCAGCTCCTGCACTTTCGCTTTATAGGCCTTCTGGACAGTGATGGTATTGGTCATCATCTCCTGAATGGCGGCCGGGCGATCGTTGCGTTTTACCGCATCGAGAATACGAAAACGGGAGTCGAGGTACTGCTGGCGCACGGTGCGAATATCAGCAAGGATTTGCTGCGACTGCTCGTCGCGCAGGTTCTTCGATAAGTCTGCCAGTATAGTCGTAATACGCGCGCTGATGGCCGCCAGCTCTTTCTGAGAATCAGCCGACCATTTGCCGTCCGTATCTAACAGCATTAATTGTTGCGTACTGACGAACGTCTGGAAATTATCAATCAGCTGGTTTGCTTTGACAGTCGTGGGATAATCCTCATGCACAATTTCTTGCATACCGTTGTTGGCACGATTAAGGCTAAAAAGCGAGAAACAGGAACTCACCACCATCAATACAATAAAGAATCCGAATGCCAGAAATAATTTCGTACCGATTTTTACATCATGTAAAAACATATCTTCTCCGTGGATTTGAATGTCTTGCTGACAAAAGCTTTGAACCCTAATTCAGAAGGCACGCTTAAGTCCCCGGCGCGAATGGAAAGCCTGTCGCCACCAGACGTTATCGGTAACGTAAATGCTAACTTTATGAGTTTGATCGTTTTTTTATTAAATTAATTGACCACTGGATAGCCAGGAGCTATCAATTTGGCGTCATTGATCGTTATTTGTTTCGTTTTCTTATTATTTCATGGATATATTAATGGGAGTTAACTAGAGTTAATTGGAAATTAAATTTCAAGCTAACTACTTTATTGAGTCCGGCATTAACAAAATATCATTTAATAAAAAAGCAACAATTAAGAATAAATTATTAACATGAAGATACATTAGCAAAAATAAAAAAACCGCCAGCAGAGGCGGCGGTTTTTTTAATTAAATATCTCTTAATGCAATACGGAAACCGCGTCCTGCAGCCGACCTGCGCGCTGTTTCACCATTGACGATACCTCCGCGCTCTGTTCAACCAGCCCGGCGTTTTTCTGCGTAATCGCATCCAGCTCCGCCACGGCGCGCGTCAGATCCGCAAGCCCCGTCGCCTGCTCAGAAGTAGACTGGCTAATCTGGGCAATCAAGGCGGTGACATCTTTAACCTGGGCCACAATATCATCCATCGTGCGGCCCGCTGCGTGAACCTGGTCGGAGCCAGACTGCACTTTGCTGGCACTGGCATCAATCAGTTTACGGATATCATTCGCCGCGTTCGCGCTGCGGCTGGCCAGGTGACGAACTTCCCCGGCAACCACCGCAAAGCCTTTGCCCTGCTCCCCTGCCCGTGCGGCTTCAACTGCGGCGTTCAGCGCCAGAATGTTGGTCTGGAAAGCGATATCGTTAATCAGCGCGGTGATGGAGCCGATACGCTGCGTGCTGTCGGCAATCTCATCCATGGTTTTCACCACCGTTTCCATCGCTTTACCGCCGTGAGCGGCGGCGTTGCTGGCAGAGCTGGAGAGTTTATCCGCAGCAGACGCCGTTTCCGAGTTGCTCTGTACCGACGCGGCCATCTGGCCCATTGTCGCCACGGTCTGCTGCACGTTAACCACCGTCTGGCGCGTACGCTCATTCAAATCATCGTTGCCCTTCGCCAGCGTTTCGCTGCCGTTAAGCACGCTGCTCACCTGACCAGAGACATCGTTAATCAGCCAGCGGCACATCAGCCCCAGTTGTCCGACAGAACGCAGGATCAGCCCCACTTCATCGCTACGGTTGAGGAAATCGACGCTGTTACGATCGCCTGTTGCCACACTTAGCGCCTGCTTTGCCACATTCTCGACCGGACGAACAATCTGCCACTCAAACGCCAGCGCGCCCAGCAGCATTACCAGCGTACTGACCAGCATCGACACGGGATGCGCACCGGTAAACCACAGCGCCGCTAGCTGCGCCACCCACAGCAGCGTCATGACGCTGCGCGCGCGCCAGCGCAGCGGCAGCGTGGCCACTTTCCCGAGTACGCCTTTACCGAGCACCAGGCCTTTATGCAGGCGCTTTTTGCTGCTTCCTTCATTTAATGCGCTGTAGAGCGGCTCGACTGCCGCGATCTCGTGCTCCGTTGCGCGGGTGCGAATCGACATATAGCCGGTCACTTCGCCGTTACGCACCATCGGAATGGCATTCGCGCGCACCCAGTAGTGATCGCCATTTTTACGGCGGTTTTTCACAATACCGCTCCACGGCTCGCCCTGTTTCAGGGTGAACCACATATCGGCAAATGCCGCTTTCGGCATATCGGGATGGCGCACAACATTGTGCGGTTGGCCGTTTAACTCATTGAGGTGATAACCGCTGGCATGAATAAACGCATCGTTAGCGTGAGTGATGTAGCTCTGCGTATCAGTGGTGGACATCAGCGTGGCGTCATCGTCCAGCGGAAAGTTGCGCTGGCTGACATAAAGAGGAGAAGACATGGTTGCGTCCTGTGCAGGTTATATTGCCGTGAAAAAATTATTGCGAATGTTATTTCGGCGATAATGAATTTATCTTTAGTTGTTAAATTTGATTTAGATCGCAAATCGGCAGAAAACCCTGATTTTGATAGGTTTGTTAAGATATTGATTTTAATAGTTTCAGCTTGAAAACACTTAGTTAAGCTTACCGGTTATGCCCCATTTTCATGCACTCGACGCACTTTTTTGGCGCAAAGGGCTTTTTCACTCTCTTGCGATGCCTCTTTTAACAATGCTGTAACCTATTTTTTGCCCAGGCGGCATGATTAAATCTTGTACGATTTGGCTTTCACCTGGCGTTTATCCCGATTTCTCTGCCCGCCGCCGAAGTGGCGTAATCCCTGCAATACTTTAATCAGTATCATGTGATACGCGACTCCTGGAGCTTATTTTGAACAGGTTACCTTCCAGCGCATCCGCTTTAGCGTGCAGCGCTCACGCCCTGAATCTCATTGAGAAGCGAACGCTTGATCATGAGGAGATGAAAGCTTTAAACCGAGAGGTGGTGGATTACTTTAAAGAGCATGTTAACCCGGGGTTTTTAGAGTATCGAAAATCTGTAACTGCCGGCGGGGATTACGGAGCCGTAGAGTGGCAAGCAGGCAGTCTGAATACGCTTGTCGACACCCAGGGAGTGGAGTTTTTAGATTGCCTGGGTGGATTTGGTATTTTCAATGTGGGGCACCGTAATCCAGTTGTCGTTTCCGCCGTACAGAACCAACTCGCCAAACAACCTCTGCACAGCCAGGAGCTTCTCGACCCGCTACGGGCGATGCTGGCAAAAACGCTGGCGGCGCTCGCGCCCGGCAAACTCAAATACAGCTTCTTTAGCAACAGCGGCACGGAGTCCGTCGAAGCGGCGCTGAAACTGGCGAAAGCGTATCAATCTCCGCGCGGGAAATTCTCCTTTATCGCCACCAGCGGCGCGTTCCACGGTAAATCCCTTGGTTCGCTCTCGGCGACGGCGAAATCGACCTTCCGTAAACCCTTTATGCCGCTGCTGCCGGGCTTCCACCATGTACCGTTTGGCGATATCGACGCCATGCGCACGGCGCTCTGCGAAGGGCAGAAAACCGGGGATGAGGTTGCGGCGGTGATCCTCGAGCCGATTCAGGGTGAAGGCGGCGTGATCCTGCCTCCGCCGGGCTACCTGCCTGCGGTGCGTAGGCTGTGTGATGAATTTGGCGCGCTGCTCATCTTTGATGAAGTGCAAACCGGTATGGGGCGCACCGGCAAGATGTTCGCCTGCGAGCATGAAAACGTGCAGCCGGACATTATGTGTTTAGCCAAAGCTCTCGGCGGCGGCGTGATGCCGATCGGCGCGACCATCGCCACCGAAGAGGTCTTCTCGGTGCTGTTTGATAACCCGTTTCTGCACACCACCACCTTTGGCGGCAATCCGCTGGCCTGCGCGGCGGCGCTGGCGACCATCAATGTGCTGCTGGAAGAGAACCTGCCGGCGCAGGCGGAGCAGAAAGGCGACATGCTGCTGGATGGCTTCCGTGCGCTGGCGCGTCAGTATCCCGATCTGGTACAGGATGTGCGCGGGCGCGGCATGCTGATGGCGCTTGAGTTTGTGAATAACGAGACGGGGTACAACTTTGCCAGCGAGATGTTCCGCCAGCGCGTGCTGGTGGCCGGTACGCTCAATAATGCGAAAACCATTCGTATTGAGCCGCCGCTCACGCTCACCATTGAGCAGTGCGAACAGGTGCTGCGCGCCGCAGGCGAAGCGCTGTCCGCGCTGCGCGTTTCGGTAGAGTCAGTGTAACCCCTGCCCGATGGCGCTTTGCTTATCGGGCCTACAAACAGCCCCCATCCGTGGCCGCCACCGGCATTTTGCCCGGTGGCGCTTGCTTACCGGACCGACAAACAGCACTTCCCGTAGGCCGGATAAGGCGTCAGCCGCCATCCGGCGCTTTTGCACGATGGCGCTTCCCTTACCGGACCAACAAACAGCACTCCCCCGTAGGCCGGATAAGGCGTCAGCCGCCATCCGGCATTTCCTCTGCCCGCGCTTTTTTGAATCCCATCACAATCATTCGCTCCCGCTTTTCCCTTCTGTTGCCGCGGCGGCTAAAGTAGAACTCATCCGACCACATAACAATAATTTTACATTGGAAGAGAGCATGAGCCACTACCCGTCGCTGTTCGCCCCGCTGGATCTGGGTTTTACCCAGCTTAAAAACCGTGTGCTGATGGGGTCGATGCACACCGGTCTGGAGGAGCGCCCGGACGGCGCAGAGCGGCTGGCGGCCTTCTATGCCGAGCGCGCCCGTCATGGTGTGGCGCTGATTGTCACGGGCGGCATCTCCCCCGCTCTTTCCGGCGTGACAATGGAGGGTGCCGCGGTGCTGAACGATATCAGCCAGCTGCCGCACCATCGGCACATTACCGATGCG
>Ga0268254_10000759_pt1 | contig 15107 bp, 15 predicted proteins | sample AgamicOrSfrz_FD_200251 | JGI IMG/M metagenome (GOLD analysis project Ga0268254, IMG submission 200251) | Agave microbial communities from Guanajuato, Mexico - Or.Sf.rz (v2) (version 3) | ecosystem: Host-associated > Plants > Phyllosphere > Phylloplane/Leaf | place: Guanajuato, Mexico...
GAAAAAATGAGGGTGTCCAAGTCGGAGAAAAAAGGTATATACTTAAGTGAATAAAAGAGGTCTTTGTTCCGGTTGGCTGTAGGGATCAAAGTACCCCCCATATAAGCTGAAAAAAATTTTTGAGGGTTGTGTTGTAGAGTAAGATAAGCACATAAATAGTATCCCCCATATAAGGACTGGCGAAAAAATGAGGGTGTCCAAGTCGGAGAAAAAAGGTATATACTTAAGTGAATAAAAGAGGTCTTTGTTCCGGTTGGCTGTAGGGATCAAAGTACCCCCCATATAAGCTGAAAAAAATTTTTGAGGGTATTTTTTCTGATGGAATTAGTTTATAATATAGTCGTATTAAGGTATTAGAAAAGAGAGCTCATAATAAGCCCTCTTTACGCATAGCCGTTATATGTCTTTCAAGAGTTTTACTTGGTAGGTCCAACTCTTGAGCAATTTCTTTGTTTTTGAAGCCTTCTTCTCTAAGGCTTCTTATTTTTTGCCTTATAAGTGCTATTTCTTCTTTTTTAGACACAGGATTTTTCTTTCTATATCTCTCTTTTGCCTTGTTATTTAACTCTTCTTTGTTTTCCTGATACTTTTCCTTATTAAGTTTATTGTTTCTTCTACGCTTCTCTGTTTCGCTTATAATGGTTATACATCCTAATTCAACCTCTTCATCAGGAGAAAGGTCTAAGACCTTTATAAACCATTCATTCGATAGTAAATACTGCTTTCTATTAACATTCCGTGTATCTTGTTCTATTTTATTTGCTTTCTGTGGAATCTCAAAGTTTGCATTGAAGGCAAGCATAGCATCTTTCGCTTCTTCATCACTCATACCAAGTAATTTACACGTATTGCGATATGCAAAGCATAATACTTCTCTATAATCCTTATCACGAATCTTTTGAAGCTTAGGTAAATCAATGTCTAACCGTGTCTTATTTAATGAGTAATCATTTCTAATTTGAGTAGTTCCATTCGCTTTCTTCGCACGATCCAAATACTTTGGCGGCTCCAATACTTCATTTTGAAGATCCCGTAGCATATATGGTTCTCTATCAATTACTTTTATTTTAATTGTGCTTCCATCTTTACTATTAACAGAACCGCCTATTCTTCCATATGTAGTAATGGGTTGAGGACTAGCTCCATATTCTTTTAGTTCATCGGCTATTTTTTCAGTTACCTTCTTAACTAAATTCTTACTTTTCTGTGTAGCTCCAACACATTCTACTTTATACAATAATCTTATTCGATGTCCGTGCTCTATGATATTAGGTGTTGGAACTGTATTTTTAGAAAACTCGTATTCTAGCGCTGCTAAACAACTATCCATTGACCATTGTTCTTTATCAAAGTCTACGTCAATAGCAATTAGGTGTATGGAAAATATGCTTTTGTTATCAGCGTTATGCATATTGTTGTATGTATTTAAGCTGTACATAATATCCACGTTGTCACGGAATAACTTATTTCTTTCCAGTATGTTTTGTAGCTTGTATGGGTTCTTTAGTGCATCTACATTGTATGTATAATAACTACCTGTTTCTTTATTTCTAATTCGAACATAGCAATCTCTCTTTGTATCAAATATGTATCGGAACAGTTCCGCCTGTTCCTGAACACGTTCAGATACTTTTACTTTGTCGGTAGCTGTATGCCCTAAAGATGTTAAAATGTAGTCTTCATCATTCTCTAGACCATACGTTTTTATATTTGCGCGGATTAAAGTTTTATTAACGTTATGGAACTTTGAAAATACCTCAATAAAATGTTCCGCATCACGCATATGAAATTGTTTTAATGTACTCAAAAAATCACACCTATCCTCTCTAAAAGACTTTCTTTTAATAAGAAGAAGTGGTGTGATTGACCAGATATATACAAAATAGTTAATGTAATTTTCAAAAGGATTTCTTTTTTTATTGAAAAATACTTAAATATTGGGTAAACTATGTGTATATATGATTTGTTAATTACTTTTTCTTTTCGACGGGAAAAAGTTTATATTGTAGTGGTTGGGTCAATCGTCAATCACACCTAAGAAAATCTCTGTCTGCAAACAGAGGTTTTTTTAGTTTCTTCATACTTACAATTTTACTCGAAAATCTATCAAAATCCTATCTTTTCTAACAATTAAATCATATTTTTTATTTGAAGTGTAAAAAAAATTTACTAGTTTTTGTCGTTAATTTAGAATGCTAGGGTCTTCATATTCCCCTCTATAGAGCCGTTCGTGCTTAATGATACGCTGTACGGTTTTGGCGTGAAATTTACCGCCCTTCCTTGAAATAAACCCTAATTCATTTAATTCTTTGGCTATTCCATTCATAGATAGACCTGTTTCTTTTAAAGCAAATACCTGTTTTACTAATGACGCTTCCTCTTCATTAATAGCTAATTTACCGGTCCCTGGTACTGATCGATAACCTAATGGCGGTGTTCCTCCAAGGAATCCACCTTTTTTTGATTTTCTCATTTTACCTTCATACATTCGTTTAACAGCTGCTTCTCTTTCCAGAGTCGATCCATATGTCTTCATTGTTTGAATCAGTAACTTTTCAGGACTTTCTACATAATCATTGTCTTCTGTTATTGAATGTAATCTAGTTTTTACTTTAAGTATCTTTTTTAATTGAGAGAGGATCCAACCGAAGTCATCCATTTCTCTAGTTATGCGGTCAAAACGATAGATAAGAATAAAATCTATGTCATTTCTATCTTTTAAACTGGCAAACATCTTTAGAAATTCTTCTCTATCAATGGTTGCTGAAGATGCTACTTCTGAAAACTCTTCAACAATTTCAATATTGTTTTCTATGGCATATCTATGTACTTCTTCTCTTTGGCCATCAATTGATTTTACAGAATCCCGTTCTATGGATTTGCGATAATATGCAAATGCTTTTCTCACCAATTATCCCCCCTAAAATGTTAATTTGACGTTCGTGCCGACGAGCGTCATAAACTACATTATTTATATTATAGAAAATACCTTCCTTTCAAGTTGAAAACAAATTATTTTATATGAAAGGTATTCCTTAGTTTCCTTATTTTTGGTACAATGAAGTTCCTCCCGAAAGGGAGGTGACGCGAATGTTATTAATCATTTTGCTGGTAATCAAATGGTGGAAGTCTCGTAAAAAAGACGATTAATCAATTGTTGACTCTGGCCGCGTATTAATACATAAGGGGTCTGCCTACGTCTCTGATATGGCACCCCTTTTTAATTTCGCCAACTATTTAATTCGGTTCATTATCTCTGCGGTAGAGTTATTAGTGTGGTTTATACACCACACTAATAACTCTTTCTACAAAAAAACCTCTCCTTCTGGAAAGGTCTTTTTGTTACCTGAACCCTTTTCTTTCTTTTTTTAATAGTTGTCTTGCTAATTTTGCCCTCTCTTTTTCTATCTGTTGTTTCATTATTTCATCATCTATGCTCTTACCGGATAATCTTGTTTGTCGTGCATCAACAGCGAAATATTCCCTACCATCATTCCCTGCATAGTAACCTGTTGGAGGTCTTTTGTATCCTTGTAAATACAGAGAAAGATAGTCTGTAGCTTCTTCAAATTCCTTGAACTCAAAGTCTTTCTTTAAATTATGTTGCATTGGAATGATTTTCACTTTGTTTTTGGAAACCATTCGTGCTAATTCGGAGAGCTCGTGTTCAATTATTTTATTTTTATTTATGATAAATTCCTCGAGTTCTTCCTCATTCTCTTCATATTCTTCGTTTTCTTCATAACCCAAACTGAAAATATAACGAGGTGTGGCCCTCTTAGCATCCAAAAATTTAAATCGAACTACATTCAAGCATTTAGCTAACCGATCATATATTGCGTCACTTTTTTTATAGATTTCCTTTAAAGATACCTTTGAACGTAATACCACTTGACCATAAATGATTTCATTTATTAATTCTTTTATTTGGTTACTTGTACGTTCGTGCTTAAGGATAGTTAAAAAGTTTTGTTTTTTAGATAAAGGAGAAGTTTTAATTTTTCTATAAAATGCATCTTCCAACACACCTTCTATGGGATCTCTAAGTACTGAGCTGCCATATCTATAGGAATAACTGGAATCAATAGAATTAAACAAGAACTCTTTTAAATCATCAATATGAATTAATTTGGAAAGATTTGATCCTTTTAACTCTTTCCATAAAGTTCTATCTTTAGTTCCGTTGGGAGCAAAATAATAATCTATTTTGTAACATTTTAAATGAGTATGATTAGGATACTTTTTCTCGCCTTGTTCATTAGTCTTTTCTGACCATATTGCTCTTTCAAGTGTATCTCTGGATATATCAAGCAAGTCACTTACACGCTGAATAGCAAAAAAGCTTTTGTTGTTTAATAGATACTTTTCCATCATTGTAAATTTAGTGATTTTCGGTTTCGATTCTTCATCATCGTCCTCTTCCCAAAAATCGCCGTCTATTATTTGCTGCTCTTCTAATGAAGTGTAAATAGCAAAATGCAATTTTCTATTTTCTTTATCAATATGAAAATGATAAGCCATTTCCATCCTCCTTTGAATCGCTTGTTATTATTAGTGTGGTTAATGCACTAAACTAATAATACATTTCCACTCCCCCTCTTACAACCTCGTTCATAAAAATGGTCGAGTTGAACTTAAATTTATTTTAGTTACACTAAAAACATATATATTTTGTACTTAATCAGTATTTTTTTAGTATTTTTTTAGTTTAGCGTTTTTAGTCAACCTTAAGGTCAACTTACTCTATCAAAATAAGGACGAGTTTAAATGATTAATTTTTTGTCCATAATGGAGCTAACGCAGGAATATGAAAGAAATGTACCGGATGAATTGGCGCGCGATTTGGGTATTGATTGCTTCTCTTTAAGCATAAGAGAAAGTACCGAAGGTTATATTTCATTCATTTTCCAAAATATCGAAAGCTTTGGTTCGAACTAAAAGCGTGTAGAAGTAGCTAAAAATTTGTGTTCCTTATGACTTCAGCGATCTGGAACGCTCGTTGATTTTATAAACAAAACAATACGGTTGCTGCCTGAAAAACAATTCAGTTTTTCAGGCTATTTGTGTTTTTTTAGAATATAATCCAACTGATTTCAATTGGGGGTGGATTATATTGAACATAGATACTTTAACTATTGAGGAGTTGCAACGATTCAATGGGGAAGAGTTAGTTAACATAATGTTCTCCACATTGTATGAGGTCAAGCCTATACAAGTAGAGAAGGTAGATTTATCTGATTTGGCAAGTACTATATATAAAGCTGATTTTGGAGTAGTTAAAAAGAAAATTAAGTATGAAGATCAAGAGGAACATTTTCATTTGGCTTTGCCGGTATTGGATGAACGGAAGCTAACGGATAATACAAGTAAGTTGCCATTTACAAATTATTTTATCGTAGCTGATTATGTAGTGAGTCAAAATCCATTTGGGTTATTGGAGATAATGTATTTAGGACAGCATATCCGCCGGAATGATAATGACTTTAAACATACACGCACGGAATTAAAGTACCGCGAATTTGGTTATTTCTATTACGATCAAGAAAAACAAACATATGTACAAGTTCCACCAGATGGATTAAATAAGGCAAGAGGTTATTTATTATCGGGTAAATCCATTGAAAAAGCAGATGAAGTCGTGCAGAAATATATCCATCGTGAACAATTACTTGAAGAAGGACGTGGCTTACTAAAACAGCAAGGGGAACTGTTCCGAAAAAAACTATTGGATTTTAAAAAGCAGCGTGCTAATTTTGGAACAAGTATTAAGAGTATTCTTAAATACACATTTGATTACGAGGAATTTTTGGCTGGTATAGATAATGGATTAAAACTCTATTTGTTATTTGGACACCTATCGGTGTCGGAATACGAGAAACTGTTGGAAGAAAAGAAAAGATTATTAGATGTAATAGATACAGTTCGTTCTATGTTGGAGGAAATGTCTAACTTAATGACGGGTAATAGGAAATATGGTATTGATCAAAATGCTATATTTACTAATACATTACGATTAGTACATCAATCTGAGGAAGACTTAATTTACACGGAATTAAAAGGTAATCAATTAGAAGATCTGAAAAATTTCCTTGTTGCAGGAGATAGTGCATTGGAAGGTTACATTGGCTACGATTTAGACAAGTGGGAGTTATATGTTAATTTGGTTCAAGCTGAAGAGCGAAGACATTTAACTAAAGAGACCACGGATCATCTACAAGAAAAAGAAAAACAAGATAAAATATTGCGTTCTTATCAAAAAAGAGAACAACAAAAAAAGCTGGAGTCATATTGACCTCCGGCTTTTTTTGTTACTTAGATACGTGTGTGTTTTTGTTGTTGTTTCTAATCACTACTACCTGTGCTTGTGGCTCAAGAACCACGACAGGCTTTTCATCGGAAGATGAAGTAGCAATCAAAATCGCTAACGCAAACACTGATAAAAGTTTCTTCATCAGCAACGACCTCGATAGCAAGACTCGCAGAGTGAAGTAGGCATCCTCTTACTGTACCATCGATTCCAGTCGAGCATTTCATCCGTATGTAGAACCTACACCTTTAATATAGCAAAAAGAAATGCTAAAAAGATAGGGGTTTTGAAGGCTATTTCCACAAATATTTTTTTTTTGCATTATAATGACGCCATAACATTTTAATTTATATTGGAGCAACCCTACCGGGTCCAATCTTTCATTGCTTACCGGCGATGGATACATAGTAAATAAAAATTAAAAGGAGCAATATGTTATGACAAACAGTAATTAAAAAAACACAAAAATAATAAGGAGCTAAACAACTATGACAATTAGCAAGTAAAACTATGACAACAAGTAACAATCATAAGCAAGAATTCTAAGACACTTACAAAGCTTTAAAGGTAAATAATGTCCATCGATGACATTTCTCAACCTGGCGCCAAACCAAATGAGAAGTAAAAATTTAATGTCTCTCAAGTAATACAAGTAACATTGAGAACAATCGTAACAATGATGTGTAGGTTGCTATATGTGTAATCGTAAATCTCATCAAGGGGAGAAAGTGAACTTCTGATAAATCACTACATTTTGGCATATGGATCTTCGCGATAGCGAAGTTAGGAGCAAAGCGACTAAGTGTTTTATATGGCGAATGCGCATAGCGATGAGCCTGTGGTTTTTCATATGGCGACAATGCGTAGCGATGAGCCATTATGAATGGAATGGTGAATATGCGAAGCAATGAACCATTGCATTTAAAATTAATGCAAAGCATTAATTTGGTTTTTTAGCAGGAGAATTGCAAAGCGATTTGGATGCTTGGAGCCTTGGTACACAAGGCGTACCCTCGGTTAAGTGGCTATTTTTTTGTGAACAAAAAAATTGCGACTTAACCAGAGGGTACTCTGGTAGGGGACCCGTTTCGAACTCATTGTTGGTGAACGAGAAGTTTTAATTGGGTGGAATGGCAATAAGAGCAGCGACATTGACAGTAACCCTGTTAAAACTCCGGTGAACCTTACAATTAGTCGAAGAATGGGGAGTTTTTCTTGGCGATGCGGGCGTAGGCGCGAGCTTAGAAAAAAAGATCTTTGCGGTTTTAATGTTTTTTGATTTTTTGATTGTTTCGATTCAAGCAAGAAAATAATTACCTTTCTTGTTTGAATGGGAACGATCAACAGCGTTTCCTTCTCCTTTTTAATGGGAGGTGAATGATATGGGTAGTAAGAAGTTAGAAGCGTCTATCAAAAAAATTGATAGAGTCTTCGATAAGATGAAAAGAAATGGAATTAGTGTAGGTGGTGGTCGTGTATCAGATCGTACCATAGCAACTTATTCTGAAATGATGAAAAGCTTTATGCGATCAGCTAATGAAGAATTTGGTGTAGCTGATATAGCTAAAATAAAAAAAGAACATATTGATGAGTTGGTTCAGCAACGAGTTGATAACTTTCACGCGGGCAATACAAGTGAAGCATATAATTTAAAAACGCTTATGGCATCTCTGAAATTTTTCAATAAAGGTGTACAGGAGACAAATGTATTTAATTACAACAGTAAATTCGAACTTGGTGACGTGGATGAATTAAGGGAATCCATTAAAGAACAGAATGTATTCCGGAAGGCCAAAGCGTCCACGGTGCTCCGCGCTACTCCTTCGGAGTGTAACAGTGTATTGGAGCGCATAGCGCAAAGTGGATACGATACTAAAACAAGGAATATTGCATATAGCGTGGCAAAAATATCGTTGGAAACAGGCGGCCGCATATCGGCAATTCTCAAATTAAGACCATCTGATATTAAAATCTCAAATGAAAGCTCAAGTGAAACCTCAAATGGATATAAAATAACTTTTCACAGAGATAAGGGAGGGCTGACTAGAACTGTAGAAATAGCGAAAGAGACTGCGGAATACATACAGTCACTAACGCACGGTAAAAAGCCAAATCAACGCATATTTGAAACGACACGTAGCGATGGTACATATAAATCAGTAAAAGAATTGCGGAAGGAAGTCAGTAAAGTAATAGCTTCTGCTGGTGAGCACTTAACACGGCAGGAGCCCGTTAAGATGAAAGATAAAGATGGAAGTGAGAAAGTTGTATTTGTCACTAAGAAAGCGTCTGCCCATATGTTTCGAAAAGCATTTGCTATGGCAGAGACAAAACGCTTCTATGATAAATTTGCAACTAAGTCTGCAATTAGGAGCTATGTAGCTGCACGTATTGCTGAGGATCCAAAGATAAAAGAGAAGTTGGATACATTGAAAGATAGAATAAATAAACATATTCCTTCCGCCGAACGACATAAGCGCGGTAGAAATTTAAATAGAGAAGAATATGCTATCTTTTTTGCTTCGGTATCATTAGGACATTTCAGAAATGATGTTATTACTGCCTTCTATACAACAATGAATGAAGTGAAGGGCTACTATGATAAAAAATAAAGAATTTGTACATAAAACAATGAATCTAATTATAATTTAAGAGCTCCCAAGAATATGTCGCCCATATTTAAGAGCGCTCGATATGATTGGCCTCATATCGAGAGTAACGTTATGTTGTTTAGTTACAGATTTGGCGATCTGTAGAATATAGGCTAAACAATGTTGCGTAAAAGTTCATAACCGGGAGGTTATGGGCTTTTTTATTTACGATTTAAAAACAGTTAGAGTCGTGAGACTGTAACTGTTTTTAAATTGCCTGATCGGAACAAAGTGGAGATCATACTTTTTACTTGAAAACAACATAATTGTGGCTATAGTAAACGTGTCATAGAATAAAATTGCTTATCTTATTATTTAATTTTTAATACTAGTTCAACCTTTCGGTTGAAAGATAATCTATATAAAATTAAAAGTGATTTGTTTATCTTATCGCTCAGGCGTTAGAAATTCGTTTCTACGCCTTTTTTCACTAGTTAGATAACCTCTTCTCTTATATATTAAAAGTGATTGAAAAAGCGTAGAAAGGCTTTTTATACGTTTATTTTCATTGAACCACATATCTCAAGTGAAATCCCAAATGGTCACTTGAGATATGTGGTTCAATTGTCCTCTTTGCTCAGCAACTTGGCCTCTTTACTCGCCAAGCTATTGAGTAAAGCTGGTTTTTTTGAAATAATTCTTCTTGTGATAAATTAACGTGGCCGCCGAAAAAAATAAAGGTAAAGGAAAATTGCATTATTGAATAGAAAAAATAAGATGAGAGTAGTCATTTCTCAAGTCATTTCTCAAATGACTTGAGAAATGAAACCTCAAGTCATTTGAGAAATGAAAAATAGGATAGTTTAAAAAACGTTGATATAGAGGGATTTGCAGTTAATTACTAAATAAAACCTCAAATGAAACCTCAAGTCATTTGAGAAGTCACTTGAGATATGTGAGAGGAGTGGTTTTTTGAGTGAACAACTTAAATTAGAGTCCGGTAGAAAGTATAAAATAGGTCAGGCGGCTAAATTAATTGGTTTGTCTTCCGAAAGGATTAGGCAAATAAGTGAAAATGAAAAATTCGGGCTTGAAATAGAAAAGACTGATAAAGGTCATCGTCTTTTTACAAAGAAACAAATTGAAATCATATTGGGTATACACAATAAGTTTCAAGATAAATGGGATGCAGATCAAATTAGTGCTTGGTTAAGAGGAGTGGGTCCAGAAACATTTGTTTCTCACGAACCTGTGCCGGCTATTGAAATGGATATTGAAGAATTAAAAAGATTATATATAGAGCAGGCAAAAGAATTACAGGATTTAAAAAAACAAGTCCAGGATCAGAGTGAAGTTATATCTGGATTTCAAAAACTGCTGGGTGATAATCCAGATGCTTATTTTCAAAATCAAGTTGCTCTGCACTTCGAAAAAAATAAGGATCAAATTGTCACTGCTACTATTAGAGGGATTCAAGAGGAGAAAAAACGAAAAGCTCTTGAAGAGTATGAGGAAAACAAGAATAAAAAGCCTGAAGGTATTTTTCCTAAGTTAATTAATAAGTTATTTTCAAAATAGAGCTCCCACGGGAGTTCTATTTTTTTATGTGTTAGCCTACGATTTCTCGTATATTTAACAGCAGTTGAAATCGTATGCTGCTGATATTACTAAATTATATGAGAATCCTAACACAGAATATGTCCCTTTATGTGAACAATGTTACTTATATAAGGGAATTTTAATAAATTTCTATTTTATGGCCAAAATCTCAAAAATAATTTGGCGAGCTCTTATATTACTAGTGTAAGGGAATTTTAGCTGGTGAATAGAATGAGGTCAAGAGAAATTCGGTGTATTAGTCGGTACTTATGTAAATAGATAAATTTTTTATCTGTGCTACCGGTATTACCCCCCTTTCTCAAAGAACCATATATGTACCCAGCTGGTACACAAAATAATTCACGGAGGTAAACACAAAATGGAAAAAGTTGAACAAGTATTACTAAAGGCAGTAACATATTATTTCGGAGGTCTATCGTTAGCTATTGGTCTCCTTGGTCTCTATGGGTTATGTAGACCTGAGTTCTTTTCAAAAAATGCAGAAAAAATCATATTGGCAGGTAAAGCTATTGCTTTTAACTCGTTATGTGTAATAGCAGTGCTAGTTATTGCTTATATTGTTGTCTATGTAAAGGATCGCCGCAACCGCATAAACAATCAAAACCGCGACATTAGCTAATGTCGCGGTCTTTTTATTAATCGAATGTTATTGTGTGAGAGAATACTATTCTCTATTCGAACATAGTGTTATAACTTTTATTCATAATTCTACATATTGTATCTTTTCACAAAACTTGGTATGCTATTACTGTCGAAATTATCAACTTATAAGAGGACTCCCTATATTTTGTGTGTGATAAAAAAGTATGTCGTATTTCCCACTACACATACAGAACGAAAATTAGGAGGACCTATGAATAATTTAATTAATTTATTTGAATTTGCAAATGTTACATTGGATACAGTTGATCATTTTAACAACTTATCTGGCAATGATGTATTAAAAGGAATTGTCTTTATTGGTGTCGTCGGTTTTTTTGGTAGAAATAACGTTACCAATATTAATAACAATTATTTTTACATTGATGATGATAATAAAGATGAGGACAACAACGAAGACGATCATAATAAAAAATAAAACAATACCCCTTAAAGGTTTCCGACTTTAAGGGGTTTTTAATGTCAGGTAAATTTATTAGTGTGGTTTATGCACCACACTAATAAATCGTACACACTTATTTGAGCTTCCTTATGATCCTGCGTACTGAATCTTCCTTGGTTCCTCGTATTAGGTCATTCATATAATTGACATACTGCATCTCTAATAAATGCTCAACAGTAAAAGGAGTTTGTTGCTCCTCAATTTCATCCACGTCTGCCAGTAACATTTCCAGGCGGAAAACCGTTTTTTTAGGTAAACGTATGCTCACCGGCGTTAAATTACCTTTGCTGTACCGATAGTACCTCTGTATAATAGGCAATGAGCTGATATCCTTAAGCGTTCTGTTCAATTTAATTGGATTAGGGTTGAGTGAATAATATTCTAAAAGCTCTTCAGTCAGGAGATCCACCAAATCACTTTGACTAAAATTGCTTTCTGTCTTTTCACTTACGGTTTCGGTTATCAGTTCACCCTTTAAGTACAGTCTGGCAGGCAACATAATTTCTAGTTGCACTTTTGCGTTTCTAGAAAATGCATTTATAAATCTTCCTGCAAAACCTTTTGGTTTCTCCAAGTATTCTTCCATCACGTTAACGCTACTGTAACTTCTCATCTTGCAATTCCCTCCGTCAGTAATCCATTTAATAACACACGATGAACTGTTTCCCGAATTGAAGTAATCATCCATTCTGCACTTAAACTACAAATAATTTCGTAATCACTTTGGGATAGTTTAATATGAACGATATGATCCTCTACTTGGTAAGTGAATTTTTCAAATTCGAAATCCTCTCTTTCTCTTAATTCATTAGCAACAATTGCAGAACAGTAAGCTGTTATGGTCATATTGTTTAATTTGCTATTTTTTAATATCTTTCTGTACATCAGTGGGTTCACCCACACACGAACCGACTTTTTTTTATCAGATCGTGTCTTCCTTACTTTTACTGTTTTCTGTCTATCAATAATGCTATTGATTGCATTCATTATGACTCTCTCCTTCTCTTTTTAGTTGATTTAACAAAGCAAAAATATGCATTTATCCTTGTTCCTCCAATCCCCCTGATACTGCTGTTCCCCCAAATGGACAGCAATACCAGGAGAAAAGGGGGAAGGTAAGTTACTCTTCTTCATCCTCCAAACACTCTTCCAGGCATCCCGGTAAATACTCGTTTCCTTTTCCGTTTTCAAAGAGTTTTTGATACTTTTCTGTTTGAACCTCTTCGGCAATTCTAGTAGTCCATTTCCTAATGAGTAACATAAACTTTGGGCTAATTACACCTTGATTTAATGCTGCTTCAACAAGTGACTTTTTCTTTAAGTCGATATGTAAGTAATAATCAGCTTCTTTCATTTCATAATCATCGTAAAAAAGAATATTGCATTCTAAGAACAAATTTTTAGAGTCCTTTGGGTCATAAAAATCAAGTATGGATATTATCTCATCCTCATCCTCAGATTTGAGTTGCGATATGGATAGTTCCTCGATTAAGGATTTTAGATCATCTGCCAATTGCCCTCTTACTTCAGCAACAAAATCTAATGCATCTGCAACACCGGCTTTTATATTTGCTTTTTCCTCTTCAATCTCTCTTTCGTTTCTTTCCAGTCTATGTCTTACTTTGGATAGCTCCATATACAACCTTGCTTTTTCAGGTATTGTCATAATAAAAATCCTCCCTATAAGTTTGATTTCCAGAAAAAAAGGAGTTTACCTTTGTTCCCCCTGTCCTCCGTTACCTAGAATTATATATCCTCAAATTCGATTTGTACACCATTTTAGTATTTTTTTAATACTATTTTAATATCTTTTTAGTACTAAAAAGATATTAAAATACTTTTTTAGGATACGTTCAAAAATTCCACATTTCCAAGTGCTTTTTTCGTATTGTTTTAGTATTTAAATCCTTGTTTTTTGCGGATATAATTAGTATTGTAATGGTACAAAAACTTAGCGATTTGAGGTTTTGAAATGTCAAAACAAGATAGAAATACCAGTAAAAATAATAATGAAGTGCTGTCAATGAGTATAAAATTCCCTATGAGTTTGGTTGAAAAAATTGACAAATATCAAGAGGATTACCACATTAATACAAGAACAGCTGCAATTTTTGAGTTAATCAGAGCCGGTTTAGGTGAATTGGAAGTAAAACAGGTTGCTCCGCAGGATACAACATTGCAGCTTCCTAAAGAATTTCTCCCTGAACTAGTAAGGCTATTAGAGAAAAATGCTTCTACTGCGGATCAAGTCGAAGAAAACAAAGGTTCAGATGAAAAATAAAAAAAAGAGCCATCAAGTTTAATTGAAGGCTCTTTTTGTATGAATAAAGTTCTGCAATTCCCCTGACAGGGCCCAGAATTGCCATATTCGTTTTTTTAGTATTTATAGGCCAATGGTATTTGAATTACTTAAAAAACGTAATGTGCGGGGTGATTTAACAAGGTTGCATTAGTTTAGGCAGCAAAAGTGACTTAATATGCGTTAATATTCATTTTAAAGAATGCCTGTAGTGTGTCATTATATGTTTTAAGATAACAATTTTATTTCAATGCTGTTTTCTACAATTAATTTAAGGTGATCCTTTCCATACTCTTTTTTATTTTCTAATACATTGGTGTTAAGTTCATTTAATATCTTTTTAGGCAATAAGCTTACTGACGCAAGATTGTCTGCTATTAATTTGGGGCATTGTCTTAAAGAGAATTGGTTATGTTCCCATACTATAGTTTTTAACTCATCCATAAAGGTTTCAAAAGAAGTATATCCAAGTCCGTAGTGACGAAAGGCACGAGTGTACTTACTATAAGCTTCATCAAAAGTTAAACCCATCATTTCAACAAGCGCATCCATATAATTCTCTGTGTAATGTAAAATTGGCATATAAGCATCGCTGTGTCCTATGGATACACCTTCTAAAAAAGTTCCTGGCTCTGGATCTAACCCTAGACCTCGCTCTTCAGATTTAGTGTTTACAAGATGTTTTATATCTGTTAAAACACAATAGGCCTGAAGTTTAGCCTGGAACTCCCTGTTTCGAGAACAAAAATCAATTTTCTTCAGTGCCTTCAGCACATTAAGGGTTATTCTTTCAGCATCAGTGCTCATAAAGTCCCTCCATAGAAAATGACATAATCACATAGTAAGTAACATTCCATAGGCGGCTAAAAAATTCCTCTTCCAGAAGGTTGTATAAAAGATAGGAATAAGATATACATATACGTGTAGTTTTTGGGGTGAGTAGGTAGCTAGAAATAAGTGTCCTAATGTTAGAGAGTGGTAGCTAGCTGTTAAAAGACTAGCCGTTGCCCACTCCGGGACTGTCTCCCCCAAACAGAACAACAAATAGGCTCTAATAAAGTAGGAATGTAGGGGGTTGCTCTGCTACCCAGGGATCAAAGTACCCCCCATATAAGCTGAAAAAAATTTTTGAGGGTTGTGTTGTAGAGTAAGATAAGCACATAAATAGTATCCCCCATATAAGGACTG
>Ga0268254_10000760_pt1 | contig 15106 bp, 12 predicted proteins | sample AgamicOrSfrz_FD_200251 | JGI IMG/M metagenome (GOLD analysis project Ga0268254, IMG submission 200251) | Agave microbial communities from Guanajuato, Mexico - Or.Sf.rz (v2) (version 3) | ecosystem: Host-associated > Plants > Phyllosphere > Phylloplane/Leaf | place: Guanajuato, Mexico...
GTGCAATGCGGGAGTAGCTCAGTTGGTAGAGCGCAACCTTGCCAAGGTTGAGGTCGCGAGTTCGAGCCTCGTCTCCCGCTCCATACATCAGGGGAAGCAACGCTTCCCTTTTTGTTTGGTGGACTGACGGTTGTCCATCCAGCAAACCAGCGAATCTGCAACTAGATTCCCCACCGCTTGCGGCGCGATAGCAAAGCGGTTATGCAGCGGCCTGCAAAGCCGTTTAGGCCGGTTCGACTCCGGCTCGCGCCTCCAGTAGTTGAAGTAAAGAAAAGCCCCGATACGTCGGGGCTTTTCTTTTTTGCGTCTGCAACTCGCAGCGCCTCGCAGTCAGTGTGCGACACGCATCACCCCCCGTCCGGCGCGCACGCGACGTGCACGCCGCATGCAGACGTCATGGCGCACGTCATGGCGCACAATGGCGTCTTTGCTCCCGGCTACCGAACGCGCATGTATCTACACCTCCCCGGCACGAATGTGCGTCTGCTTGGCTCGATGCATCTCTTTCCGGCAGCGAGCCGCAGAACGCCGCCCTGGATCGAAGAAGCCTATGACTGGGCGGAAACGCTGGTGTTCGAGTCCGATGCGCCGACGATCCTGCCCTTCCTGAAAGCGGATGGACAGAGCGCGGCTCAACATCTGCAACCGCTCCTTTCCGTCGATGCCTGGGCGCGTCTGCAAGCCGCGTGGCCGACCGAAGGTCCGCTCGCGCCGCTCGCCGAGCTTCGTCCATGGGCCACGCTGATCGTGGCGCCGACGCTGTTCCAGCAACTCGTCGACGGCGTCGAGCCGCGCATGTTGCGCTGGGCGATGGCGCACGGCAAGCCCTATGAATATCTGGAAACGGCGAGTGAAGTCGCCGACGCGCTAGAAACCATTCCGCTTTCCGTCGTCGCGAACGTGCTCGCCACGCTGATGGAGGACCTCGGCGAGCCGCAGCGCACGCTCGAGCGCATGCATGCAGTCTGGCTCGAAGGCGATCTGTCGGGCGTGCAGCGCATCGCCGCCGAATCGCCAATGTTCGCGTTGCCCGAGATCCGGCGCGCGATTCTCGATACGCGCAACCGCCTCTGGGCGCAGCGCGTGAACAAGCTGCTCGCGCGGCCCGAGCGGACGCTGGTAGTGGTCGGCGCGCTGCATCTGTGCGGGCCGGGCAACCTCGTTGACTGTCTTGCGCGGCCTGTGCAGCCGGTCTTCGAAAGCGAGTAGCGGCCGGCTTGTCTGTCTGCAATCGACGCGCTCGTTCTCCGTATGCCGCTGGCCCACGGCATAATTGCGTGGTTGCGGTTGCCACTCACGTTGAGTGCGCCGTCACCTCAAAAGGCACGTCTCTTTCTCTCAAGACATCTCTCATGACTGAACCGCAGCAAACCGCCGCAGCGAGACTCGCGGCACTCGACTGGCGTTGGAAAGCGTTCGACGATCTGACGAGCGCCGAGGTCTACGCGATGCTAGCCGCGCGTAGCGCCGTCTTTGTGATCGAGCAGAACTGCCTGTATGGCGATATCGACGGTCTCGATGTCGACGCGTGGCATCTGCTCGCCTTCGGCCCATCGGCGGGGGCAAGTGCGCAAGCAGCTACGGGCACGCAGCGAGCGCCGCTCGCCGGATATCTGCGCGTGCTGCTGCCCGACGCCGACGACGCCGATGTGCGCATCGGGCGGGTGCTGACTACGGCGGCGTTTCGCGGCATCGGTCTCGGCAATGCAATGCTGGAGCGCGCCGTCGCGCAGATTCGCAAGCAATGGCCGGGCACGCCGATTCGGTTGCACGCCCAAGCGCACCTGCAACGTTTTTATGGCGCGTTTGGTTTCGAGCCGGTGTCCGAGATTCATGAGGAAGACGGCATTCCACATGTGTGGATGCGTTCTGCCTGAGAACGAGCAGCGAGACATTCGCATATACGGGCGAGGGCGCGAGCCACTCACCATGCAGGCACTACCCGGGCACTACTTCAGGCACTACCGTACGCACTAAGCGCGACCGGCGCGGGTCGCCGCGGCAGCCTTGGCGGTGAGCGCATCAATAGCGGTCGTTGCGTTAGCTTGGTTCGTCGCATGAGTAGCGTTCGTTGCGTTCGTTGCATTAGCTGGGCTGGTCGCGTTGCTCGCATTCGATGCGTTCGATGCATCTGCAGCCCTAGCAGCGCTGCCTGCCACCGCGTGCCGTTCGCCGCGCAAGCGTCCTCGTGCGGACAGACGCATCCAGTGACGCAGCGCGAGCAGCGCGCCGATCACGCTCATCATCGAACCGGGAATCCACAGCAGCAGCCCGCCGATCTGTTGATCGCGCATGGGGCTCAGCCATGTGAATGCCCGGCCGCAGATCGAATAGATCGGATACAGTTCGCGCGGCGTAAAGAAGATCAACGCGCCGAGCACAATCTGCGGCGGAATGGCGGCGATCACCACCAGCACGCGCTTGCCGGGCGACAGGCGGGCGGGTGGCGCAGGCCGCGGATCGAGCACGAGCCACCAGAACAGCAGGCCGTCGATCACCATGCTCCAGTTCATGACGCGATACAGCCGCCAGTCGAGCATCGCGACAAAATGGATCGGCGAGAGCAACCAGAAGTAGATCAACCCGACGAACAGAACCACCGCGACCACCGGATGCATGACGACGTCGATCAGCTTGCGCACGGCGGGTGTGGCGAACGCGGGCCGCACGAAGCGCTGGCGCCAGCCAAACGGAATGCCCGCGCGCAAGGCCGCGCCCGGATACGACAGCGCGATAAAGAACGGCCCAAGATGATGCAGCACGAGATGCTGCGCGCGATGCATGAAGAACTCATGCTCGAAGAAATAATCGAGCCGCGTGTGCAGCGCGACGTAGAGCGCCACCAGCCCGAACCAGAAGGAGAGGCGCCGCGCTGTCGATAGCTTCGCCTTGCGTGCACCGCGTAAAAACAAAATCGCGGGCACGAGCAGCGCGATCACGACCGTCGGCGAAAATTCCCACGGGTCGAGCCAGTAGAGCAGGTCCATCACGGTGGCTCGCCTGCTTACTTGGTCTGCGCCGGTGACTTGACCGCGAAGGGCGTGTCGAGCGTCGCGCCGTCGGAGAACTTGAGCTTCAGGCGCACGGTGTCGCCCGGTGCGATCTTGTGCTTCGCGTCTTCGAGCATCAGGTGATAGCCGCCGGGTGCGATGGCAACCTGGCCGTGCGCGGGAATCGTCAGCTTGTCGACCATCACCATTTTCTGCGACGAGCCGTTCGACACCGTTTGATGCAGCATCGCGTCGCCGTAGTCGCTGCTCGAAATGTCGACTAGATCAACCGGTTTGTCGCCGGCATTCACTAGCGTTACGTAGCCGGCGGCGGGCAGGTTGTTCGGCAGCCAGCGCACCCATGCGTCTTTGGCCGTGATCGCCTGCGGGGCGGCCGCCTGAGCGTGGCCTATGAACGCGAGCGAAAGCGAGAGCGAGAGGGCAACGGCGGCGGCGCCGGCGGAGGCGGACAGGGTTCGGACTTTGGTGGTGATCGGGTTCATGATTGAAAGTCAGGAGCGTTGATCGACGATGCGGCGCAGGTCTTGTGCGATCGCATCGGGCGTGTCGTTGTCGGTCGCGAGCAGGCGCGCGCGGCCTTGCGCATCGAACACATAGACGGCGGAACTGTGGGTGACTTCGTAATTGCCGTTCGGGTCGCGCTTTTCCATCTGATAGGCCACCCGGTAGCGCTTGGCGAGCGACTCGATCTGCCAGTCCGTGCCGGTCAGCCCCTCGGCATGCGTGGGGTCGAATGCGCCGACGTAGTCGTGCAGGGCCTGCGGCGTGTCGCGCGCCGGGTCGACGGTGATGAAGAGAATGCGCACCTTTTGCGCGTCTGGGCCCAGTTTGTTCAGCACCTGCATCAGCCGTCCCATGGTTTCCGGGCAAACGTCCGGGCAATGGGTGTAGCCGAAATAGACGAGCGACGTGTGCCCCTTGAACGAAGCGCCGGTAACGGGCCGGCCGTCGTCGCCTGTCAGCGAGAAATCGAGGTCGGGCAAATGACCGCTTACGTTCGTCAGATGCCACGGCTCCGCCCGTTGGCTGCAGCCGGCGAGCGCGAACATCGCGAGGAGGGCGGCAGCGCTGAGCATCGGCGAAAAGCGGCGCGTGCGACGGGCGCGCGGCGCATGCGCCAGGTCGGGTAGAAGCCGTCGCGGTGAGATGATCGGGAACAAAGCGGGTGTGAATGACTCGATTAAGAAGCGGCGCGCCGCCGCCCGCCCGCGCTGGTCCAGTCGGCGTACGCTTTGCAAAGCAGGCAGATTGCGATAGTGGACAAAAATCGTCGTAACGCCAAAGTCTCGTGTGGCTGCGACTGTATCGCAAAATGACGGGGCGCGTCGCCGCAAGCCCACTGGCACGCGGGTCGCGAGGCAATTTGACGCATGTGGTTGAAAGCTCACTGAAACCCGATCGTTGCCATTTTGAGCGCAATTCGGGCGCGCGCGGAACGACAGTGCTGCTGCGCCGGCTTGCGGCGCTCGCGGCCCGGCTTCCTTCCTCGAAAAATTGATGGATGCGCGGTAAGATGCGCACACTTTTCCGGCTGCACAAGGCCGAAAGGCAAAATGACCCGATGCAGGCACTTCCAGCTTTTCTGTCTCCGAGCGAGACCGCGTTTTTCTTCGATTTCGACGGCACGCTCGTCGAACTCGCGCCCACGCCGGATGGCGTGCAGGTGCAACCTCGTGTCATCGAACTGCTGGCCGAACTGAGGCGCCTGACGAACGGCGCGGTCGCCGTGGTGTCGGGACGCGGAATCGACAGCATTGACGCTTTTCTCGGCATGCCTGACCTGCCGATTGCCGGCTTGCACGGCGCCGAGCGGCGTGACGCGAACGGCGACACACAACGCATCGGCTTTCATGACGAGCGGCTGCTGCGCATGGAGCAGGTGCTGGCCGAGGTGGTCAACGCCAACCCCGGCATGCTCCTCGAGATCAAGGGCGCGGCGCTCGCGCTGCACTTTCGCAACGCGCCCGACCGTGAACAGGTGGCGCGCGAGGCGACCCAGCGGCTGGTCGCGGATTATCCGGGCGCGTACGTGCTGCAGCCGGGCAAGATGGTCTACGAAATCAAGCCGAAGGATGTCGACAAAGGCCGCGCGCTGCGTGCATTTCTCGACGAGCCGCCGTTCGTCGGCCGCAAGGCCGTTTTTGCCGGCGACGATCTGACGGACGAAAAAGGCTTTGCAGTCGTCAACGAGCGCGCCGGGCTGTCGATTAAGGTCGGCGCGGGCGAGACGACGGCGCAGACGCGCATCGAGTCGGTCACCGCGCTGCTCGACTGGCTAGAGGCAGTCATTGCGGCCGCGCGTGGTGCATGACGCTCGCGTCGTGCACGCTGCAACGCCTGGTGCGCACACGATCTGGCGCACGACTGAGCGCACGACACAGCGCGCGATATAGCAACACAACGACGTATTACATCGGGGACAGCGCTTCATGAGCCGACTGATTATCGTTTCGAACCGGGTTGCGCCGATCTCGGAGGGCGGCCCGGCAGCGGGCGGTCTGGCGGTGGGCGTGTACGACGCGCTGAAGGAAACCGGCGGCATGTGGTTCGGCTGGAGCGGCGACGTGCTGAGCTCCGGCCAGCCGCAGATCAAGGTCGAGGAGCGCGGCCCCGTGACCTTCGCGACCATCGCGCTGATGCGCCGGGATTACGACCAGTACTACCGCGGTTTCTCGAATGCCACGCTGTGGCCCGCGTTCCACTATCGGGCCGATCTGCTGCATTACGACCGGCATGATTTTGAAGGCTACTGCCGCGTGAATGCGTGGCTCGCGCAGCAACTCGTGCCGCTTCTGCGCGAAGACGACGTGATCTGGGTCCACGACTATCATCTGATTCCGTTTGCCGAGGCGCTGCGCGCGGCGGGCGTGAAGAACCGCATCGGCTTTTTCCTGCACATTCCGTTTCCCGCTTCGCAAGTGCTGCTTGCCGTGCCGCCGCATCGCGAGCTCGTCAAAGCCCTGTGTTCGTTCGATCTGCTCGGCTTCCAGACGGCGCCTGATCTGCGCGCGTTTTGCGACTACATCGTCAACGAGGCGAACGGCACCGTGGACGCGTCGTCCGACGGTCCGCTCACCATTCATGCGTTTGGCCGCACGTTGCGCGCGGCGGCTTATCCCATCGGCGTGTATCCGGATGAGATCGCCGAACTCGCGAAAGCAGGGGAGCGCGGCAAACCGGTGCGTACGATGAAAGCGACGCTGCATTCGCGCAAGCTCATCATGAGCGTGGACCGCCTCGATTATTCGAAGGGACTGGTCGAGCGCTTCCGTGCATTCGAGCGTCTGCTCGAGCACGCCACGGCGCAGCGCAACAAGGTGTCGTTCCTGCAGATCGCGCCGCCCACGCGCGCCGACATGCATGCCTATCAGGACATTCGCCTGCAACTGGAAGGCGAGTCGGGCCGCATCAATGGGCGCTTCGCGGAGCTGGACTGGACGCCGATTCTCTACATCCACAAGCAATATGAACGCTCGGTGCTCGCCGCGCTTTTTCGCACGGCCCACGTAGGCTATGTGACGCCCTTGCGCGACGGCATGAATCTCGTTGCCAAGGAGTACGTGTCGGCGCAAGACCCGGAGAATCCGGGGGTGCTCGTATTGTCGCGCTTTGCCGGCGCCGCGCAGGAACTGGACGGCGCGCTGATCGTGAATCCCGTCGACATCGACGGCATGGCCGATGCGCTCGCACGAGCGCTCGAGATGCCGCTTGCGGAACGCCAGGCGCGTTACCGGGACATGATGGCGCAATTGCGTGAGAATAATGTTTCTGTGTGGCGCGACAACTTCATGCGCGATCTGCAGCGCGCCGATGGTGCAGCGCGCACCGCGGGTGCGCGTTCGCGCGCCCGAGTGGGGAAGAAAACCACGCGGGAAGTTGTGACCGACTGACCGTACCCAAGCATGACCTCAGAAACAGAAAAGCCGCTTTTTAGCGGCTTTTCTGTTGGCGACCGAGCCACACGGGTCGGACGTTGCGGGCCTCGCGGGCGATGTACGGCTTCCCTGTTAGTCTCGGGCGCGTTGCCGGCGGTGCGCGGCTAGATCACATGCTGTTCGTCGACCTTCTTGCCGCCGATGTGCAACGTGGTGCCTTTGCCGTACTGCTTCGACAGCAGATCGCGATAGAGGCCGGGGCGCTGGCGCAGCTCTTCGGGGCTGCCGTCGTCGATCACTTTGCCCGCGCTCATCACGATGATGCGGTCGAAGTTATGCAGCGTCGACAGGCGGTGCGCAATCGCGATTACCGTACGGCCAACCATGAGCCGGTCGAGCGCCTTCTGGATTGCTTCTTCCGAGGCGCTGTCGAGCGCCGAGGTGGCTTCGTCGAGCAGCAGGATCGGTGCGTTCTTGAGAATGGCGCGCGCAATCGCGATGCGCTGGCGTTGTCCGCCGGAGAGCTTCACGCCGCGGTCGCCGACAATCGTGTCAAAGCCTTCCGGCATTGCCTCGATAAAATCCGTGCAGCGCGCCTCGCGCGCCGCGGCCAGTACTTCCTCGCGCGTCGCTTCGGGGCGGCCGTACGCAATGTTCTCGTACACCGTGCGGTGGAACAGCGAGATGTCTTGCGGCACGAGCGCGATGGCATGGCGCAGGCTGTCCTGCGTGATGGCGGCGATGTCCTGCCCGTCGATCTTGATCGCGCCGCCTTGCGTTTCGTAGAAGCGCTGCAGTAGCGCGAGCACGGTCGATTTGCCCGCGCCCGACTTGCCGATCAAACCCACGCGCTGACCCGGTTCGATGTGCAGATCGAAATGATCGAGGATCGGCCGGCGGCGGGGATACGCGAACGTCACGCCTTCGAAGTCGACGCGCCCGCCTTGCGGCACCAGTTCCGTCGCGCCGTCGCGATCGGGCATGCCGTGCGGCTCCAGCAGCGTGCGCACGGCTTCTGCGAGACGCGCAATGTGCTGCGTGACGTCCACCAGCGCGACCGCCAGATCGCGCGTGCCGTGCAGAATGGTGAACCCGAGCGAGCTCACGAGCACGATGTCGCCCGAAGTCGCCTTGCCCTGGTCCCACAGCACGAGCGCCCAGCCGAGCAGGCCAGCGGAGAGCAGCGCGGTGATTACCGCGTGCAGCAGGCGCAGCTTTTCCAGATAGAGCAGGCTTTGCTGGCGCGCGTCCATCTCCGCCTTGACCGTGGCGCCGAAGCGCTGCTGCTCGCGAAACGTCATGCCGAACGCGCGCACGAGGCCCATGTTGCTGATCACGTCGACGAGCTCGCCGTCCACTGACGCCGCCCGAGTCGCGAAGTGATGGTGCCGCACCGAACCGCGGCCGGCGAGCTTATACAGAACCACGGACAGAATTGCCGAGCAGAGCATCAGGCCGCCCGCCATCAGCGGGTTCACGGCGATGATCATGACGATCGCACCGAGCACGGCGATGCACGGCGGCAGCACGTTCCAGGCGGTGGTGTTTTCCGCCGTGTAGACCGCGTTCGAGGTCGCAGTAATCCGGCTCGCCAGCATGCCGGGCTGTTTCTCGGAGTAGTAGGTCGGCGAATGTCCGCTCAGATACTGGAACAGGTCTCGCCGCAAGTCGCCGGTCACCGCCACGAAAGTGTGAGCCGCCACCCAGCCGCCGACCCGCCACAGCAGGTTATCGGCGGCGATCAGCCCGACGAGGATCGCGAATGCGCCCCACAGCGGCCCGGGATGATGCCGGCCGGTGCCGAGCACATCGATAAGGTGTTTGATCGCGTATTGCGAAGCGAGCGCACAGCCCACGGCCGCTATCACGCTGCACAGCACGGTCGCATGAGCGAGCGGATGGCGGCGAATAAAGCGGAAAACGAACGCAAGCGGCCTGTGCGCATAGCTCGCGAGCTTTGCGTTCTGGGCGTTGCGCTGGGCGATGGTCAAATGTTCCAATTGGTCGAGAGGTTGGTGTGGGTCGGAGGTGTGCATGCAAGGCATGGGCCACGCGAAAAAGTTTCGCGGCGCAGGCAATGCTTCGCATTGTAAACACGCAAAGGCAATTGCGCCCTGTGTTTCCGGGCGTATGGCGCGATTGATGTCGCGATGGACGTCCGCGATCTACCTCTTGCTCGACCGACTGCGGCGACAAGGGTTCACGCTGATCGCGGATTGTTTCGGGATATAATTACAAATTGCATTCAGCCCGGGCGCTGGATTCTCTTCAATCCGTGCCGGCAAGCTTGACGCAAAGCGCCTCCAGAGCGCCTGGAAAGCGCAGCCGGCGAGCGGCGCAAAAGCGGGCAGTCTCGCGTCGCAGGCCAGTCGATACTGTAGAACTGTCTTGCAAAACAAGGGTTTGCAAAGTGTATCCCCCTTGTAACAACGTAAAGACTTTGAAATGTTGTGGCGCAGCACCAAGCCCGGCACCGATAATGCGTGCGCTGTAAGCCCTTGCCGAAATTTCTGACAGTTTGTCAACGTCGGACACGCTTGTGCGTTTACCGCACAGGCATGGAAGGCGATCGCCGTCCGGGCTATTTAAACTGAAGCGATCTGTCGCAGGAAATCTCGAGAGAATCAGGCCCGCGCCGGCATGTCCGGCCCGACTGCCCTGGCGAGCAAAGCGAGTCGCTTTTATCAAACGCAGTACTTTTGCCGGTTTTTACGAGGAGTTCTCACTATGCGAATCGCTCAAATCGCTCCGTTGCACGAGGCGGTTCCTCCCAAGCTGTACGGTGGTACGGAACGGGTGGTGTCCTACCTGACCGAAGCGCTGGTCGAGCAGGGCCACGACGTCACGCTTTTTGCGAGCGGCGATTCGCAAACCTCGGCAAAGCTCGAAGCCTTCTGGCCGCAAGCGCTGCGCCTCGATCCGACCATCCGCGACGTGATGGCGCCGCATATGCTGCTGCTCGAAGAAGTGCGCCGCCGCGCGGACGAGTTCGACGTGCTGCATTTTCACATCGACTATTACCCGTTCTCGCTCTTCGCGCGCCAGCCGGTACCGTTCCTGACCACGCTGCACGGCCGTCTCGACCTGCCGGAACTGCAGCCGATCTTCAACACGTTCAAGGACGTGCCGGTCGTGTCCATTTCGGACAACCAGCGCATTCCGCTGCCGCAGGCAAACTGGCTGCAAACCGTGTATCACGGCCTGCCGGAAGACGTGCTCAGGCCCATTCCCAACGTGGAGCCCGGCTACCTCGCGTTCCTCGGCCGCGTGTCGCCGGAGAAGGGGCTTGACCGTGCGATCCGCATTGCTGGCCAGGCAGGCATGAAGCTCAAGGTGGCCGCGAAGATCGACAAGGCCGACCGCGCCTACTACGAAGAAGTGATCAAGCCGCTGATGGCGCTGCCGCATGTCGAGTACATCGGCGAAATCGGCGAAGCCGAAAAGCGCGAGTTCCTCGGCAACGCACATGCACTCGTGTTCCCGATCGACTGGCCGGAGCCCTTTGGTCTCGTGATGATCGAAGCAATGGCATGCGGCACGCCGGTGATCGCGTTCAATCGCGGTTCGGTGCCGGAAGTGATCGAAAACGGCGTGTCGGGCTTCGTCGTCGAAGACGAAATCAGCGCAGTCGCGGCGCTCAAGCGCCTGCACACGCTGCCGCGCGAAACGGTGCGCAAGGCATTCGAAGCACGCTTCTCGTCTAAGGTCATGGCGCGGAACTACGTCGCCACCTATGAAGAGCTGCTCCGTCAGAAGCACCGCACCGTGCTGCGCGAAGTGAACGCGAACTAAGCGCGACCTCGGCGCGACCCCAGCGCGCGCCGACCGGAAGCTGCCGGTCAGTGAACCGGCGCGGCGGATAAAGCGCTTCAGCGCGCTTCGCTCGCCACCCGCAACGCCCCGCTTGCAAGCCGCTCGCGGGGCGTTGTTGCATGCGCGCCGCGTTTTTTCGCGTTTCGCGATGCAAACCGGATGTTTCGGGCCGCGGGGGCGAGCCGGCTTTCGTAATATCCCTATAATGGCCGTGCCGCAAATTTGGCTGCGGCGCCGCCGACGACAGGAGGATGCCTTGGCGAGAACGAAAGAGACGCGTGCGAATGCCGCGCCCGGCGCCGGAACGATTTTCGCGTTGCGCGCCATCGGTCTCGTGCTTCTCGCCCGCTGGCTGTTCTCGATGTCGGAGATGGATCTGACGTCGTCGCTGTCGGCCATGGCCTCGTCGCCGTGGGCGTGCATCAACCTGGTCTTTCTATTCCTGCTGATCTTTCTGCCGGGCGCGCGGGCGGTTGCCGAGCGTCCGTTTCATCCGTTGCCGCAGTGGCTGCGCCAGGCACTGCGCCTGTTCGCATTTCTCGGCTTCCTGTTTGCGGTGTGGACTGTCAGCGCATTCGCTGTGAGCGCCGGCTGGCGTCGCGCCGCGCAAACGGTCGCGGCGACGAACGGCTGGCTGCTGGCCGCGCCGGCATTGTATGCGGCCGTTCTCTGGATCTGCCGTCCGCGCGCGCTGTGGCGCACCAACATTGCCGCGCGTCGCTTTGCGATTGGGCGCTACGCGGTGTCGCTCGATCCGCTAACGCGCACCGTGAGCGTGTGGGCCGAGCGTCGCAAGGTCGGGCAGTACGACGCGCGCGAACTTTCGGTGCGCTGGGCGGACGGTGCAGGCACGCGGTCTGCGTCGCGGCCCGCGCCGATGGTCGCGCTGCATGCGGCGGGCGAAACGTTCACGACGGCCGCCTCCTCGGCCAGCGGCGGCGGACCGTCTCTCGCACGCGCTGCGTTTGGCCGGCGTCCGAAAATCGAGTTGCTGTGGGATTCGCCCGCTGCGGCGGGTCACAACCGTCAGACTGTCTTTCGCACCGCGTTGACGACCGAAGGTGACCGCGTGGCGGCACGCGCGCTCGACAGCACCTTGCGGCAGGTCTGAAGCCTGCTGTGTGCAGTCGGTCGCATGTCGCGACCGATGAACGCGTTGTACAGTAAGCCGTGGTCGATAATGAAACGAAGATGCCGCCCGCGCCTGACGCTGCGGGGGCGATAACAATCAATATGCCGTGTCGTTTGCAGGAGTCGCTATGCTGGTTCGCTGGTTACTTGCCGCTCTTCATCTGCTCGCTTATGGCTTTGCGCTCGCGTCGATCCTGCGGCGCACCTGGTCGCTGCGCCGCGCGGCTGTGCCCGCCGCGTTGCGCTCGGTGTTCCGTGCGGATACGCGATGGGGTCTGTCCGCGCTGGTGCTGATCATCACCGGACTGATGCGCGTTTTCGGTTCGTACGAGAAGGGCGCCGACTACTATCTTCACGAGCCGCTCTTTCACGTCAAAATGGCGCTGCTCGTGGCAATCCTCGTGCTGGAAGTGCCGTCCATGCTTGCACTCATGCGCTGGCGCGCGTCGATACGAAAAGGCGAGGCCCCGGATCTGCACAACGCGCGCCGCTATGCGCATCTGAGCGTGATTCAGACCGTACTGCTGGTGCTGATGGTGTTTGCGGCCACCGGCATGGCGCGCGGCATCGGTCTTCCTTCGGGCGTGGTCTGAAGCGGCGGCGCGTCAGCGGAACGAGCCTTCAATGAAGGCGGTTCCGGCTGACGCGCGCCGGCTTTGCCATTCGTCGCCCGTTCTCTACTTGCCAACCAACAGGCTCGAATCGTCCACATGGGCGGCGCGCACGCGCGGCGCTTCATGCCGAACCACCGGCGGTTCGCTCAAGCCCTTGATCAACTCCAGCGCCTGACGCTCGAAGAGCCGGCGGTACACGCCGTTCTCCAGACCGATCAGCGTTTCATGGCTGCCTTCTTCAATCACCTTGCCCTTGTCGAGCACGAGCAGGCGGTCGAGTGCGCGCACAGTCGAAAGACGATGCGCGACGACAAGCGTCGTGCGGCCCAACATCAACCGCTCCATTGCCTGCTGGATCAGCACTTCGCTTTCGCTGTCGAGACTCGAGGTGGCTTCGTCCAGGATCAGGATGCGGGCGTCCGCGAGAAACGCGCGCGCAATCGCCACCCGCTGACGCTCGCCGCCCGAGAGCTTGATGCCGCGTTCGCCGACGAGCGTGTCATAGCCATCGGGCAGCGCGCTGATGAAGTCGTGCGCGTTGGCAAGCCGCGCGGCTTGCTCGATCTCGGCACGGCTCGCCTCCGGCCTGGCGTAGGCGATGTTCTCCGCTAGCGAACGGTGAAACAGCACGGGCTCCTGCTGCACGATCGCGATCTGGCTGCGCAACGACGCCTGCTTGACCCGCGCGATGTCCTGGCCGTCGATCGTGATGCGGCCTCCCGACACGTCGTAAAGACGCTGGATCAGCTTGATGAAAGTGGTCTTGCCCGAGCCCGAATGGCCGACCAGACCCACGCGTTCGCCAGGCGCGATGCGCACGCTGAAGTCGCGGTAGAGCGGGACGGCGTTCGCGCCATAGTGAAACGTGACGTGCTCGAAGCGGATTTCGCCTTGACCGATTGCGATGGGCCCGGCACCCGGCCGGTCTTCGATGCCAAGCGGCTGGCGCTCCAGCGACACCAGTTCCTCCATGTCGTTGACGGAGCGCTGCAGGTTGCGGATGTGCATGCCGACATCGCGCAGATAACCTTGCAGCATGAAGAACATCGTCAACGCGAAGGTGATGTCGCCGACGCTCGCCTCGCCGCGCAACCACAGCACCAGGGCCACGCCGAGAATCGCGGCCTGGATCGCCACCAGCATGGCGCCTTGCACGCCGCCGTTGATCGTGCCGCGGGTCCATGTGCGGCGGGTGCGGTCGCGCCACTTGTCGATCACGCGTGCAAGCAGCAGTTCTTCGCGCGCCTCGGCGCCGAACGCCTTGACGACGCCGTTGCAGCTCACTGCGTCCGCGAGCGCGCCGCCCATGCGCGTGTCCCACGCGTTGGCGAGACGTGCGGCGGGCGCCACGTAGCCGAGCGACAGGGCGACCGTCACCGCCATATACAGCACCGAGCCGATGCCGACCACCGCGCCCATCATGGGCCAGCGCCAGCCGAGCAGCAGCGTTGCCCCGGCGAGCATGATCAGCGACGGGAACAGCGCGATCAGCAGCGTGTCGTTGAGCAGGTCGAGTGCCCACATGCCGCGCGTGATCTTGCGCACCGTCGAGCCGGCGAAGCTGTTCGCGTGCCAGTCGGTCGAGAACCGTTGCACGCGATGAAACGCGTTGGCGGCGATCTCGCTCATCATCTTGAGCGTCAGCTTGATGATGTTGAAGTACATGCCCTGGCGCAGCAGGGTCGCGCCGAGCCCGAGCGCGGTGAGTGCGCAGAACGCGATGATGGCCGCGTGCCATGCGCTGTCGCGCGCGGCGGGACCTGACGCAATGGCGTCGACGAGGTGGCCGGCGAACATTGGCGTGAGCACGTCGGCCACTGCGGCGAGCATGACGAGCGCCGCAATCGCGACGATGCGCCACGGCTGCTGCGCCCAGTGATGGAAGGTGAAACCGAGGACGTCCTTGAAGGCTTGTCCGCGAAAGTCGAGTTTTTTTCCGGTCATTTGCGACAACCCGGGCGCCTGGCGCAGCGGGTTCCAGTCAAAAGCAGAATGAAGAGATAGAGCAGCGCGCCGCTGAACGGCAATCAGGCCGCGGGCAATGAGCTATAAAGCGTGCCTGCGAAGCGAGCTGTGGACTATCTGGAATTGCGCGGAGCGCCTTTGAGGCGGCTTCGCGTGGAGCGAGGGGTCAGTGACGCCTCAGTAACGCATCAGCGACTAGCCAACGACGGGCAGCCGCGTCGCGGGACCATGTCAGGGACCGCCATATGCACTGCCATATGCACTGCGAACATGTGACGCCTCCCTGTAGTCAATGAGGTGGAGAAAGTGGACGGGGCGAATGCCCGAGAAGCCACTATATCAGCGCTCTTTTGCCCTCGCAATCGACGAGGTTTCGGTGTTGACGCCGCTGCTGATTGCAGAATTCGTGCAAAGCCCCGCAACGACACGGCGTGAGCAAAAAGCGAAAGCAAAAGAGCCGGAGCCAGAAAAATGAAACTTAAAACGGAAAAGGGCTTACGCATTGCTGCGTAAGCCCTTTGTCTTCGGTGATCGACACACCAAGAATCTGGTGGGTAGTACTGGGATCGAACCAGTGACCCCTGCCGTGTGAAGGCAGTGCTCTACCGCTGAGCTAACCACCCGAAGAGATTGAGATTATGTCAGGGATTTCCTGACTCGTCCAGCACTTTTTAAGCGACCTGCTCATCCGACACGG
>Ga0268254_10000761_pt1 | contig 15089 bp, 11 predicted proteins | sample AgamicOrSfrz_FD_200251 | JGI IMG/M metagenome (GOLD analysis project Ga0268254, IMG submission 200251) | Agave microbial communities from Guanajuato, Mexico - Or.Sf.rz (v2) (version 3) | ecosystem: Host-associated > Plants > Phyllosphere > Phylloplane/Leaf | place: Guanajuato, Mexico...
CGCCTATTGCGACAGCCTGGGCGAGAAGCCGTTTCGCGCCAAGCAATTGCAGCGCTGGATCCACCAGTACAACGCTGCAGACTTCGACGGCATGACCGATCTCGCGAAGTCCTTGCGCGAAAAGCTCAAGGGGCGCGCCACGATTTCCATGCCGGGCATCGTTAGCGACCATATTTCTACGGACGGCACACGCAAGTGGCTGATCGACGTCGGCAACAGCAACGCAGTCGAAACCGTCTTCATTCCGGAAGAAACGCGCGGCACGCTGTGTGTGTCCTCGCAGGCAGGCTGCGCGGTGAACTGCCGTTTCTGCTCGACCGGCAAGCAGGGTTTCTCGCGGAATCTCAGTGCCGGCGAAATCATCGGCCAGTTGCGCATGGCTGAGTTCGCGCTGCGCGCTTCGCTCGGCGCGGCCGGTGGCCGTGCCACGGGCGGTGAGGGCAAGGGCGAGCGCGTCGTCACGAATGTCGTGATGATGGGCATGGGCGAGCCGCTTCTGAACTACGACGCGGTCGTGCCGGCCATGCGCCTCATGCTCGACGACAACGCCTACGGCCTGTCGCGTCGGCGCGTCACGCTGTCGACTTCGGGCGTCGTGCCGATGATGGACCGGCTCGGCGCCGATCTGCCGGTTGCGCTCGCTGTGTCGCTGCATGCGCCAAGCGATCCGCTGCGCGACATGCTGGTGCCGCTGAATAAAAAATATCCGCTGCGCGAATTGATGGCCGCTTGCCAGCGCTATCTGAAGGTCGCGCCGCGCGATTTCATCACCTTCGAATATTGCATGCTCGACGGCGTGAACGACAGCGAAGCGCAAGCGCGAGAGCTGCTCGCGCTTACGCGCGACGTGCCGTGCAAGTTCAATCTGATTCCGTTCAATCCGTTCCCGGAGTCGGGCCTCGTGCGCTCGAAGCCGGAGCAGATCAAGCGGTTCGCGCAGGTGCTGGTGGACGCGGGCGTCGTCACCACGGTGCGTAAAACGCGCGGCGATGACATCGACGCTGCCTGCGGTCAACTGGCCGGCGCTGTGAAAGACCGCACGCGCCTCGCTGAGCGCAGCGGAAAGGCCGCAAAGGTCATCGAGGTTCGCGCGGTGTAGCGGGGAGGGGCGCGAGTTGCAGGGCATTCGGCGCTGCGCACCGGAAAATGCTGAAAGACGCTTCACGCCCCGGCAATTGAAAAGAAAGTTTGCAGAATCGATCGGAAGCGGCACAAGAGGCCGCGCATTTTGTTATAAACGGTCTGCGATTCGGACATGAAGTTTTGGACCGGTCCGGTCGCACAAGTGAAAAAAGAATCGACGCGAAAGGATTTGGGATGAGTGAGCCGCAGCACCCGCAGCCGCAGGACACAGACACGAACGAAGGCCGCTCCGCATCTGTCGCGCGGGCGGTGGTGCAGCCTGTGGGACAGCCGGGCCTGGACTCCCTGGCGGCGGTGGGCGCGCGCTTGACGCAACTGCGCGAATCCAGGGGCTGGTCGATCGAAGACGTCTCGGCTCGGTTGAAGGTGGCCCCCGGCAAGTTGCGCGCTCTGGAGGGGGGCGACATCAGCCATTTGCCGGACACGACGTTCGCACTCGGCGTGGTACGCAGCTACGCCAAGATGCTCGGCGCCGATCCGACGCCGTTCACCCAGGTTCTGCGTCGCGAGAAGGGTGTGCCGGCGCCGGATCTGTCGATGCCGGCCTCGTCGGGAAAAGATTTGCCGCGCGGCCGTGTGTCGCTGTCGCTCGGCGGCGGCGCGCAAAAAAGCCGCTCGTGGTTGTGGGGTGTGGCGGCGGTGATCGTCGCGGTTATCGCGCTCGCCATGTGGCACACCAACGGCGGCGATTCGACAGCATGGCTCGCGCGCCTGAAGGCGAGCGCCAATGGCGGCGCGGGTGACGTGAGCGGCGCATCCGGCGCCGTCGGTGCGGTCGGGCAAGGCCCGGCTGCCGGCTCCGAGGCCGCCGTTCAGGAGGCAGCATCGGCGTCCGGGACGCAAACTGCGGCACCGGGTGCGGCTTCCGCCATACCGATGCCCGCACCGCTTGCGGCGGGCACGGCGCCGGCTTCGACGCCGCCCGTCACGGCGACGCCGGCGGCACCTGCTGCAACGGTCGCGAGTGCGCCGGCAGTGCCGGGTGCGGCGCCGGTTGCCGGTTCGGCAAGCATCGGGCTGCGCGTCAGCCAGGACAGCTGGTTCAGCGTGCGTGGCAAAGACGGCAAGGAAGTGTTCTCTGGCCTCGTGCGTGCAGGCGATACCAAAGAAGTAACGGGCGAGGCGCCTTTCAAGGTGACAGTCGGCAACAAGGCGGGTCTGGAGTCGATCACGCTCGACGGCGCCCCGGTCGATCCGTCGAAATATGCGGCGGCCAAGGGTAACGTGGCGCGTTTTGCGTTGCCTTGATACAGACGGTGTGCGCCGCGGCCAACCGGACCGCGGCGCTTTTTCAATTCAGGCGCTGCATTTGTGTGGCGCGTGCGGCGTAAATGGGTTTTTCGATGCAATCCGAAGCTCAATCCCAATCCAGTAGCAAGATCGTCTCAAACGAGCCGGTGTTCGGCGGCCATGCGCCGCGGCGCAAGTCGCATGCGGTGGACGTCCGTTGGGGCGGCCAGCTTGTCACCATCGGTGGCGACGCGCCCGTGCGCGTCCAGTCGATGACGAACACGGACACCGCCGACGCCATCGGCACCGCCATCCAGATCAAGGAATTGGCTCAGGCCGGTTCGGAACTGGTGCGCATCACGGTGAACACGCCGGAGGCGGCCGCGGCCGTGCCCGCAGTGCGCGATCAGCTGGACCGCATGGGCGTGTCCGTACCGCTCGTCGGCGATTTTCATTACAACGGCCATCTGCTGCTGCGCGACTATCCGGCCTGCGCGGAGGCGTTGTCGAAGTACCGGATCAATCCTGGCAACGTTGGGCACGGCGCGAAGCGCGATACGCAATTCGCGCAGATGATCGAAGCCGCCGTGAAGTACGACAAACCGGTGCGTATCGGCGTGAACTGGGGCAGTCTCGACCAGGACCTGCTCGCGAAGATGATGGATGAAAACGCTGCGCGCTCCACGCCGTGGGAAGCGCAAAGCGTCATGTATGAAGCGCTGATCCAGTCGGCGATCGGCTCGGCCGAGCGCGCGGTCGAACTCGGTCTTGCGCGCAACAAGATCATTCTGTCGTGCAAGGTAAGCGGCGTGCAGGACCTGATCGCCGTGTACCGTGAACTCGCGCGCCGTTGCGAGTTCGCACTGCATCTCGGCTTGACGGAAGCAGGCATGGGCTCGAAGGGTATCGTGGCGTCCACGGCTGCGTTGTCGGTGCTCTTGCAGCAGGGCATCGGCGACACGATCCGTATCTCGCTGACTCCGGAACCGGGCGCGCCGCGTACCGGCGAAGTCATCGTCGGCCAGGAAATCCTGCAGACCATGGGACTGCGCTCGTTCACGCCGATGGTAATTGCGTGCCCTGGTTGCGGCCGTACTACGAGCACGTTGTTCCAGGAACTCGCGTCGCAAATTCAGACCTATTTGCGCACGCAAATGCCTGTGTGGCGCGACCAGTATCCAGGCGTCGAGAAAATGCACGTGGCGGTGATGGGTTGCATCGTCAACGGCCCGGGCGAGTCCAAGCAGGCGAACATTGGCATCAGCCTGCCGGGCTCCGGCGAGAACCCGGCCGCGCCGGTGTTTATCGACGGCGAAAAGGTGAAGACGCTGCGCGGCGAGAACATCGCGCAAGAATTCCAGCAAATCGTGAGTGACTACGTCGAGCGCCGCTACGGCCGCGCCGAGGCACTCAACTAAACATCGGCTATTCAAGAGATGACTGAACAGAAGAAAAAGCTCGACAAGCTGTCCGGCGTGAAGGGCATGAACGACATCCTTCCGCAGGACGCCGGGCTGTGGGACTTTTTCGAGACCACCGTCAAGTCGATGCTGCGTTCGTACGGATACCAGAATATTCGCACGCCGATCGTCGAGCATACGCAGCTGTTCACGCGTGGTATCGGCGAAGTGACCGACATCGTCGAAAAAGAGATGTACAGCTTCACCGACGCGCTGAACGGTGAAAATCTGACCATGCGTCCGGAAAACACGGCGGCGGTGGTGCGCGCGGCGATCGAGCACAACATGCTGTACGACGGCCCGAAGCGCCTGTGGTACATCGGCCCGATGTTCCGTCACGAGCGTCCGCAACGCGGCCGTTATCGGCAGTTCCATCAGGTCGGCGTGGAAGCGCTCGGCTTCGCCGGTCCCGACGCAGACGCCGAAATCATCATGATGTGCCAGCGCCTGTGGGACGACCTCGGGCTCACGGGCATCAAGCTGGAAATCAATTCGCTGGGTCTGGCAGAGGAGCGCGCGGCGCATCGCGTCGAACTGATCGCGTACCTCGAAAAGCACATGGACGTGCTCGACGAAGACGCAAAGCGCCGTCTTTACACGAACCCGCTGCGCGTGCTCGACACGAAGAATCCGGCGCTGCAGGAAGTCGCGCAGAACGCGCCGAAGCTGATCGATTTCCTCGGTGACGAATCGCGCGCGCATTTCGAGGGTTTGCAGCGCATTCTGAAGGCCAACAATATTCCGTTCACGATCAATCCGCGTCTGGTTCGCGGTCTCGATTACTACAATCTGACCGTGTTCGAATGGGTCACGGACAAGCTCGGCGCACAGGGTACCGTGGCCGCGGGCGGCCGCTACGATCCGCTGATCGAGCAGCTCGGCGGCAAAGCCACGGCCGCATGCGGCTGGGCGATGGGCATCGAGCGCATTCTCGAGCTGCTGAAGGAAGAGCAGCTCGTGCCGGAAGACGAAGGTTGCGACGTCTACGTGGTCCACCAGGGCGACGCAGCGCGCGAGCAGGCGTTCATCATTGCCGAGCGGCTGCGCGACACGGGCCTCGACGTGATCCTGCATTGCAGCGCGGACGGTCAATCGGCCAGTTTCAAATCGCAAATGAAGCGCGCCGACGCAAGCGGCGCGGCATTCGCGGTCGTGCTCGGCGAAGACGAGATCGCCAACGGCACGGTCGGGGTCAAACCGCTGCGAGATACCAATGCGAGCGGCGGTAAAAGCGAGCAACACAACGTGCCGGCCGAAGACTTGACCGAATTTCTAATCAATGCGATGGTTGCAACCGCCGAAGACGGCGACGACTGATCGCGATGTCGTCGAGCCGGTTTTTTTCTGATCAGGCTCGACACACACCCGTAGCAAGAAAGAGGAAATCGCCGGGCAATGAGTTACCACGACGAACAAGAATCGATTGAAAGTCTGAAGGCTTGGTGGACGCAGTGGGGTAACGCAACCACATGGATCGTGCTGGTGGCGCTGGTCGCCGCAGCCGGCTGGAACGGCTGGAATTTCTGGCAGCGGCGTCAGGCCGCGGAAGCGGCGGTGCTGTACGACCAGGTGCAGCAGGCCGTGGCATCGGGCGACAAAGCGAAGATCACGCGCGTTGCCGCCGACATGGAAGACAAGTTCAGCCGCACCGCGTACGCGCAAATGACTGCGCTTGGCGCCGCGAAGGCGCTTTACGCCACCGGCGACGAAGCCGCGGCGAAAGCCCAGTTGCAATGGACCATCGACCACGCGAAGGACGACGAGTTCAAGCAGATCGCCAAGCTGCGCCTCGCTTCGCTGCTGCTCGACGAAAAGGCCTACGACCAGGGGCTCGCTCTGCTCGCAGAGCCGCAGTCCGACGCGTTCAAGGGCATCGTGGCAAACGGCCGCGGCGACCTGCTCGCCGCTCAAGGCAAGCGTGACGACGCGCGCGCGGCCTACAAGCTCTCGCTCGAGGCGCTGCCGAAGAACGACACGTCAACGCGCCAGCTGGTCCAGTTCAAACTGGACGCGCTGGGCGGCTAAGCGCCGCGTGCAACGGCCAACCGGCCTTTCTATAACTTTTCCTGAATGCTTCGTCCACCGATGAATCTGCTGAAACGATACGCTGTGCCCGTTGTCTGTGCGATGACCGTCCTCGCTCTCGCGGCATGCTCATCCACGAAAGACGAGCGCCGCGTGCCGACGCCGCTCACCGAGTTCAAGCCCGTGCTGGACGTGCAGCAAGTGTGGAAAACGAGCGTCGGCAAGGCCGGCCGCTATCTGTTTTCGCCGGTCGCGGTCGGCGACGCGGTCTATGCGGCCGGCGCGAACGGCTCGGTTGCGAAGATCGACGCGCAAACCGGTAAGGACATCTGGCGAGTCAAGCTGCACGACGACATTTCCGCAGGTGTCGGCAGTGACGGCACGTTGACGGCGGTCGGCGGCCTGAAGGGCGACGTCTACGTGCTCGGCGCGGACGGCAAGCAACTGTGGACTGCGAAGGCGCCTGGCGAAATCATCTCGCCGCCGCTCGTCGGCAACGGTCTCGTGGTTGTACGTACGGTGGACGGACAAATCGTCGCGTTCAACGCGCAAACCGGCGAGCAGAAGTGGAACTACCGCAACCGCGCTGTGCCGCTCAATCTGCGTGTTTCGTCGGGCATGACGTTCGCGGGCGACGCGGCGGTGCTGGCCGGCTTCCCGGGCGGTGCGTTCTCGGCCATCAATCTGCAGACGGGCGAGGCGTACTGGCAAACGCCGGTGTCTTACCCGAAGGGCGTGACGGAAGTGGAGCGCATCAACGACGTGACCGGCCCGCCCACACTGGTCGGTTCGGAAACCTGCGCCGTGACCTTCCAGGGCCAGCTTGGCTGTTTCGATGCTAACTCGGGCCGTGCCCTGTGGGAAAAGGCGTTTTCGAGCGCGAGCGGTCTCGCTCAGGACGACCGCGCGGTAGTCGCGGCGGACGACTGGTCGGTCGTATCCGCGTTCGACGTCAACAACGGCACGCCGCTGTGGAAAAACGACAAGCTCAAGAATCGCGAACTGGGCGTGCCGTTTATCCTCGGTCATGCGGCGGTGCTGGGCGACTACCAAGGTTATGTGCACTTTCTGTCGCGCGAGGACGGAACGCTGGTGGCGCGCATGAAGACCGACGGCAGTGCGATCACCGCAGCACCTGTGCTGGCCGGCGAGACGCTCGTCGTGCAAACACGCGACGGTGACGTGTACGGTTATCGTCCGCGTTAACCGCGTGGCAGCACGGTCAAGCGTGCAGGCCGGCTTTGCCGGCCGCGCGTTTTTTCGCGGCGTGTAGCGTGCAAAGGCTCCGGTGCGCATCCACGCGCAGGGGAACATGCAGTGTCGGCGTGCAGTTCCGCATGTAGCGCTCGCATGTGCCGCCCGCGGACGGCACCGTACAGTAGGGAAGTAAAGTTCGCCTGATTGGCTGGTCCGGCGAAGTCCGCGGAAAGCGGCCGGCAACAGAGATCGACACGAGCGGCGGCATCCGCAGCGCACCAGGGCGGGAGACGCAGGCGCTCAGCGAAAACGGCCCATGCGGCCAGGCCCCGGTCGATGCGGCTTCGCGTCGAATTGCACTGCGCCGCTAGGGGCGCCGCTTAAGCACTGCTTAAGCGCCGCGCGAGCGGCCACCCAGCAGCACGTAAGCCGGGCAGCCAGATGGTGCTGCGCCTACAGCCAAATCCCCGTCCGCCTCGGCGCGCCTCTGGAGAGCGCATCCGGGGCAGGCCGAATTCGTGATAATTTTCGTCAAACGCTGCCGTGTAGCGGCGCAATGGCGTCGCCATGCGGTCGGTCGGTTCCGATCCGCGTTTCACCGTGAACAACATCTGATGAAACCCGTTATTGCCCTCGTCGGGCGCCCCAATGTGGGGAAATCCACGCTCTTCAACCGTCTCACGCGTTCGCGTGATGCGCTCGTTGCCGACCTGCCCGGTCTCACCCGCGATCGCCACTATGGCGAAGGGCGCACCGGCGAGCGGCCGTACCTCGTCGTCGACACGGGCGGTTTCGAGCCGGTCGCGAAAGACGGCATCCTGCACGAAATGGCGCGTCAGACGCGTCAGGCTGTGGAGGAGTCGGACATCGTCGTGTTCATCGTCGACGGCCGCAATGGTCTCGCGCCGCAAGACAAGTCGATTGCCGACTATCTGCGCAAGACGGGACGCCCCATCTTCCTCGTCGTCAACAAGGCCGAGGGCATGAAGTACAGCGCAGTCGCCGCCGACTTCTACGAACTGGGTCTCGGCGACCCGCGCGCCATTTCGGCGGCGCACGGCGACGGCGTGACGGAAATGATCAATGAGGCGCTCGGCGTCGCGTACGCGGGCCAGCCCGAAGAAAGCGACGAAGACAAGGAAGCGCGCGGCGTGAAGATCGCGATCGTCGGCCGGCCGAACGTCGGCAAGTCGACGTTGATCAACGCGCTCGTCGGCGAAGAACGCGTGATCGCATTCGATATGCCGGGCACCACGCGCGATTCGATCTACGTCGACTTCGAGCGCCAGGGCAAGCCCTACACGCTGATCGACACGGCAGGCCTGCGCCGCCGCGGCAAGGTGTTCGAGGCGATCGAGAAGTTCTCGGTGGTGAAAACGCTGCAGTCGATTTCGGACGCCAATGTCGTGATTCTGCTGCTCGACGCGCGCCAGGACATTTCGGAGCAGGACGCGCATATCGCCGGCTTCGTGGTGGAGCAGGGCCGCGCGCTGGTGGTGGGCGTGAACAAGTGGGACGGGCTCGATTCGCATGTGCGCGAGCGCACGAAAGCGGATCTGGAACGCAAACTAAAATTTCTCGACTTCGCCAAATTCCATTTCATTTCCGCTGCGGAAAAGACTGGCATTGGCCCGCTGATGCGCTCAGTCGACGACGCGTACGCGGCGGCCATGTCGAAGCTGCCCACACCGAAGCTCACGCGTGCGTTGATCGAGGCTGTCGAGTTCCAGCAGCCGCGCCGCCGCGGGCCGGTGCGGCCGAAGTTGCGATACGCGCACCAGGGCGGTCAGAATCCGCCGATCATCGTGATTCATGGCAACGCGCTCGATGCGATCACTGAAACGTACAAACGCTACCTTGAAAACCGCTTCCGTGAAACTTTCAAGCTGACCGGGACTCCATTGCGAATAGAGTTCAGATCGTCGACGAACCCTTACGCGGACAAAGGCTGAACCTAAGCTGAATCCAGGCTGAAACCCGCGTGTGCGTTGGGTTTGGCCGCTTGGGCAGGGGCCCCGCGCGAAAACGAAAATCGGCTATAGTGTAGCGGTTGACGGCAGATATCTTTTTCTTCTGTCGTCAATTCAGTCAACCTGCAAAAAAATACGGAGTTTGCTATGAGCAACAAAGGGCAATTGTTACAAGACCCGTTTTTGAACGCACTGCGTAAAGAGCATGTGCCGGTGTCGATCTATCTGGTCAACGGCATCAAGCTTCAAGGGAACATCGAATCGTTCGACCAGTACGTCGTGTTGCTCCGGAATACAGTCACCCAGATGGTCTACAAGCACGCAATCTCGACTGTCGTGCCAGCCCGTCCGGTGAATTTCCACCCGGATTCCGAACAGTCCTAACCCCGTCGCGGCCGGCGTAGCGTCGCCCGTTGGCGATCTTTCCGGCCGCCTCATTTTGATACCCTCCAATTTGATCAATGCAGCGCTTGTCGGCATCGACTTCGGTAAGATCGATTTCGAAGCCAGTCTCGAAGAACTCAGTCTGCTCGCGCAAAGCGCGGGTGCGAATCCTCTAGTCACCCTCACCGGGCGCCGGTCGAGCCCCGACGCGAAAATGTTCGTGGGCAGCGGCAAGGCCGAAGAACTGCGTCTCGCGTGTGAGGCGAACGACATCGAACTCGTCATTTTCAACCACGCTCTTGCGCCTGCGCAGCAGCGCAATCTGGAGCAGGCGCTTAATCGCCGCGTGGTCGACCGCACGAGTCTCATTCTCGATATTTTTGCGCAACGTGCCCGCAGCCACGAAGGCAAGCTGCAGGTGGAGCTTGCGCAACTGCAGTATTTGTCCACGCGGCTGATCCGCGCGTGGACTCACCTCGAGCGTCAGAAGGGCGGTATCGGTTTGCGCGGTCCCGGCGAAACGCAGCTCGAAACGGACCGCCGGCTGATCGGCGAGCGAATCAAGGCGCTCAAGTCGCGGCTCGACAAGCTGCGCCGCCAGCACGGCACGCAGCGCCGCCAACGCTCGCGCAATCAGACCATGTCGGTGTCGCTCGTCGGCTATACGAACGCGGGCAAATCCACGCTCTTCAATGCACTGACAAAAGCGCAGGCATACGCGGCCAATCAGCTGTTCGCCACGCTGGACACGACTTCGCGGCGCGTTTATCTCGGCGACGAAGCGGGCCAGGTGGTCGTGTCCGACACGGTCGGCTTCATTCGCGAATTGCCTCACCAACTGGTCGCGGCATTTCGCGCCACGCTCGAGGAAACCATTCACGCCGATCTGCTGCTGCATGTGGTGGACGCGTCGAGCGCCGTGCGGCTCGACCAGATCGATCAGGTGAACGAGGTATTGCACGCAATCGGTGCAGACACGATCCGGCAGGTGCTCGTCTTCAACAAGATCGACGCAGTGCCCGAGTTGGCGGCCCGCGGCGAAGCGGTCGAGCGGGACGAGTATGGTAATATTTCGCGCGTCTTTTTGAGCGCGCGCACGGGGCAAGGGCTGGATACATTGCGCGCTGCCATCGCTGAGATCGCTACTGCCGAACCTCTTCCCGACACGCTGCTGGAAGCTTCGGAAGAAGACCGGTCGGCAGCTCCACGCGAGCACCGCAAGGTTCCAGAACTCGGGCACTGACCCATTCTGTTTGCACTGACCCGCATTGACCCGCACTGACCCGCTGTCTACTCTGGTGAACGAACACAGGTGAACGATTACAACGAGCGGAGTATCTGGCTGCGCATGCGCGCCATGCTTTCACTGAACGATCCGCGCTGGGGCCGTGGCGACGGCAATGGCGAGCGCCAGCGACCGGTCGAGCCGAAGCGCCCGCAAGCCAAGGAAGGTGAAGGTCCGCCCGATCTCGACGAGATGTGGCGCGATTTCAACCGTCGTTTGAGCCGGATGTTCGGCCGCAAGGGCGGCGGCGTCGGCGGCGGGCGTCCGGACAATGGCCGTGGCGCGCGTATCGGCGTGGGCATCGTAATCGGCGTGCTGATCGCCATCTATCTCGGCAGCGGTGTGTTCGTCGTGCAGGACGGGCAGGCGGGTGTCGTCATGCAGTTCGGCAAGTATCGCTACACGGTGAGCCATGGCGTGCATTGGCGCTTGCCGTATCCGTTCGAGAATCACGAACTCGTCAATATCGGCCAGGTTCGCCAGGTTGAAATCGGCCGCAACAACGTGGTGCGTCTCGCGAATGTGAAGGACGCGTCCATGCTCACGCACGACGCAGACATCGTCGACGTGCGCTTTGCCGTGCAGTATCAGGTACGCAAGCCGACCGACTACCTGTTTCGCAGCGTCGATCCCGATCAGAGCGTGATGCAGGCCGCGCAGGCGGCGGTGCGCGGCATCGTCGGTACGCGCAGCACACAAGAAATTCTTGATCAGGACCGCGAAGCAATCCGGCAGCAGCTGCTGGCGGCCATCCAGAAATCGCTCGATCAGTTCCAGTCCGGCCTTGCCGTCACTGGCGTCACGATTCAGGCGGTACAGGCGCCCGACCAGGTGCAGGGCGCGTTCAGCGAGGCTGCCAAGGTGCGCCAGGAGAACGAGCGCGCGAAGCGCGACGCCGAGGCTTACGCCGCGGACCTGCTGCCCCGTGCACAAGCCGACGCGGCGCGCCAGATCGACGAGGCGAAGAAGTACAGCGACAGAACGGTCGCACAGGCGCAAGGCGACGCGGACCGCTTCAAGGAAGTGTATGCGCAGTACTCGAAAGCGCCCGCTGTGATTCGCGAGCGCATGTATCTGGAAACCATGCAGCAGATCTATTCGAATACGACCAAGGTGTTCGTGGACAACCGCAGCGGCAACAACGTGCTGTATCTGCCGCTCGACAAGCTGGTCGAGCAGAACCGTCAGCGCGTGGCGGATGCCGCGGCGGCAGCCACGGCGGCTTCCGGCGCAACTGCATCGGGCGCAACTGCATCCGGCGCGGCGCAGGCAGCGAATTCTGGCTCCGCGGCGGGATCGGCCGCGGCCGCCCCGGGTGCCGTTTCCGGGCCGGCCGCAGCAGCCACGCCCGCGAGCCGCGCGGCGGCAAGCAGCGATCCGCTGCGCTCGCGCGAGTCCTTCCGCAGCCGTATGCGCGAAGACGACGTTCAATAAGGAGCGCTCAACATGAACAAGATCATTGCGCTCGTCATCGCGGTTGTCATCGTGCTGTTCGCAGCATCGTCGATGGTGTTCGTGGTCGACCAGCGTCATATGGCGGTGCTGTCGTCTCGCGGCGACACGGCGCCGGCACTGCTCGGTCCGGGACTGCACGTGAAATTGCCCCCGCCGTTGCAAACGGTCACGCTCGTCGATAACCGCATCCAGTCGCTCGACGCGCCCGACGAAGACCGCTACGTCACCGCCGACAAGACCGATTTGCTGGCCAATCCGGTCGTCAAATACCGCGTGACCGATCCGCTCAAGCTGCTCGCCGAAACGAAGGGCGACGTGCAGAGCCTTCCGGAGCGCCTCGCGCTCGTCACGCGCAGCGCGCTGGGCGATGCGTTCGCCAGGTACACGCTCCCGGATGCCCTCGCCAAACAGCAGGCGCTCGCCGACGACGCGCGCGGTGCGATGGACAAAAGCGCGGCGTCGCTCGGCGTCACCGTGGTGGACGTGCAGTTGACGCGGGTGGACTTCCCGGCCTCCATGGCGGACTCGGTCTACAAGCGGATGATCGCGCAGCGCGAGCAGATCGCGGCCGACGAACGCGCGAAGGGCGCTGCCGAGGCGGACAAGATCAAGGCGGACGCCGTCGCGCAGCAGCAGGCCATTCTCGCGGACGGCTACCGCCAGGCGCAAACCATCAAGGGCGAGGGCGATGCGCAGGCAGCGCAGATCGCCGCGCAGGCGTACGGCAGCGACCCGGAGTTCTATCAGTTTTATCAAAGCATGCAGGCATACCGGAATACCTTCAAGCCGGGCGACGTGATCGTGGTCGATCCAAGCAGCGAGTTTTTCCGCTTCATGCGTAGTCCGACCGGTGGCGCAGCCCCGGACGCTTCCGCGGCCTCGCGCAAACACCAATAACAGGGAATGCCGCGGCATTCACATCGCGGCGGCTTCTTTCGCATGGATATAGTCGGCTCGTTACTGCTCGCGATCGCGTTGATGCTGGTTATCGAGGGGATGTTCCCATTCGTTTTTCCGAGCGCCTGGCGCGACACGTTTCGTAGAATAGCGGAACGGCCCGCGCATCAGATCCGCATAGGCGGCCTGATCGTGATGCTGCTCGGACTGGTGCTGCTGTATTTCGTGACCTGACACAGCGGACCGAGGCGGCGCGTGACTTCAGGCATGAGCCAGGCCGCCGTGCTCTCGCGTCAGGCGCCGTGTGTTGCCCATCTGTTTGCCGTGTGTTCCCTGTGTTTGGAGAGGCACTGCGAAATGCCTGGCCGGAATGCCTGGCCACAAACGCCTGGCCACAAATGCCTGGGCGATGCGGGCGTGCCGCAGCCGCCTTCGGTAGCCGCCGGAATCAAGCCCTGGCCCGCCATTTCACACTCATTACCGGCGCATTCTGCCGCCGTGTTCAACGTCGTAGGACTGTATCGATGCCGACCTGGTTACTTCCCGAGAACATTGCCGACGTGTTGCCGTCGGAGGCCCGCAAGATCGAAGAATTGCGGCGTCGTCTGCTGGACCGTTTCCGCTCGTACGGCTACGAGATGGTCATGCCGCCGCTGCTCGAGTACATCGAGTCGCTGCTGACCGGCAGCGCCCAGGATCTGAGTCTGCGTACGTTCAAGCTGGTCGACCAGTTGTCCGGCCGCACGCTCGGGCTGCGCGCGGACATCACGCCGCAGGTCGCGCGTATCGACGCGCACTTGCTGAACCGTCAGGGCGTCACGCGGCTGTGCTACGCCGGCAATGTCGCGCACACGCGCCCGCGAGGTCTGCATGCCACGCGCGAGCAGATTCAGATCGGCGCCGAAATCTACGGCCATGCAGGTCTGGAAGCGGATCTGGAAATCCAGCAATTGATGCTCGACGCGCTCCATCTCGCCGGGCTTGGCAAGGTGCGACTCGACCTCTGTCACGCTGGCGTGCTCGGAGCGTTGATCGAGGCTGAGCCGGCGGCCGCGGAACTCGGACAAGCGCTTTACGACGCGCTAGCCGGCAAGGACGTGCCGCGCCTCGTCGACCTGACCGCCAATCTCACAGCCGTTACTCGCGATGCCTTGCGGGCGCTGCCTTCGCTTTACGGCGACGCCTCGGTGCTCGAGGAAGCACGCGCACGTTTGCCGAACGCACCGGCCATCGCACGCGCGCTTGACGACCTGGCGTTCCTCGCGAGCCAGGTGGAAAGCGCTGAAGTAATGATCGACCTCGCCGATCTGCGTGGCTATGCATATCACAGCGGCGTGATGTTTTCCGCGTATGTGGACGGCGTGCCGAACGCGGTCGCGCGTGGCGGCCGTTATGACCACGTGGGGCAGTTCTACGGCCGCGCGCGGGCGGCGACCGGTTTCTCGCTCGATCTGCGCGAAGTGGCGCGCATTTCGCCGGTCGAAGCGCGCAGCAGCGCGATTCTCGCGCCCTGGCAACACGACGACGCGTTGCGCGTGAGTGTCGCCGCATTGCGCGATGCCGGCGAAGTCGTCATCCAGGCGCTGCCGGGTCACGAACACGACGTAGACGAATTTGCGTTCGACCGCGTGTTGGTCGAGCGCAACGGCGCATGGACCGTCGAGCCGCGCGCGTAAGCGTGTAAGCGCGTCACGCTGGCGCCGCCCGCGGGCTTTGGTGCGGGCGAATCAGCAGGCGCCCGCACGTGTCCTGCATGCGCCTTCGTGCGCCGCCGACTCCGGCGCGGCCACCGGCCGGCACCGGCCGCGCGTCTTTCGCCATACCCACCATAACGTGCATGCCGTTGAGCGGAAACGGAAAAATTCCGGAAGCGTCCGCGAACATAGGTAAAATACGTTTTTAACCAGCTTACGAAACAACATGTCTGCCAGCGCAGTGAATGTGAACCCCGGGCGTAACGTCGTCGTCGTGGGAACCCAATGGGGTGATGAAGGCAAGGGCAAGATCGTCGACTGGCTGACGGACCACGCTCAAGGCGTCGTT